>JGI12635J15846_10006341_pt1 | contig 10151 bp, 7 predicted proteins | sample BlaSpr_A8_OM2_M2_FD_15846 | JGI IMG/M metagenome (IMG submission 15846)
GCCTCTGCTTGCCGATCCAAGACGGCCGAAAATCTTGCACGACCCAAAACTTTTTCGACTGCTTACGGGCCGGGCAGCGAATATTCGCCACGCGACGCAGCTTTATTCGTATCTTCTGCGGCCCACGACGGCGAATCACAACTTCGCCGACGTGGTGATGCGGCAGCTCAACGTGATGATGGGCGGCGGGCCCGGCGAGCGCGCCGATTATCTGCAGCGGCTTGCGCCTGCACTCCACGCGCAAGTCCAGGAGCAACAGCTCGAAGACGTTTATAAAAAGATTGATCTGCCGCTCGCGCCGGTGCTCGCGGACATCGAGCGGGTGGGCATCCGCGTCGATCCCAAAGAGCTCGGCAAGATGTCCCACACGATGGAGAAGGAAATTCGCCGCCTGGAAAAAGAAATCTGGAAGCTTGCGGGATCGGAATTCAACGTCAACTCGCCGACGCAGCTCGCCGAAATCCTTTTTGACAAACTGAATCTTCAGCCCAACGCCCGGCGCGGAAAAGCAAAAGCAAGGTCTACCGCCGCCGACATTCTCGAGGAATTGTCCGCGCAACATCCGCTTCCTGCGAAGATTATCGAATACCGGGAAATTGCCAAGCTCAAATCGACGTATGTGGACGCGCTTCCGAAACTGGTCCATCCTGCAACCGGACGTTTGCACACCAGCTTTTCGCAGACCGGCACGGCCACGGGCCGGCTCAGTTCGAGCGATCCCAATTTGCAGAACATTCCGATCCGCAGCGAGCTGGGACGCGAGATACGAGCCGCTTTCGTCGCCGGGAAAGGAAAGATACTGCTTTCGGCGGACTACTCGCAGATCGAGCTGCGTATCATGGCGCATTTTTCGAAAGACCCCGTGCTGGTCGAGGCTTTCCGCAACGGTGAGGACATCCACGCGCGGACGGCGCAGGAAGTCTTCGGCGTGGGGCCGCTGGCGCAGACCGCGGAGCACCGCCGCGCCGCCAAGGCCATCAACTTCGGCATCATTTACGGCCTTTCGCCCTTCGGGCTCGCTCAACAATTGGGCATCGAGCAGAAAGAAGCCGCGAAATTCATCAACGCGTATTTCACGCGGTACCGGGGTGTGAAGGAGTACCTGGACAAAATTATTGCCGAGACGCGCAAGACCGGCGTGGCGAAGACTTTGTTCGGAAGAATCCGCCCGATTCCTGAAATCAATTCGCCGCAGATGCAGCTGCGCAATTTTGCCGAGCGCACAGCGCTCAATTCGCCGTTGCAAGGCACCGCCGCCGATCTGATCAAGCTGGCGATGATCAGTATCGACCGGCGGCTGGCGGAAGAAAAATTCGAATCTAAAATGATCCTGCAAGTGCATGACGAGCTGCTCTTTGAGGCTCCGACAAAGGAACGCGCCAAGCTGGAAAAATTAGTTAAGGAAGAAATGGAAGGCGTTCACAAACTAGCCGTGCCCATCGTCGTGGAAATCGGAGCCGGGCCCAACTGGCGCGACCTGGAATAACCCTTCTCTCCGGCACAGCGGAACGCCGGCATTTATTTTTTTGATCCTTTCTTTCTGCATTCCCGGGGCGTAGAATTCGCTCAAAATCAAGCCGAACTCGCTCACTCGGCCGGCCCTTCCTGTCAGGAGGAAACTATGCGCAGGACACTTCTCGTCCTGAGTGCGATTCTGCTTGCGAGCTTCGGGATTTCATACGCCAGACCGAATTCTCCACAGGATAAACCGGCTTCCGCAGAACCGAAGATGACTCCCGAAGACGCTGCCAAGAAGAATCCTGTGCCGGCAACGACGGAGGGTCTGGCGGAAGCGCGCAAACTTTTTGGCTACAATTGCGCCATGTGCCACGGCAAGGTGGGTGATGGGAAGGGCGATCTCGCTGCCGACATGAAGCTCGAACTCCGCGACTGGCGCGACGCTTCCTCCATCGAAAAGATGACCGACGGCGAGCTCTTCTGGATTATCAGCAACGGTAAAGGCAAGATGCCCGGCGAAGGCGACCGAACGGCGGAAAAAATACGCTGGAACTTCGTGAATCTGGTGCGCTCTTTTGCCAAGAAGGGCGCGGCAGAAAAGGCGAAGAGCGAAAGTCCGCAGAATTAGAAAGCCCGGGTTCCCTCTGAGCCGTCTTTAACCAAGTAGCCGGAAGCTCGAACGATCGCAGCGTAAGTCCGATGGAGGGCGTGCCGCTTGTGCTATTCTCATCTCCAATTTATTCCCGGAAGGAGTTTTTCGATGGCCCACGCGGCACAATTCCTGAAACTGGTAAACGAAGCAAAAAAGAAAATCAAAGAAACCAATGTCGCGGACGTGAAGCGCCGCACCGACGCAGGTGAGAAGTTTCTGCTCGTGGATGTTCGCGAAGACAATGAATGGGCGAAGGGACATCTTCCCGGCGCCGTGCACATGGGCCGAGGCATCATCGAGCGCGACATCGAGCAACGAGTCCCGGACACGAATGCAAAGCTCGTCCTGTATTGCGGCGGCGGATTCCGGTCCGCGCTGGTGGCGGAGAATCTTCAGAAGATGGGCTACAACAGCGTCGAATCGATGGACGGCGGGTGGAAGGGCTGGCTGGAAGCAGGTTTGCCGATAGCGCGGGATTAGCAGAGTCCGGCTGAGCGCTTGCTCGGAGAAAATTGGCTGGGGCGGAAGGATTCGAACCTTCACCGTCCTCATTAACAGTGAGGTGTCCTACCAGTTGGACCACGCCCCAGCAGGCTGTCTTCGTCCCCCCCTTTGTCAGGGCGACGCACAGTTACCTAGGATAAGTAGGCTCCGCCGCAAAAAAGAGCGGCGAAAGGTACCTCTAAGATACCACGACCCTACCCTTGGCAATTGCCCCGGTCAATAATGCGGTGAAAAAAGTTTGAACTTCTTCATTCGCCCAGGCATCTCAATCCGTGAAGGTGGGCGGGTGCGGATGGACAGGGAAGTGGCAGCGGATAGCGATCTTTTCGTCCTTAGCTCGTTCATCGTTCCGCTTGAAACACGCAAGCGGAGGTCTTGTTGGGATGTTTTGAAGGTGCCGCAAAGTTTGAAGAGGAAGTTGCAAGAAAGTATTTGAAGACAGCTGGGCGCGAAGGTTGCATTTCGGAATGTTTTGGCGGACACTATCGCGTCAAGCACGTCCGGGTTTGCACTTCCCGGCTAACACGTGGGACGCCCTGACCGCGGCTCCTTACCGGAGCGCTCCCCGGCAAAGTGCTGAACGGACATGGCCCAGATTTTTCATCGCAGTACGAATTTCATCGCGCGATTCAGTGTTTTTTCGGCCCTCTTTTTGGTCGGAGTGGCGCTCGTCGCGGTCCTCGCGGTGGCGCGCTCGCCCTACATGACTCGGCAGAACGTGACGCGGGAACAGCCGGTGCAATTCAGCCATAAGCATCACGTCGGCGATGACGGCATCGACTGCCGCTACTGTCATACCGGCGTGGAAACTTCCGCCGTTGCCGGCATCCCGCCGACGAAGACCTGCATGAACTGCCATTCGGTGCTCTACAATACTGCGGCCTACCTCGAGCCGATCCGCGAGAGTTATCGCAGCGATAAATCCATCGAGTGGGTCAAAGTTCACCGCCTGGCCGATTTCGTCTATTTCAATCACAGCATTCATGTCAACAAGGGCGTGGGGTGCTCCTCGTGCCACGGACAGATCAACCAGATGCCGCTGGTTTTCCAGGCCGACACGTTGCTGATGAAATGGTGCCTGGACTGCCATCGCAACCCCGAGCAGGTTCTCCGCCCGAAAGATCAAGTTTTCAATATGGACTGGAGTGCTCCGGATAATCAGGCGGAAATCGGCGCCAAGCTAAGGGAAGAGTACAAGATTCGGACCACGGCCGATCTGACGAGCTGCTCGACCTGTCATCGGTAATGGACGGTATGCGCGAGCACGAACAACACGACCACATCGACGGCCAGCATGACCGCAACGAACCGGCCGGAGATGCGAAACCGCACGAAAGCCCGATGGATTTGGCCACGGTGCGAGCCAAGCTCCAATCGAAAACCGGCAAACAGTATTGGCGCACGCTCGAGGAGCTCGCCGGGGATCCGCAATTTGCAGAGTTGCTGCATCGCGAATTCCCCCGCCAGGCGCCTTCCGAGTGGGACGACTCCGTCGACCGTCGCGATTTTCTGAAACTGATGGCGGCATCGCTGGCTTTTGCGGGTCTCTCCGGCTGCGGTCGCACGCCCGAGCAGTACGTCGTGCCGTACGTCAAGCAGCCCGAAGGGATGGTCCTCGGCAAGCCGCAGTTTTACGCCACGGTAATGCCGTTTGGCGCGGATGCGATCGGCCTGCTGGTGGAAAGCCACGAAGGGCGGCCGACGAAAATCGAAGGCAACCCCGACCATCCTTCCAGCCTTGGCGCGACGAACGTTTTCGCGCAGGCCTCGGTCCTGAATCTTTACGATCCGGATCGCGCTCAAACGGTGTCGAAGTTCGGAGAAATCCAGACCTGGTCGTTGTTTGTAGACAACGCGCAGGCCATCGCGGCGGAGATGAAAGTCGCGCGCGCGGGTTTCCGCATCCTGACCGGAATTGTCACTTCGCCGGCGCTTGCCGCTCAGATTCAGTCGCTCCTGACGCTTTTTCCGCAGGCCAAGTGGCACCAGTGGGAGCCGGCCGTCGGCGACGGCACGCGCGAGGGCGCGAAGCTCGCCTTTGGCAGCTACCTCAATACGGTTTATCGCCCAGAAAAGGCTGACGTCATCCTTTCACTCGATTCCGATTTTCTGGGCAGCGGCCCGGGGCACATCCGCTACGCGAGAGAATTCTCGCGACGGCGCAAATTGAATGGACCGAATGACACGATGAACCGGCTCTACGTCGTCGAGCCGACGCCGAGCGTGACCGGTGCGACCGCGGATCACCGATTGCCTTTGCGGGCTTCTGAAGTGGAGCTCTTCGCGCGCGCTCTGGCAGCAAGGCTCGGGCTTGGTGGTTCCGCAGCGATTCCTCCTGATGCGGAGAAGTGGCTCGACGCCGTTGCGAAAGATCTGCAAGAACACAAAGGCGCATCACTCGTCGTCGCGGGCGAACCGCAGCCTGCAGAAGTCCATGCGCTGGCGCATGCCATCAACGCCACGCTCGGCAACGTTGGGACAACGCTTTACTACACGGAACCTGTGGAAGCGCATCCTGCGAATCACCTCGAATCGCTGCGCGAATTATGCACCGATATCGATGCCGGCAGGGTCGAGACGCTGCTGATTCTCGGGGGCAATCCAGTCTATAACGCGCCGCACGATTTCGATTTCGCGTCCAAGATTAAATTCGACGAGAAGAAAAATCGGAAGCCCGTCAAGAATACCATTCACGTCAGCTCGCATTTTGACGAGACTTCCGAACTCTGCGATTGGCACGTCGCCGAATCGCACTACCTCGAGACCTGGGGCGACGCGCGCGCTTTCGACGGTACGCTCGGCGTGATTCAGCCGCTGATCGCGCCGCTCTATCACACGCATTCCGCGCGTGAAGCGCTCGCAGCTTTCGGAGACAAACCGGGAGTCTCGGATTACGAAGTGCTGCGCGACCGCTTGAAGGCCGCGTATCCCTCGGCCGATTTCGAAAAGTTCTGGCGGAAATCGTTGAATGATGGCGTCGTCGCAGGCTCGGCGTTTCCACCTGTCAATGCCGCTTTGAAATTCAACGTTTCCAGCCTGGCCGCCGCAAAAACCACGCCCGCGGATGACATTGAGTTCCTCTTCCGCCCCGATCCTTGCGTCTACGACGGGCGCTTCGCCAATAACGGCTGGCTGCAGGAATTGCCGAAACCGGTCACCAAGCTCACCTGGGACAATGCCGCACTGATCAGTCCCAAAACTGCGGAGAAGCTGCAATTGGCGCACAACGTCGCCTGGCGTGGCGGCGAGCACGGCAAGATTTATTCGAACGTCATCGACATTGCGCTTTCGAACAGCAAAGTCACCGCCGCCGCGTGGAGGCTGCCCGGCCAGGCCGATGGCGTCGTTGTCCTTCCGCTGGGATACGGCCGCAAGAAAGCGGGCTACACCGGAACGAACAAGGGTTTCAACGCCTACGCGGTGCGCACTTCCGACGCTCTCTGGACTGCCGCTGCCCCCAGCAGCGCGATCAAGAAGACCGGGGACGACTATCCGCTCGCCTGCACGCAGTATCACTTCAGCATGGAAGGCCGGCAGATTCTGGCGACCGGAACGCTTGAGGATTATCGCAAGAACCCGAATTTTGCCAACGAGCATGCCGAAGCGCCGCCGAAGGAATTATCGCTTTACAAGGGCGAAGCGGAATTCCCCTACGACCGCGACAAGTGGGCGATGGCCATCGATTTGAACAAATGCAACGGCTGCAACGCTTGCGTGGTCGCCTGCCAGTCGGAGAACAACATCCCCGTGGTCGGCAAAGACCAGGTAATGCGCGGCCGCGAAATGCACTGGATCCGCATCGACCGCTATTACGAGAAGGCCAAGTCCGCGACCAACGATCCGTCCAGCTACGATGAGTCGCTCTTCAATCCGCCAACATTTTTCCAGCCGGTGCCATGCCAGCAGTGCGAGAACGCGCCCTGCGAGCAGGTCTGTCCCGTGGGCGCCACGGCGCACAGCGCCGAGGGCCTCAACGACATGACCTACAACCGGTGCATCGGGACGCGCTACTGCTCGAACAATTGCCCCTACAAAGTGCGCCGCTTCAACTTTTTGCGCTTCCAGGATTGGGAGACGCCGCAACTCAAGCTCTTGCGCAATCCAGAAGTCACCGTGCGGAGCCGCGGCGTCATGGAAAAGTGCACCTATTGCGTGCAGCGCATCAACAACGCGCGCATCGAATCGGAAAAGTTGAACGCCCCGATCCGCGATGGCGCCATCGTCACGGCGTGCCAACAGGCCTGCCCGACCGAAGCCATCATTTTCGGCAATGCCAATGACCAGGAGAGCCGCGTCGCGAAGTTGAAAGCGCAGCAGCGCAATTACTCGCTCCTCGGCGAACTGAATTCGCGGCCACGCACCACCTACCTCGCGGCCGTGCGCAATCCGAATCCGGAATTGGAGTCGGCATGAGCGCCGGGCAACCCCCATTCGATGCTCCCGAAATCCGCCGGCTCACTCCGGTGATCGGACCGGGGCATACCTACGGGTCGGTCACGGACAAGATCAGCGCGATCGTTCTTACGCGGCCAACGTCGCTCGGCTGGTTTGTTGGCTTTTCGATTGCCTTCAGCCTCATGGGACTGATGACCGTCGCCATCGGCTGGCTGGTCATCAAGGGCGTCGGCATCTGGGGCATCAACATCCCGATCGGCTGGGGATTTGCCATCGTCAATTTCGTGTGGTGGATCGGCATTGGTCACGCCGGCACTCTAATCTCCGCCATTTTGTTTCTGTTGAATCAAAAGTGGCGCACCTCCATCAATCGATTTGCGGAAGCGATGACGCTCTTCGCCGTGGCTTGCGCCGGCATTTTCCCGCTGATCCACACTGGCCGGCCGTGGATGGCGTTTTACATGTTCCCGTACCCCAGTACCATGGGACTGTGGCCGCAGTTCCGCAGCCCGCTGATCTGGGACGTGTTCGCGGTTTCGACCTACGGCACGGTTTCGCTGATGTTCTGGTTCGTGGGCCTCATCCCGGACCTGGCCACGCTCCGCGACCGTTCCGTCCGCAAGCCCTTGAAGATCATTTACGGGATGTTGTCGATGGGCTGGCGCGGTTCGGCGCGTCACTGGCACCGCTACCAGTCGGCCTATTTGCTTCTTGCCGGCCTCGCGACGCCGCTCGTGCTCAGCGTACACTCGGTGATCAGCTTCGACTTTTCCATCGCCATCGTTCCCGGTTGGCATACCACGATCTTTCCGCCATATTTCGTGGCTGGCGCCATCTATTCGGGCTTCGCCATGGTTTTGACCATCGCGATTCCATTGCGCAAGGCTTACGGCCTCGAAGATTTCATCACCATGCGTCACCTGGACAACATGGCCAAGGTCATGCTGGCCACCGGGCTCATCGTCGCGTACGGCTATTTTTTCGAATTCTTCCTGTCGCTTTACAGCGGCAACAAGTTCGACGTTTTCCTGGTCCAGCAGCGCCTCCACGGCCCTTACGCGCCGTTTTACTACGCGCTGATTCTGTGCAACATCCTGACGCCGCAACTGCTCTGGTCCTTCAAGATGCGCCACAACGTCGTGATTCTTTTCATCATGTCCATCGTCGTGAATATCGGCATGTGGCTGGAGCGCTTCGTCATTGTGGTCATCAGCCTGACCCGCGACTTCGTGCCTTCCGCCTGGGGGCGTTATAGCCCCACGTTTTGGGATTGGGCTACGTTCATCGGTACCATCGGCATGTTCGTCACCCTGCTCTTCCTTTTCGTGCGCGTTCTCCCGGCGATCTCCATCGCGGAAATGCGCGAACTGGTTGCAGAGACCTCTGAGGACGATAAATAATGTTGCACCGCTCCCACATCTACGGCGTGATGGGTGAGTTTGGGACACCCGAGGAGCTCATTCATGCCGTGGAAAAAGTCCGCGAGGCAGGCTATCGCCGTCTTGATGCCTACGCTCCCTTTCCCGTCGAAGGTCTTTCCCAAGCGCTCGGCCTAAAGCGCAACCTCGTGCCGGCCATTACTCTGCTCGGCGGCCTCGCCGGGGGCCTGGGCGGTTTTTCTTTTCAATACTGGGCGGCGGCCATCACTTATCCGATGAACATTGGCGGCCGCCCGCTCAATAGCTGGCCGGCTTTCATTCCCGTCACCTTTGAGCTGACGATCCTCGGCGCGTCGCTCGCCGCTGTTTTCGGTATGCTGGCCTTGAATGGGCTGCCCCAGCCGCACCATCCGGTTTTCAACGTGCATCGCTTCTCGCATGCATCGTCGGACCGTTTCTTTGTTTGTATTGAGTCCCGCGACCCGAAGTTTGATCTGGCGGACACCGCGCGCTTCCTCGAGAGCCTCCATGCTCATCACGTTTCCGAGGTGTCGGATGATTAGCACCTCGCGCTGCCTCGTCGCCGCTTGTGCCGCTGTTTGCCTGGTTTTCGGCGCCGGTTGCGACTATCTCCGGCAGGACATGGCCAACCAGCCGAAGAATAAGCCGCTTTCGCCTTCACCATTCTTCGAGGATGGCCGCTCGGAGCGCCCGCTCGTCGAAAATACCGTGGCGCGCGGTTCATTTGCCAACGACGAACTCTTCGTGCCGAAGGAATCGAACAATTTCCCGTTGCCTGTGAATCTCGAGCTTCTCGAGCGCGGTGAAGGGCGTTACGGGATTTTCTGCACTCCGTGCCACGGTCTGCAGGGCGACGGCAACGGCATGGTGGCCATGCGCGGCATGAAGCGTCCACCCAGCTATCATCAAGACCGTCTTCGCCAGGCCACCAACGGTTATATCTACGACGTCCTGACCAACGGTTTCGGACAGATGCTAGGTTACTCGGCGCAGATTCCCCCGCGCGATCGCTGGGCGATCGTTGCGTATATCCGCGCGCTGCAGCTCAGCCGCAACGCGAACGCCGCCGATCTGCCCGCGGAACTCCGCGAGAAGCTGAATCAAAGCGGCCCGACTGGCACAAAACCGTCCGGCGCAAAACCGGGCGGCGACCAGAAGCCGGAAACCGGCAGCACGAAAGATTCGGCAGGAGGCAGCTTCTAATGGCTGCGCAGGAATTTCAGGCGCCGGAGAGCGTCGGCCGCCTTCAAACACGGGCAGTGTTCATCGGTGGCGTTGCCCTACTGGTTTCTATTCTGGGCGCGGTGCTCAAACCCGGGGATTTCTATCAGTCCTACTTGATGAGTTTCCTGCTGATTCTCGGCTTGACCGTGGGCTCGCTTGGCCTCGTGATGTTGCAGCATCTGACGAGCGGCCACTGGGGCATCATCATCCGCCGTCCGCTGGAAGCGGCCACTCGCACGCTGCCGCTGATCGCCGCGTTTTTTCTTCCCATCCTGTTTTTCGGAATGAAGTACCTCTACCGTGCCTGGCTCAGTCCGGATGAATTACAGAAAGCGCCGCTGTCGCAGTTTCAGCAGACTTACCTGACCAGCGGGCGCTTCCAGTTGCGCGCGGTCATCTACTTCGTCATCTGGCTTTTGCTGATGTTCATCTTCAATAGTTTGTCGAAGCAGCAGGACGCCAACCGCGAAGACCGCGCCTTGCGCCTCCGCTTCAAAATGCTGGCCGGCCCGGGCATC
>JGI12635J15846_10006342_pt1 | contig 10151 bp, 12 predicted proteins | sample BlaSpr_A8_OM2_M2_FD_15846 | JGI IMG/M metagenome (IMG submission 15846)
CTTCCACCTTCCTCTCCGTTTCAGCATGATCCTTGCGCTCGGCGCGTGCTTCCGGCCTCGGCTCCCGCTCGGGCTCGGGTTCGGGCGTCGGTTCGTACCTTGGTTCGACGGCGCCCTGCGCCCTGGTCGCCGATTCTGCGGTCTGGACCAGCTCGGGGATTCCGGCCTTGACCGACTCGTCGGCCGGGAGCTTCGCCTTCGCGTCAAACTCGAAATCGCCCTTGGTCCAGTGGAGGGCGTTGACCACCGCGTCATCGCCGGCCTTTCCGTCGCTCTGAGCGTGGAAAAGATGCCCGAACAGGAAGTAGAGCGAGGCCGACTGTCCGTTCCCATTGCGGACGGTAAGGGTACCCGTGGAGCGCTCACCTTGAGCAGACTCCAAAAGGGATCGAAGGGGAACGTCGGCCAATGAGCCGTGCGACTGCAAGAGCAATTCTCCTGAGATCGGCCCAGCCCGATCGGGGGATTAAGAGAAAGTTAGTATAGATATCGAGATCAGATCCGCGCTCCCGGAGCCGCCCGAGACCGGCGAAGCCGTCCCATCGAGCTCGCGACCGGCGCCCCGGATGATCCTGGTTCGCCACGGCCAATCGACCTGGAATCGCGAACACCGCATCCAGGGTCAACTGGATCCGCCCCTGTCAGAAGAGGGTCGTCGCCAGGCCGAGCTGCTTGGGCGGCGGCTCGCCGGCCGCCGGCTGGCCGGCTTTTACGCGAGCGACCTGAAGCGCGCCTTCGAGACCGCTCTAGCGATTGGCACGTTCGTCGACCTCACGCCAGACCCCACTCCCGGCCTCCGAGAGATCTACCTCGGCGATTGGGAGGGTCTCCGAACCGAAGAGATAGCCAAGCGCTTCCCGGACTCCTGGGCGAGGTGGGGCGAGGAGCCGGATTGGGACCTCGTGCCTGGTGGAGAAGGCGCCGCGCGCTTCGAAGCCCGCGTCATCGCGACACTGGACGAGATTCTCGACCGCCACTCGCACGGAGACGTCCTTGTCGTCACGCACGGAGGCGTCATCCAGGTCGCCCTTCATCGCGTGATCGGTCGTCCGAGCCGGGGCCTCTTTCCTTTCAAGATCCAGAACGCATCGATCTCGCTGATCGAGGTGCGCGCCGGCCGCATGGTCATTGGCGGCTCGAACGACGTCGGTCACCTCGAGCCGGCGCTGGTCACCGAGCCCGGCCCAGGGTGACGCGAGAAGGTTCGAACCAGAAGATCTCCATGTGGGACGGCGAGCTCGATGAGATGGGCTCCCCCGCTCCGCTGCTGCAGTCCTTCGCCTGGGGCGAGGTCCAGGCGCGCGCCGGTTGGAAGATCGAGAGGGTCCGAATGAAGGGAGGCGCTCTGGCGAGCGTCCAGGTGCGCTCGATTGGTCCGGCGCGCGAGGCCTACGTCCCTCGCGGCCCGGTCCCCGCAACCGCTGAAGCAATCGACGCTCTGGTCGAGTGGGCTCGTGACGCAAAGATGGCGCGGCTTCTCGTGGAACCTGAGGGGCCACCTGCTTTGGCTGATGCGCTCACCGAGCGGCGCTTTTCACCGGTGGCTCCGATCCAGCCGCAGCACACCCGCATCCTTCCGCTGCGCAAGCCGGAGGAGCTGCTCAAGACCTTCAGGCACGGCCGTCGGTACAACATTCGCGCTGGACTGCGGCGCGGGGTGGTCGTCAAGGAAGGAAAGGATGCCGCCGAGCTCGCACGCCAGTCGGCCGCGGTCGAACGGCGTGAGTCGATCCACCTCCCGGACCGGACCTACTACGAGCTTCTGCTCGAGCTGCTGCCGTGGTGCCGTACGTACACCGCTTACCCAGAAGACCAGCAGGAGGCGCTCGCCACAGTGCTGGTCGCTCGCCACGCCGGTCGGGCTTACAGCCTCTTCGCCGGCCGCAGCGGCGCCCACTCCGAGCTGATGGGCAATGACATGGCATGGTGGGCGGCGATCAGCTCGGCCGCCGAGGCTGGGTGCCGCGACTTCGACTTCTGGGGCGTGCCGCCTCCTGGCGCAGCAGCGGACCATCCCTGGTATGGACTGGGCTTTTTCAAGTCCGAGTTCGGCGGGGACGAGGTGACGTACGCGGGGGCCTGGGAGCTGGTGCTCTCCGCGGCCGGTGCGAAGTTGATCGCGCTCGAAAAGAGGTCACGCACCTACGTTCGGGGCCTAAAACGAAACATCTCCTAACAATCCTTCAGATCGGTTAGGATAGATCAGGGTGGCAGTGGTAGTCGAATCCTTTCGAAAAGTCCTCGTCGTGGACCCTGACGGCACAACGCGTCGGGAGGTCCGGGCGGCCTGCGAGCAGGACGGCTACCAGGTGCTCGAAGCGGACGCTGCGGCCGAAGCGCTCCGCCAGGTTGAGCACTCCCATCCCAACCTGATCCTTCTCGAGGTCACCCTCCCTGATGGATCGGGCTTCGACGTTTGCCGCGAGCTGCGGAAGATGGATCCCGCGGTACCCGTGATCATGATGAGCTCGCGCTCCGACGAGATCGACGTGGTGGTCGCGCTCGAGATCGGCGCTGACGACTACGTCGGCAAGCCGCTGCGGCTGCGCGAGCTGGTGGCGCGCATGACGGCGCACCTGCGGCGCTCGCGCTTCGAATCGGCCGAGGCGATGCGCAGCCGGCTCGAGTTTCGCGACCTGGTGATCGACGTGAACGAGCGAAGGACCTACAAGTCGGGCAAGGAGGTGGAGCTCACTCACACCGAGTTCGACCTCCTGACGTTTCTCGCGAGCAATGCCGGCAAGGTGCTGAGCAGAGAGAAGATCCTGAACTCGATCTGGGGTTACGAGTACCCGATCGAGACTCGCGTGATCGACGTACACATCCGCAACCTGCGGCGAAAGATCGAAACGCAGCCCTCGCGTCCCTATTACATCCTGGCCGTCCCCGGCATCGGTTATCGGTTCACCAACGCCCGGCCGGCTTAGCTAAAACGGGAATCTAACTCCTAGCTCGGCCAGAGCATCGCGCACGAACTCGCGCTCGCCGATGCGCGGGTGGGGGATCACGAGGTCGCGCTGTTCGAGCCGCTCGCCGCCGAACAGGAGGATGTCCACGTCGATGACCCGTGGACCCCAGCGCCGGGTTGGCTTGCGCCCGCCTTCGACCTCGACCCGCTTGACAGCCTTCAGCAATTGACGCGGGGTGCCCGGCCATTCCACCTCGACGACCTGGTTCAAAAAGCGAGGCTGGTCGGCGACTCCCCATGGCTCGGTCTCTATGACGCGGCTTTGACGCAGGATCCGCACTCCTTCATGACGCAGCCGTCTGCGCGCGGCGCCGAGGTTGCGAGAGCGCGACCCAAGATTGGAGCCCAGCCCGAGGTAGGCGACCGTCAACGCATGCGATCGGCGATCTGGACCACGCGCGTCATCTCTCGCACGTCGTGCACGCGGACTACGTCGGCTCCACGCAGGATTGCGGCGGTCACCGTGGCGGCTGTGCCCTCCACCCGCTCACCAACAGGCAGGTCCAGCGCTTTGCCGATGAAAGACTTCCTCGACGTCCCCATGAGAATCGGCTGGCCGAGCTCGCGCAGCTCTTCCATGCGGCGCATCACGACCCAGTTCTGCTCAGCGGTCTTGCCGAAGCCGATACCCGGGTCGATGATCACTCGCTCGCGCGGAACGCCGGCGTCCAGAGCCCGAGCGATCGACATGCGGAGGAAGCGCTTGATCTCGTCGATCAGGTCCCCCGCATAGTCGGTCCCGTCCTGGTTGTGCATGAGGATCAGCGCGCAGTTGCTCGTCGAAGCGAGCGTGGCCAGCGCCGGTGAGCGGGTCAGGCCCCAGATGTCGTTGAGCATCGTGGCGCCGGCCGCAACGGCCGCCTCCGCAACCTCGAGCTTATAGGTGTCGATCGAGATCGGAACCACGGTCTCGCGCGCCAGTCGGGCGACCACGGCCTCTGTCCGCCCTATCTCCTCGGCAGCCGTGATCGGTTGGTGACCCGGGCGAGTCGACTCGCCTCCGACGTCGAGCATGTCGGCGCCCTCGCTCACCATCCGAAGGCCTTGCGACACAGCCTGCTCGTCGTCGCCCCCGATGCCGTCGCCGCTGAAGGAATCGGGCGTGACGTTGATGATCCCCATCACGTAGGTTCGCGAGCCCCACTCGAATCGGCGCCCGCCGATGTCCGCGATCACCTGCCGATTATCCTTCGCGAATGAAGCTCTATGAGCTGGCGCATGGCGTGCCAGGCGCGACGGTCGAGGGCAACGGTGACGTCGATGTTGCCGGAATCGCCTACGACTCCCGGCGCGTGAAGCCAGGCGACCTTTTCGTAGCAGTCGAGGGTCTCACTTCAGACGGCCATGCCTTTGTGTCCGACGCTCTCGCTAAGGGCGCGGCGGCAGTGGCTGTCGACCGGGACGTGACGCTTCCCCCCGGCACGCCGCTCTTGCGCATGCCATCCACGCGGGTTGGGCTCGCCGAGGTTGCGGCAGAGTTCTACGGCAGGCCATCGCGGAAGCTCAAGGTGGCCGGCATCACTGGGACCGACGGCAAGACGACCACCACCCACATGGCCGAGCACGTCCTCCAGGCCAGCGGCCTGGTGGCCGGCGCGATGAGCACCGTGTCGTTCACGGGCGGCGGCGGCGAGGTGGACAACCTCAGCGGCCAGACCACGATGGAAGCGCCCGAGATCCAGGCCTGGCTCGCGCGGATGGCAGAGGCAGGCGTCGAATGCGCTGTGATCGAGACCACGTCGCACGCGCTCGTCCAGGAGCGCGTCCGGGCGTGCGACTTCGACGTCGCGGCATTCACCAACGTGGGCCACGACCACCTCGATTACCACGCCAGCTGGGACGATTACCTGGAAGCCAAAGCCCGCCTGATCGATCTCACCGCGAGCGGAGCCGACAAAGGAATCGAAAAAACCGCGGTCTTGAACCGCGACGACGCCAGCTACGAGCGACTCTCGGGCCGCCCGATCGCGCGGCGCTGGACCTACGGTTTGACAACGGCGTCGGATCTCCATCCGCTCGACCTCAGCGTCACCGGGGCCGGCTCGCGCTTTCGCATGAAGACACCGCTCGGCGAAACCGACGTGACGCTGCACGTGCCTGCCCGCTTCAATATCTACAACGCGCTGTGTGCAGCCGGCGTTTGCCTGGCGCTGGGCGTGCCGCTGGATTCCGTCGGCACGGGACTTGCCGGTTTTGAGGGCGTGCGCGGCCGGCTCGAGCCGGTCGACGTCGGCCAGGACTTTCGCGTCTACATCGACTTCGCACATTCGGCAGGTGCGCTGGCCAGCGCGCTGGCCGAGCTTCGTCCCTTCACCTCGGGCCGCCTGATCGTCGTGTTCGGCTCGACCGCGCGCTCAGATCACGACCGGCCTGGGATGGGACGCGCTGCTGCCGATTTCGCGGACTTCTTCATCATCACCACCGACGACCCGGTGGACCAGGACCCGGTGGAGATCGCACGTGACGTGCAGAGCGGCGCCGAAGGCAAAGCGCCGGGGCACGACTACGAGATCGTGATCGACCGTCGCGCGGCGATTCGTCGCGCCATCGAGCTGGCTCAGCCCGGCGATTGCGTGCTGCTGGCAGGCAAAGGGCACGAGCGATCGATGCGCATGGCGTCCGGGTCGGAGCCGTGGGACGAGCGGGCCGAAGCGGAAGCGGCGATCAGGGATCGGCTCGCTCTTCGCTAGGCTCCGCCCCCGACCATCCTTACGATTTCGACGGTATCGCCATCTTCCAGCGTCGCGGCGTCGAACGCGGCTCGCTCGATGATCGTTCCGTTGTGCTCGACCGCAACCGCCCGCGGGTTCACACCGAGCTGATCGAGATAGTCCAGGAGTCGGGTTGGATGCTCCAGCTCAACTCTCTTTCCGTTGATCTGGAGAGAGATCACTCGAAGAGTCTGATGGCCGCGTAGCCGGCCGCCCCTGAAGCTAGAACCTGCGCCGCCCGTTCCTCGGTCACTCCGCCGATCGCAAGCACTGGGATGCCCACCGACTCCACAACCTCCGCCAGCGCGGCAGGGCCGGCTGGAGCGATGCCCGGGTGGCTGGCGCTGTCCCAGACCGGGCCAAAGATGACGTAGTCGGCGCCGTCGTGTTCGGCCGCTTGCGCGCTGCCGACCGAGTGCACCGAGCGTCCGATGAGGCGCTGGCCGACCAGCATCCGCGCTTCAGCGACCGAGATGTCTTTCTCGGGAAGATTGACCCCGGCTGCGTCACACGCGATCGCAACGTCGCATCGAGAGCTGACGACGACGGGTACCGAGGCGGACGCGACCAGCGTATTCAATTCTTTCTCGAGCGCTGCGGTGCTGAGGGCGGGGGCGCGCAGCTGGACGATCGAAGCTCGGGAGGCCGCCCGGAGCCCAGCCGCCGCGCTGGACACGATCGCCATCGCCACGGGCCGGACTAGGTCGGTCGCGAGATGCCCTCGGTGGGCGAGCTCGGGCTGGCGTCGCTGCGCTTGCTGATGCGTCCAGCCTGGTACGCCTTGCGCCCCGCCTCCGTGCCTTCCTTGATGGCGGCGGCCATCAGAGCCGGGTCGCCGGCCAGTGCGATCGCGGTGTTGACAAGCACCGCGTCGGCGCCGAGCTCCATCGCCAGCGCGGCGTCCGAGGGGGCTCCGATTCCCGCGTCGACCACTACCGGAATCGAAGCCTCTTCGATGATGATCCGGATCTGCTCAACTGTCTGAAGGCCCTGGCCCGAACCGATCGGTGAACCGAGCGGCATCACCGTCACGGTGCCGATTTGCTCGAGCTTTTTTGCCAGCACCGGGTCAGCGTTGATGTATGGCAAGACCTTGAACCCCTCGGCGACCAGGACGCGCGCCGCTTTCAAGGTCTCCTCGGGGTCCGGGAACAGATAGCGGGGGTCGGGGATGACCTCGAGCTTCACCCAGTCGGACAGCCCCATCGAGCGAGCGAGGCGCGCGATCCGGACAGCCTCATCGGCGGTGCGGCAGCCGGCCGTGTTGGGCAGGATGCGGTAGCGCTTCCAGTCGATCGCGTCGAGGATCGTCTTCTTCGCCGGGTTGTCGAGGTCGAGCCGGCGCAGGGCCACTGTCACGAGCTCGCACCCCGATGCCTCCAGGGCGGCGAGCATCGACTCGTCCGTCGGGTACTTGCCGGTGCCAAGGAACAGGCGCGACCGGAGCTCGACGCCCGCGATCACCAAACGGTCCGCAGCAGCGATCGTCTGCATGACCCCAGCTTAGCGAACGATCAGGTCAGGGCAGGCTCTGCTGGACCAGGAGCGTCTGGTCGCGACCGTAGGTCAGGCGCTTGATCGCATCGTCGACCGTAAGCCACAGCAGCTTGTCGACCTCGATTCCCGGCCGGAACCTCCCGCCTCGCACCTCCATGACCCAGTAGCACGCAACCTTGTCGCGCCCGCGGCGATCGACGTATGCGGTGCAGCCGAGCGGACGCATGAGCTCGCAGCGCAGGCCGGTCTCTTCTCTGACCTCACGCAGCGCGCAGTCCTCGGGACTCTCGTCGGGCTCGATCTTGCCTTTGGGCAAAGTCCAATCGTCGTACTGAGGCCGGTGGATCACCGCGATCTCCGTCTCGCCGGATCGCGTGCTCCGGCAGACGACGCCGCCCGCTGCCCTGATCACGCTCACGTCGGCCAATTCCAGGATCTTCGTTGCCACCCTTGCTCCTTTCGTTGCTGAAACGTATGCGCTGCTGGATTCCCTTATTTCACGACTCTGTGGCGGAGTGCAATGAGTTTAACCGCGGAGACCACGATCGCGAACACAAGATTCAAGATGAATTTCGATCAAGTGATTCCAACAAGAGGCGCACACGTGTCGATATGTCGTCGCGAATTTCGCGCACCCGCGCGTCGGGGAGGCCGCTTGGATCGGGCAGGTCCCAATCCACGTAGCGCTTGCCGGGGATGACCGGACACGCGTCGCCGCAGCCCATCGTGATCACGATGTCGGCCCACTGCGCCAGGTCGGTGGTCAGCAGCTGAGGCTTGCGATCGCTCAGGTCGATCCCTTCCTCGTGCATCACAGTGACTACGTTTTCGTGAACGTGGTCGGCGGGAGTCGTGCCGGCGGAGCGGGCCTCGTGAACGCCGCCCGCGGCGCGTTCGAACAGAGCCTCGCTCATCTGCGAGCGACCCGCGTTGTGAAGACAGACGAACAGAACCTTTGCCACTAGAGCCGCGGCCGAAAGGCCGTCGACGGATCTTCGGCGCCCATGCGGCCCATCTCCGGGTTCAGCTCCTGCGCTGCTCGCTCACGCATGGACGATGCGCTCGCTGCGCTGCTCGGCGCTTCACCCGGATCTGGGCCACCTGGATCGCCGAATCTCTCGTCGAGGTTTTCGGCCACGGCTCTAGAGCTGGCCGGCCAGGCGGATCTGACGCCGGAGCACCCAGCGGCTGAGCAGGTTGATGACCAGCACCATCACGACCAGCACGAGCGCCGCTCCCCACGCCTGGTCCTGCAGCGACTTGTAAGGAAGCAGGGCGTACTGGTACACCGTGAGAGGCAAAGCCTGGATGGCCTGCGTCGGATCCACCCTGAAAAGCGTGTTGCCCAGCGAGGTGAACAAAAGCGGGGCAGTCTCGCCTGAAGCTCGAGCCACGGCCAGCAGAGCGCCGGTGATGACTCCTGGCGCTGCAGCAGGCAGGATGAGCTGGAGCGAGACTCGCCATCGCGGAAGGCCAAGCGCGAGGCCCGATTCGCGCAAACCGTGGGGGATGAGCGCGACGGCGCCTTCCGTCGTCCGGATGACGATGGGCAGCATCAGGATCGCCAGCGCGACCGAGCCTGCGATCCCTGAGAAGTGGTGCACCGGCACGACCACGAGCGCGTAAGCGAACAGACCGATCGCGATCGACGGCGTGCCAACGAGGACGTCGCTCGCGAGCCGGACCCAGCTCGCCCACGGATCGACCGCATATTCCGCCACGTAAACACCGCCCAGGATTCCAATCGGGATCGCCATGAGCGAAGCCAGGCCGACCAGGATCCCGGTCCCGACGATGGCGTGTGCAACGCCACCACCCGGGATGCCGAAGGGACGGAATGAGTTCGTGAAGAACTCGATGTGCAGCGCCGGGGGAAGGCCCTTGCTGACGGTGAACCACAGGACAAGACCGAGGGGGATGAGAGCTATCAACGTCAGCAGATATGCGACGCCGAGCCATGCGGCGCTCGCATAGCGCCGCCGAACGTTTCGATTCATGCGGCTCGACCGGCCGCTCGGGATGTCGAGCGCACCAGGAGCAGGGCGACGATGTTGACGACGAGCGTCACGAGGATGAGCACCAGCCCGAGCTCGATCAGCGCCGCCGGATAGAGCGTTCCGGTCGCCTCGTTGAACTCGTTCGCGATCACGCTGGCGAGTGTGTAAGCCGGCGAGAAGATCGACGGCGGGATCGCGTAGCGATTGCCGATGACCATCGTGACCGCGATGGTCTCGCCGAGGGCGCGGCCGAGCGCCAGGATGGTCGCGCCAAAGATTCCCGCACGCGCAGAAGGCAGGATCACCCGCCAGGTGGTCTCCCACCACGTCGCGCCGAGGGCGACGGCGCTCTCCTTCAGACCGCGCGGCACGGCCCGGATCACCTCACGAGAGATCGCCGACAGGGTGGGCAGGATCATCACCGCCAGCACCAGAGCTGCGTTGAACAGGCTCCGCACTCCCGGCTGCGAAAGCCACCCGATGAAGCCGAGGCGGTCCGAGATGGGGACCTCTAGATGCTGGTACGACCACGGGGCGAGGACGTACAGGGCCCAGATGCCGTAGACCACGCTGGGAATCGCGGCCAGCAGCTCGATGCCGGTGCCCAGGATGCCGCGAATCGTGGTCTGGCCCTGCTCGGCGAGCACGACCGCAACCGCTACGCCGACCGGAATCGCAAGAGCGAGCGCCACGAACGACGTCGCCACCGTGCCGAAGATCGCGGGCAGGGCGCCGAAGTTGTCGGTAACCGGGTTCCAGTCGGTCCCGGTCAGGAAGCCCAAACCGAAGTGCCTGACCGAGGGTGCGGCCTGCTGGAAGAGGATGACGACGATCACGACCAGGATCAGAGGCGCGGTGGCGGCGATCAGCCCTGTCAGCGTGCGAAATCGATCCGGGACTCTCCGCGCCGGCGGAATCGCAGTCGTGCGAACCTCGACGACGGCCGCCAAACTCAGCTGGACTCGGTCAGCTCGGCGG
>JGI12635J15846_10006343_pt1 | contig 10151 bp, 6 predicted proteins | sample BlaSpr_A8_OM2_M2_FD_15846 | JGI IMG/M metagenome (IMG submission 15846)
CGCTGCATTCCATTATTAAGCAGTTTCTTGGTTCGGTAGTCTGGGGCGAGCTCGATTACTTGGTGGTTGACTTGCCTCCCGGAACAGGCGACGTAGCTCTCTCTCTCATCCAAACTGTGCCGCTCACGGGAGCGATCGTCGTCTCTACTCCTTCCGATGTTTCTCTGCAGGATGCGCGCAAAGCCATCGAAATGTTCCGGCAGATGAAAGTCGACATCGTCGGCATGGTGGAGAACATGAGCTATTTCACATGCCCGCATTGCCATCACGAGATCGACATTTTTTCCCGAGGAGGAGCAGAAAAAACTGCCGCTCAGTTCGACGTATCATTCCTTGGAAATATTGAGTTAGATCCCGAGATTCGCAAAGCCGGAGACAACGGCAAACCCACCGTCCTCAACGGAGAAGATTATGCCCACGCAAAGTCACTCTTTGAATTTGCCCGCAAAGTGGTCGACCGGGTGCGCGAGATCACCGCCGACGCATCGGAAAGCGTAATCCAAATCCAATAGCTCTTGATTCCTTATCCGAACGACTGCATCTAATTTAGTTGCGGTTTAGTGCAGCGCGCTGCTCCCTCGATCCGTTCTGGGTGATCTCTGAAGCATCGAGAATGAAGATTCGTAGCGGTCCGCCATCTTGACAGCCCCGCAGACCGTTCCTAGAATCAATGCAGTCGGGGGAATTTGGCGGTAGATGGTAAGCGTATGGAAATACGGTATTTACTTTTCGTACGCCCCTGAAGATAGCCTGCCAAAGCCGTAACTCGTTCTGATAAAAGATCTGATATGCAGCCTGTAACTCCTATCGGTGAACGGGGACGCGAGATCCTGACCGCCATTGTGGAGACCTTCATTGCCACAGGCGAGCCCGTCGGGTCGCGTACCCTCGCGCGATCAAATCGCGAAGGACTGAGTCCGGCGACAATTCGGAATGTTATGGCGGATTTAGCGGACGCTGGCTACTTAGAGCAACCCCACACGTCCGCTGGGAGAGTTCCGAGCGCGGAGGCCTACCGATATTACGTCGAACAAATTACAGGACAGGCATCTCTCTCCGATGAAAATCAGAGCATTATTCAGGGCTCTTTGCAGGGAGTCACCGACGTTGAAGAATTTATGGAGCGAACCTCGCATGTCCTCTCCCTCATCTCGCGCAACGTAGGCGTTGCGGTTGTGATGGGAGGCCCGAAGAATGCCTTGGAGCATGTGTATTTTTCGCGGCTGGGAGATCAAAAAGTTCTGGCGGTCGTAGTGACAAAGTCCGGCGTGGTCCGCGATCGCGTGCTTCGGTTGGACCTGCCGCAGTCCGAACTGGACGCCGCCGCCCGCTTCATCAATGAGAACTTCCGCGGCTGGACCATGGAAGCTATGCGTGCCGAATTGTCCCGCAGGCTGGAGCAGGAGCGCAGCGAGTGCGATCGGCTTATGACGTCGGTGGAGCAACTCTACCGCCAGGGAGCCCTGGTTTCCGACGATACGTCGCAGGTAGTGTTCGTAGAAGGTGCTGCGAATCTGGTTTCAGGTGAAAGCGATCGCGTCCGGCTGCAAGAGCTGCTGAAGACGCTCGAAGAAAAACAAAAGCTTGTGGAATTGCTGGGGGCATACCTTGACGCCAAGCAGGAAGCGGTGCGCGTCGTAATTGGACTGGATGAAGCAATGCCATCGATGCGAAACCTCGTTTTGATCGGTGCTCCGGCGCGCGTAGGCGGCGAGGTCCGTGGATCGCTGGCCGTCATTGGTCCAACTCGGATCGATTACGAACACACTATGACAGCAGTGTCATACATAGCCCGTCTCTTTGACAAAATTCTGAATGAAAATGAGTAACTAAGTTATGGCAAGAAGAAATGGAAAACCCGAAATGGAAATGGATGCGGATCACGCGCTCCCAGCGGCAGACGATATCTCCGAAGGGATTACAGGTGTCGAAGCATCCGCTGCCCGCCAAGGAGTTCAACCCGATGGCAGCGAATTGCAACGAGTCACCGCCGAGCGTGACACGCTAATAGACCGGCTGGCGAGGGCGCAGGCAGAATTCGACAACGCCCGGAAACGTGCGGCTCGGGAGCAGCAAGATTATCGTGACTATGCGCAGAGTGACACCATTAAGGCTTTGCTGCCGATCATGGATAGTTTTGAGCGGGCCTTACGCGCTGACTCGGGATATGAAAGATCCCAAAATTCCGAGTTCCGAAATGGGATCGAGCTCATCTATAAACAATTGCAGGATGCGCTGCTCAAGTTGGGAGTCCGGCCGATTCCAGCAAAGGGAGAGCCTTTCGATCCGCGCGTGCATGAAGCCATCGAGATGGTGGACACGACCGACGCCGAAGATCATCAGGTGCTCGAGGAGCTACAGCGCGGTTACAAGTTGAAGGAGAGACTCTTGCGGCCTGCCATGGTTAAGGTCGCCAGAAATCCGCGATCATAGTCGATCTAACTTTGGTCGATCCAATATTTGGGGGAAGATCATTCTGACAAGCAACGTAAAACGCGACTACTACGACATTCTAGGCCTGCCTCGTGGCGCCAGCGAGCAGGAGATCAAGAGCGCTTACCGCAAGCTGGCCATGCAATTTCATCCTGACCGCAATCCCAACAATCCCGACGCCGAGGAAAAGTTTAAAGAGGCGAGCGAGGCCTATGCAATCTTGGCCGACAACGAAAAACGTGCGCTCTATGACCGCTTCGGTCACGCCGGAGTAAGCAGTGGTTCGGGCGGAGCCGGTGCGGGTTTCGATCCCGCAATTTTCCACGATTTCAGCGACATCTTCGGCGACTTTTTTGGATTCAGCGATATTTTCGGCGGAGGGTCCCGCCGTCGAGGCCGGGGTCAGCGCGGTGCTGACTTGCGGGAGGACATAACGCTGGAATTCGAGGAATCGGTTTTTGGCACTGACACAAAGGTGACGGTTCGCCGCCACGAGACCTGCGAAGACTGCCGCGGGTCGGGCGCTGCTCCGGGCAAGGCGCCAGTTCAGTGCAGAACGTGCGCAGGACAGGGTCAGGTTCGCTATCAACAGTCATTCCTCAGCGTGACCCGCACCTGCCCCACGTGTCAGGGGTTGGGCAGCATCATCACTGATCCCTGCCAGAAGTGCAAAGGCGAAGGACGAGTCTTGCGACAGAAGTCCGTCGACGCAAAGATTCCAGCCGGGGTTGAAGACGGAACGCGTATCCGTTTTACTGGACTTGGCGAAGGTGGCCTTCACGGAGGCCCCGCTGGCGATCTTTACGTAGTGCTGCACGTGAAACAGCATCCGTTCTTCGAGCGGGAAGGCAATGACCTGCACTGCGTAATCCCAATTTCTTTTACTCAGGCCGCGCTGGGGGCAGAGATTTCCATCCCAACCCTCGAAGGGGAGCAAAAACTCAAGGTGCCTGATGGAACCCAGTCTGGCACGCGAAGCCGCATTCGCGGCAAAGGCGTTCCCGTGCTGAACGGTCACGGCAAAGGGGATCTATTCGTGGAGTTCCATGTTCAAACCCCGCAAAAGCTCAGTAAACGGCAGCGGGAATTGCTTCAGGAGTTGGAAGGAATCACCAAGGTTGAAAATAATCCTCAACATCGAAGCCTGCTGGGAAAAGTAAAAGACATCTTCGGCTAGGTTTTACCAGCAATTGAAGAATGCCGCGGAGATTACTGTTGCAGCGCCTGCTTCAGACTAGGCTTCACTCCGACTGCCGCAATGCTCGCGCTATCCCAACCGCCGCCCAAGGCTTTTATCAGATAGACAGAAGTTACCAGCCTCTGGCCCAAAAGCTGAGTCGCAAGGCGCTCGTTCGTCAGCGCCTGCTGTTCAGCGGCAACTACATCAAGGTAAGTTACCAATCCGCCGGTATAGCGAGTATTGGCGAGGCTTAGAGACCGCTCTGCATCCGCCACCGCGCGTTCTTGTGATTGCGATGCTGACAGCAAAGCGTTCAATCCGGCAAGAGCGTCTTCGACCTGTTGAAACGCAACCAAAGACGATTCCCGGTAATTGGAAACGTTCTCTTCGTACGCCGCTTGCGAATATTCCAACTGGCCGTGGAGTCTACCGCCGGCAATCAAAGGCTCGAGAGCGCTAAGCCCGATCGACCACAGCGCGCTGGAGGCGTTGAAGAGTCTCGATATTTTGATGCTTTCCAGCCCTCCGCTCCCCTGCAGCAAGATGCTGGGATAAAACGCCGACCTCGCAACACCGACGCGGGCGTTCGCTGCAGCCACTTGCCTTTCCGCCGTGGCAACATCTGGACGACGCTGCAACAACTCGGACGGCAGCGCAAGCGGAATGGGCGGCGGCTGTGTATCGACCGGTCGCACGGGCGCTTTAAAGTCGGAAGCCGGTAATCCCTGAAGCATCGCCAGCGCATGTTCGTATTGAGCGCGCTGTTGTTGAAGCAGATAAACCTGGGTAATGGATGAATCCAGCACCGTGGCCTGCTGAGCGACATCGAGACCCGACACCACTCCACCGTCATGCCTTTCGTTCACCAACTTCAATCCCTGTTGCTGAAAGACAATCGCTTTTTGCACAACGGCGGTCTCAGCGTCGAGTTCTCGTATCTGGAAATAATCCGCGGCCAAGTCGGAGCTAACGAGTAACCGAACGTTCTCCAGATCGGCTGCGCTGGCCTGAAACTGCTCATTCGCCGCTTCAACGTTTCGGCGCACATGTCCAAAGAGATCGACTTCGTAATTCAGTGTGAACGGGATCGTAAAGAGGTTGTAAGTAATCGACGAAGTCGGTGGCGCATTACCGATAGCGGGACGATTCGCGGAAAGTTGCTGCCGGGAAACCGACGGCCCCAAATCTAATTCTGGATAGAGACCGGATGCCGTTACACGTGCAGCAGCACGCGCCTCTGCAAGGCGCGACACAGCGGCCCTTAGAGTCTGATTGCTCGCCATGGCGCGTTCTTCGTATTGATTGAGTTCAGGGTCCCCAAACAGAGTCCACCACGAACCTCTTGGAATCGAATCAGAGGGGTTAGCCTCATGCCATGGCGCGGGAGTCTGCCAATTCTGTGGCGTGGCTACGTCAGGCTTCTTGTACTTTGGTCCCGAAGCGTAGCCCGCAGTACTCAGCAGGACGATGAACGCGGCAGAGCCCCACCTCATGAGTTACCGCCTCCCTGAGTGGAGACTTGAACCTGCTGACCCTCTTCCAGGGAATCGCTGGGATTCAGGATCAGGGCGTCATTTTGGTCGAGTCCGCCAAGCACTTCCAAAGTTGTGCCGTAATCGCGGCCGATCACGAGGGGCTTCAAATGAACTTTGCCGTCAGAGCCCACCACCGCTGCCCGCATGCCTTCGGCTCGGAATAACAAAGCATTCACCGGGACTGAAAGCCGGGGCGCCTTTATGTTCACATCGAAGCGGACCTGAGCGTATGCTCCCGGCAAAAGGACGCCCTTGGGGTTAGGCACGTCTATCTCGGTGCGCATCGTTCGCGAAGTGAGATCGATAGAGTCCGCAGTACGGGCGACGGCACCGGTGAAGTGTTGTCCGGGCAGGGACGCCAGTTCGATTGCGGCTTGCACGCCCTTGCGAACCGAAGGCGCATAAATTTCTGGCACATCGACGTAGACGCGAATCGGGTCCAGCTTGGCCATATCGAACAATTCCTGATTCGGCCCGCTGTTGCCGGCATTGATCAATGCCCCGATATCAACATTGCGTTTGGTAATCACGCCAGAAAACGGCGCGTAAATATGTTTAAAAGACTCCATCTGTCCCAGACGGCGTAAATTCGCAGTGGCGTTCGCTAATTGCGCCTGCCCTTGAAGGTATGCGCTGCTCCTTTCGTCAGTCTCCTGTTGCGCAACCGCGTCCATCTTCTGAAGATTCTCGTAGCGCTTTGCGGAAGTCTCCGCCAATTTCATTTGGGCCTCAGCTTGATCCCGGGTGGCCCGTGCCTGCAAAAGCTCCTGATCGATTTCCGGAGTCTCGATGTCGGCGAGCAAATCTCCCGTTTGCACCCGGCTCCCAATGTCTTTGTACCAGTGAGCCAAATATCCATTTGTTCGGGCGTAGATAGGGGATTCGGTGAATGCGCGTAATGTCGACGGCAGAACCAGTTCCTGTTGTGGCGCCTCCAACTTAGGATGAACAACCACAACTGTGGGGACGGCCAACGTTTCCGTTTCCTTTGCCAAAGCGCGGCGCTCGCTGGCACGCACGAGTAATCCAATCACGGCGGCTGCCGCGAAAATCAGAAGCAGCACGGTCACTAGAATGTAGCTTGTGCGCTTTCCATGAGGTCGGTTCGGCTCGGACGTAATCGGCTTACTGTCCGGAGTCTGCCGATCGATAACGGATTGATCCATGTGAGTCCTTAACCAACTAAGATGCTTGCTCCGTAGCCGCTGACGCGCGATTCAGCCGCCGGCCGTGAAAGATACTAAAAACTACAGGAACAAAAAACAGCGTTGCCACGGTGGCAAAGAGCAACCCGCCTATAACAGCCCGTCCTAACGGCGCATTTTGCTCGCCGCCTTCGCCCCATCCAAAAGCCATCGGCAACATTCCTATAATCATTGCCAGTGCGGTCATGATCACTGGACGCATCCGGGTGTGTCCGGCTTCCACGGCCGCCTGAATGGGATGCATTCCTTCATCCATGCGTTCTCTTGCAAATGAAATCATCAAAATACTATTGGCCGTGGCTACGCCCATGCACATGACGGCGCCTATCAGGGCGGGGACGCTTAGAGTTGTGTGGGTGACAAACAGCATCCACAGAATTCCGGAAAGAGCCCCAGGCAAGGCGGTGATGATGATGAATGGATCAAGCCAGGATTGAAAGTTGACCACGATTAGCAGATATACCAGCACGATTGACATCACCAGGCCGATTGCCAACCCTCGAAATGAAGAGGCCATGGTTTCAACCTGGCCGCGAACCGTCATCTCCGTGCCCCGTGGCAATTGTTTGTTAAAACTCGCAAGCAATTTCTGCGTGTCTTTCGCTACGCCTGCTAAATCACGGCCGTCAACGCTTGCATAGACATCGACCGCAGGAGCGACGTTGTAATGGCTGACTTCGGCGGGGGAAGTTTGCGGAGTAATCGTCGCCAAATTTGCCAGAACTTCAGGCTGTGAAACGCCGTTGCTGATTGGGATGTTCATCAGCGACTGCAGATTTTCCACCCTGTATTGCGGCATTTGCACGGCCAGACTATAGCTGACGCCATTTTTGGGATTTAGCCAAAACGTCGGCGAAGTTTGGAAACTGGAACTTAGCGAGACCAACAGATTTTGCGCCACATCCCGCTCGCTGATTCCGACTTGCTGAGCTCGAACCCTGTCCACGTCCATATAAAGGGTCGGGTTATTCATTAGTTGCTGCACGTGCACATCCACTGCTCCGGGGACATGGCGCAGCCGATTCGAGATACTCTGTGCAATTACGAAATTCTGCGCATAATTGGGACCTACAAGCTGTATATCGATCGGCGAAGGCATGCCGAAGTTCAGGATCTGGCTCACAATGTCGGCGGGTTGGAAGAAAAATTCAACTCCCGGAAATTGTCCTGGCAATCTGTCCCTCAGTTTGTGGATGTAATCTGCGGTAGGACGGTGATTTGGCGTTAGATTCACCAATATCTCCGCATCCGACGTGCCGATCGTCCCGCCATTGCTATACGAAAGATTAATGCCGCTGTATGGCAAACCAATATTATCCAGGATAGTAATAACTTCTTTCTGAGGAATTTGCCGGCGGATTTCGTTTTCCACTTCATCCACCAAACGCGCGGTTTCCTCAATTCTTAACCCCGCGCGGCCGCGAACGTGGAGCCTGAATTGTCCGGCATCGACCGTGGGGAAAAAGTCGGAGCCCAACCCAAAATACAGTCCACCCGAAAGTATGCAGAATCCGAGAAAGCACGCCACGAACACGCCTCTATGGTTCATGATGCGTTCAATGGTGTTGCGGTAAGAGTCTCGCATCTTCTCGAATCCGGTTTCGAATTTGCCCTGTAGCTTTTCCAAAAAGCTCGTCTTTTGCTTATGAGAATCCTCTTCGTGTCCTCGTAATAGGTACATCACCATCGTAGGGATTATCGTCCGGGATAGCAGATAAGAGGCAAGCATGGCGAATACCACCGCTTCGGCAAGCGGCACAAACAAGTAGCGCGCTACCCCGGCTAGAAAGAACATTGGGACGAACACAATACAGATTGAAAGAGTGGAAACAAATGCCGGAACCGCGATTTGCTGCGCGCCGTCGAGAATCGCGTGCTTCAGTTCCTTATTCATCGCCAGATTTCGCTCGATGTTCTCTATCTCGACCGTGGCGTCATCCACCAATATTCCAACCGCGAGCGCCAGACCTCCAAGGGTCATGATGTTAAATGTTTCCCCAAGAGCGCCCAGCATGATCACGGAAACCAGGATTGAAAGCGGAATAGAAACAGCGATAATCAGAGTGCTGCGCCAATTGCCTAAAAACAAAAGAATCATCGCCGCAGTAAGACAGGCCGCCGTCAAAGCTTCCCGAACTACCCCCTTAATCGCGGCTCGCACAAACAATGACTGGTCAAACAGCAAACTTACCTTGAGATCCTGCGGAAGGGTCGTCATCACTCGCGGCAGCATGTCGCGGACGTTTTTAACCACGTCGACCGTGGATGCGCCTCCATTTTTCATGACGCTCAACAGGGTTCCACGAACACCATCCTGCCGAACGATATTTGTTTGCGGGCTGAAGCCGTCGCGCACGTGCGCTACATCGCGTACGTAAATCGTCGTGCCGTTTATCGTTCTAATCGGCAAATCGTTGAGCTCAGCAATCGTCTGCGGACTGGCATTGAGTTCGACTTGATATTCCAGCGGTCCCAATTTCGCCGTACCCGATGGCAAGATTAAATTCTGCGCGCTGATTGCATTCACCACGTCAACCGCGCTGAGATGCTTCGCCTGCAACGCCGGTGTATCCAAATCCACCGAAACTACGCGCGACTTGCCACCGAACGGATATGGAATGGCCGCGCCCGGCACGGTAATGAGCTGCGTTCGCAGGAAATTCAATGCGATGTCATTCAATTCCTGCTCCGGCAGCGTCTTGCTACTCAATCCAATCTGAAGAATGGGCACGCTCGACGCCGAATATTGAATGACCAGGGGCGGGGTCGTTCCCGGGGGCAATTGGCGGAGCGCCGTTTGAGAAATAGCCGTGACCTGGGCAAGCGCCGTCGGGATATTAGCAGACGGCCGGAAAAATATTTTAACTACGGCCACCCCGTTCAAAGACTGCGATTCGATATGTTCAATATCGTTGACCAGTGTTGTCAATCCGCGCTCGGTGTTAGTGGTGATCCGGTTCGCCATATCTTGCGGCGAGAGGCCGGCATAGTTCCAAACGATGCTTATAACGGGGATATTAATGTCAGGAAAAATGTCCGTAGGCGTACGGAAAATAACAAGAGGGCTCAGAATGATAATGAGCAGCGCCATTACCACAAACGTGTACGGCCGCCGCAGCGCTAACGCAACAATCCACATGAAATAGTTTTGCCTTAGACTCGAACCGAGTCAGCTGGATGTAAGTAAGTTAGATGAAATTCGGGCGCAGCGCGATTTAAAATCAAGGAAAGAAAAGATTTGCAGTCACTCGCCGGATTCCTTCGCAACTGACCCGACCGTCTCCGAAATTCATGGAAACTTTACAGCTTTCCTGCTTTTTCTGCGATAGAATACAACCAATTAGTCGCCAGACTGGCCCTCGCGACGTCGCAAAGTAAGACCCTTCACCGAGGTGTTCTTTAATGCAGTCGTCATTTTTGAGCGGGCCACCGCACACTAGCTCGCTCGCTGATGTGCCGTCGACTATAAAAAGCCTGTCGCAGGATTTCTGCACAGCTTACAACACTGGCAACTACGACCAGGCCGCGTCGCTGTTTGCAGCTGACGGTTTACTCATGCCGCCCAATCACGATCCCGCTCAAGGACCGGCGGCGATCGAAAAACTGTTGCGCCAATACTGCGAATGTGGATACGAGGGTTTGCGCTTTGAGACTCTTCGCGTGGAGCACTCAGGGGACATTGCGGTTGAAATCGGCCGCTATACCGTCGCCATCCGTCAGGAGAATTCAACAACAATCGGGGATCGCGGCAAATACGTGCGTGCCTGGCGGCGTTTTGGGGCGTGGTTGATAGTCGCG
>JGI12635J15846_10006345_pt1 | contig 10150 bp, 5 predicted proteins | sample BlaSpr_A8_OM2_M2_FD_15846 | JGI IMG/M metagenome (IMG submission 15846)
AGTAAACAGCGTCGGTGCACGCTCCTCGAATACGATTCCGTCAGTTTCCTGTCGCCGGCTCCAAGGGGAGGATGAGATGCAAGCAGAAGAAAGAGCGCGGCTGATCACGAAATACCGCGACGGGCACCGCGTGGTGATGGACGCACTGAAAGGGATCACCGAAGAGGAGCTCGATCGCTCGGCCAGCGGCGAGTGGACGCCNCGGCAGACCGCGCATCACCTCGCGGACAGCGAGATGATGTCGGCGATCCGGATCCGGCGCCTTCTGAGCGAGGACGAGCCGGTCATCCATGGCTACGACGAGGCGACGTTCGCACGCAAGCTGACGTATGACCGCCCCATCGAGCCGTCACTCGAAGCGATGCGGTNNGCNCGCGAAACGAGCGCGCAGCTGATCGAACGGATGACAGACGAGGATTGGCTCAAGGTGGGAACTCATTCCGAGAGCGGCCCCTACTCGACCGAAGACTGGCTCAAGATCTATGCCGCGCACGCGCACGACCACGCCGAGCAGATCAAGCGCGCAAGGGGAAAGTCATGAAGACGCAATCCGTGGAAAAGGACGCCCTCGATCGAGCCGCGGCCGGCCGCGACGCCGACCTCGCGGACCTGTTCGAGGAATTGAGGATCCCTTCGGTCAGCACCCTGCCAGAGCGCCGCGAGGACTGCCTGCGCAACGCGCGATGGCTGCGCGACCGCTTCGAGCGCCTCGGCTTCAAGACCGAGATCGTCGATGTGATGGAAAAGGGCCTTCCGGTGGTGATCGCCGATTGGAACGAGCGTCCCGGCCAGCCTCACCTCACGATCTACGGCCATTACGACGTCCAGCCGCCCGACCCCATGGACGAATGGAAGTCCCCGCCTTTCGAGCCTGAGGTTCGCGACGGCAAGCTCTTCGCGCGCGGCGCCGCGGACAACAAGGGCAACCACATGGCCACCGTGAAGGCGGTCGAGCATCTCTTCGCCGCCGGTGGCCCGCCGATCAACCTGCGTTTCGTCATCGAGGGCGAGGAGGAGATCAGCGGCGAATCCCTCCCGCGTTACATCCGCGCCAACGGGGCACGCCTCAAGACCGACGCGGTGCTGATCTGGGACAGCGGCCTGGATGAAGACGGTCATCCCACCCTCGCGACCGCCCTGCGCGGAATCCTTTATGTGGAGCTCCACGCCAGCGGCCCCGCCGTGGACCTGCACTCGGGCGTATACGGCGGGGTGGCGCCCAATCCGATCAACACGCTGGCCCGCATCGTCGGAGAGCTCAAGGATCGCCACGGCCACATCACGATCCCGGGCTTCTATGACGCGGTGGTCAGGCCGAGCGCCGAAGAGCTGGCCGACTGGAAGAAGAAGGACGCGAGGTACGCCGAGACGGTGAAGCGGCTGTCCGGCGCGCGGGCCCTCGAGGGCGAGGAGGGGTTCCTCGCGCTCGAGCGGACGGGCAGCCGGCCCACCCTGGATGCGAACGGCATCGTGGGCGGGTTCATCGGCGATGGCAAGAAAACCGTGATCCCCGCGCGCGCGTCCGCCAAGGTAAGTCTGCGCCTGGTGCCGGACCAGGACTGGAAGACGATCCTTGCCGCCCTGGAGAAGCAGGTCCAGGAGCTGACGACTCCGGGGGTGGAGATCAAGGTCGATCTGCTGGGTGCGGCGCCGCCGGTGACCTGCGGAGTGGATCATCCCGCGGCCCAGGCCATGCGCGCGGCTTACAAAGAGGCCTTCGGCAAGGAGACCTCATTGATCAGGGTCGGCGGATCGATTCCCGTGTCGATCGACTTCCAGGAGGCGGTCGGGGCTCCGCTCGTGATCAGCGGAATCGCCCAGTCCGATTCCGCGGTCCACTCGCCCAACGAGCGCCTGGTGGTCGACAACTACTACCGGGGCATCGATGCGGTGATCCGGTTCATCTGCGGCCTTGCCCAGGGGTAAGGCTGCCCGCGAGCGCAATGATCACGAGTGCGGCGACGAGCGGAATGCCCATCGCGATCCGTAATCCAAAGCGGTCGGCAACATTCCCGATCATGGCCGGACCGGCGATCGAACCCGAGTAGCCGGCCGCCAGGACCAAAGTGAGCGCTGTTCCGCTCGCGCCGAGATTTGCGCCGGCGCTGAAGGCCAGGGGCACCAACACCGCAGTGCCGATGCCCACGAGCGCGAACCCTGCGATCGCTCCCGGCAGCGCGGGCACGGCGATCGCGAGAACGAGGCCGAGGGCCGCGATCATTCCTCCGAGTCGCGCCACTACCGCCGGGCTGGTGCGCGCCGTGAGCAGGTCGGCGCGGAAACGCACCAGCGTCGCGGCCAGCGCGAACGCGGCGAACCCCGCGGCCGCGACGCCGGGATCGGCGTGGCTGAGCTCTCTCAGGTAAAGCGGGCTCCAGTCCGCGGTGCCGCCCTCGACGAGGATGCTGCAGAACGATATCGCCGCCACGGCGATCACGAATCCGGTCAGCCAGTACCGGCCGGCGCCGCTGGGAGCGGGTCGCGGAGCGCCGGAGCTGGTGTTGGGCAGGTCGCGCAGAAAGTACGCCGACGCGACCGCGGCCACGATCGCCGCCAACGCAAAGTGCAGCAACGGGGGCACGCCCGCGAGTGCCGCCGCGCCGGCCAGCACCGCTCCCGCGAAAGCGCCGAGGCTCCAGTAACCGTGAAAGCCGTTGATCAGCGGCCGGCCAACCGTCCGCTCCAGGTCGGCGCCCTGTGCGTTCTCGAGCAGGTCGATGAAACCGGCGCACCCCCCCAAAACCAGCAGCGAGACGAGCAGCTGGATGAAGCTGCCGGCGAGCCCCGGGAGGACCAGAGAGGCGCAGACCGCGATCGTGCCGCCTCTCACCCATGCCCTGGCCCCTCGACCGAGCACGATGCGCGCGACGCCGGCGCCGATCACCGCTCCGAGCGAGACGGTAAGCAGCGCATATCCAACCTGACCGTCCGAAATGTGCAGGTGGTCTTTCAGCGCCGGAAGGCGGGGCACCCAGCTGCCCATGACCGCGCCGAAGGCCAGAAAGGCGATGGAGACAGCGCGGCGTTCCCGGATCACTGCTCCGTGGTCATCAGCTCGAAGCTTGCCTGTTCGCCAGGGGTGAGAGGCTCGTCTGGTTTTGAGGCCTTGACGAATTCGCCATATTTGCGCGTGTACAGCGCGGAGGTCGCGCGGGCTTCTATTGGATCGGAGACCTGCCGCGGCTTGACTTTGAGGTCCATGTCCCCAAGGTGCAACACGCCTTCGCCGCGAGCGAGCAGGTTTTGCGGCCACTGCCGCCGCATGCCCTGGCCAGAGCGGATGTACAGATGGTCGCCGTCAGTCGTGATCCAGATCGTCACCTCCGATGGTTTACCCGTCTTGCGTCCTAAGGTCGTCAACTTGACCTCTTTCTGAGTCGCGGCGGCATCGATCACGTCCTGCTTGAATGTGCTCACCCTCATTTCAACCGTCCTCAGGCGGCCGGTGATTCCACGGTCCGCGCCTGGACCAGCATCACGATTGAGCAGACAACGAGCCAGGCCAGCAGCGCCGCAAACGAGACGATGTCGAGCAGCCCACCCGCCGCCAGTATCCCGGACGGCGCGAAAAATGAGATCCACGCCACGACCTGGAGAGCGGCGGCCGATGCGGCCAGAAATCCCACCCAGTTCGGCAATGTTCTAGTACCGAAGAACGCTGCCGCAGCTGCGCCAAGGAAAAGGATCGTCGGAAAGGTCGCGACCTGGAACGTGAAGCTCTGGAGGTCGTTGAGCAACGCCGCCCGCGTTGGGTCCGGGTTCGGCCGGAAGGCAAGCGCGTGGAAGGCCGCCACCTGGACCAGCACACAGGCGGCAAGGATCGCAGCGCCAACGAACGCGGTCATCGACGGCATGGTCCGGATTCTCGAATGAAAGACGGCCGCGAAAACGACCAGGAGCATCGCTCCGATGCCGTCGGCGACGCTCTCGATTTCCAGGCCCGCGCGATGTTGGAGGTAGTAGGTAGCGATATCTGCAGCCGGGGCGCCGGCAAGCGGAGGTGGCGGTGAGATGAGCCCGGTCAGCGCAAGCGCCACGGCAGCGAAGAGGCCCGAGGCCGGAAGCCATCTCGTGACGGCAGGCACGGTACGGAGATTACGCGGAGATCCGAAGATCTCCCGGCTGACTTGTAATCAGTTCGAAACCGGCCGGCTGAAGACCACCAGTCGATGGTCATATGTACGTGCGCTCGGGATGTACCGGCCGAAGCAGGTGATCAAGACCAGGTTCTGGCCGCTGGTCGGACCGAATACCGCGACTTGCGTCGAGGCGCTCAGGTCCATCGAGGCCACACGGGTCACCTCGTAGATCAGCTGGTTCCCCGCCGCGTCCGAAACGTAGACCCGGTCGCCCGCTTTGACGGTCTCGAGGTGGCTGAACAGGGCGGGCGTGCCCACNCCTCGATGNCCGGCGATCACCGCGTTGCCGGGCTGGCCAGGTCGGGGACCAGTCGCGAGCCAGGAGGACGTCCACAGGTTGTCCGGGACGTTCATCGAGCCGTCTTTCCGCAGGGCGACTGCTCCTATCCACGAATCAACGCCGATCGCGGGGATCCGGAGACGAGAGGGGACGATCGGGCCCGTGACGGTGTTGAAGGTCTCAGCCGGTGGCGCCGGGGGTGGATTCACGACGACCGCAGCGCTCCCGATGAGCTGAGTGCCCGCGACGGGACCGAGGGTCACGGTCGGCGGCGCGGTCGTCGCGAGGTCTCCCGCCGAGACCGAGATGATGGCCATGGTGAGCAGGCCGGCGGCCAGCCCGACGGTTACGCGTCCCGGACTGCGGTCCAGCTGCTTTCTGGACCGGCGCCGTCCGAACCGCGCTCGGGTGCGACGTCGACCGACGCCGGCAAGGCTGATCACCCCGAGACCGGCCACTACGGTGAGGATGGCCAGCAGGAGTCCCTTGACCATCTGCGGCGGCTCCGGTGCGGGGGCGACCACGGTGGTGTCCGCTGTGCTGTCAGGAGCCGAGGTGTTGGGGAGACCGGGCAGTGCCGGCGGGTCGATCGTCACGCTCGAAATGTTGTTGAGCAGGTTCGGGTCGAAGTAGCCTCCGGGGAGCACGGCCACGGTGTTGACGATCAATCCGCTCGCCTTGACCGTCACGACCACCGAAAGCGTGACGGTGGACCCGTTGACCATGTTGCCGACGTTCCAGAAACCGGTCGCGGGGTCGTAGGTCCCCTGGGTGGCCGTATAGCTGACGAACGTGACCTGCGCCGGAAGCATGTCGTGGAACTGAACACCGGGGGCGGTGGAGGGGCCCAGGTTATGCCCGACCAACGTGTACGTCACGTTCTGGCCCAAGCTCGGCGTGGTCAGGTTGACCGTCTTGGTCACGGTGATGTCCGCGGACACTCCAGCCACCGACGCCGATGCGGAGTTGTTGGTGGAGACCGGGTCGGGCTGCACCTCTCCCGTCTTGGTGGCGGTGTTCGTGGCCGTCGTGGTGGAGGTCGCGGTGGCCACCAGCGTCAGTGTCGCGTTCGACCCGCTGGCCAGGCCGCCGACAGTCCAAATTCCGGTTGTCGAGTCGTAGCTGCCAACGCTCGGCAAGGACGAGAAATAGGTCAATCCCGAGGGGAGCGAGTCGGTGACAACGACCCCGGTCGCGGCGCTAGGACCGTTGTTGGTGGCCGTAACAGTGAAGGTCACTTTCGAGTTCAGGCTGGGTGCAGAGTTATCCACCGTCTTGGTGATGGCGATGTCCGCCGAGACCGGCGTGATGCGGGCGGAGGCAGAGTCGTTGCCGGTATTTGGATCGACTTCGGTCTCGGCGGTTTTGCTAGCTGTGTTGACCACCGGATTGACCGTGTTCACCGTGGCGACGATCGTGAGGGTGGCGCTCGACCCATTGGTGACCGGCCCGATGGTCCAGACCCCGCCGCTGTAGGACGTCCCTAGGCTGGGGGTCGCCGACACAGGCGTCAGTCCCGCCGGCAACGCGTCGGTGACCACAACACCGGTCGCGTCATTGGGTCCGTTGTTTTTTGCCGTGACCGTGAAGGTCACGTTGGTGCCAAGGTCAGGCGTTGTGCTCGACACGCTCTTGGTGATCGCGATGTCCGCCAACGCCGTCGGAGTGATAGTCGCATTGGCTGAGTCGTTGGTGGTCACCGGATCTGGCTGATCCTCGGCCGACTTGGTCGCGATGTTGGTGACCGGCGAGGTCGTATTGACCTTCGCGATGATGGCGAGGGTTGCGGAGCCGCCGTTGATGAGAGTGCCGACGTTCCAGTCGCCACCGCTGTATGAAGTGGTTCCGCTCGCGGTCGACGAGACGATGATCAGGCCGGCCGGCAGCACGTCGGTGACATGCACGCCGGTAGCGGTGCTTGGCCCGTTGTTGGTGGCGGTCAGGTTGAAGGTCACGTTCGTGCCGAAGTCGGGGACCGGATTGTCGACCGACTTGGTGATCGCGATGTCCGCGGACTGGCCCGTCACCGTAGCCGAGGACGTGTCATTCAAAGGGTTAGGGTCGGGCTGGTTGCCAGCCGTCCGAGTGGCGGTATTGGTCGTCGGCGTGGTGTTGTTCACCGTGGCGACAATCGTCAGAGTCTGGGTGACGCCGTTGGTCATAGGCCCGATGTGCCAGATCCCTGTTGCAGGGACGTAGGTACCGGCACTGGGGTTGAACGTGAACAGGGTCACGCTGACCGGGAGCACGTCGGTGACCTCTACGCCGGTCGCGTCGCTAGGCCCATTGTTCTTCGCCGTGATCACAAAGGTCACCATGGTGCCGACGTTCGGTGTCGGGTCCGAGACCGTCTTGATGACCGAGATATCCGCTGCCTGACCGGTGACGGTCGCCGTGCCGGCGTTGTTGCCGGGCACCGGGTCGGGCTGGGCCGCAGTCGCCGTGGCCGTGTTGGTGACGGGACTGGTCCCGGTCACCTTGGCGACGATCGTCAGAGTCTGGTTGGCGCCGTTGGCAAGGGTGCCGATGGTCCACGCCCCGGTGCTGAAGTCGTAGGCTCCGATCGGGCTGGCCGAGACGAACATGAGACCCGTCGGCAGCGGATCGCTGACAACGACTCCGGTCGCCGTGCTGGGGCCGTTGTTGGTCGCCTTTATCGTGAAGGTGACATTGCTGTTCAGGTTGGGAGCGCTGTTGTCGACCGTCTTCGTAACCGCGATGTCGGCGGCGACGGGCGTGATCGTGGCGCTCGCCGAGTCGTCAGCTGGGGTGTTGTCGGATTCGTTTTCAGCTGTCTTGGTGGCCGTGTTGGTGGTGGGCGACGTCGTGTTGACCCTTGCGGTGATGCTTAAAGTCGCGCTGGCGCCAGGTGCAAGCCCGCCGACGGTCCAGAGCCCAGTTACGTGGTCGTAAGCGCCCTGGCTGGGCAACGACGTAACCCAGGCCAGACCGGGAGGCAGCTGGTCGGTGACCACAAGGCCGCTCGCGCCAGATGGACCGTTGTTCGTTGCGGTGACTGTGTACGTCACCTGGCTGCCGAGGATGGGCGTCAGGTTGTTGACGACCTTGGTTATGGCGATATCGGCGAGACAGCAAGAGACGGTCGACGAGGCGGAGTTGTTGGCGCTTACAGGATCGACCTGGTCCTCTGCGGTCTTGGTCGCCGTGTTGGTCTGGTTTGCCACGTTAGTGACCGTGGCCGTGATCGTCAGCGTCGCGGTCGATGCATTTGCGATCGGGCCTATGTTCCAGAGTCCACTGATGGGGTCATAGGTGCCCGAGACGGTCGACGATGAGACGTATGTGAGGCCTGACGGCAAGACATCGGTCACGTGTACCCCGGTGGCGTTGCTCGGTCCGTTGTTGCGGGCTGTGACCGTGAACGTGACGTTGGAACCAAATGTCCCAATCGGGTTGTCCACCGTTTTGCCGATGGCGATGTCGGCCGACACGGGAGTTACGGTGATGCCGGCCGAGTCGTTGGCTGGCACCGGGTCGGTCTGGTCCTCAGAAGTCTTGGTCGCCGTGTTGGTGACTGGCGAGATTGAGCTCACTGTGACGAACATGGAAAGGGTGGCGTTGGAGCCGTTGGCCAATGCGCCAATGTTCCAGACTCCTGTCCCCACGTCGTAGGTCGTGCCGGCGCTCGGTGTTGGGGTAACGAGGGTCAGGCCGGTCGGCAGCACGTCGGTGACCCGCACGCCGGTGGCTGTGTTCGGCCCGTTGTTAGTCGCGGTGATCGTGAACGTGACGTTGCCGTTGAGAGCTGGGGTCGAGTTGTCGACGGTCTTGGTGATGGCGATGTCCGCCGCCTGCCCGGTCACAGTCACCGACGCGGTGTTGTTGCCGGGCACGGGGTCAGGCTGCACAGCCGCCTTCACGGACGCCGTGTTGGTGACCGGTGTGGCCCCGGTGACCGTGGCGACGATCGTCAGGGTTTGGTTGGCGCCGCTGGCGAGAGCACCGATCGTCCAATCACCGGTGCCGGAGTTGTAGGGGCCGCTGGGAGCTGCGGACACGAACGACAGCCCGAGTGGCAACAGGTCGTTGACGACGACTCCGGTCGCGCCGCTCGGTCCGTTGTTGGTCGCGATGATCGTGAAGGTCACGTTGGTGCCCTCGTTCGGCCGGGTGTTGTCCACGCCCTTGGTGAGAGCGACGTCGGCCGCCACCGGGGTGACGGTCGCGGTTGCTGTGTTGTTGGTGGACGTGGGGTCGGGCTGGAACTCCGCGGTCTTCGTCGCCGTGTTGGTGGTGGGCGCCGTCGTGTTCACCTTGGCGACGATGGAGAGAGTGCTGCTCGCACCGTTGGCAAGGGTGCCCACTGTCCAATCACCGGTCGCCGAGTTGTAGGGCCCGCTCGGGGCTGCTGAGACGAACAACAGCTGCGCGGCGGGCAGCAGGTCGTTCACAACGACTCCGGTCGCGGTACTGGGTCCGTTGTTCGTCGCCGTGACCGTGAAGGTCACGTTGCTGCCGAAGTCGGGAGTCGAATTGGAGACGGTCTTCGTGATCGCGATGTCGGCCGCTTGACCGGTCACCGTCGCAAAGGCCGAGTTGTTCGGCCCAACCGGGTCCGTCTGGTCTTCAGCGGTCTTGGTTGCGGTGTTGGTCGTGGGTGCGGTCGTCGTGACGGTGGCGGTGATCGTGAGCGTGGCGCTGGCGCCGTTGGCCAGGGTGCCCACGTTCCACAAACCTGTTCCGGATGTGTAGGCGGGTGAGCCTGGCGTCGAAGTCACGAAGGTCAGGGTGCCCGGCAGCAGGTCCTTGACTACCACCCCGGTGGCCGTGCTGGGCCCGTTGTTGTGTGCGGTCACCGTGAAGGTCACCTGCCCGCCGAGGTTGGGCGTCGCGTTGTCGACGGTCTTGGTGATCACGATGTCGGCCGATTGCCCGGTCACGATCACCGACGCGGAGTTGTTGCCCGGCACCGGGTCAGGCTGCACCTCAGCCTTGACAAACGCCGTGTTGGTTACTGGAGTGGTGCCTGTGACAGTGGCGACGATCGTCAGGGTTTGGTTGGCGCCGTTGGCGAGCGCACCGATCGTCCAATCACCGGTGGCGGAGTTGTAGGGGCCGCTGGGAGCTGCGGACACGAACGACAGCCCGAGGGGCAGCTTGTCGTTGACGACGACTCCGGTCGCGCCGCTCGGACCGTTGTTGGTCGCGGTGATGGTGAAGGTGACGGTGTTGCCAACGTTCGGCGTGGCGTTGTCGACCGACTTGGTGACAGTTATATCGGCTGCCACCGGAGTGACGGTCGCGACGGCGGAGTTGTTGCCTGGCGTGGGGTCGGGCTGGAACTCCGCGGTCTTCGTCGCCGTGTTGGTGGTAGGCGAGGTCGTGTTTACCGTAGCGACGATGGAGAGGGTGCTGCTCGCACCGTTGGCGAGGGCACCCACGGTCCAATCACCCGTGGCCGAGTTGTAGGGCCCGCTCGGGGCTGCGGAGACAAACACGAGCCCGACGGGCAACTTGTCGTTGACGACGACTCCGGTCGCGCCGCTGGGTCCGTTGTTCGTCGCCGTGACCGTGAAGGTCACGTTGGTCCCGAAGTCGGGAGTCGGATTGGAGACGGTCTTTGTGATGGCGATGTCGGCGGATTGACCGGTCACCGTCGCAAAGGCCGAGTCATTCGCCGCCACTGGGTCCGTCTGGTCTTCAGCGGTCTTGGTTGCGGTGTTGGTCGTGGGTGCGGTCGTCGTGACGGTGGCGGTGATCGTGAGCGTGG
>JGI12635J15846_10006346_pt1 | contig 10149 bp, 6 predicted proteins | sample BlaSpr_A8_OM2_M2_FD_15846 | JGI IMG/M metagenome (IMG submission 15846)
TGGGAATGAGCACTCATATTTCGATTATACGGGGAACGACAGCAGTCAGCATTCAGCACTCAGCATTCAGCACGAGATCAGGTTTTCCTGAATGCCGAGTGCTGACTGCTCAGTAGTTTTCCTGAATGCTGAGTGCTGAGTGCTGACTGCTCAGTAGTGCCCTTCTCCCACCTGCACCTTGCCGCGAAACATGCGGTAGACGAACACAAAATAGGCGACCACGAGCACCGCGGCGAATGTCAACCAAGCCACGCCGACGCTCAGTCCGTGCCTGCCGGCAGCGGCGTTATAAATGGTGAGGTCATATCGGTGGTCGCGAGCAGGCAGGACGACGGGATAGAGCGCAAACGCCGCGCCCACCAGCATCGCGGTGATATACAGGCTGGAGGCAACGAATGCAAGTTTCTCCTTGCCCTTGGGATTGGCCCAGAGCATCACTGCCAGGCTGGCCACAACGGCGAGCGGAATCAGTATCCCGATCTTGTGCCTCCCGTAGTTCTCCATGATTTCAGGCCGGATGAAGTAAGTCGCCACCAAAGTACTGAAGGTCAGAAAAAACTGCACAGGCCAGCAGAGCAAGGCAAAACCGCGCGCGCGGCGGCCGAGATCCTCGTCGGTTTTGAGCGCGACGTAGTAAGAACCGTGTGCCGCCAGCGTCACTATCGCCACCACGCCAATCAGTACCGTGTACCAATCCAGGATGCCCGTCTGCGGGCCGAGTTTGAAGTTGGTCCAGAGCGGCTCAAAGAAATAGCCGGATGAATCGAGCGGAACTCCACGCACCACGTTGCCCAAACCTGCCCCGAAAAACACCGCCAGCAGAATGCTGGAAATGCTGAAGATCACGTCGAAGAAGTCCTGCCAGACCCGGTTCTCGATGTGAGCGCGGAATTCAATGCCGACGCCGCGCAGAATGAACAGCCACAGGATAATGGTCAGCGGAAGGTAGAATCCGCTGAAGCTCGACGCATAGAGTCGAGGGAATGCGAAGTAGAGTGTGACACCGGCAGCGAGCAACCAGACTTCGTTGCCATCCCACACCGGGCCGATGGCGCGCAGCACCCGGCGTCGTTCGTCGTTCGTTTTGGCCGCAATCAGATAAATCGCACCCGCGCCAAGATCGAATCCATCGAGCACGACATAGGTCGCGATCATCGCCGCAACAATCCAGAACCAAAGGCTCGCCATATTTACCTTGCTCCGTCATGTTCTCTGAAATCACAGCCCCTTGTCGATGGAGCGCCGGGCGTCCTCGCCCGGCCACCACAACATTNGACAGGCGAGGACGCCGTCGCTCCGCCAGAAGTTCAGGGGCCGGGCGTCAAGGCTCGCCTAACTCCGAACCTCTTTTCTGCGCNCCGATTCCGCACGGCGTATCTCCCGNCGATGCGCGGCATCTTCGTAACGACGCTTTTCATCTGCGGTCTCGGGGACGACGGGCGCGACCGCCATGCGATTTCCGGCAGCATCGATAGCGACAAAGGTTAGATAAGCGGAGCTGACGTGACGGCTTTGTTCAGTGTGATAATTCTCTACCCAGACCTTCACGCCAACCTCCATCGAAGTGTGATAGACGCGATTGACCGACGAGCGCAGGACCACGAAATCTCCAACTCGAACCGGCACGAGAAAATCCAGATGATCAATGGACGCCGTCACCACGTACTGGCGCGAGTGGCGATGGGCAGCCATGGCGCCGGCGAGGTCGATCCAGTGCATGAGGCGTCCGCCAAGAAGCGCGTTGAGCGGATTGGCATCGTTAGGTAGCACGATCTCGGTCATTTCAGAGATCGATTCGCGCACCGGCCGCGGGGTTAACTTCGCTTTGTCATTGTTGTTCATAGACTCTTAGACAACAACAGCGCTCTGCCGGGCGCGATATGTCTGGAGATAGCAGGTTGCGAGTCTGAGCACACGCGGGTCCGGATGCGCGTTGAGCCAAGCCTCGCTCGCCAGGTCGAAAGTCAACTTCCCATGTTCGATCGGAGCGTGGCCTAACTCGCAAACAAAGCAGATCGTGATCTGCTCCGCGCTGGCACGGGCAACCGAAAAACGAATTGCATCCCAGTCACGGCGTGGGGGAAGATGCGGACAGGCGGTTGCGTAGCCAAGGTTGCAGAATTCCCGTATGTGCGCTTCCGATGTCGCTAGTTCCTGCCCCGAGGCGCGGCAGTTCCCCGTCCATCCCGCGCCCAGTGGGAGACGCGAAGGATGCGGCCAGGAGCCGTCGTTCACGATTTCCCGCGGCACAAAAAAAGGGCAAGCCAAGTTGTTCACCTCGGAGAAAGCCCATTGTAACGCGGGCCGTGATATGAATGGAGAATCATGAATCGGCTTTTAGCTTTTGGCTTTTGGCTCTTAGCCTTTGGCTTTTCTGAGACCTGACACCTAAGACCTGAGACCTTTTCTATGGATCGCATTGCCATGTTGAGCGAAATTCTTACCGCGAATCCCGACGATTCGTTTGCACGCTATGGGCTGGCGCAGGAGTACTCGAACGCCGGACAAATCGAACAGGCACTTCAGGAATTTAAAACGCTGATCGAGAAAAATCCAGATTACACACCCGCATACTTCATGGCGGCGCAAGCGCTGGCCAAAGCGAGCCGTGTAGATGAGGCCAAACGAATGCTGGTGGATGGCATCTCCTCCGCACGCCGCACCGGCAACACGCACGCGCAGTCAGAGATGACGGCCATGCTGGAAGAACTAAGTGGCTAAATTGCTCACGTAGGGGCGGACCGCATTCGTCCGCCCTCGCGGAGCGAAGCCCAGCCATCATCGCGCGCTTCGCGAGCCCGGACGAATGCGTCCGGGCCTACGTGAGCCTTGCCGAGTGCTACACTCTCTTGTTTGTCGGAGGCACGCCATGCGCCGTCTTTCTGTTCTTCTCGTTCTTCTCTTCTCTCTTCCCGCCTTCTCTCAAGCCAAGCATCCCTTCACTTTCGAAGACATGATGCAGCTGAAGCGCGTCGCCGAGCCCGAGCCCTCGCCTGACGCGAAGTGGGTGATCTTCAGCGCGGTCGATGTGGATCTGGCCGCGAACAAGAAGACCTCCCACATCTGGATCGTCCCTCTGAATACGCCTAGTGGAGCGACGGGCGCCTCGCCCGTCCAGCAAAGCTCGGGGCCAGCAAGCGAGCGCATCCTCATCGCCGATCAGGACGGCGACCGTCCGCGCTGGGCGCCCGATGGCAAGCGCTTCGCGTTTATCTCGAATAAAGAAGGCGGATCGCAGGTTTGGATTGCGAATTTTAATGATGCAGCGGGAACTGTGACCGGGGTACAGCAGCTTACTAACATTGCGACCGAGGCTAGTGGTGAACTCTGGTCGCCCGACGGCAAGAACATTCTGTTTACCTCGGACGTTTATCCCGAATGCGACGGCAGCCCCGACGCAATGGTCTATAACTGCAATTTCAAGAAAACGAAATCTGCAGAAAATTCAAAAGTCAAAGCTCTAATGTTTGACCGCCTGCTCTACCGGCACTGGAACGCCTACAAGGCGGGCAAACGCACCCACATTTTTGTTATCCTCGCCGATGCGTGTCCGGGCGTAGCCAAGGGCGAGTGTCACAGCATCAGTATTCCTCGCGACCTCACGCCCGGCGACTACGACGCGCCTGTGTTCTCGCTCGGCGGACAGGACAACTACGCCTTTTCGCCCGACGGGCAGGAGATTTGCTACGCCTCGAACCACGACAAGGTCGAAGCCACGTCCACCAACAACGATCTGTGGATCGTCCCGGTGAATGGAGGAGCGTCCAAGAACATCACCGCCGACAATCCCGCCAGCGACTCGACGCCGCTCTATTCGCCCGACGGCAAGTACATCGCCTACCGCGCCCAGCAGCGTCCGGGATACGAGAGCGACCGCTTCCGACTGATGCTGTACGACAGAAAGACGGGCGAGAAGACGGACTTAACGGAGGGTTTTGATCGCTGGGCCGGAACCCTCACATGGGCGCCGGATTCAAGAACGATTTACTTCAGCGCGGACCACAAAGGCCACAGCCTCATCTACACCGTCGACATAAGGCCGACCATTGGATCCAGTAAGGGGCGGCCCGCGTTTTCCAAACGCGTCCTTGTGGCCGGGTACAACGATGATCTGGCAGTGACCCCTGACGGGAAGACGTTGGTGTTCAGCCGCATGTCGATCGCAGCACCGAACGAAATCTATGCTAGCGATGCGGGCGGCGACGGTTGTCCCGCTAGGACCGGGGACGTTGATCCAGGGAAAGAGGATTGCACCTTAAACAAGGATTGGGCGATCACTCGAGTGAACGAGAGCTTACTGTTGCAAATTAGCATGTCAAAGATCGACTCCTTCTTCTTCACCGGCGCGAAGGGCGACAACGTCGAAGGCTTCCTCGTCCGTCCCCCGAATTTCGACGCCACCAAGAAATATCCCGTAAAGTTCCTCATCCACGGCGGCCCGCAGGGCGCCTGGGGAGACGACTGGAGCTACCGCTGGAATCCCGAACTCTTCGCCGCCAATGGATACGTGGTCATCATGATCAACTTCCACGGTTCAACTGGATACGGACAGAAGTTCATTGACGCGATCAACGGCGACTGGGGCGGCGCTCCGTTTGAAGACCTGATGAAGGGCCTCGATTATGCCGAGGCGCACTATGGGTTTATAGATAAAGACCGAGAGTGCGCGCTGGGCGCCAGCTACGGCGGATACATGGCTAACTGGGTACTCGGCCACACCAACCGCTTCAAGTGCATCGTGTCGCACGACGGCATGTTCAACACCGTCTCCGCCTGGGGCACCACCGAAGAACTCTGGTTCAATAACTGGGAGTTCAAGGGCACTCCGTACACCAACCCTGAGATGTATGAGAAGTGGTCTCCGCGCAATGCGGCTGAGAATTTCAAGACGCCTACGCTTGTCATCCATGGACAACTCGATTACCGCCTCGATGTCAGCGAAGGGTTCCAGCTTTTCACCACGCTGCAAGCGATGGGCGTGCCGTCCAAGATGCTCTATTTCCCCGACGAAGGCCACTGGGTGCTGAAGCCGCAGAACTCGCAGTTCTGGTACAAGACGGTCAACGACTGGGTGGATCAGTGGACGAAGAAGTAGGTGAACTCACGAACTTCGACGGGCGAGAATACGAAGCTGAAGTCGTGCCCCTCCCGAAGCCAGCTCGGATTGGAGTTTTTCCGGCAAACTGCTAATTCAGGTCCAACGGACGAATGTCCTTCTCTCCAGCCTTCTTCACGCCTAGAGCGAGCGGCCTGGGCGGACCCTTTCTCGGGATGGTGGCGAGCACCCACAGTTCTTCGCCGGGGTTGAGATGCGTGGGATCCTTGGCAGTGTCGGGGATGAAAAACAGACTCGGCTCGGTCAGGCGCAAACTGTTTTCACTTCCCGTTCTCCGGCGCATGAACGTCAGGTTGTCACAGTTCCAGATCGCAGTCGTCTGGTCGAATTCCGCAACTGGTACGCCGTCGCGCATCGCTATCAAACCGCATTCCCGCCCGAAGTCGTCAATGCCGCGATAACGGTACTGGGCGTTTCGATTCTCAATCGCCTGGATCTCGGGCGCAAACCTCTTTTCAACTTCCTCTGGCGAGCGCGAATCGTTCACTTCGATTAGCAGACTGACGTAGCGTCCGCGAATGGGTAGGTTCGGGTCATATCGCTCGGTCTTAAACCACGCCCGCGGACGTGTTCGCCGATCGTAGAGCAGCTTTGCTCCGAGCGAACATACGATCAGAACCTGAATCAGCGCGACCGCTGCGGCCTTGGTCATCGCCATCGGCTTCATGATGCACCTCCGGCAGTACGCGCCACCAGCTTGCGCCGCAATTGCTCGAGCTTCCATCCTCCCAGCAAAAACAGAAGTCCGAAGCCGACCAGCGATGCCGAACGGCCCAGCTTGTCCATCACGCTGGAGAAATAGAAGACAATGATGGTGATCGCAAACCCCGCCACTCCGAGGTTAATGCGCTCGCGCCGTTGTTCCTGCAAACCCCAGAACACCAAGCCCGTGGCGGCGAGCGCGCACGCCAGGTACAAGGTCATGGTCTCGAAAACGTCACGGCTATCAAGGAATCCGACCAGGAAAATCCAAAGAGCGAACGCCATATTCCAGACGATCGCCTTGCTACGCAGAAGCCACGCGGCCAGCAGAGGAAGAACGAAAGCGATCAGCAATCCGGTGACGTGCAGGGAAAAAGACATCGGGGGGAGATGGCTGTTCCAATACCATTCGCGTTCGCCCGCGGCCAGTACGGCGAACACCGGGAGCAGTGCAATTCCACCGGCCCAGACCAGGGCCCGCCGGAAGTAGGAGTCGGCTTTGTCGTTGTTTGTGTCGCGACGAGCACTCAAGTACGTGACCGCTACCATCGCCACAAACTGGACTAGAATTCTCTCGCTGCCGCTGAAGTGTTCGGCGCGCACGCTCCATTCGGAGGCGATCCAGGCGGGCACGAGCAGCGCGGCGAGCATAGCTTGAATCCAGTCGCGCAGCACCAGCCACGAGAGCGCCGCACCGATGGCCCACAACAGGATGCCGCCGGGCCAATGTTCCTGAAGGTTGAAGATCTGTCCAGCCAGAAAGATGCCGCCGCCCAGGGCAACGGTACCCACGGCGTGCAGTGCCAGCCCAAGCGCTCGCAGACGCGGCATGAGCGCTCCGGCGGCGAGATGAAAGCCCGCGATCATGGCCACGACCAGCAGGAAGCGCTCGGCGGGCGAGAGATCTTCCCAGTGCGCCGCGACAAAAAGCAATATACCCGCAGCCACCATGATAGAGCCGAACGCGATCGCGAATACGACCGGCCATCGCATGCCGGGAGACTCATGGGAGGTCTCAAAGTCCCGAATCCGTTCGGCGGATTGCGAATCGAGAAGTCCAGCTTCCACCCAGCGCTGAAGGTGTTGTTCGAGTTGCGCTTGGGCGGTCATGACTTGTGGCGGGATTAAGTTAGTCGAAGAACGGGCAGATAGCAAGACCGCTGTGGCTCAGAGCGGTTGCGAAAAAAGCCCTAACCACAGGGGCACAGGGGAAAACCGCAGGGGGCTGCGGCTAATAGGACAGGATTCCATCCTCGGCAAGTACGCGGCAACTGCGTTTGTCCGCGGGAGGTCTCGTGCTGGACGCGGGGTTAGCTGGAAGGTGCACGGGGCTGGCGGCAATTAGCGGGACACGGTCCTTCTCCGCTTGCACGCGCGGTTTCTTCGGGGCTTTGCCTTCGGCCAGCTTCGATTTTGGAGCTGTCGGAGAAACATAGACCTCATTCCCTGGAGAACTCGACGGCGCAGCGGCCCGATCGCCACAAGCATCGTCCGCAGGGGATTCCGGGCACGCGCTTGCGGTCGAATCCACCGCCGGTTCGTTCCCTGGATCGCCTTGCGGAACCGCGAACAGCATTGCCGCCACACTTTGCGACGCAGCCCTTGGCGCGCCAAATTGCCAACCCCGCGGTGCAGACGGAGTTTTTGGGCGCTCGTGTTTTGGGGCCGGACCCGGAACTATCGCTGCCAAGCTCTCCATTTGAAACTGCGCGGTCGATTGCCCGGCAATCACCGTGATGAACACATCGCACGGGCCCACGCTTCCGGCAGACGGCACGATGGAAGCGAGGCCGTCCTGACTGCTGACGATCTGCGTCTGCGACGATCCCAGAATAATGGGCATTCCGTTTTCCGGGACTCGCGCCAGCGTGGTCTTAAAGGTGACGTTTACTCCCATCACCGGATCCGCGGCCAATGAACCGTCGGTCACTCGCACGACCAGCGTCTGAAAAGACTGCCCCGTCGGCACCACCTGCGACGATCCGCTCACCGTCTCCAGTGTCCACAGCGAAGACGGCGTGGAGAACAAAGTAAAGGTCTGGCAGGGCGAATTGTTCGGAGCGACACAAGCACTCACCTGAACATCCGCATTTTGATTGGTGACCTGTGCGGTGATGGTGGCGAATCCCGAGGCGTTGGTGGTCCCGCTGCCGGACGAAAGCGAAGCCGTGCCCTTGGTGACGGCGAAATTGACCACTACATTCGCCTTCGGCACGCCCAGGTTGAGCGCTTCGACCGTGAGCGGAACAGCGAGCGTCGCGCCTTGTCCAACCCAGCGCGTCGGCATCACCGCAACCAAGTCAAGCGTGGATGAAATTCCCACCACCGTCGCCTGTTGCGACTGCGGCGGCGAGTACGAGGCTGGCGCCAGAGCTATCGTGATCGTGCTCTGTCCGGTCGCGGTGGGAGTCACCCAACTGGAGGATTCTCCCGCTTCATCGCTCAGCACTGAGCACGAAGAAGCTCCGCTGCATGCCGAGAACTGCAGGCCGTTGGTCGTGCTCCATGCAATCGTCGCGCCGCTCACCGGCGTAATTCCATCAGCTGCCACCGCGCGCACGCGGATAGCATTGGCGGCGACGGACCCAACTGGAGTTGCTGGCTCCGCGCCTTGCAGCAGAAGCAGGAGATCTGTCGACAGCGCGCCATAGGTCAGCGCACCGATCATTTGCGAAAACGCGCCGCTCACGGGATCCGTGACCTGGATCGAAGCAGTTCCGTCCTGCGATCCTACGGGGACGGCCACCTCGATCTGGCTCGCCGACGCAGAAAGGGTGGTGCCGTTATTGCCAGCCACAGTCACCTGCAGTCTCGGACGGAAGCCGGTGCCATTCAGAGTGGTCACGCCGCCAGCAAGACTGAGGCGCGCCGGCGTGACCGTATCCGAATAGAGCAAGCTGGCACGGTAGAAGTAATCTGGACGACCATCGCCGCGGAAGTCGGCCACTCCCACTCGGAACGTATCTGACACGGTGAACAGCGCATCGAGGCGGGTCATTCCCCACGTCGTCGAGTTGAATGCCGAGGGCGTGGATGCGGGCGCGGGATTGCCGCTCTGGTCGCTCAATTGCCAGATCCCAATCACGGGCAACAATTTGGTTTCGGTTGGCTGACCCGTTTCGTCGAGGGCGGTGACCGAGACCGAAGCCGTCCGGTTCGCCTGCGCAGTGAACTCGAACCAATCGGTGCTGCTGTAACCGGAGATCCATGAGCCCCATCCACCGCCTTGTGGGAGGGCCGCTGGAAGCGCGTAAGTCGACCCGCTGCCGGGATGCGCTTGCGCGATTTCATTCAGCAACATCAGGATGTCGCGCGGCACGTTCGACCCATTCGTCACGGTGACCACAACCGGGGCGAACGATCCCGAGGGCACCACCTGTGTGGGAGCGTACGGTTCGACGCCCAAGGACCACCTCGCATCCAGCGCTTCCACACTTAGCTGATACTGAGCGATGGTTTGCCCGGTTGGAATCACCAGTTGGCCCAGATCGAAAAAACCTTCGAGCGCGGGATCGCTGGAGCCCCACCGGTCATAGCGAAGGCCATTTGCGTCCACATATCCATTGATGATGTTGCCCGCGTTGCCGTGAAACGCGTATCCGGAAACGGAAGTCACGACGCCCTGCCGCGATGGCTTGCCTGTTCCGTCGATCAACCGCGCCACCACGTTGACGCCCTGCATCGGTTGCACCGCAGTCCCGGATGCATCGGTGAAGTACACGCTGCCGTAAATTCTGCCCGCCGGTTGCGGGTTCACGCTACTTGGATAAAGCCGTGCGAGCGCGTTGATGTCGTCCATGTTGGGGACGGCGGCATTGGGATAGCAGAGGCTGATGGGCACGCACGAAATTGGATCGGTAAAGTGCATCAGCGGAAATCCCGCAAAGTCAGCGTCGATTGGAGGTGGTTTCCGCGTCAACACGTTGAGGTTGGCCTGCGACCATCCCAAGCCGAGAATGCGCCCCAGGACGCGTATCAGCCGGTATTGCACGTCAGGCAGTTGCGCACTGGTGGCCGCGCAGACTCCGTTGATCACCACGAATGCGTGCACGATGTTCCCTGCCGTGGTGAAGTTATCGGGTCCGCCGTAGACGGCGTTGGTAAAGCAATCGGCCAAACCTCCAGCGCCCTGGCCCAGCAGCGCGTCGGTCACCGTTCCGTCGTAGTCATAAACAATTCCGAGAGGAGTGCCCGTGGCTGCAGATGTGATGTCCGCGGGAGCGGTGATCGTTCCGTTGATGGCGGCTGCGATGTTGCCGCCGCTTACGTCTTCGGCAAGATGTCCGCCTTGCGATGCGGTAAGGGCGACACTTGAAATGCTGGTCCAGGGA
>JGI12635J15846_10006347_pt1 | contig 10149 bp, 9 predicted proteins | sample BlaSpr_A8_OM2_M2_FD_15846 | JGI IMG/M metagenome (IMG submission 15846)
GGAGTTGTCGATCGACAGCCAGGAAGGGCGCGGCAGCAGCTTTACCTGCCACTTTGCGCCTGAACGGCTGCGGCCTGCCGTCAACGCCGTAAGTCCGGTAACGGCGTCCGTGCGCTAGCGCGCGCTAACTGCGGCCCAAAGCGTAGGCGGCAACAAATATCCAATCCTGCGAACCGCATCGCGTGCCAATGCTGGCGATTGCGCTATATTGGCAGCAACTTGCGCGATGCCGCGCCGTGCGAATGAGCTAGTGCGAATGAACTACACGAGGCCCGATCATGGAAGCCGCTGACATTTCCCACCATACCTCGCGACGGTTCAACGAGGATCTGGAGCGGGTGCGCAGCAAAGTGCTGGCGATGGGGGGCTTTGTCGAGGATCAGCTCAGCCGCAGTCTGATGTCGCTGGTCGATGCCGACAGCTCGCTCGGACGTGCGGTCGCCCGGGACGACTATAAGGTCAACGGCATGGAGGTCTCGATCGACGAGGACTGCAGCCGCATCCTCGCCACCAGATCCCCTGCGGCCGGCGACCTGCGCATGATCGTCGCGACCATCAAGACCATTACCGATCTCGAGCGCATTGGCGATGAGTGCGAGAAGATCGGCCTGATCGCCGCGCGCCTGGCCACCATCGAGCGGCCGGAGGATCACTACCGCGAGGTCAAGCACCTGGGCCGTACGGTGCAGATCATGGTCCACGACACGCTCGATGCCTTCGCCCGGCTGGATGCGGACGCCGCACTCAAGACCTGCCGCCAGGACCGGGTGGTCGACGAGGAGTACGAGGCGATTCAGCGTCAGTGCATCACCTTCATGATGGAGGATCCGCGCACCATCCGGCGCGCACTCGACGTCATGTGGGTGGTGCGGGCGCTGGAGCGCATCGGCGATCACGCGAAGAACATCTGCGAGTACGTGATCTACATGGTGCATGGCAAGGACGTGCGCCATACCTCCCTCGATCATATCGAGCGTGAGCTCGCCGAACGGGCAGTACGCCGGCCTTAATGCGCCGCGGCCTGAATTTCCTCGGCTTCGCGGTATGCGCGGCGCTGCTGGGCTATGCCTGGTATGCGCAGGCGATGCTGCATCTGGAGCCCTGTCCGTTGTGCATCTTTCAACGCGTCGGCGTCGCCGCGGTGGCAGTGCTGTTTCTGCTCGCCGCGCTGCATGGCCCCAGGCGCTGGGGTGCGCGGATCTACGGGGCGCTGCTGCTGGCCGCCGCGCTCGCGACCATGGCGGTCGCGGCCCGGCACCTGTGGATCCAGCATCTGCCCGAGGGCGCAGTGCCGGCCTGCGGCGCCACTCTGTCGTATATGCTCGAGGTTTTCCCGGTGTCGGATGTCATCCGCAAGGTTTTGAGTGGATCGGGCGAGTGCGCCAGGATCAGCTGGTCGTTCCTCGGTCTGTCGATGCCGGGATGGGTATTGCTCGCCGCCGCGGGCCTGGGAGCCTTCGGCGCCTACGCCAACGTTTTCAGCCGGCGCGCCTGAGCCGCCGCGGCCACTAGGCCAGCAGATTGCGCAGCGTCTGCAGATACATCGCATGCAGCGTATCGATATCCTCGATACGTACGCATTCATTGACCTTATGAATGCTGGCGTTGACGACGCCAAGCTCGACCACCTGCGCCCCCATCGGCGCAATGAAGCGCCCGTCGGACGTGCCGCCGCCGGTGGATAGCGTCGGTTCGCGCCCCGTGACCGTGCGCACGGCGGCACACACCGCGCTCGAGAGCGGCCCAGGCGGGGTGTAGAACGGCTCGCCGGACAGGTACCACTCGAGCGTGTACCTCACCTGCCGGCGCGTGAGCACTTCTTCCACGCTGCGCTTGAGCGCATCGAGCGTCTGCACCGGCGAATAGCGCAGGTTGAAGCGCGCCTTGAGCTCGCCGGGAATGACATTCGGAGCGCCGGTACCGGCGTTGAGATTCGATACCTGGAAGCTGGTGGGCTGGAAGTGCTCGTTGCCCTGGTCCCAGACACGGCTGGACAGTTCGGCCAGCGCCGGGGCAAAACTGTGGATCGGATTCTCGGCGAATTGCGGGTAGGCCACATGGCCCTGCACGCCGTGCACCGTCAGACGGCCGGAGAGTGATCCGCGTCGGCCGATCTTGATGGTGTCGCCGATGGTGTTTTCGCTCGACGGTTCGCCGACGATGCACCAGTCGATTCGCTCGCCGCGCTCGCGCAGCGTCTCGACCACCCGGCGGGTGCCGTCGACCGACGGGCCTTCCTCGTCGCTGGTGATCAGGAACGCGACCGCACCGCGATGATCCGGGTGCTCGGCGATGAAACTTTCGGCTGCGGTCAGCATGGCCGCCAGCCCGCTCTTCATATCGGCCGCGCCGCGGCCGTAGAGCAGGCCGTCGCGGATCGCGGGCTTGAACGGGTCGGAGCGCCATTCGTCGAGCGGGCCGGTCGGCACGACGTCGGTGTGTCCGGCAAAGCACAGCAGCGGTCCGGCATTGCCCCGCCGTGCCCACAGGTTGTCGACGTTGCCGTAGCGCAGGCGCTCGACCCGAAATCCTATGCTGGTCAATCGGCCGGCCATCAGTTCCTGGCAGCCCTCGTCAGCCGGCGTCACGGAGGCGCGGGCGATCAGGTCATGCGTCAGGTCGAGCGTGGCGGACATCGGTCTCCTTCCCAAAGGTCACGGCGCCTTATACGGGTCATCAGCGCCAGCGACAAGGGGTAGTGTCTCAGTTTGGATTTGCACAATGAGACACCACCAATCCCAGGTCTCAACCAAAGACACCATCGCCTATTTCGTGGTGTCTGGAAAACCGGGGCAAGGCCACCCCATTCAATGGGCCGTTAGCTCAGCTGGTAGAGTAGGAGACTCTTAAGCTCTCGCTCGTAGGTTCGATACCTACACTGCCCACCCATTCCGATCGCCCGGAGGGGCTCGCCGATGAATCGCTGGATTGGAACGCTGGCATGCACGGCGTGCATCGCCTCCACCGCAGCCATCGCCGCGGGCACGAAACCGATGTCGCTCGACCAAGCCCTTGCGGTCATCAAGTCGCACCGCTTCGTCGATCTCACGCATGACTTCGCGCCCGGCATCCCGCACTGGAAGGGCGCGAGCGACGAGCGGGTCAGGACGCTGTATACGGTCGAGAAGGATGGCTTTCACATCGACGAGTTCTGCCTCGTCGGCCAGTGGGGCACCCACATCGACCCCCCGGCACACTTTCACGCCGGCCTGCGCTCGGTGGATCAGATCGACCCGAGCGAAATGGTGATGCCGCTGGTGGTGCTCGACGTCCACCAGAAGGTCGCCAAGAATCCGGACTACGTGCTGTCGCTCGAGGACGTGCGTGCCTGGGAGCGGCGGCACGGCCGGATTCCCAAGGGCGCATTCGTCGCGATGCGGACCGACTGGTCGAAGCGCTGGCCCGATGATGCGGCGCTGGCGAACCGCGACCCCGCCGGCGTCTACCACTATCCGGGCTGGAGCCTGGCGGTGCTTAAGCTTCTCTACGAGCAGCGCGGCATCACCGCTTCAGGGCATGAAACGACCGACACCGACCCCGGGCTGGCGACCACCAAGGAGGACTACTCGCTCGAGTCGTACATCCTGCAATCGAACCACTACCAGATCGAATTGCTGGCAAACCTCGACCAGGTTCCCGAGGCCGGCGGCATCGCCATCGTCAGCTTCCCCAAGCCGCGCGACGGCTCGGGCTTTCCGGCCCGCGTGATCGCGGTCGTGCCGTGAGCGCGCGGCGTGAGCCGATCGAGTACACGCAGGCCTCGCAAGAGGTGCGCGCTATCTACGATGACATCATGGCGACTCGCGGCACCGACTGGGTCAACAATTTCTGGAAGGTGCTGGCGCACGATCCGCCGACGCTGCGACGCATCTGGGGCAATATTAAAGAGGTCATGGGCCCCGGGGCGCTCGACCCGCTGACCAAGGAGCTGCTGTATACCGCGGTCAGCGCCTCGAACGGCTGCCTCTACTGCATCGCCTCGCACAGCGCGGCGGCCCGTGCCAAGGGCATGACCGAGGCACAGTACTCGGAGCTGCTCGCGATCGTCGGGCTTGCGAACGAGACCAACCGGCTGGTGACGGCGCTCGGCGTGCCGGTGGACGAGCGCTTCCAGTAGCCGCGCCGGGCGCGCCACGGTCTACGGCTTGGGGGAGAAGGGCCGTTTCACGATCACTCCCCCCTTGACGACGAAGACGACGTCCTTGAGCGTGCCAATGTCGGTGAGCGGATTACCGGGCACCGCGATGATGTCCGCGTAGTAGCCCGGCTTCAGCAAACCGATCTGCTGCCCCCACCCCAGCAGCTTCGCGCCGGTCAGTAGATCCGCCTGCAGCACCGCGAGCGGGGTCATCCCGCCCTGAACCATCAGCTCGAACTCGCGCGCCTGCGTGCCATGCGCAAATGGTCCCACGTCCGAACCGACCGCCAGCGGGATGCCGGCGGCGACCTGGCGCTTGAACTCCTTGACCTTGTAGTTGTAAAGCTCGGTCGCCACGCGGTTCTCCTCCGGCGTCGGCGAGTGCGTCGTGAAGTACTCGTAGATGGTCAGCGTCGGGACCGCCGGAATATGGCGCTCCTTCATCAACCGCATCGTGTCGTCGCTGAGCTGCAGCGCGTGCTCGACGGAGGCGACGCCCGCCTCGACCGCGTAACCCGCGCCGGGCTCGCCGGTCGCATGCACGACGACGACGGTGCCGAGCCGCGCCGCCTCGTCGACTGCGGCCTTGAGCTGCGCCGTCGTGTACTGAAACGGCGTATGCAGCGTGCCGGCGCGCATCTCATCGGGGCCAGACTGATAAATCTTCACGAAGTCCGAGCCTTCCTTGTGCTGGGCGCGGATCACGGCGACCAGTTCGTCGGCGCTGTTCGCATAGCTTGCGTTCGACAGCACGTGCTGCGCCGGGTTGAAGGCGATCGCGTCCTCGTGACCTCCGAGGATGTCGATCGCATTGCCGCTGATCCTAAGTCGGGGCCCCGGGAACAGGCCCTTGTCGATGGCGTCGCGCACCGCCGTGTCGGCCGAGCCCGCGCCCTCGCTGCCCAGGTCGCGTTCGGCCGTGAAGCCGGCCATCAGATCGTCGCGCGCCGCGAGCAGGGCAAGGATCGTTCGCTTTGGAACCGATTCCTGCACGGTCTGCAGGTCCTCGGCCCCCGGGTGCAGAAACAGGTGCACGTGCGCGTCGATCAGGCCAGGCAGCAGCGTTGCATTCCCAAGGTCGACGAGCTCGGCGCCGGCGGGGTGCCGGACCGAGGCGCCGGCCGCGACGATTCGCTCGCCGTCGATGAGCACCTCAGCCGGGGAAATCACTTGGCCGGTGTCGATTTCGATTAAGCGCGCGGCGCGTATGATCAAAGGATGGTGTCCGCCGGGGTCGGCGAGCGCGAAATTCACGCAGTACGCGATCATCAGCCCCAACGCTGCCCCCGCCCACTTGAATCTTCGCGACATGAATGTCTCCCCACGCAGTGAGCGCAGAGTGTGACGGATCGAGGCAGGTGCTTGCCAGTGTGCGTGCCAAGTGAGCAGCCACCAGCGTTGCTTCGCAGCCACATGATTGCCGGAACGCGCCAGTGCACTGATCGAGTGCCTTCGATGGCCCAGATGCACCGTGACGAGGCCGACGAGCAACTGGTGTCGACCAGAGCTTTTCCATCGCTGTAAGCCTGCTATATTGGATTCATCGCGAGTTCCTTCATTCCACCGCAGGGGAGGCGGTGATCATGAAAACGACACTCCGTTCGACGGCCGCGCGTAGCTGCGCGAATTCTGTGGGTCCTTCAAGACGCTCGTGGCTGCCTGCGGGCGTGCGCGCCGCCATCGTGTGTGCTGCGAGTTTGATATCGGCGTTCTATCTGGTGCCGCGCGCGCACGCGGATGCGTCCCCCGCAGCCACTGGCGAAGGCGGGCTCACCGAGATCGTCGTCACCGCCGAGAGGGTCAAGTCGACGATTCAGGACACGCCGATCAGCATTTCGGCGCTGAGCTCCAGCCAGCTCGAGGCGCAGGGCATCNNGANCGTCGAGGACATCGCGCGCGCCNTTCCGGGCCTGTCGATGCGCTCGGCCGGNCCGGGNCTCACCGAATACGACGCACGCGGCCTGGCCTCGAACGGCGGCGCGGCGCCNACGGTCGGCTTTTACCTTGACGAGATTCCGCTGTCACCGCCCGCACTGTCACAGTCCGGCAAGGTCGTCATCGACCCGAACCTGTACGACATCGATCGCGTCGAAGTGCTGCGCGGTCCGCAGGGCACACTGTACGGCTCGGGCTCGATGGGCGGCACGGTCAAGGTCATCACTGTGCAGCCGAAGCTCAACCAGTTCGAGGGCTCGGCGCAGACCACGGTGTCGAATACCGAGGGTGGCGGCAACAACGGCAGCGTCAATGCGATGCTCAACCTGCCGCTGGGCGACAAGTTCGCGCTGCGGCTCGTCGGCGGCGACCTGTACCGCAGCGGCTGGATCAAGCTGATCGCCGTCAACGTGCCGAACGCTGCGCCCACGCTGCTGACTCCGAACCAGACGCCGGTATACAACGCGCCGGTCGCGAGCGTGATCCCGCGGGCCAACAGCGAGCGCATGTGGGACGCGCGGGCGACGCTGCTGTTTCAGCCCAACGAGGATCTGTCGATCACCCTGATGGCCTTCGACCAGCGTCTGTCGATGGGTGGCTACGACCTGCTGGATGCGAGCCCGACGAGCTCGGCGCCAGGCAAAGTGTACAACGCGCACTACGAGGTCTTTCCGCTGCGCGAATTCCTGCATGACGACGTGCAGATTTACGGGCTGACGATCAATGCCAACGTCGGCTTCGCGGACCTGACCAGCGCGACATCGTACTTCATGCGGCACAATCACCAGGCGCAGGACGCCTCCGAGTCGCTGTATTACTCGAACGTGGGCGCCGCGCCGCTCGCGCCCAATTTGTACCACGAGGTCGACCCGTCGCACCAGTTCAGCCAGGAAGTGCGCCTGAGCTCGCACGATACCGGCGCGCTGCACTGGGTGACGGGTGTGTTCTGGAGCAGCCTGAAATCGATCTGGAACGAGATCAGCAACAGCCCGCTGAACGCGACGCCGCAGACTCCCGATGGCTCATATTTCACGTCCTGGAACCCGTACTGGGTAAGGCAGACGGCGCTGTTCGCGGACGGCTCGTACAAGCTCGACGACCACTGGAAGCTCGCCGCGGGCGTGCGCTGGTACACGTATAAGAGCGAGCAGCACGAGTTCTCGTGGGGCCTCGATGCCCCATACGCGAACCCGTCGGTCACCCCGACGCAGGTTACGCGCGCCTCGGACAGTGGCTTCAACCCGCGCGTGAACGTGTCCTACGAGCCCACGCGCGACCTGAACCTGTACGCGACGATATCCAAGGGCTTCCGGCCGGGCGGTGCGAACCAGATTCTGCCGACCGGCCCGCCGATCAACTGCCAGGCCGGCGTGCTCGCCTTCCGCCCCGACGAAGCCTGGAACTACGAGGTCGGCGAAAAGGCGAAGCTGTTCAACAACCGGCTGACGATCAACGGCGACGTCTACTACATCCGCTGGCTCGGCGTGCAGCAGGTGATCACGCTGCCCTGCGGCTACCAGTACTACAACAACGCCGGTGACGGCCGCGCCTTCGGCCCGGAGCTCGAGATCAACGCCAAGCTGGCCGAGGCCTGGACCATGTCGGTGAGCGGCGCGTACACCGACTCGAAGATCACCTCGCCCAATGCCTCGTTCCAGAACTACCTGTCGACCGTGGCATTTACCCCGAACGGCGTCACGCGGCCGTGCCCGGTGACCGGCAGCTGCACGGTGCCGATCCTGAACGTGCCGAAGGAGACGGCCAGTGCATCGCTCGCTTATACGACGGAGGTCGCCGCCAACTACCGGCTCACGGCCCGCGTCGACGATGCCTTTGTCGGTCCCTCGACCGACGTTGCCTACTTCTTCGGCTACCATCTGCCGTCGTACAACATTGCCAATGTGCACCTGATCCTCGATCACGGACCCTGGTCGGTCATCGCCTTCGTTACCAATTTCACCAACGAGGTGGCGCTGATCTCCGCGAACAACACCAGTTTCCAATTCAACATACCGCAGACCGTGCGCTACTCGACCAATCAGCCGCGGACCTTCGGCATGCAGCTCAACGTCAAGTTCTGATGCTCGCGCTGGTGCGCATGCGGCAGTAGGAGCGGACCAATGCGGGGGTGGTTTGGCGGCATCTCGGCCGCGGGTGTCGCCGCGAGCGCACTCGTGCTCGCGCTGCCCGCGCTTGGCGATGATCCGGACGATCTCGGCCGCGGACGCGAAGCTGCAGCTCGCCGAGTCGCACGTCACCGCGACGCTAACGCCGACGGGTCCGCGGCGCCTGTTCGTCCTCGATCTCGCGTTTCCGGCAGCCGAGGCGGCCAAGACCTACGTTCTCGACGGTGCCACCGGCCGGATCGAGGGCATGTTCAACCAGGCCTACTGGCCGAACTTCGCGGTATCGCCCGACGGCAGCGAGCTCTATGCCGTCGATTCCTACTGGGAGAAGCACACGCGCGGCAAGCGCAGCGACTACATCGTGGTGCGCGACGCGCGCACACTGCAGGTCAGCGAGGACATTCCGTTGCCGGCCGGGCGGCTGCTGATCGTCTCAAAGAAGTACAACTTCGACGTGACGCCGGACGGGCGCTACGGGCTGAGCTACAACCTCGCGCCGCAGACCGCCGTGACGGTCACCGACCTCAAGGCGCGCAAGCCCGTCGGCACGATCGGCATCCCGGGCTGTGGCCTCATCTTCGCGCAGGCCCCGACCCGATTCTCCTCGCTGTGCGCCGATGGCGCGATCGCGACCGTGACGTTCGACGAGTCCGCCAATGGCACGATCAGGCGGACCGCGAACGTCTTCGATGCGAAGAACGACCCGGCGTTCGAGCACTCCGGCTGGGACAAGCACCATCAGACGCTCTACCTCGTGACCTACCATGGCAAGGTTGTGCCGGTGAGCCTGGCGGGCGAGCAGGCGGCCCCCGGCGCGGCCTGGTCGTTGACCAACGATGCGGAGCGCCGCGCCGGCTGGCGGCCGGGCGGATGGCAGGTCTGTCACTTCCACTCCTCGAAGCGCCGGCTGTATGTGCTGATGCACCGTGGCCACAACTGGACGCACAAGAATTCAGGCACCGAGGTGTGGGAGTTCGACGCTGCGACCGGCAGGCGCATCCAGCGCGTTAAGCTGCCCGAGCCGGCACAATCNATCGCGGTGTCGCAGGACGCCGATCCGCTGCTGTACGCGATCGGGGACAGCTACCGAATCTACGGCTTCAGGCTCGCGACCGGTACACTGCTCTACAAGACCAAGCCGCTCGGCTTCACGCCGCAGCTCCTGACCGTGTGGGGTGAATGAGGTGCTCGATACGCTGCCACAGCTGACGCTCGCGCTCGCACTCGCAACCCTGTTCGCGGCCGCGGCCGCCCACAAGCTTCGCGGGCGCGAGCAGTGGCCGGCCATCGTGCGCCAGTATCGGCTGCTGCCCGACGTGCTGGCCGGTCCGGTGGCAGCCCTGGTGCCGCTCACCGAGGCAATGGCGGCGGCCTGTCTGCTCTGGCCGCGCACACGTGTCGCGGGCGCGCTCACCGCCGCGGCGCTGTTGCTCGCCTATGCCGCCGCGCTGGCAATCAACCTGCGCCGCGGCCGCACCTCGATCGATTGCGGCTGCTTCGGTTCGCAACGGCGACACGGCATCGCGCCGTGGATGGTCGGCCGCAACCTGGTGCTCGCGGCCTCGGCGCTCGCACTGCTGCTGCCCACGGACGGGCGCGCGCTGAGCGCGGCGGAGCCTGGCCTTGCACTGGGCTTCGTCGTGACGCTCGCGTTGCTGTACCCGGTGCTGCAGATCGTCCTGCAGCCGCCGCCGCCGACCTTCGATGACAACCTGCGCGCCAGCCGGGCGCGGCTCGGCCTCTAGGTCACAGTCATGGCGAGCGCACTGCCCTACGTCGCTGCGATCCAGCTCGTGATCACGCTGCTGCTGGCGGTGCTGGTATTTGCGCTCGCCCGCCAGGTCGGCGTGCTGCACGAGCGCATCGCCCCGATGGGGGCCATGACGAGCGATCAAGGCCCGGCGGTCGGCGAGCCGGCACCGCCGCTCAGCGTGGTCACGCTCGCCGGAG
>JGI12635J15846_10006348_pt1 | contig 10149 bp, 5 predicted proteins | sample BlaSpr_A8_OM2_M2_FD_15846 | JGI IMG/M metagenome (IMG submission 15846)
GCGAATCGTGGTGGTGCGATCGGTGAGAATCTCGACCTTCACAGCGGCGGGAAGCGCTGCCTTAAGCTGGGGCAGAAGGTTCGTGACACGGTCGACCACGGCAATGATGTTCGCGCCGGGCTGGCGCTGAATATTGAGAATGACGGCGGGATTCAGATTGGCCCAAGCGGCCTGCTTGGCATTTTCCACGCCGTCGACAACGGTGGCGACGTCGGTTAGCCGCACGGGCGCGCCATTGCGGTAGGCAACGATAAGCGGGCGATAGCTATCGCTTGAAATGAGCTGATCGTTTGCACCGATGGTGTACGCCTGATGCAGGCCATCGAAAGTGCCTTTGGCCTGATCGACATTGGCCTGGCTAAGGGCGGTGCGGAGATCTTCGAGACTGAGCCCGTAAGAAGCGAGGGCCGTGGGATTCGCCTGAATGCGAACGGCGGGGCGCTGGCCGCCGCTAATGCTGACGAGTCCGACTCCGGAAAGCTGAGAAATTTTTTGAGCCAGAGTGGTGTCGGCGAGGTCCTCGACCTTGGACAGCGGAAGAGTCGTGGAAGTGAGCGCAAGGGTCATGATGGGCGCGTCAGCAGGATTGACCTTGCTGTAGATGGGAGGATTGGGAAGACCCTGCGGGAGGAGATTGGAAGCGCCATTGATGGCGGCCTGAACTCCTTGCTCCGCGACGTCAATGCTCAAGTCCAGACCGAATTGGAGAGTGATAAGCGAGCTACCGAAGGAGCTCGTCGATGTCATCTGGTTCAAGCCGGGAATCTGGCCAAACTGGCGCTCAAGGGGCGCGGTGACCGAGGAAGCCATTACCTCCGGACTGGCGCCGGGATAGAACGTTTGCACCTGGATCGTGGGGTAGTCGACCTGCGGCAAGGCGGAGATGGGCAATTGCCGGAAGGCGACCCAGCCCACAAGGAGGACGCCAACCATCAGGAGGGTGGTGGCGACCGGCCGCAAAATGAACGGCCGTGAAGGATTCATCGAGGGGACCCTTCGGCACGGCCCTTCGCGGGGCTTCCCGCCAGCGGCGCGCCTTGGGCGGGAGGCGGAGACGCTGAGTTGCGACCCCCGCCATTCGTGCCGCTCGAGGGGCTGGGGTTGATCTTGGTGCCATCCTGTAATTTGTCCTGGCCGTCGATGACCACAACGTCACCGGGATTCAAGCCCGCGCTCAAGCCCACGCTATTGCCGGCAGTCTGCGCGATGGTGACGGAACTAATCTTTGCAATCGAATCCTTAGTGGCAGGATCTTTGGCGACGGCGTAGATATAAGTACCTTGGGGGCCGCGTTGAATCGCTGCAGTGGGGACGATAGTGAGATTGCGCTTGGTGTCCACGAGAAGATGGACATTGACAAATTGATTGGGAAAGAGAGAGTTGTCCGCGTTGGCGAACATGGACTTGAGCTTGTAGGTACCGGTGGTCAGATCAATCTGATTGTCGATGGTTTGGAGTTTTCCGCTGGCGATTTTGGCGGTATCGTCGCGGTCGTAGGCATCGACGGTGAGTTGAACGCCGGAACGGAGCTTGGAGTTAACGTCGGGAAGCTGGTCCTGCGGCAGGCTAAAAATCACCGATATCGGCTGGAGCTGGGTGATGACAAGGAGTCCGGTGGTGTCCGCGGCATGTACGATGTTGCCGACGTCGACGAGGCGGAGGCCGATCCGGCCGCTGATCGGCGCGGTGATGCGGGAATAAGTGAGCTGCAGCTTAGCGTTGTCAATCTGGCTTCGATCCGACTCAATCGCGCCGTCAACCTGGCCAACCAACGCGCCCTGGGTGTCAAGTTGCTGCTGGGGGATGACACCCTCTTTGAAGAGAAGCTTGAATCGTTCAAAATTGACCTCTGCATCTTTGCGTTGTGCCTGGTCCTTGGCAAGTTGCCCCATGGCCTGCTCGAGTTGGACCTGGAAGGGACGCGGATCAATCTGTGCGAGAAGATCTCCTTGATGGACGAACTGGCCTTCCTTGAACGCAACACTGATGAGCTGGCCATCCACGCGACTGCGCACCGTGACGGTGTTAAAGGCGGTAACAGTGCCGAGGCCATTGAAATAGACCGGCAAGTCGCCACTCTCGGCGGTGGCCACGACAACGGGCACAACTAGGCCACCGCCTGCGCCGGGACCACCCTTGCCCTTACTAGGTGTTCCAGGCGCGGCAGCGTTGGCTGCCTGGCTGGCGTTCTTTGAGTTGTGGTAATACCAACCGCCAAGAGCGATAACGCCAACGACTAGAACCCAGAGCCACCAACGGCTCTTGGAAGGCCCTGCGGCCGCAGCGCTACGTGTCCCGGGCTCGGGAAGATCTATGGAGTTGAGTTGGCCCATTCGTTCGCTCCTGTCATCTACCACGGTTGTGCGAGCGAGTCTGTCTAAGACAGGACATTCGCATATTGACGCTAAGGGCTGCTCCGAACGGTGCGGACAGCCTACCGGAAACAATAGCCTACTCCTAGATAAGACGACTTTTGTAGGAGAATGGTTACGAAGCGCTCCAAGGCCGCCGCAGACACCGCCTGGAGCGTCCGCGCGGTCAACCGGGATGGGAATGCTGAAGTTTCTTGCAATTGGGGGGTGCAGAAATGGCCGTGGGAAAGTAGACTGTCGCGGGACAGTGCTGGCTTCCTAGAAGGCAGCCAATAATCCGGATGGCTAGGAGAGAACAAGGAATATGTTCAAGGGCTTGATTCTGGGGATTTTGCTAGGAATGCTGCTGATTGCCGGATGCGTTTACTTCTACTTCTCTTCGGGGCACGCTCCGGTCGCGACCTCTGCACCACCTATGCCGCTCGAAAAGACGTTTGCACGCATAGGACTGCATGCCTATCTGGATAAGCTGCCGCACCCGGAGCCCCAGGTGCCAGCGGATGATGCCAACCTGGTATCGGGAGCGAAGGTCTATAAGGAGCAGTGCGCTACGTGCCACGGGCTTCCCGGCGAGGCTAAAGGCGCGATCGCGCAGGGAATGTATCCCGCTCCTCCGCAACTCTTCCATGGCGCGGGCGTGACGGACGACGATGCGTGGGAGTCGTACTGGAAAGTAGAGAACGGGATTCGCATGACGGGGATGCCGGGGTTTAAAGGCCAGTTGACGGAAACGCAGATCTGGCAGGTGACCGTTCTGGTAAAAAACGCGGACAAGATTTCAGAACCGGTGAAGAAAGAGCTTGCGGCGGGCGCCACCACGCCCATGTCGATGGCGATGCCTGACAGCAAACCGGCGCCAGCAAAGAAATAGATCGAATTTGCGGGACTAACCAGCCGGTTTAGCGCGTTCTCCGGCGCGACGCAACTCTGGAAAACACCAGGCCCACAATCCAGTCACGACGAGTGTGCCCAGACCGCCCAAGACTACGGCGCGCACGGCGCCGAACCATTGCGCCGTCAGACCAGATTCGAACTGGCCGAGCTCGTTGGAAGCGCCGATAAAAATCATGTCCACGGCGTTCACGCGGCCGCGCATTTCATCGGGCGTGCCGACTTGAATGAGCATTTGACGAACAATCACGCTGACCATATCCGTCGCACCTACGAGAAAGAGCGCGATTAGCGAAAGCACCAAGCTTCGGGAGAGTCCGAAGAGTATGGTGGCGACGCCGAACCCGGCTACGCACCACAGCATCATCGATCCCGCGCGGCGTCCCAAAGGCTTGTGCGCGATGAAAATCGCCATGGCCGCAGCGCCCGCGGCGGGAGCGCTGCGAAGAATCCCCAGCCCCCAAGGCCCGGTTTCCAAAATCTCCCTGGCGTAAACCGGAAGTAGCGCAACAGCGCCACCCAACAGCACGCCGAAGAGGTCGAGCGAGATCGCACCCAGGATCAGTTTTTCGCGCCAGATGTAGTGCAAGCCCGCAAGCGTGGTTTTCCAATTCATCGGCTCAGGAGCCCACGTTCTCGATTGCACCTTGATCTGCAAAGTGGAGAGAGCGGCAGCAGCCGCAGCAATGAAGGACAGCGCGTATACGGCGGCGGGGCCGCCAGAAGCGGCATAGACGATTCCTCCCAAAGAGGGGCCGAGGACGATGGCGCACTGAAAGATGGTGGAGGCCCAGGCGACAGCATTGACAAAGTCCTTTTCGGGCACTAGTTGAGGCAAAAGCGAGCGGCTGACGGGCCCGCTGAAACAGCGCGCGATGCCCAGCACAAGGAGTACTGCATAGATGGGGTAAACGTTGTGGACACCCCAAAGACTAAAAAAAAGCAAGGAGCCGGCGCAAAGGGCGGATGCGGAGTAACAGGAGACGATCACCCAGCGCCGGTCGAAGTGGTCCGCGACGTGGCCGGCGACGAGGAATAGCAGAATGCTCGGGAGGAACTGGGCCAAGCCGACGAGGCCGAGATCCAAGGGGCGCTTGGTGATTTCGTAGACTTGCCAGCCAACCGCAACGGATTGCATTTCGCCAGCGAGGGCGATAAAGAATCGCGCCAGTTGGAAAAGAACAAAACTCGGATAAGTGAAAGCAACTCGCCCGGCGGCTTTGGAGGTCTCGTCTGCGGCCATCGCACATTACTTTGCCACAAAACCAAAACGAGCACGAGAACCGTGGAAGTGTGGAACAAAGTTTGGTTCGCGTCTGGGGAAAGTCTCCAGACTCAATGACAGGCGGCGCTGCCAGAATCGGTGAAGCTCTTACCTGCTTCGGGAATGAATTGCCAGTCATAGCCGTTGGGCTTCAGGGTGAGCTTCAAGACGCCGAAGGCTGTGGCGTCGCGCAATTCGCTGTTGAGCTTTGGGGAGCCGAAGGGGCGGTGATTCTTGCCACCGGTGCCGACCACAAATTCGCGAATGCCGCGCTGGGGATCGGCTGTGCCATCAGGCGTTTGTGGGGCGAAGCGCTCGTAATCATGGTCGTGGCCGCCGATCACGACATCGGCATTGGCTTCGTAGAGCGCCTGAAAGAGGGGTTTAACGGTGAGGTCGTTGCCATGGGCGCTGCCGGAACTGAATAACGGCTTATGCCAATAGGCGAGGGTGCAGGCGGCTGGATGCGCGGCGAGATCGGCGCGGAGCCATTTTCCTTGGGGCGAATTTGCTTCGCAGCCGCCGACATCAACGCATTCGCTGTTCAGCACGATGATGTGCCATGTTCCGAGCTCATAGCTATAGTAGCCGATCTTCGGGTCACCGGCAGCGGCGCCGAAATAATCGAAATACGGCGTGGCACCGGCCGAATGGAACTCGTGATTGCCCGGGGCAGGCCGGGTGCGGGATTTTAAGAAGCCCCAGGTCTTGTCGTAGCAGACGAAATTCTCTTTCGAGCCGTCCGGATAGGCGAGGTCACCGACGGCCATAATGGTGCCCGGGATTTGGACGAGCAGTTTTGCGGTTGCTTCCGCGCCGGAGAGATCCGTGCAATCGGCGATATCACCCGCGCCGACAAGAATCGCGGTCTGGCCAACCGCCGGGGAGGCAAATGGAGAATCCCCGTGTCCAACTGGAAGCAGGATCAAACCGATTGCCGACGAAATCAAACTGAGGCTTGCCAGCCGTAGTGTCATGATTGTCCTGGCGCTCCGGGAGTCAGATCTCATTTTATTCAATTTACGCGGTCCACCCTAACTGGAACATCGAGCGAAATGGAAATTCTGTTCAGACTAGAGATGCACCATAACTGCCGAGGGGCGACGACCTAATTCGCGCCCCTATTTCGATGCAGAAGTCGATTTTGAAAACGGGCCAGACTTACCATGGCGAAAACCAGCCGATGTTGTCGCCATGGGCTTCGAGACTTTCCTTATTTCTCATGCAGGGGCGACCAGCGGAAGCCGGCGGCCACGGTTGGTTTGTAATATTCCCGCTGAATCATGAACTGCGGGCTGCCGTTGTAGAAGCCGAAGACTTCGTTGTTGAGGTTGAGGCCATACATGACGAACTCCAAACCATGAGCCAGGCGGACGCTGCCCTGCGCGTCGATTTGAAGATGGACATAGAGGTAAGTGTCGGACAGCGGACCGGTCCCGGCACCCTGATAGCTGAAAATGTTCGCCGCATTGTAGGAAAGTCCAAGCCGCGCCGAGACACGCCAACGATCATAGGTGGGACTGATATTCCAAGTATGCGGCGCCGAACGCACGAGCCTGGGATTGTCGGGACGCCCGGGAATGCCTTTCGCCTGCGAAGCGGTATAGCCGTAATTTGCCGAGAAGCCGAGGCCGCGCAAAGGGCCTGGGAGGAACGAAAGGTGCTGAATGTAGGCGGCCTCGAACCCGGTGACCCAGGCGCTGCCCGCGTTGATTGGCTGGGTAACCCGATAAGTTCCTTGTGGCGCTGCGGGCGTAGGCTGAAAACTGTTAACGATGGTCTCAGTGGTAACAATTGGATCGGTGAGCCTTTTGTAGAAATAGCCGACCTGGATCTCACCGAACGGATTCAGGTAGTGCTCGAGGAGCACATCAAAGTTGTCGGCTGTCTCCGCCTTCAAGTTGGCGTTACCCAAGGAGGCGGTGTTGATGCCGCCGCCTGCGGAAAAACTGACCGCTTGGGCGATGTCTTGGGGGTTAGGGCGGGAAAGTCCGCGTCCGTAGCTTAAGCGCAAATCCGTATTCGTGGCCAGAGCAATCCGCGCTGAGACGCTCGGGAGGATCTTCACATAAGAGCCGTTGGCCTTGACCGAGAGTGTATTGAGCTGGTTGTTGAAGCTCAGGGTGTGGAGATTAGTCCCCTCGAAGCGGACGCCGACGTTGAAATGGACTTTATTGAAGTCGATGGTCTCCATCACGTAGCCGGCGGAAACTTTCTCAATTAAATCAAAGTTGTTGCCGTTCACCACGGCAGGGCCTGAGAGGGCGCTGGGCATTAGAGCGTTGAAGGCATTCAAGACTGCTCGAAAGCCGGGATTGGGCCCCAAAGGATAAGCTCCAAAATAGTAGTTGCTGTTGGAGAGGACGCTCGGGAATTGGTTGAGAGGAAGTATGGTGGTTCCGGAAGGAACCCGGAAGCTGGGGGTAAACGAGTTATCAAATTTGTGCTCGTTGCGGAACCTGCCCCCGATTTCAATGGTCGAGAGATGAGATCCCAAATGGTACTGCTTGGCGAAAGCTCCCGTGCCTTGAAGGTTCAATTGCGCAGTGAGGCCAATCGCGGGACCGCTAATCCTGCTCAAGGACATGGTCGTCGGATCGTGGGCTTCGGTGTAGCAGACTGAAGTCCACTGCGGCTGGTAGAAGTTCGTGGTGGCGGCGGGATCGAAGGCGCAGTTGCTGCTCGCCAGATTTGACCTAAAGGATGCCGTGGGATCGTTTTCACCCAACTGGCGAGAGCGAGACGCAGAGACGTCCCATGCGAACCATGAAGTTGACAGTACGTGCTTGCCTCCGAGGACCAAACTACCAATGCCATAGTCCGGCAGCCGGATCTGGGTGTTAAAGCTGGGCGTCCCGCCATTCCCGTTTAAGCTTGAAACGGGCGAATTGTCATTCAGCGTATAGACCCAGCGGTCCCCGAAGTTTTTGAAGTCGGAGTAGAAACCGCGAAGATAGATGTTGGACCCTTCAGCGAGTTTGTAGTCTGCGCCGCCGGCGAGCCCCCAGCGCGACCGGTAATAGCGATACTCGCGCTGGTCAATGCTATCGAACCAGCGCGGGTTGCCGGGAAGATTGGAGGCAATATCAGGAACAGGTTCAAGGTCGTCAATACCGCGGCCGTTCCAATCATAAGTGCCGCCGAGCAACACGCCGAAACGCTTGGTGGAGCCGAAGCGCTGGCCGACGGTCGCAGCGGTTTCAACGAGACCGCGGCCATTTACGATAGGAGTGTATCCACCCATGCCACTGACGGAAACTGTGGGGCGCTCACCAGCTGTCTTGGTGACGAGGTTTACTGAACCACCGATGCCGTCCGGGTCCATGTTGGCCTGGAGGGTCTTGTTGATTTCAACGGACTCGACGATGTCGGCTGGAATGGCGTCGAGTTTGATTTGGCGGACGCCTGATTCCGGCGAGGGAACGTTGATGCCATTGATGGTGACGTTCGTCAGGCGGGGTTCGGTGCCGCGGATCTGCACGTACTTACCTTCGCCTTCATCGCGCTCCAAGGTAACGCTTGGGAGACGGCCGAGGGCATCGGCCATGTTGGCATTGGGCAAGCTGCGAATCACATCCGAGGTGAGCACCTGCACGACGTTTTCGGCAGTGCGCTGGCGGTTGAGCTCCTCAGCCTCGCCGGCGGCGCGCTCCGCGGTAACGAGGACTTCGAGATTTTGAGATTCGATCTCAAGTTTGGCATCGACGTTGGCAATTTGTCCGGCGACGACGTTCACCTGCTGTGTGAATTCCTTGAAGCCAATGTAAGTCACGCTGAGCGTGAAACTGCCAGGTTCAACGTCATTCAAAAAGAATTCACCTTGGCCATTGGAAACAGCGCTAAATCCTCTTGTTTGCAGTTCAATTCGCGCGCCTTGCAAAACGCCCCCGGAATTATCAGTGACGCGACCACTGATTCCCCCCTTGCGTTCCTGGGCCGCTGCGCGATTCGGCGTGGCGAAAAGAGATGAAGCCAGTGAGAGTGCGCAGACGAGAACGAGCCGGAAACCGATAAGACTTCGCATGGTTAGTCCTTCCATCTTGATTTCGAACCGAGTCACAGTTCAGGGGCGAACCATCGAGAAGTTCGTCTCCGAAGCGGAAAACAAGCTTCCCAATACCTGAAAACACCCCGAAGACTCGGTGAAACAAAGTAGACGTGAGGTTTATGACGCGGAGATGACAGGGAAATGAGAAGCAGGTGAAACGAGGAATTCCTTGATTCGCCCTGGATTGGGTGAGACCCACACCCAAGATCTCAGTGGCTTGGACTACTCTTGAACGGCTTTTCTGGGCTGCAAATAGAAATGGATAGCGGGCGTGAAGATGAGCGAGAGCACCATGGAGCTAAGGATGCCGCCGACGACAGTGATAGCGAGGGGCTTGAGCATCTGAGAGCCCTTTCCAATCGCGAAGGCCAACGGGAGCATGCCGGCGACGGTGGCGAGCGCGGTCATGACAATGGGCCGCAAACGGCGGCGGCCGGCCTGGATCATGGATTCTTCGGCGGAAAAGCCGAGGCCGCGAAAGCGATGTTCGGCGTCAAGGAGAAGGATGCCGTTTTTCGCAACGATACCGATGACCATGATCATACCCATGAACGAAGCGACATTAAACGTCGTACGAGTGATGAGAAGGGCGAGCAAGCCGCCAAATGTCGAGAGCATGGCAGAAGCCAGAATCGCGGTCGGTGCGGAAAACGTGCGGAATTCGAATAGGAGCACGGCAAAAAGCAGAACCAGCGCAAGCACCAGAACCATCAATAGGTCGCGAAAGGACTTCGTCTGTTCCTCGTAGGTGCCGCCGTATTCGACGCGGATGGAAGACGGCAGGTGCAGGTCGTTGACCGCTTTCTTGACGGCGGTGATGCCCGAGCCAAGGTCGACGCCTTCGAAGCGGCCGGTGACTTCGACGAGGCGCTGAAGATTCTCGCGTCGGATTTCGGTCTGCCCGGGATCTGAGGTGACGCTGGCAAGAGAGCCGAGAGTCGCGGTGCGTCCAGCGGCGCTGATGAGGAGAGTGTTGCTCATGCGCTCGAGGGTCGCACGGGATCGCTCGGGGAAACGAACGCGGATGGTATAAGCGCGATCGTTGACGATAACGGGCGTGCTGGCAGGCTGGCCTTCGAGAATGGCGGCGGCATTCACGGCAACCTCTTCGGGCGTGAACCCTGCTCGGGCGGCAACGGCGGAATTGATTTGGAAGGTGGTTGCGGGTCCGCTGATAGTGTTCTCGATCCCGTCGAGAACGTCGACGACACCGTGAATTTTCTGAATGGTATCAGCGATGCGTGGAGCGGTACTTGCGAGGAGCTTTGGATCCTGCGCAAAGAGTTTGATGACGATGGGCTGCGGCTGGCTCGTGAGGTCGCCGATCATGTCCTGCAAAACCTGGACAAACTCCACCTTGGCGGCAGGCTCGGTCTGTTCGATCTCCGAACGGATGTCGGAGATGACCTCATCGATGCCCCGCTTTCGGTCGCTCTTGAGCTTGACGGTGAAGTCGCCGCGATTTGCTTCCGTGACCGCGGCTAAGCCAAGCTGCAAACCGGTACGGCGCGATGTGCTTTCGACTTCGGGCTGCGAACGAACAATTTCCTCGATGTGTTGCAAGATGCGATCTG
>JGI12635J15846_10006350_pt1 | contig 10148 bp, 13 predicted proteins | sample BlaSpr_A8_OM2_M2_FD_15846 | JGI IMG/M metagenome (IMG submission 15846)
GCGTAGGCACTTAGCGCCGGTCCAGGAGGCAAGCTCCAGTTGATTGCAATGGCTGGTGGTGTGACGTTCAGCGTCTGCGTCCCGCCTGTGATCGTTGTGCGCGGCGTTGAAAACGAATTCGAACTCGCGTTCGGTGTGACCGTCAGAATCCAGGTGGACCCGGCTGGCGTAATTGCAGAGTTGGACGGAATCGAAACGCTGTATGCCCCGCTACCGTTCAACGAACCGGAGATCGTTGTGTTGAGCGTCCCGCCCGTCCACGTATACGGCCCAGTTGGATACTGGGGATTCGGCTGAAACGTAAAACTGTACGTCCCGTTCAGCCACGCTTGCGACCCGGCATCCGTCACAGTTCCAGAGACGGTTGTGGACTGAGCCGAAGCAACAAAAGCGCACGCGAGGTAGAAGAGAATCGCGGGGATGAGTCTTTTCGCTAGTTGCATCCGCACTCCTAATTACTCGCCGTCAACTGGAATGTCATCGACGGAACGAAACTCGCACTCACGTTGTTGATGAACACTGGATGACCTGTACCGCCCGCAAATCCTAACTGCACTGTGTGACTGTTTCCGTCTCCGGCAACGACGGCCTGCAACGAATACGCGATGCTGGCCGAGACTGACGGTGCAGTAAGTTCTTCCTGCACCAAAATGCTCGCACCGTCCAAGATCGCAACCTTCGCGCCGTTCGTGTCTATTCCCGTCGTTTGGCCGCACGCGCCAGACGCGGACACCGCTAATTTCATCCCCACCGGAATGGTCACGGTAAGAGCTTGATTCGTCGCGTCCACAACCGCGAATGTTGCAGTGTTGGTGCTCGTATAATTCCCAGCGCCGGTTCCGGTCTTATAGGTGACTGTAGGAACCACCGCGGGATACTTCACGCCGCTGTACATCACGGAAGTTCGAGTCGCGGTTGCATCGAGCGAAATCCAAGTTCCATTGGGAGAGTTCGACGGCCCGCCTTGCGCCACGCACGCGACCGCGCCAGCAGCCGGGCACGCGGGTACGGTTGGATTCGGGAAACTGCCCCAGTTCATCACACCCGTCTTGACGTAATTTCCGCTTGACGGGTTGAATGTTACGCCCGTGCCGGACGTGAAGTTATTCGCCGTCGTGAAGAAAAGCTCGATGACGATGCTGTTGGCATCGCTGTCCGCAGTCGCGGAGAATGAGTTAAAGACTACGCCGTTGGCTGCGGTGACAGACGGGTTGGCCCAAAAACCGACCGTTATGAGATGTTGGGTGTCGCAGAGTGAGTTGAAGTCCGCAGCAGTATAAGTCCCACTTGGTTGAGCCAGCGCACCAATATGAACCACGTCGTAGGTGTTGACGGTCCATGCGTGACCGCCACCCGCCTGCATCACAAACCCTTCACTACCGCCCGCCAAACCGAGATACCCGAAGTGGTTCCCGTATCCGTTGTTCGCTACAGTGCCGCCGAAAATGATGCACGGCGAAGTGATTACGCAATTGTTGACGGTCATATCGAAATCGCCTTTGGCGACTCCGGCCATCGTCACATTTCCGCTCGCACTCCCCGTGAAATCGAGCGTGATTCCGTGAATCCCGATGTTCGCCACGTCCGCAATCGTGAGGCCGTTGCTGTAAGTGAATTTTACGTTGGGAATCGTCGTTCCGGCGCTGGGACAGTTCGTATGTCCGCCGAGTGCTTCGAGGCAGATGTCCGGCTGATTCGGATTGATGGCCGCGAGGATGAGGTTATTGCACCAACTTGAGCCTGGAGGTCCAGCATACGTTCCGTTCGCGACGAGAATTGTCCCGCCGCCCTGAGCACACGCGAGAGCCATCGCATTCGAGGGCAACATGCCGGGGACGATGATGATCGGAAACGGATTAACGACCTGCCACTGGCAAGGCGGGTACCCCGCGACGGGGCACACCTTCAACGCATTTTGCGTGATATTGAAAAACGATGTTCCCGACGCCGCGCCGACGACCTCCGCATCGGTGTACGCTTTTGCTCCGAGCAAAGGAACGGAGAGATTCACGATTGCTGGTGGAGGAACAACTTGCGAAGAAATGTTTTGCGTCGCTCCGCTGATCGTCAGGAGTTGCGTGTAGCAAGTTGGAATCGACGCAGCCGCACAGACCGTGACTGCCCACTGACTTCCAGATGGAGAGATAGCCGTGTTGCTTGGAATCGAGAGTCCAGAGAACGCTCCCGCACTTGTCAGTATTTGCGGATTCGACGGAAGAGTCGTGCTCGAACTAAACGGAGAACCATTCCAAAAGTATTGAGCCGTTGGATTCGAAGCGGCGGGGCGAAAGGCGAATTGCACGCTCCCGTAACCCCACGCCTGTCCACCCGAATCCGTGATCGTCCCAGAAACTGTCGTGGATTGCCCGTGCGCCGGAATCGCGCACAGTAGGACTAGGAGTGCGAGTAAGCATAGGCGTCGCATACGCGCACATAGTACCTAGGTTCTGGTACGCTGGAAAGGAAAATCCGTCACTCTTCGAGGTCCGCGTCGTCGCCCTCTTCAACGTCGTCAGGCTCGTCGCTGTCGTCTTCTTGCAAAATATCTTCGTCGCCGTCGTTCGTGATCGCTTCGGGCATCATGCCGGATTCAACCATCCACCTTCTCGAAGCTCTGCATATCTTTTTGCTGTGTTGCTGTGAACGTCTGTTCTGTACTGGCCGTTGGGTACGCGCACTTCTTTGAGCATCCGGTAGACGCCCTCAAATGCTTGGCCGACAGTCTCTCCGACGCTCATCGGACTCCCAATCCATCCGCACAATCCCGCGCTCTCCAAGTCGTCAGCTTCTTCGATTCTTCGTCTCACATCGTAGATGAAAAATTTGTCGAGATTGTTTTCGGTGAGGCCGATGATGGGCACGCCTGCTTTGTAGAATTTATCGGGGAGTTGGTCTGTTGGATACGGCGGGATACTGAGTCGGGTTGATGCGCAGAACGAATGCTTCGGAGTCAGATCGGGCACTGTCTGTCCAGACGCGATTGCATGAAGAAAGTCGCCAAAGGAAACGGGCAATAACCGGGTCAGTAAAGCAGTCGCATCGTACCCGAAGCGTGGGGTAAATTCGAGCGCCGAGCACCCAGAGTCGTTCACAATGGTATTCAAATCCAAGGGGCCAACGTAACCCATTTCCTGAAGTGGCTCGATGCATTTCTTCAGTCCCTTTTGGAACAAAACATTTTCACGTTCAATCATCCAGCACAAAGAACCGGAGCAACCCGTGTTTGGTCCCAGGTCTCCGTTCATCATCTTTTTCGTTTCGAGTGTCGCGTTGAGCGCGTAGTAGCCAGTCTCGTTAATGTAGACTTCGAGCGACACTTCCGTTCCAGCTACATACTCCTGCAAAATAAATTCTTTCACTTTTGCAGTTCTGAAAAGCACGTCGAAGTATTCGAGCATGTCTTCGCACGATCGCGAGACGTACGTCGTGGATTTGTCGGACTGCTCACCCACCGGCTTGAAGCAATATCTTTTTTTCGTTTTCTTGAGGAACCGAATTGCGTCGGCGGGATTGTCGAACGCTTCCCACGGTGCTACTTGCAGACCACACTTCTGCATGAATTCGAGGCCCGCCAATCGGTCGTTCTCTAAAGTGTCGGCCAGACTCGAATCACCAATCGTTGGGACTTCGAGACGGGCGGCATCGGCGTCGCTGCCCATCCCGGTTGTGTCAAAGACCAGAAGGTCGTAATCACTTGCTGAATACACGCCATCTCCGGGCATAACTTTTACCAGGCCCTTCAACGCTTCCGCGTAACGCGACTCTTGGACAATTGCCGACACGTCATGACCTTCTTGACTCATTTTCCATGCGAGCCAGAGGCCTTCCCCGTAGACGGAAGCGAGACAAATTCTCAGATACTCCTCCACGTCTTACCAGAACGCATGAGTCGAATCGTGTCCGGGTGACAATCTAACAGCGCCGCAACATCTGAGACATGAAACAAAACCAGCGGCATTGATTTGATGATTTCCGCGTGATGCCTCGTGAGCTTGAATTTACCCTTCGAGTCTCGCCACGTTCCGTTTTCCCACCTGTGGCGCTTTCTAATTCCTAGCTCGTGGAGTTTTCTAAGCATCCTTCTTCGACTGATGCCGTATTTTGCTTCGGCCTGCTGGAGAGACAGGATTCCCTTTTCGTATTCCCTAGCGGCGGACTCTACGCTCGACTCCCGCGCCCACCGAGTGCGCCCTGCTCCCCTGACGAGTTCTAATGCTGCGGTCGCTTTATCTTTTTTGACAATCAGGAACGGAAGGATATTCGACAAGAAATCTTCTACCGAGCAGGCACCCGATACGCACAACCTCTTATGAGACTTCGTTCGAGGGCCTTTATCGTACGACTGGACCGGTGCGGCGATTCCATTGTCTTTTAAAAATTTCTGAATCTTTTCTATAACAAAATGGTCGCCGTCAGTTTGCGTTACAGTGCAAACTGGGCGACCATTGCGGTCACGGGACACGCAACCTTCACCGTCGAAGAAGCCAGCGATGTACGGCCAATCCACGCGCGAGAGTGTATCAGACGCCGGACTTACTTCCCACACCTTCCGCTGGCCATTCTCGTTTGACGCCGCCCATGTTTCCCACAAATTTTGTGCGGGTCCGATCATTCGTGAACTCGCTGCGGCCCGACATCGGGGCGCCGCCCGCATCCGTTCCGCCGCCAGCGCCGACAGGAGAAGTCGTCATCAAACTGTCGAGCTGAACGTCCGCTTCTTCGGCGTATTTCTTCGCGTCACTTTTCGTTCCCAGAAAGCTCATGTTTCCTCCAGACGACTGAGAATCTACTACGCCCAGTTTACTTTCGCAAGGTCTTCATCGCTGAACAGCCTGTCACTCACCGCGCCGTCTTCAAAGAATGCCGGATACACCTTGCCGTGAAACTGTGGCGTAATGAGCTTAAAGCCCTGCTCATCCTTTTCGACGGTGCCCATAAATCGAGCAAGTTCCTCTTTCGAAGTCTTATCGTAGAGATAGCCTACCGGACTGTACATCCATTCAGGAAATTCTAGCGGACTCGCAATTTTGATGTTCGTCGGGAAACTGAAGACACGAAACGGGAACGTTCGCACTGCCGCACTTGCGGCGACGCCGCCAATCATCGTCCCGAAAAATGCGCGTCGATTCATAGGAGTTTTGGGGCTTTGGGGTCGGACGTGTGTCGCGAGCCTTCGAAGACTCGATCACCCCATGTACCGCCCTGAATGAACGGTGGCCGCGTTCGCTGCCCTGCCTCAGTCAACTCTGTCTTGTTCTCTGGCAACCCCTCAGAATCGGTGCGGGTGAGGGTTGCAGGCGGATTCTCGGGCTTTTTCCAGCGCGACATGGTTTCACCTCAAAATCGGTACGAACGTACTATAGCGGCCTTCTGAGGCGGATTCTAGCATAGCTCTCATGGCTACCGCATACATCATTCTAACGCTTTCACTGGGTTCACTGGTCCACTGGACGGCTTACGTGATTTGGGCGAAGCAGCAAGGAAAGATATGAAGTCCTGTCTCGTCACTTTCACCGGCGTATTGATTGTCGCTGGCATCTTCGCACTCTTCGCGCCCGAGGCCCCGCGATCACTCGTTCTCGCTACGGCACTGGTGTACCCTTTGTTTTTCCGCCCAGCGCCTCAATCAGCTTCCACCCAGCCCCAAACGTAATTCCGTGCCCGACCATTTTTAGAATCGCCTGAGCGGTCGGCGTCGCGAGAGCTTTCTGCATCGAGCTTGGCCCGTATTTCGTCACTTCTTTGAAGAGTGCTTTGCCGCTCGGCCCCAGCAACCCAGACTCCACCATCTCCGTACTGACCGTTGGTGCTGTCAGTTTTCCGATCACCGCGCCAGCCCCCGCGTTCATCCCTTGCCCAGCGAGAACTCCCGCCTGCGTCGCCGCAAGTCCGGTCGAAACTTTCTCGCGCGCTGGTTCCATGTTTTCTGGCTTTGCGAGCGATGCGCCGGGAACAATTGCATTCACGTTCGGATTCGCTGGGTTGTGCGGGTCCGCTCCGGTCGGAGCGTTTGTAATTCCCATCGCCGCATACGACGGTTTCATTCCGGCAGAGGCTTTCGACTTCGCCGCTCTCTGCTGCTCCCTCGGTGACATGACGTAGCCTTGCGTTTGCGCAGCGCCCGGCTTTTTATCGTCGCCCCACTGATCTTTCGGAACGATTCCCGTCTGTCCCGTTTTCGGATGAACTACCTCCACGTAATCTGCTTTTGGTTTGTAGCCCGCTGCTTTCGCCGCGTCGAGTTGACCGGACGGAATTGTGCCGAGCTTCCCTTGTGGGTTGTAGACTTCGACTTGTTGCGCGTCGGCCATTTATTGACTAATTGGCGTGAACTGAATTTCTGTTTTCGACTTCGAGTCGTCGCCCTTCGACTTCTCGTCGCCACCGCCAGAAACCGGCAACTTCGATTGCGGACGACGACTGAACAGCGCATCGCTCGTACGCTTTGCCCCCGCGATTTGCATCTTCGCTTCTCTGACGGAACCTGTCCCCGCCCCCGGAATGGTTTGCACCATCGCGTGACGCATCGAGTCGGAACCCGCGCCCATGCCGCCGACCGAGCGCAGCGTCATCACGTCTTCCTGCATGAGTTTGATGTTCGTGATGTACTGCAACAGTTCGTCGGAGGCATTCGCTTTCACCTCGTTTACGAGAAGCGTGTCGATCAACCCCGGATTGTCTTCGCTCAGTGCTTTTTTCAGGAGCACCTGAGTTTCGGTGTCGAGTCCGTTCGGCAACTTGTCGAGCGAGTCACCGAGCGCCTTAAAATTTGTGTTCAGACTCTCGTGTACGGAGTCGCGAGCAGAGATTTTTTCCTGCTCGGACGCACCGCCGTACAAGCTGGGATTCTTGGCCATCTCCAGCGCGCTCACTTCTCCCACTTCGCCGGTCTGTTTGTTGACTACGTTGTGAAACACGAACGCCGCGCGATCTGCCGCCGTTGCCTGCGCTCTCAGGTTGACCAGTTTTTCTTTTTGTTTTTGCGATAAGCCCTGCGCGTTCATCGCCAAATCTATCGCCTTCTCGTCTTCCTTGGTGTATCCATCTTGGCCGGGATTGATGTATTTCCCACCATGCTTCACGCGGCCAGTCGGAAGGCCTCCGATAACTTCCAGCTTCCCCTCGTCCACGTACTTCTTCTCGCCGGGCTTGGCCGTATCTCCCGAAGCCGATTTTAGTTCGATGTACGGCTTCGTCGGGTCCGTCTTGTCCGCCGCGACAATTATTTCAGAACCGTCTTTCTGCTTGATGACTTTGTAGTCGTACTTGTCCGGGGCCGCGCGCAGTTCTTTCTCTGCGCGAGCCAATCGCTCGACCGCGTTGGCCGCGTCCAGCTCATCCTTAACACTCGTCCCGCCTGTCGTGGCCGTGGGCGCTTTCGCCTGAATCTCGCGCACCATTTGTTGATGCTGCTCTGGGGTTAGCTGAGGCTGCTGTTGCTGCTTGCCCATCAACTTCTGGAACATCGCCTTCAAGCCAGTAGCGGCCTGTTGCTTCTTCTGATCCTGCTGTGCCTGCTGGTCTGTTTTTGCCGCAACCGACTTGAGAGCGTCTCCGTAGACTTTCGTCTTGGACGGTTCGAGCCAATCCTGCATCAACGCTTCCTGCATCTGCTTGCGCTTTTTATCGTCGCCCAGAACCACATCGACTTTAGCTTGAGCCGCTGCCGCCGCTTTCGGGTCGTTGGCCGCTTGCGCCGCATAGAGTTCGTTGAGCGCACTCGACATGTAAGTCCAGTCCGCTTCCGCCTTCAAAACTTTTTCCTGCTTCTTGCGATTCGTGGCGTTCTGAATCGAAGTAGCAAGTACCGCCATCAGGCGTTGCTTACCCCATGCGTGAGGGTTCGCAGTATTCATGCCAATCTGTCGCGCCGCATTTGGGTCTTGCTGACCGGGAACCGGAATCGGTTGGGGCGTACCAGCGAATTGCTTGCGCTGAGAGTTTTGCGCCAGCGTCGCCATAATTTTTTTCGCCATCTCACTGACTTGCGCGGCAGGGTCGGGCGTTCCCCCACCTGGGACCGGCGCAGCGCCACCGGCGAACTGAGGTGTAGCAACTGGAATCGCCCCACCCGGCACTACGACTTGGCTGTCTGCGTCACCCATTAGATTGCCGCCGCCGCGCTCGCGAGCGTGTCAAGCAGGCCCGTGTCCGCGTTTGAATTAAGCCCAGAAATCCCCTGAGAGATAGCCTGCCCCGCCGTGCCGCCCGCCTGAGCAAGATTCAGCGCGCTCGATAGCGTGTCAGACAGACTCGGTGAATTCGCTTTTGTTTCCGCTGCTTGTCCGCTAGTGCCCATGAGCACGCCGAGATAGTTTTGAATCGCGTTGTTGTACTGTTGCGTTTCGATCTGCCCTTCGTTCAAATTCACTTGTGACAGGTAGTCGCCTAGTCCGATTTGCGCTCCGCTTCCGAAGCGATTCCCCGTTGCCGAAAACTGGTTCACCAAAGATTCAGTGCCGCGTTCGATTTGTGGCTGCATCGCAGCGAACAAATTGCTAATCGCGTCTTGGTTGAATCCCGCTCCACCTGTCAGAAAATCCAGCAGTGCGTGTGCTGGTCCTTCGCCGTACGACTTTGAAAGTGAGCTGTACAAATCTCCCAAGTCATGTGCGGACATCGTAGAGATTCCGCCGATGGGAGAAGTCGCCGCTTGCCCGACGTTCGTTGTCGGTCCCGCGCCCGGAGTTGTGAGACTCGTTGGTCCCGGCCCATTCGCTCCGAAAGTGGGAACAGTGCCCGAAGAAAATCCAGCGGTGAGCGGATTGGAACTCGACGGGGCAGAGTTAGAAGTTCCGGTGGCAGGCATCAGTGTGTTCTGGCCAGACGAACTGGGCGAGCTTCCAATGCTCACTTGATTCCCTGTGACGTTTGTTGGGACGTAGCCACCCGGAGAAGTTGGGAAGAGAGAACTCAGCGCGGGATTGACTATTGAGGCCATATTAATACCTCGATACCATGCAAGAAATCTGAACCGTGCTCAGTCTCCGATCACGCTCCGGTTGGAAGATTCTAGCAGCAATCAAGCCGGGCCGCGCGAGTTGTCCGTCTTTCATCTGCGAGGCTGGGTCGCCATATAGTAGCTGGTGGAGATACGAGGCCATGTCCGTCCACCGTAAGGTTACGGCCCCGCGCTCTGCCGCCGCATACGCGACGACATCGAACCACTCCTGCGAAATATAAATCGGTGAAGTTACGAGGTCGGGCTGGAACGGATGCCGCCTTTGATACGGCAAGTAGACTTGATAGTTCGTCCCCGGTTGGGTTCCAAACCAGAACATATTCCCGTAGCGCGTGTAGCGAAATGGAATGCCGCCCTGAATGAACAGCATCGGCTGGATTGCCTTTACGGTAAGATAATCCATTGGGTAAGCGACTGAGCCGTTTGCCGTTCCCACAAACTTGCTGGCCGTCGCGCCTTGCATGACCGCCGCTTGCTGCTGCGACGGTGTTAGGAAAATTGTCGGGTCTTCCGTGAGCGTCACGTCATCCCCGGAGTTGAGAAACATGCTCACCGGGTACATGTAGTTTGAACCCTGATAGCCGAGTCCCGGTCCGATGGTTGTCAGTGGCCCTGCAATTTGCAATTCTGGAAACGGATAATTTGCGGTCAGTTCGCGCAGCGTGTCGCGAATCCACGCGGACGGACGCATCTCTGGATTGACTTGGGTCTCGCTCACATCGTCGCGGTTTTGTAGCGCGGCCTTCACCTTGTTGATGAGGTCGTTGACTGTGATCGTTGCCGCTGCTGGTTGTGAGAGTGGCATCGCTATCCTGCCAACACTACCGCTGCTGGGACTGTTGCTACGTTGGCTTCCAGCATCAAGCCATTCCAACCGCCGCCTGTTCGAGCAGGGTCCATCACAACAAATATACCGCCCGGCCCGATGGTTCCCACTTCCTGCACTCCCGGCCCTCCGGTAGCATTCACGTTTATGATGAGCGTGTTCGTTGAGCTGCGGTTCCAAACTAGAATCAGATACGCATTGAAAGAAAATGAAATCGTTGTGCCCGGAGAAGTCGCCACCTGAAGAAATCCTTCGCTCAATACCTGCGTCGCGGCGAGCGTCGGATTCTGCAAATCCAGATTGTTGGTGTACGGGGCGTTCGACAGCGTTTCATCCGCCAGCGTGAGGATGCCTTGGAAG
>JGI12635J15846_10006354_pt1 | contig 10147 bp, 5 predicted proteins | sample BlaSpr_A8_OM2_M2_FD_15846 | JGI IMG/M metagenome (IMG submission 15846)
CAACCTAACCAATACCTTAGATGTGCTCCAGTTGCACAAAGGTCTTTCTTTATTTTCATCTCAAACCTTTCTTTTACATTCAACTCCTCTTTGATTTCTATCATGTTCCCATCTTCTCTTCTTATCTTCCTGTTTGCCCTGCAAACAAGTCATACAGTCTCTACCCACTGAGCCTAGGAGCCTCTGGTCCATTTGATGATATGTTGAACATACCATCTCTTGGAGAGTAAAAGACCAAATGCCATGGTCTCAGACCTTTCATATCAAATCTCAATGATATGAAAGTATCTGCAGAGAGAGACTTATCTGTTTAAAAGACACATGATATAGACCCAAAAAGTTATCATATGTTCACAGATAAAAACATGACACCATACACCATACTATGAAAACAACAACAAAAAATAACAAAAAAACACACACACTACAATTCACAAATCTCTATAAAAATATAAAATCAAAAAACAACTTCTGACATACATTCATTTACTCAACAGTTATACAAAAAAGATGCCATCATCCAGATCTCCCTCACCACCTCCTGCTGCACAGCCAGATGAGAGCACCAGGATAGCTGACATGTTTAAAAACATGTCAGCACAAGGTGAAGACACACCTTCAGTTGCCCCATGGCTTCTCCAAGACTTTGCCAGTCATAAAGAAAGACTTATAAAAGGTTAGAAACACACACCTCACACACTGTTAATAAAATTTACAAAAAACTCAAAACACCCAGCCTCCAAAGACCACACCATTCATTCTATCAATCTTGACAAACTTGTCAAAGCATTTGAAGAAGATAACACCCTTCCACCCTTCTTGGCCTCTATCAAAGGTCCTCAAGTCAATCCATCCTCCCTTACAGAGCTACAAGCTCTTTGGGATGCCAACACTGAAGACTTCAAAAAGGCTTGTTTCCAAACTTTGATTGACTATAAGACTGGTAAAACCCAGACTCTTAAAAATGTCATTGACAAAGAAGGGGACATCACCATTTCCTTGGTCAAATCTGTCAAAACACAAGAGCAACTCTTGATCTCCAGTTCTGACAACAAAACCAAACAGAACAGCATCAAAAAAGAAGCACTTGCTTGCTGTATCTATTGGGCCAACAATAGGAAACAATGGGTAGAAATTGGCTACCAACAAGCTATGGAAGCCTCAAAGGCCAATGAAGAAAAGGCCAAAGCTTACAAAGATAGACAAGAAAGTACTGCCTATAACATTGCAGTAAGAACTCATCAATACATATCATCAAACTTTGCTGATGAAAATATAGAACAATCTTCCTCCTCCTCTTGGAAGACAAAATCCTCAATATCAAAACAACAGATTCCACCCTTACAACTCACCACTGAGTGGGAACTACCAGATACAAGTTCAACCAAACACAGGCATGGACAGAGGTACCAACAGAGGCAGAGGCAGAGGCAGAGGCAGAGCTGGACATACAAGGGGAAATGGCTTCAGGACTCAGAGGATGTAATAGCACCTTCAAAGAATAGAAGACTGCCCAAGTCAAAAACCAAAACACATAGACTGAATCTAACTAAAGAACTTATGCTTGAATATTCTGAAAATATTATGAGTCTCAAAACAACAGGAATTATCACTCCTGAAATACACAATATATCTACCCAAAACATAAATTATCAACAAATTCAATCTCTAGCTTTAGGTCACAAATTTATTCCTACACCAAAAAATAATCCTGAACTCATATCAGACAGCATGGAATACTTCAGAAGATCTACAAGAATAAAATGGCACTTCAAAAATGAAGAATTAAATGAAAAACCTGAATACTGGATACCTAGTACATGGGAACCCTCACCCAACAGATACAACAAACACATTGAACTCAGTTTAAACTCATTAGAATCCAATCTTCATCAAATGACTACATACAAATGTAATAACATCAATAAAACCATTAAAGAAAACCTTACTAATTTACTCAACAACCCAAAAATCATGGTTGTCACTGCTGACAAAAACCTTGGATATGTAATCACTGATACCACATGGTATGAAAAAGCATGTCTTGACCATCTACTTTCCCCTTCATACATCAATGTAACTGATGAATTCTTACAACATGATGAAGGACACACAACAACAATTTCTTTATTCAATACACTCACATCCAAAGTCTTAGAATACACTGAAAATTTTACTTTAACTCCTGAAGAAGCCAAATGGATCTGCAAAAATGAAAAATTCTCCCCTAGTAAATTTTATATAACTCCCAAAATACATAAACAACCTGTCAAAGGTAGACCAATAGTACCAAGTATGACTTGGATAACTTTTCACTTATCAGAATGGATTGCCAATCAATTAAATCCACTAGTACTCAAACACTGTCCCAATGTTCTCAAAGACACTACACAACTATTACAAAATATCAATATAATAAACAACAATCAAATTGACACAAGTCAATATTTTGTCATGAGTGCAGATGTAGAAGCACTGTACCCCAACATGGATATAAAACATGGACTCCTCCTTATCAAACAATTTCTCACTGCTATAAACTGGGAAGACAATAATAAAATCAACTTCCTACTGTGGGCAATGGAATTCACACTTACAAAAGGTTACATATCCTTCAAAGAAATGATATTTCAACAAACCAATGGTGCTGCTATGGGAAGCCCAATGATCCCACCATATGCAAATATATTCATGCATATGATAGAAAAAGATACAGTAAAAGAATTTACAGACAATAATCTTCTACTCTTATACAAAAGATTTATTGATGATATTTTCATCATTACACAAAGAAACCTTACATCAATAAACACATTAAAAAACCAATTAAATAATATTCATAAAGACATAAAACTCACATGGACAGAACCTGCCAACCAAGTGGACTTTTTGGATATCACAATCAAACTCAACTTAACTAAAAGCATTATTGACACCACTATATATCAAAAACCACTAAATAAATATTCTTACCTCCCATATCACTCATTTCACACTTCAAGCATGAAAACAGGCTTTATTAAAGGAGAAGCAATCAGATATGTCAGAAGCTGCACTAAAAAGAAAGACTACAATAGAATGATTCAACTCTTTACTATAAGACTACAAAGAAGAGGATACCCACTNAATTTAATTCACAAAGCCATTAACTCTGTCAAGTATTCACTTAGACAACAATATCTCAAACAAAAAGANCACAAAGATCAAATCCCATACATATTCAAAATACTATACACCAATCAAATTAACCATCATTTCTTAAGAAAAGAACTCAACANTTTCTCTCATAAATTAAAAAATAACATTCCTAACTTACCAAATAGCCTTCAACAGAGAATTACCATCTGCTACAAACTCCCATCCACATTACACAAAAAAGTACTCAAAGCCAGAAAAGCTAAAGGCTTCTAAGAACATGACATCACAAAATCTGCCATCAACCAATGATGCTATTCTGTGGCTCACACACACTATGAACACCATTACTACAAATCTTATATCCAAAATGGAAATTAAACTTATCTCAGACACACACATACTTTTCAATGAAAGAAAAATCAAACATAAACACAAAAATACAAAAATACAACAACCACACTTTGAACACAATATTAAAATCATGCTTGAAAATCTAAATACCAAAATCATGGAAGAAACCAAGAAAATCAATACAGACTCAAATACACTTACACTCAATATGAGTCTACTAAAAACTAAACCACACCTTTTCAATCATACAGCCTGGAAACCAAATATCTCACCCAACCAATCAAAAACAATCATGCAAATCACCTCCAATGACATTATTTATGACCAACTCAAAGATCTACAACAAGATCTTATATTCATTGATACTGAGACAGATGGTTTAAATATTTATAAAAACAATATTCTCTCCATCTGCATGACCACAATCAATATAAACAAAGATCCCTTACAGTCACTCAAACCTATGGAAAATCATTACTATATCAAACCAAAACAAAACTATGTAATAGACCAAAATGCCACTGCCTCACAAATCCACAAAATCACTCAAATGGACCTCAACAAAAATGGACAAGATCTCAATGACATTGGCCCTATAATTATCAATCTACTTTCCAATAAAATTGTAGTAGGCTTCAATATCAACAAATTTGACATCCCAATTTTGAGACAAAATTTAAAAAGGCACAATATGATTTTACCACCACTTCACACCATAGATCTATATCAAGCCCATCACAAACTTGTGAAACATAACTTACAATCAGCCTTAAAAGATCTCAACTGCTATCCAATTCCTAACAATCTACAACACACTGCTAATGCTGACACTGATGCATGCATAAGACTTCTAGCATCCTTTACTTATAAACTCAATCTCCCACAAAGCAAAGACTTATACATCTTCAAACATGATCCTACCTCAAAAGGATCAATATTCAACACCAACATATAATAATTAAAACCATCAATCTAACAATAGAATCACTATCAAAAAAGGCAACTCACTCAAATTTCCAATCAAGATATTTATAGAAACAAAGGGAATATACATAAACAGAACAAAGGCATCACAAAATTCCCATAAACAGTAACACAAAAGAAACTCACAAATCCAGAAAAAAGCCCCTTTCTCAAATGATATATAAGAACCACCAACTCACACCAATCATTCACAACCCACCATGAGCAACTGGCCTCTTACCTATAACTATAACAACCCACTTCCTTCAGAACAACCTGAAGACTTTAATCATCTATCTGATGATCAACTCTGGAATGCTCTCATCTCACATCTTGAAGTCTTCATCACATACCACATCTATCTATCCACCACCCTCCATTTCCTCACTCTTATGTCCCACCTATTCAAGGGCACTCTCAGAGACAGAGGTGACATCAGCTTCAAAGATGCTGCAACTCTCAAATGGGTGGAAAACCAAGGAATACACAATGGAGGCAACTGGGCTTCCCTCACCACCTGGGAAAACATCATCCATGAAGAACAAAGATGCTATGAAATGGTAAAACACACTCAAACTTATATAAAACTCAAAATCTAACTCAATTAAAAACCACACAGTGTACCATTCTTCTTACAAACAGAATGAACAATTCTGCAAAATTTCATGACCTACTCAACCTCACTTGGGAAGCTGCTGAATGGAAGTGCTTCACAAGACAACTTATACTCTCAAATGAAGGGACTATCAGATTTATCCCTGAATACAACTGTATCCATGATGTATGCCATAGAGGTGACTGGCCAACAGAAATTACCAACCATATAGAGTCAAATTCCCTACCTAGAAAGTTCTACCCTTTTCAAACTACTCACAATTCAGACTTCACTGATACAATTGCTGATACTTACTCTTTCCATGATGAAGACATCTTTCTTACTTAAAAATTGCATCTCACATACTGTTATCTAACCCACACAAAAATCACAACTCATTTTACCTCTCAAACAATGCTTACAACTCAGAAAACAACTCACCAACCAGCCATTACACCAATAATCTATAAATCCACAGCCCAAAATCCCCAAACAAACAAAACCAAACAAACCAAACACAGACAAATGGTCTGTGCACTCCAAAAACCTATATAAGGAGAGCCAACTTCACTCAATCCCCCTCATTCCCCCTCACCCACTCCTCACTCACTCACTTATACTTTCATTACACACACTCTTATTCACTCTTTCTTCTTACTACTCACCTTATTACTACTCCTTCACCATGAGCCAATGGCCATTCTCCTTTTCTGAATTCAACCCATACCCATCCCTAGCCTTTAATCCTACAACTTACTCTGATACCCCCATATCTACTATCTGGAAGTTATACTCTGGAAATGTGGAAATCTGCATCAGAAGCCATATTATTGTCTTCACTATATGCCACTATTTGAGCATTGGTCACCTGTAAGCCCTACTCCCTCATATTACTCACTCTCTTTTATACATAAAATACTGATTCATATCACAGTATGGCTAATGGCACTCTAATCCCAAGTGCCACTCTCAGCTTCAGAGATGCTGCCACCCTAAACTGGATTACAGCCAAAGGGGATATCTCCAGTAAAGATTGGGCACAAGAATTGTGGACATACCAAAACTCCATGTATTCTGCCTACAGGGAACAGGAAATGGTATGATCAACATCTCCCCTCACCACTCTCACACACTCATACCTTTAAAAACAGCTTTACAAAGTCCTCAAAAGCAAATTGTCTGGTACTCCTAAAGCTTTGTGTGACAATCTTTGGGCTAAACTTAGCTGGAACACACTTGGAGAAGTACTTATCTGGGCTGAAGGTACTACTGAAGTAGAATTTACTGATCACTATGAGTGCCATTACAATATGCCCAATGATTGGCCCCAGGACATTATTAATCATATTATCTCAGGTACATTCCATAAAATTGCATAGTCAATTCACACTCATACCAATGCCTTCATTAAAATTACTATACCCCTACATACTGCATATACAACACTCTCCACCTCTCCATCTCCCCATAATGGACTTAACAAGTTATTTACTTTTGTTAAAACTCCAATAAAACCTGCAGACATTTCTACAGAACAAACTCAATATACAGTGTTATAGAAAATCCAATAAATATCTGAAAAATACTCTTTACATCCTCCATGTCTATTAAAACTCAACTTGACACCCCATATAATTTATCCCCCTAATTTAAATCACACAAACTCACAAAACTCATAAAAAACTCGAAATTAATTCATACAAGAATAAACTCAATAAACAGAGTTATAAAAAACCTAATAAAACATCTGAAAAAGCCTCCCTATACTCCAAAAGTATATTTAAACTCAAATCAACATCCAGCATAACTTATTCTCCTAATTTAATCATAAAACTCACAAAAAACTCATAAAAAACTCGAAATTAATCCATACAAGTCTTTTCAGCCAGACAAAAAATATACTGCCATCCTAAGCCTAACAGAACCTAACATCCTAATCCTAACCCAAACCCTAAATCCTAACCAAAGGCCCTAACCATGTATTCAATCTTACTCCAATATTTAATAGTCCTGTAGACATTTCTACAGAACAAACTCAATATACAGTGCTATAAAAAATCTAATAAATATCTGGAAAATACTTTTTACATCCCCCATATATATTAAAACTCAACCTAACATCCCATACAATTTATCCTCCTAATCTAAATCACACAACTCACAAAATTAACAAAAAAACTCGATTTTAATTCATACAAGTCTTTTCAGCCAGTTAAAAAATGATATACTGCCAAACTAAGACTAACAGAACCTAACACCCTAATCCTAATCCTAATCCTAATTCCTACATTCTAACCAATGGCCCTAACCATGCATTTAATCTTACAAGCTTGTAGAAATTTCTAAAGAACAAACTCAATACACAGAGTTATAAAAAATCTAATAAATATCTGGAAAAATAATTCTACACTCCAAAAGTATATTTGAACTCAAATCAACATCCAACATAATTTTTCATTCTAACTAAATCACAAAACTCACAAAAACTCACAAAAAACTCGAAATTAATCCATACAAGCCTTCTCAGCCAGACAAAAAATATACTGCCATCCTAAGCCTAACAGAACCTAACATCCTAATCCTAATCCAAACCCTAAATCCTAACCAAAGGCCCTAACCATGTATTCAATCTTACTCCAATATTTAATAGTCCTGCAGACATTTCTACAGGACAAAGTTAATATACAGTGTTATAAAAAATCCAATAAATATCTGGAAAATACTTTTTACATCCTCCATATCTATTAAAACTCAACCTAACATCCCATACAATCTATCCTCCTAATTTAAATCACACAACTCACAAAACTCACAAAAAACTCGAATTTAATTCATACAAGTCTTTTTAGCCAATGAAAAAATGATATACTGCCAAACTAAGGCTAACAGAACCTAACATCCTAACCCTAAATCCTAACAAAGGCCCTAACCATGTATTCAATCCTACTTCATAATTTAATAAACCTGTAAACACCTCTACAGCACAATTTGAAATTTAAATATCCTTGCACATTCAAAATTTCAAGTATGGTGTAAATATAGTCAAAAGAAACACAAAAAGATAAAAGGAAGAAGAGAAACAGATAAACAATGATAGAAATTGAAAATCTTCAAACAGAAGATATAAAGAAAGGAGCATAACCAACCACAGGCCACATAAAATGGCATGCTTGGAATTACAACAAGGTTTTTATATGTCCAAACATAATTGACCACCAAGAGACACACCCTCTAATGTTACCTTATAAAGAGTGCTTTTTTGGACAGCTCAGTTGAGTCTGAATAACCAAGACAGGACAATATGGTGTGTCTTGCTTTATAAAATACAAAGCTGGATCAATAAAGTCAGCAAGTGGACTACTTCTGACTACCAAGGAATGACACCAAATATACTGGATCTAAGGCTAAGATACCAATTGCAAAGTATACATTCCTCTTGTTGTAACCATTTGAGACTTCTAAACAAACAGAAGTGAAATCTGAGCCATATCAAGCCTCAAAAGGCTTGATAAACAAAGTCTATGAATTGTGACAGCTGGGAGCAATCACATCATAGCATAAAAAGACTAGGCCCCATTTAAAAATAAAATAGGACTATAATTAAACACACCATAATCTGGTATAACAGCTATATGCTCCAAAGACACTACTCACTGGTGCTGGATAAAAGGCTTTGTGTAACCCTTCTGGAAAACACTGCAGACAATCCAATTTGGAATGACAACTTCAAATTGACTCATAGAATGGCTAAGTTTGTTAAGCCAAGTCCATATACTGCTGAATGGAATTGATGCATTTGCCAACCTCCCCCTGGCCTTTCCATGCCTTGATTAAAAGGTCAACAGTGGTATCACAGTCTGAACCATTCTTTTTCTGAGAATAACATTTGATGGTAGACTATTTGGACAATCTGAAGAAAGTCTGAAGGTGCAAACCACCTAGCCCTCCTATATGGAATCTAAAACCAGTCTGCCTTCTATATTTTGAAGTTAGTAACAAGTTTGCACATTCTCAATGTGTCAAGTAGGATTAAAAGTGGAAATCTGACATCAGAAAAGGCTGCTAAGCCTCTAAGCTAGTGAACAATAACCTATGGTATTCACAGGGTCACCAAATCCCTGACTCATAAATCTAAGCTCTGATATCAGTCTGCTCTGAAACTCTTGCACAGATAAAGTCTGTCAGACTGGCCAACACATCAAAAAGAAGGTCTATGAAGTTAGTAACACCAAAGGATGTGCCTACCATAGCAAAATGAGTAAGAGGGCACCTGACAAGGTCTCTCCCAAAAACTGTGATAGAACACAGAATGACAGTGCCAACACATCAATAGAAAGAAGTAACAGACATATACCTGCCCAGAATGGTCAAAACTCAATTATTACATCCATCTTTCACACATATACAAGTCCTATTTACATAAAAACACATATACAGATATACAAGAAAATACTGTATCATATATAATCTATGTAACAAGACCTCATACCTTGCAAATAACCAAGATACTTGAGGCATTGAAGCTTAAACACCCACCAAGCATCAATCACATGGATTCCCCTGTAAAAAGCCTAAATATAGGCTGATGAGTCAACAGGAATTCCACAAAGGAACTTTACAGCATATTCCATCAGAACTGACTTATTATTAGCTTGGCATAATCCAAAAACAGACCAATTCTCTCAGCCCTGACTGCCACATCATGATATTTTCCCATGCCAAGCTGTTTCCTTACCAACAATCCACATGATCACTTAAAAATAGCCCACAAGCTTTACAAAGCCAGTCTTACCCATTTAGGACACTCCTTTGTCCACAATCCTATAAAGCAAGCTCAGGAAAGGCCTTTGAAGAACAACATTCCTCTCTCCCCTCCCACTCCAACCTGGGAACTGAAGAAGCTCTATTGCAGAAAACAAGTAAAGCCACTTGTTCTTCCCCTCCTGGGGTAAGTGTCCTATTATTCTGTTTATCTGCAATCCCTTTGTCCTTTTATCTTTTTGTGTTTTACTTCTACTCCACACTCCCATCTCTATGGTTGTATACAAGTCTCCACTTGACTTTTGTTGTTCTTATTCACACATGGACACTGTCCATATA
>JGI12635J15846_10006355_pt1 | contig 10146 bp, 8 predicted proteins | sample BlaSpr_A8_OM2_M2_FD_15846 | JGI IMG/M metagenome (IMG submission 15846)
TGACCATTCCGTTCAGCCAACGGACGCGATCGGCGCCGGTGAGCGAAATCTTTGCCCTGAAACCGAGGTCGTAGACGGCGCATCCGCTGCGCAGCGTCGCAAACTCAGCATGCGGATCGCCGAAGCGGGCAGCGGTGGTCGCGCCGCGATACTCGCTGACGGCCGCCGCGCCTAATCCTTCGGGTTGAGCCTGGAGTGCAGTAATCCCCATATCTGTAGTTCGATTATAACGATTGTGTTAAGTTTTCTGCCGTGGACACGAAAAAGCAAACCAGGAAGCGCGTTGCCGTCATCCCGGGAGACGGCATCGGGCAAGAAGTCATACCCCAGGCGGTAAAGGCGATTCAGGCTTCGGGTGCGGATGTGGAATTGACCGATTTCGATTGGGGCGCCGATCGCTACTTGCGCGACCAGACCACCGTGCCTGAGGGCGGATTTGCGATGATCGGGCGCGACTTCGATGCGATTTTGGTTGGGGCGTTTGGCGATCCGCGGGTCAAAACCAATATTCATGCCAAAGAAATTCTGCTGGGCATGCGCTTCAAGATGGACTTGTATGCCAATGTGCGACCGGTGCGGCTGCTCGATGCCGCGCTGTGTCCGCTGAAGGGAATCGAGCCGAAAGATGTGGATTTTGTCGTGTGCCGCGAAAACACGGAAGGCGTTTACACCGATGCCGGTGGAGTCTTCAAACAAGGCACGCCCGACGAGATCGCTACGCAAGAAGACATCAATACGCGCAAAGGGGTTGAGCGCATTATCCGTTACGCTTTTGAATATTGTGGGCGGCACGCGAAACTCGACGGCTCGCCGCGCAAAAAAGTACTGATGTGCGACAAGTCGAATGCGATGACTCACGCTGGAGGCCTGTGGCAGCGCGTGTTCAAGGAAGTGAGCGGCGAGTATCCGCAGATCACCGCGCAGCATATGTATGTGGATGCGCTCTGCATGCAGATGGTGCGCGATCCGCGGCAGTTCGACGTGATCGTCACCAACAATATGTTCGGCGACATCATCACCGACCTGGCTGCGGGCCTGCAGGGCGGCCTGGGGATGGCGGCCAGCGGAAACATACATCCGGGGAAGACGTCGATGTTCGAACCCGTGCATGGCTCGGCTCCGCCGATTGCGGGCAAGAATGTGGCGAATCCCTTTGGGGCGATCCTGACTGCGGCGATGATGCTTGGACATCTGGGGATGACGGGGGAAGCAGAGAAGATTGAAGTTGCCGTGCTGGAAGCGGTGCGGCAGAAGAAGAGCACGCAAGACGTAGGTGGATCACTTGGGACAAGGGAAGCAGGCGAGTGGGTGGCGGACGCCGTTCGCCACGCGAAACTCTAATAGGGTTCGGACGTGCGTGGAAGTGAGTTGCATAGTCCTTCGCTTCGCTCAGGATGACAAACTAACAAATTCGGGCTTAAGCTCGCACACCTGCCATGGTCATGAGGGAAAAGTATACGGAAACGTATAAACTCAATCTCAATGAATAAGGCTAAAGGGCTCTTCTCAGGGATTCTTCGGTTGCTATTGGCGGTTGTGCTAGCTGCGCCGTTGGCCGCGAGCGCACAGGATGCGCCAGCGGCGGGCAATTCGACGGACCAGACTGCCCCGTCCGCCCAATCTCCGGCCACGCAGGAAGAGCCCAAGCCGATTCCACCCACGGCACAGCCACCGAAGGAAGAACCTCCGAAAGACGAAGTCAGGATCACACCACGGCAGGCCGAGGAACTCTTCCATTCGGTTGACGAGATTCTGGAATTCGACAGCAAGCAGACCGGTCTTCCCATCAAGAAAGAAGTGAAACGCAAGCTGACCAGCCGCGATGAGGTCGTTTCCTATCTCACCAAGCATCTGAACGATGAGGACACGAAGCGGCTGCGGCGGTCGGAACTGGTGCTGAAAAAATTCGGCCTGCTGCCACGCGACTTCGATCTGCAAACATTTCTGGTTGCCCTGTTGCGCGAGGAAGTGGCTGGTTACTACGACCCAAAGACAAAAACCGTGAACTTGCTCGACTGGGTGCCGATCGAGGAGCAGGAACCGGTGATGGCTCATGAGTTGACGCACGCGCTTCAAGACCAGTCGATCGGTTTACAGAAGTGGATGAAAAAAGGCGAGAAGGATTTGGGCGAAATCAAAAAGGACCCGACGCCCGGCGACATCGAAAACGATGAGATGGATAACGCCCGCGAAGCGGTGATCGAGGGGCAGGCTCAGGCCATGATGTTTCAATATGCCATCGCCCCGACGGGCCATTCGATTATCAATTCCCCGGCGCTAGTCGACGCCATGGAAGAGGAAACGCTCACCGGCACGCCCAGCACAAAGGTATTCAATGACGCTCCGATATTCCTGAAGGAGTCGCTCACGTTTCCCTACACCTATGGCATGGACTTCGTTGTCAAATTGCTGCGGAAAGGCGGAAAGGAGCAGGCGTTCGCGGCCGTGTTGAAGAATCCTCCGCACAGCACGCGCCAGATCATGCAGCCGGAGACTTATCTTTCCGGCGAAAAGATCGAGCCCATGAGAGTGCCCGACTTCAAACACGACTTCAAGGAGTATGAGAAGTTCGATATCGGCGCCATGGGTGAATTTGATGTGGCGGTGCTGATCGAGCAGTATGCAGGGAAGCCGCTGTCGAAACAACTCTATCCGGAATGGCGTGGAGGATATTACTACGCGGCCAAGGCGAAGCCCGATGCGAAATCAGCCGGAACGGCGCCTCTCGGGCTGCTGTACGTTTCGCGCTGGTCGAACTCCGACAAGGCGGCGGAGTTTGCGGAGATTTATGCGCGGTCGCTCACGCAGCGATACAAGAAAGCAGAGGAGGTAGGAGATTCCGCATCGGAAAGGGCTACCCAGAAGTCAGAACCGGCGAATTTGCTGAAGGGCCGCCATGCGTGGACCACCGAAGCCGGGGCGGTGGTGATCGAAGAGCAAGGCGATACGGTGTTCGTGAGTGAGAGCCTGGACGCGCCGACGACAGCGACACTGGAGAAAGAAGTGTTCGGTTCGCCGTCAGCTCCGAAGTGACGTGCACCTGCTACCTTTTTCTCTTACCGTCTTTCTCGTCCGGAAGTTCTCCCAGGAAATGTTGGACCCTGGCCGCGATGGTGAATTGCCGGCCGCTGTGCTCGATCGTCAATTTGCGCTCCTGGCCGGGCGTTCCTCCCAGCATGTTCCACACTTGTCCCATGGTCGATCCGCGTACGGGAATGTCGTTAACCGCAACGAGATGATCGCCGGGCTGGACGCCATCGGAGTCCAGTGGGACCGACGGCTTTCCGTCGAAGTCGACGACGCCAAGGATGGTGAATCGGCCGTCGTCTTCGGGACGGAGCGTGATTCCGATGACATCAAAGTCTGGAAAATTGAATGTGCGGCCAAATTCGAAGTAGACAGTGGAGTGGGTGTAATCGAGTCCAATCCGATAGTTCAGCAATGCATTCGAGCCCAGCAGGCCAGCAGTAGGCATGCCAGCACTTTTGACGAAGAAGTCTGTCCAGTCCTTGGGCATGTCGACCACAACGAGATTCGCAAGGAATAACGGCCCGTACTGCAGGCGATCCACACGCATGACTTTCCACTTCGTTTCCGGATCTGCTCCCCACATGTTGGCCGAACCGACGGCGCCAGTCATATGCGGCCAGTCAGGATGGGCGGCGGCGAGCTTGTCAAACACATCCTCGGAAAGAAAGCTGATACTGGCGCCGAAGTCGAGCGCCAGATTGTATTTTTTGTTCTCAATCTGGCTGGGAATCTGGATCAAGCCATTTTCTGCATTGATCTGGACTTTGCCGCTGGGTCCTCGAAAATGAATTGTGCCTGGGGCACCGATCGAAAACTTGCGGCCGGGAAAATCAATCAAGACGTCATAGTGGCGAAGAATACTGGAGGGCAGGTTGATCTCGACGTTCATGCCGGCGGCCAGCACGGAGGCCGCATCGACGGGCTTCAGCGGAATCTTCGCTTGCTTGAGGCCGGTAAGATCGATCTTCATCCCGCCGACGATCATCTCTTGCGGCGGAGGGGACGAGCATTCGTGGTCATTGCAGGAAACTGCCAGGCCGAGCAGCGTGGCCAGGCGGCGAGATAGATAGAGATCGGGATCGCCGTTGTCCACCCAGGCACGAACGCGCTCCGTGGATCCATTGGGGAGGGCGAGATCGGCGTTGATGACGACGCGGTTGTGATCGATGGCCGCAGGAACGGTCACAGAGTTGGGCTCGGATGAGACGGCGGGCTTTTCTTGTGCCCGAATAAGACCGCTCAGCACGAACGAGACGCAGGCTGCGATGTAAAACTTCATTTCCAAATTGTAGCGTCACGCACTGCGCGTGTGGGCTGCGCCTTCTTGCTTTGGGTTAGGAAAAGCCTTTGACCGCGGAGAACGCGGAGGAATCGATGAGTTCGCGGCGAAAATCTCGCGGGCGCGGTGCACCTTGCACCGGCCACTCAGGCGGTCCGAGAGCAGACATTCTCGTCCTGTATAATCACCAGTTTGATTTGAGTACACGCGCGTGTTCTGGAGGGGGATTGGCACAGGCGGAAATTGGAATTATCGGCGGGAGCGGGTTGTATTCCATGCCGGGGCTCAGCAAGACGAGAGAGGTGCGGGTGAAGACGCCGTTCGGCGCGCCTTCCGACGCCTATGTGTGCGGCGTGCTGGAGGGGCGCAAGGTAGCCTTCCTGGCGCGTCATGGACGCGGCCACCGCATTTTGCCCAGCGAATTGAATTTCCGCGCCAACATTCACGGGTTCAAGCAGCTAGGGGTCGAGCGCATTGTTTCGATGTCGGCGGTCGGATCGTTGAAGGAAGAGCATAAGCCGTTGGAGTTCGTCATTCCCGATCAGTTTTTCGATCGAACCCGCCATCGTGTGGACACTTTTTTCGGCGGCGGAGTGGTGGCGCACATCGCGTTTGCCGATCCCGTCTGCGAAGAACTCGCGGGAGTGGTCGAATTAGCGTGCAAGAAAGTCGGCGTCGTGGGCAAGCGCGGCGGAACCTACCTGTGCATGGAAGGGCCTCAGTTTTCTACGCGTGCCGAATCTAACGTCTATCGCGAGTGGGGCATGGACGTGATCGGCATGACCAACCTGCAGGAAGCCAAGCTGGCGCGCGAGGCGGAGCTGTGTTATGTCACGGTCGCGATGGTGACGGACTACGACTGCTGGCATCAGCATCACGATTCAGTGACCGTGGATCAAATCGTTGCGGTGCTGGTCAAGAATGCAGAGAACGCAGCCAAGGTCGTCCGCGAAAGCGTTGTGGCGATGCCGCACAAACGCTCGTGCAAATGCGAGTCGGCGCTTGCCCACGCAATCCTGACGGATAAGAAGAAGATTCCCGCAGCGACGAAGAAAAAGCTGAAGCTGATACTGGGTAAGTACGTGAAGTAAAGTCGCGAGGAATCAGTGGCCAGTGGCTAGTGACCAGTGAGAGCGCTAACCACTGATCACTGATCACTGACCACTATTCACTAGTTATTCATCAGCACCATACTTAAGGAGCCAACGGCAGAATGAGTATTCTCGTGGTCGGTTCAGTTGCGTTTGATGACGTTACGTCGCCGTCGGGCAGCGTGAAAAACATTCTTGGTGGTGCGGCGACCTATTTTTCATTGGCCGCCAGTTACTTCACAAAAGTGCGTGTAGTCGCGGTGGTTGGCGAGGATTTCGGCCCCGAGCAGGAGCAGGTCTTTCGCCAGCACGGCATCGACACCCGCGGCCTGGAGCGAGCAAATGGCAAGACGTTTCGCTGGGGCGGTTCGTATACCGACAATCTCAACGAGGCGAAAACGAATTTCACTGACCTGAACGTATTCGAGACATTTCAGCCGCGCATTCCGAAAGAGTACGAAGACACCGATTTCCTTTTCCTGGCGAATATTCAGCCGACGCTGCAGGCCGACGTGCGGCGAAAGATGAAAGGCGTGCGCCTGACCGGCTGCGACACCATGAACTACTGGATCAAAGGTGCCCTGAAAGAGCTCCAGGAGACGCTCAAGCTCGTGAACGTTCTTTTGATCAACGATACCGAGGCGAAGATGCTCGCTGGAGAGACCAACCTGCCACGGGCCGCGAATAAAGTGCTGGCGATGGGTCCGCAGGCGCTGGTCATTAAGCACGGCGAATATGGCGCGACCATTTTCTTTCGTGAGGGAGCGTTCGGCATTGGTCGCCATCCCTTTCGCGCTCCGGCGCTGCCCATTGAAGAGGTGAAAGATCCAACGGGAGCGGGCGATTCGTTTGCCGGGGGATTCATGGGCTATCTGGCCTCGCAGGAAGAATTGAGCCGCGAGGTGCTGAAGCGCGCTTTGTTTTACGGCGGCGTCATGGGCTCGTTCGCGGTCGAGCGTTTCGGTACGGAGAGGCTGCAGTCGCTGACCCGGGAAGAGATCGATGCACGCTTTCAGACCTTCCGCGAACTCACTCACCTGGAGTAGTCTGCGTTCGGAAGGCACGGTGGCTTCTCGGACAATCGTGTGCCCAAAAAAATGAAGAGCGCGCCGCCCAGTTCTCCCTGGGACTCGGAGGTCAGGCTGCTGGCTTGGCTTGCGACCTGCGTTTCTGTCTTTTCATTTCTGTTTTATTTCCGGTACGGCGATGTGTTGCTGTATGGGGATGCGGTCGCCCACCTCAACATCGCGCGCCGCGTCTTTGATTCGAAAACTCCTGGCCTGCTGCAACTCGGAACCGTGTGGCTGCCGTTGCCTCACCTGCTGATGATTCCGTTCCTGATCTCGGACGAAATGTGGCAGCGGGGCGTGGGTGGTTCGATTCCATCGATGGTGGCGTATGTGTTTGGCGTGATCGGAATGTTTCGGCTGGTGCGGGGCGTTTTGTCCGGCGGCGTTGAACCAGACAGGGCCGCTCGCGTGGCCGCATGGACAGCGGCGTTGGTGTACGGGGCGAATCCGAATCTGATCTACCTGCAGACTACCGCCATGGGCGAGGCGGTGTATCTCGCGTTCTTTATCTGGTCGGTGATGTATTTGAGCGAGTTCGTTCGCGGAAACGCGAAGGCTCTTGTGAAGTGCGGTTGGTGTCTGGCGGCGGCTTGTTTGACTCGCTACGACGGATGGTTTTTGGCGGCGGCGATCGCAGCGACGGTCGTGCTCTTTGCTTGGCGCTCTGACGATGGGACTGTGGCAAAGTCCGGATTTCGCGTCTCGCGGATGGCGGCGGTGAAGTTCGTGTTGATCGCCGCAGCCGCACCGGCGCTTTGGCTGGCTTATAACGGACTGGTCTATCGCAATCCTCTCGAGTTTGCCAACGGACCCTACTCGGCCAAAGCGATCGAGCGGCGGTCGGAGAATGGAGGGAGTCGAGGACATCCGGGCAGCGGCGATCCCGTGTTGGCGGGAATGTATTTTCTAAAATCCGCCGAGATCAACCTCGCAGAAGATGAATGGCTGCAGCGAGCCTGGATTTTGGTTGCAGTGGTGGGCGTTGCCGGCGTAGCGCTTCGACGGCGCGAACTGAGCGCGGCCGGAGTATCTACTCCACGAGGCTTAGGGCCGCTGATGTTCTTGCTTGTCCCGCTGCCGTTTTACGCGCTGTCTGTGGCCTATGGGGGCGTTCCGATTTTCGTCCCGACCTGGTGGCCGTTTTCTCATTACAACGTACGTTACGGATTGCAGTTGCTTCCGGCGTTCGCGGCGGCGATGGGGGTTGTGGTGCATCTGGCTGTGCGGTTCGAGGGGTGGAACTCGCGGCTGCGTCTGGCGTGCGTGCTGGGCGTGTTCGCGTTGGTGATGGCTAGCTACGTCTCAATCTGGCGCTCTACGCCGGTTTCATTGAAAGAAGCTCAAGTTAACATGGGCACGCGGAATCGACTCGAAACTGAACTCGCGACGTGGCTCCGAAAACTGCCGCCGGATTCCACTCTGCTCATGTATCTAGGAGACCATGTGGGCGCAGTGCAGCAGGCAGGGATTCCGCTCAAGCGTGTGATCAACGAAGGCAACCACCGTACGTGGAGGCAACCTGTCGATCCCGAAGGTTTGTGGGAGCGTGCTTTGGCGGACCCAGCACGGTACACCGATTATGTAGTGGCGTTCGAGGGCGACAGTGTGTGGCAAGCGGTACGGGACCGGCATCTGCAGGCACTCGTAGAAATCCATACCACTGGACAAGCGCGGGCTGTCCTCTATCGCGCCCGGTAATCACTCCGGTAACTCAGGAGCGCCCGCACCAGATGATAAAATCCGGCATCGGAAGACTGCTTCGGGCGGGTATGGGACTCAATGACCTGGCAACATTTTGTTGATCTGCTGCGCGGAGAAATGGCGAGCGGGGAAGTCGGCAGTTCGCTGACGCGCCTGGTAGCGGCGGCAATTCTCGGGGGACTCATCGGCCTGGAGCGCGAATTCAAACACCGGGCGGCCGGGTTGCGCACGAACATGTTCATCTGTTTCGGCGCTGCGATGTTCACGCTTCTTTCGGAACGGTTGGCGGGCGTTCCGTCGGATGCGGCCAGGATTGCGGCGCAGATTATCCCCGGCATCGGCTTCATTGGTGCGGGTTCGATTCTGCACACGCGCGGGCTCACCACCGGCCTGACCACGGCCGCCACATTGTTCGTAGTTGCCTCCGTGGGTATGGCTGCGGGCGGCGGTCTTTATCTGACGGCAATCTTCGCTACCGGGTTGGTGCTGCTGGCGCTTTTCGCGCTGGGACACATGGAAGAAACCTTCAATATTAAAGTGCTGCTTACCAGTTACGAAGTGACGGGGCTCAGCGTCGAGGAGATCAGCTGCGAAGTCAATCGCATTCTGGAAAGCAATCACCGGTTGATGAAGAATGTTTGCAGCGGGAGCACAGACCAGCACGTGCGCCTGCAATTCGACGTGGAGGGTTGCAGCCGCGAGCAGAAAGAATTACTGCAACAATTAAAGGCGTCGAGGGTGCTGCTCGGCGCGACCTCGCTCGGCCGGGTGGACCACGAGTGAACTCGGGTGTCCGCACTGTTCCCTTCGTGAAAGCCAGCGCCTGCGGCAACGATTTTCTATTGATCGATGGTTCCCTCGCTCCGGCTGACGCGCAGATTCGGGACTTTACAAGACGTATCTGCGATCGCCATGAGGGCGTCGGTGCGGACGGCGTGGAGTGGATGTCGCCACATGCCTCGGCGGACGTCGAGATCCGTCTGATCAATGCCGACGGTTCCGAGGCGGAGATTTCCGGCAACGGCACCCGCTGTGTCGCTGCATACATATGCTCCGAGCAGGGCAGGGAGCGGATTACGATTCAAACCGGGGCAGGGCTGAAGATTTGTACGCTCACTGCGCGCAACGATTCGGAATACGAATTTGAAATCGAAATGGGCAAGGCTGCGGTTGAGAGGGAAATCGAGTTGAAGGCGCGGGGCGAAGAAGTGCGCGGGATTCCAGTGTCGATGGGCAATCCCCACTATGTTGTCTTCGTGCCGGAGTTCGCGGCGGATTGGCAAGCGCAGGCGGCGGAAATCCAGGGCAGTTCACACTTCCCGCTGGGAGTGAATATTGAGTTCGTTGTGGTCGATGGCAGGCACGACGTGCAGGCGCGCTTTTTTGAGCGGGGTGTCGGGGAAACGAAATCTTCGGGAACCGGTTCTTGCGGATCGGCAGCGGCTGCGATGGCGACTGGGCGGGCAGACTCTCCGGTGAAAGTCCACGCCCCCGGGGGACCGCAAAGCGTGCGCAGGGAAGGTGAGAACATTTTCTTGCGAGGTCCGGCGCGGCTGGTATGCCGGGGAGAGTTCCTACTGGATTGAATTTATGATCGGAATGGTTGAGAAGGTGACCAATGAATTGTCGGATGCGGCGTTTGCGAATTACCGGTGGCAGCGAGGTGCATAGGTCCTTCGCAGCAAAGAGCGCCGCTCAGGATGACAAGAGTTTTAGTAGGACCTTGGACCCATGTCCCCTTTGAACCGGCAACCCGCTAAACCGCCCGCCCTTCGTACTGGCGACACTGTGGGAATCGTTGCGCCCGCTAGCAACATCAAGCGGACCGAGTTGGAGGCTGGATGCGAAGCGCTGCGGCGCGCGGGATACCGTCCGTTTTATCTTGACTCGATCCTGGAGCAGGACCTTTATTTCGCCGGGTCAGTCGAACGAAGGGCGCGGGAGTTGGAGGAGATGTTCGTGCGCGACGAGGTGC
>JGI12635J15846_10006356_pt1 | contig 10145 bp, 8 predicted proteins | sample BlaSpr_A8_OM2_M2_FD_15846 | JGI IMG/M metagenome (IMG submission 15846)
GGCAATTGGCGCGGCACGGCTGCCTGGTGCGCAATCCCGGCGCGCTGGAAGCGCTGGCGGGTGCGCGCCTGATCGCCTTCGACAAGACCGGCACGCTCACTCTGGGACGCCCTCAGCTGGTCGAGATTGCGAGCGATGGGGTCGCGGAGGATGAGGTCGTGGCCCGACTGGCCGCACTGGAGCGACACTCCGAGCATGGCTTGGCGCGCGCGATCGCCTTGGCCGCCAGCGCGCGCGGGCTCGATCCCATCGCCGCCGAGGACGTACAGATCCTGCCCGGCCGTGGCCTGCGCGGCTTGGTACATGGCGAGGCGGTCGCAGCCGGCAGTGCGGCTTTGATACGCGAGCTGGGCTGGGTGCTGCCGCCGGCGCTGCTCCAGCGCGCCGAGGTGATGGCGGCCAGCGGCCATTCGGTGGTGTTCGTCGGCTGGCGCGAGAATGCTCTACCCGGGCGGGCACGCGCCGCACTGTCGTTCGACGACACGCTGCTGCCNGAGGCGCGCGCAACCGTCGAGGCGTTGCGCGGACTCGGGCTGCAGGTGATGTTGTTGAGCGGCGATCACGCCGGTGCGGCCGCGCGTGTCGCGGCCTCGGTAGGCACGGATGACTGGCAGGCTGGCCTGCTGCCGGAGGCCAAGCGGACCGCTCTCGATCAGTACCGGGCACGCCACGGCGCGGTGGCGATGGTCGGCGACGGCCTGAATGACGGTCCTGGACTGGCCTGGGCGGATGTTGGCATCGCGGTGGGCTCGGCCACCGATCTGGCGCGCGAGACCGCCGATCTGGTGCTGCCGGTGGACGGCCTGTGGCTGCTGCCCTGGGTCGCCGGCCGGGCGCGTGCGGTNCGTTCCACCATCCTCGCCAACCTGGCATGGGCGTTCGGCTACAACCTGGTAGCACTGACCTGTGCCGTGCTTGGACTGCTGCAGCCGATCCTGGCGGCCGCCGTCATGGCCGGTTCCAGCCTCCTGGTGGTGCTGAACTCGCTACGCCTGGAACGCCTGCCGGGGCCCTGTCGTCCGAGCGTGCCGGACTTAGGCGCGGCCACGCGTCCGGAAAGCGAGGCGGCTCCGACTGCTCAAGGCCGAGGCCCTGCGCCGGCGTTGCTCGAGGCGGAGTCTTGAAGACGACCAGAGACCTAGTTCGGAGTGCGCGTCCGTCGTTGTTGCGAGCGGGCAGTTTGCTCCGGCGGTGCGTCAGCCTCGGTGGACCCATGCGCCGGGCCCAGCTCCTGCGCTTCGTGATCGGTGTGCAGCAAACCGTTATCCATCGCGTAGCGGGTCGCAGCCGCCGCGTTCTGCAGCCCGAGCCGGTGCATCATCTTGAATCGATGTTTTTCGATGGTTTTGACACTGCGCCCGAGATTTCCGGCAATGCGCTTGTTGGAATGGCCCAGCGCGACGCCTATCAGCACCTGACGCTCGCGCGCCGTCATCTCGGCAATCTGCGCCTTGGCGGATTGCGTGGCGGCACGCCCCTGCCTGCCCGTCGCGTGCAAAGGCAGTTCAGAATGCTCATATTCGGAACCCTCGGAGTGGATCGCGCGAAGCAGCACCTCGAATGGCGAATGTTTGAGGATGTAGCCGTGGACACCCGCGATCATTGCGGCGCGCATGCATTCTCGGCAACTATGGCCAGTGAGCAGCAGTACGCGCACCCCTGCACATTCGCGCCGCAGCTGGCTTAAGGCCTGAACTTCGATGCCATTCGAAAAGGCGATATCCGTGATCAGCACATCGGGCAACAAGCGCCGCGATAACACGATCGCGTCCTGCATGTTGCTCGCTTCACCGATCACCTCCAAATCGGGCTCGGCATCCAGAATTGCCCGCAGGCCATGGCGAAATATCGTCTGGTCGTCGGCCAGCACCACGCCAAGCCGCGAGTATGGAAGCCCCCGCGCACTGTCCTTGTGTTTTTTTGGCATCAGAGCGATCCAGCCATTCTTCCCGCTCCGTCCGACATCGTCGATGTTTCGTTGTACCGGACTTGTCGCTTCCGGACGGTTCAAATCCCTCGCGGCAACGCTTTGTAGCATAAAGTCGTTGCCGCTCTCCTGCAAGCCTCACGCTCGCGGGTCAGCCTCATGGCACGACTAAGGGCAACTTTTTGGATTTACGTCACCGCCTGGGTGGTGGTGGTGCACTTGGTGCTACTACCGGCGCTCTTTTTCGGCATGGGTTACGTGATTCGAGAGAGCCACGAGGACTTGTTTATCGAGCATGCCCGGACCTTTTCGCGGGTGCTCGCGGACGAATTCGAAGTCGGGGTGGCATTGGACTCCCAGACGCGAATCGAAGACTTGCTCGACTTCGCGATCACTCACGGCGGGGCGCGCTATGCGGAGCTCTACGAGCGGGGCCGCAGTATCCGCAGCCTCTATGGATCATCGGATATCAAGACGCCCCGTTCCACGGATTTGAGGTTTGGCGAAGGCGGCGACGGCATTTACTTCGTCGTACGGCCAATCGAGCACGCGCGCCATCACGCCGAATTACGCTTGGGCTTCGACGAGCAGCCTACGCAGGAGAGAATCCAGCTTGCACTGACTCGAATGCTTTGGCTGCTGGCGGGATATCTGGCGGTGGCGATCGCCATCGCCATCATTCTGAGTCATCGCCTGTCGCGCCCAATCCAACGCTTGCAGGCCGTCTCGCGCGCCATCTCCTCCGGCGACTACACGCGGGCGCTCAACGTCAACACGGGCATTCGCGAACTGCATGAATTGGCAGTGGATCTCGAAGCCATGCGCCATGAATTGGTAGGGGTGAATGATCGGCTCGAGGCGAAGATCAGGGAAAAGGAAGTATCTGAAGTCAGGCGCGAGGAATTGCAGAAGCAACTACGGCATCGTCAACGACTGGAGACAGTGGGTACGCTCGCGAGCGGTATAGCTCATGAAATCAACAATGTGCTGGTTCCCATCATCCTTTATACCGACTCGGCACTGCAGGATCTGCCGCCATCCAGCGCACCACGAGCGAATCTTGGGCGAGTGCTTGCGGCCGCGCGCCGTGCAAAGGATATCGTGAGGAAGATTTTGACATTTAGCCGTGAGCTCGACGAGGCGAAGCTCGCGCTGATCGACATGCGAGAGGTAGTGGCCGAGGCTCTACACCTTTTTTCTGTGCTTGCTCCGCCGACCATCGAGATACGGAGTGAAATCGACGAATCGATTCCATTCGTGAGGGCCGACGCCACGCTCGCCGCCCACTTGCTGATGAACCTGTGCACCAACGCTTACCAGGCAATGGAGGGTGCGAAGGGCGTGTTGACGATCGGCCTGAGATATCAAGAGCCGGCCGATGTGGGTGCGATATCGCCGCCGGGCGTCGAAGTATGGGTCCGAGACACCGGACGGGGAATGGACTCGGCTACCGTTGAGCGCATATTTGAGCCATTCTTTACCACGCGGTCGGTAGGACAAGGCGCAGGTCTGGGCCTTTCCGTGGTCCATGGCATCGTGGAGAGTTTCGGTGCTAGCATCTCGGTTGAATCGAGAATTGGCGTGGGGACCACGTTTCGAATATTTTTCCCGGCTGTCGCTCGCCTCGAAGTGATTGAAGATGAAGCGGCGCCTGTAGTGTGAGGTGAAGATGCACAGCATCCTGGTTGTTGACGACGAGCCGGACGTTCGCGATTCGATGAAATATGTACTCGATCGTGCGGGATATTTGGTCCGTACCGCTGAAAGTGCAACGGACGCGTTTGCCGAACTCGCGCGCAATCCGANCGACCTGGTCATTACCGATATCATCATGCCTCAGATCAACGGCGTGGAAGCAATCGAATCGATTCGCAAGGCGTTCCCTTCGGTGCGCATAATCGCTATTTCCGGCGGCGGTAATTTTGGGGTCACGGAATACCAGCCATCGGCGATAACGACCACGGCCTATCTTGCATCGGCCGAAAAGGCGGGGGCACATCTAGTCCTCACCAAGCCGTTCGAGACCTTTGAGTTGATTCGATCCGTCGAACAGGTCCTCGGCGTCGGCCATGCCTGAGCCCCCGATGGGACCCAGGTGACCGATAGATCACCGCCGCGTGCGGGTGCGCGAAGACGTTGTGTACCAACGAGGAGAGCGAAATCATGAAGGCGTATTTGGTTGCATTGTCCATTGCGGCTTTTCCTGCGGGGACTTTCGCCCAGCCGGCAGATCCATGCGCTGGATTGGCGGGCCCTGCGTTGGGCCAGTGCCGAGGTGATCAGCAGAAACTCCAACAACAGCAGCTAGAGCAACAGCAAAAACAGCTTCAAGAACAACAGCAGCGACAGAACCAACTAGCCGAACAACAACGTCAAATGCAGCTGCAGTTGGAAAATATGCGGGTTCAAAATGAGCTCCTTCAAAAACAATTGGAGGAAGATAAGTCGGTGAATCAAGCCATTCGGGTATCGACGACGGATTATTCGAAGACTCCAGAAGTTAAGAATTGGAAATCCGACAATCCGTGGTTCGGGACAGATTATGCGAAAACGGCTTTTGCAATGCGATATGCCAAGCAACTTCAGCGAGAGCAGCCAGATCTGGTTGGTCGTCCATTTCTTGACGCCGTATCAGCAAAGGTGAACGATACGTTCGGCGCTAATAAATGACCGCATCACCTGGACGCCCACCGGAACGATGCACAGTACTACCCCATCCAACACCAGCGCGATGGCGTAACGACCGTTGATCTGCACCAGCCTGGAGGCACTTCGTGCCCCGGTCTCGTGGCCGACAGGTGCTGGGAAGGCCTGCGCCAGAGCGGTAATGCCCTGGAGCATTTCCATGAGCAGCGCGGGCTCGCGCGCCTCAATGGCTCGGTAGCAAAGTCCGAGGTAGGACTCCTCGGCTTCATCGTGCGCTTCGGTTCCGCGCGCACGTACTCTTGCCCGATGCAGAACCTGCCGGGTTGCCGATTCACTCTTGTCGAGGATATCTGCAATTTCGTGGTAATCGAGCTCAAACACGTCGCGCAGCAGGATTGCGGCGGCTTCCGAGGCGGTGACGCGGCTCAGGAGATGACGTATCGCCGCCTCGCATTCAGACCTGACCTCCAGCGCTGGATCCGACATACTCTCAGCCGTCAAGCCGGCATCCGCGTGCAGCGACTCTGTCCTTAGGCGGCGACGCCGGTCGATGGCGATGTTCCGCAGCACGGCATACATCCACGCCGGCTCGGGTGCCCGCCAATCTGAAAACGTGTCGAACGCTCGCACGTAGGTATCTTGGACGGCATCTTCAGCGTCCGCGCGGGAATCGAGGAGCCGGCGGGCGGCATTGACGAGCTTTTGTCGGTCGGTGGCCATGACCCTGACTGTGCCACAGGTGAGGCAGCCTGAAAACCTGTCACAAACGGCGGGTCTCGTTCGTTATGCAATACAACGAGGAGATGTAATGGAAACCCCCACGCCCGCGGGCCCGACCGATCCGAGAAGCGCGTTCTTGGAGGAGAAGGCCTTCAAGTCACGCACGGTATTCATTTTCGGCACGATCACCGATGCGAGTGCCGCCGAGGCCGCGCGCCGGCTGATTGCACTCGATGCGGATTCGGTTGAGCCGATCGATATGATCGTCTCATCGCCCGGCGGACACCTGGAATCCGGCGACACTATTCATGACCTGGTCCGGTTCATCCGCGCGCCCGTTCGCATGATCGGCAGCGGCTGGGTGGGCAGCGCGGCAACCAACGTCTACCTCGCGGCACCTCGAGAGCGCCGCTTCTGCTTGCCAAACACGCGTTTCCTGATTCACCAGCCAAGCGGCGGTATCGGCGGTAAGGCCAGCGATATCGCCATTCAGGCACAGGAGATCGTCCGGGCGCGGCAGCGCATCGCCGAACTCATTGCGCGCGAGACGGGCAAACCGCTTGCCACGGTACTGGCAGACATCGAACGCGATCACTGGCTATCCGCGGAAGAAGCGATCGATTACGGCCTGGTCGGCCGGATCATCAAGGACCGCCAGGCGTTGTAGCGCACGCGTTGGTATCGGCCAAAGGCTCCAGCGGTCACCGAGGGTCTCCAAGGTGAGGTTGATGGGGCAGCCAGAATGCAAGTATAAAGATATGTGTTGACCAACTGTCAGTAGTGGCTCACGACCGCCGATGGAGAGCCTAGAGACGAAACTGCCTCAGGAGATCGCGCGGCGCATGAGGGGAGGATGAGAGCGTGGCCAAGATCGTGTTTGCAATGAACCAGTCCTTGGACGGCTACGTCGACCATATGAAGTTTTTGCCAAGTCCCGCGCTCTTCCGTCACTTCATTGAGCACGCGCGCGGCTTGGCAGGCAGCGTGTACGGTCGCCGCATGTACGAGGTCATGCGCTATTGGGACGAAGATCTTACTGAGTGGGATGCAGAGCAACGCGACTTCGCGGCGGCGTGGCGGAGGCAACCGAAGTGGGTCGTGTCTCGCTCGTTGAAGTCGGTCGGCCCCAACGCCACGCTTGTCGGGGATGACCTTGAGGCGGTGATAGGTGGGTTGAAGGCTCAGCTTGCCGGAGAGATTGAAATTGCCGGACCAGACCTTGCGCAAAGCCTCACCGATCTCGGTCTGATCGATGAGTATCGCCTGTATCTGCACCCCGTCGTGCTTGGTCACGGCAAGCCATTCTTCGCCGGCCCTCGGCCGCCGCTGCGCCTTGTGACCGGCGATCGAATTGCCGGGGATGTGATGAGGTTAAGCTACGCTCCTGCTTAATCGAGCGGCTCGCCGGCGGCGCTAAAAAATACGATTGATTGGGGTTCCAAGCCAACCGAACGGAATGTCTGGAAGGGCGGGCCAAAGCGTACATCTCTTTTCGGTCCGATCTCAAATCAAGATATTACGAATCAGGCCACCCGCTGATTTCTTAAGGCGGTATCTTGCCGCGTTCCAGTGGCTTGTTTGCACCCCATTTCAGACAGAAGAATGCGCCCCCTTTCTTGATTAGCGGCGCGCATGCAAATACTCGCCGCTGCACGGAGAAACAAGCTTTCGGAGGTCTCGACGCGCAAACTGCTGTGAAGCGGCGCGACGGCGGAGGGTCCACGTGTCAAGTGAGGGATCAGAAGATCGTTCTCGCAACCGCCCGAAGACCCGGGGTTGCTTGACTGATCACCGTCTCGAATCCATGGTAGTCCTTATGACGAAACACCGGCCCGAACGGTCTCGTTCGTATCGATGATGCAGGAGCCTGGCGTGTCATGCTGCGAGTCGATATAGACGCAACGTGTAGCTCGATCGCGTTGATTGTCACTTGGAGGATTCAGGCGTTGAGGCCTTGCGGGGCTGTATGCGTCTAGGCCGTGGCAAGCTGGTATTCATCAGTCTAGGCGCGGTCGTCTCGATCGTTGGAATTTGCACACTCTTGTTTTTGATCGGTCCAGGACCGATGGATTTCGCGGGCCGCAACAGAGTCGATATCGCCGACTACTCCGGAGGCGATCCCACCGGGGTTCCCCCCTCGCTCGCTCACGAGAGCGTCGTAAAACGAGGCGAATATCTAGCTCGCGCCGCGGATTGCGTGGTGTGTCATACGGCGAGGGGTGGCGAGGCCTTCGCGGGAGGGTTCCCCTTCGCGCTGCCCTTCGGTACCCTGTACTCCACGAATATCACCCCCGATAACGACACGGGCATCGGGAAGTACACGGACGAGCAGTTTCTGCGGGCGATTCACCGCGGCGTGCGTAAGGATGGCGCGTATCTTTATCCAGCGATGCCGATTACCTCCTATACCTACTTAAGCGATGCGGATGCCCTCGCCATCAAAGCCTACCTTTTCAGTCTGACGCCGATCCATGCGCCGTCGAAAGCAAATACCTTGGCGTTTCCATTTAATCAGCGCTGGGCGATGGGTGTTTGGTCGGCGCTGTTCGCCCCCAACTCGCGATTTAGGCCCAATGCCAAACAGAGTCGCCAATGGAATCGCGGCGCCTATTTGGCCGAGGCACTCGCGCATTGCGGCGAATGCCACACGCCACGGAACTTGGCATTCGCGCTCGACAATCGCAAGAAGTTCGGTGGTGCCATCACCGCCGGATGGCATGCATACAATATCAGCGGCGATCGACAAACGGGCGTCGGCGCTTGGCACGACGACGACTTGCGAGCCTACCTTTTGGCTGGTCATGCGCAGGGACACGGGACCGCCGCCGGGCCGATGGGCGAGGCGATCGACGAGAGCTTCAGCCGGCTCGCGCCTGATGATCTAGAGGCACTTGTCACTTACGTGCGAAGCGTGCCGGCGGTTGCTGAAAAGGGCTTTACCGCGCCGCTCGCTCAAGCAGCACCTCCCTCACATAGAGAGGGCGTAAACGCCGATGAGCGGGGCAAAAGGATCTATGAAGGCGCGTGTGTCAGCTGCCATGGATGGACTGGCGAGAGCCCGATTTCCGACTTCGCAACTCTCACCGGCGCGCGGGCGGTGAATGATCCTGATGCCACGAATGTGGCTCAGATCGTAATCAACGGCATGAGACGAACCACACCGGAGGGGATCATCGAAATGCCCGCGTTCGGGGATGCCTATTCCGATACGGAGATTGCCGCTGTTTGCAATTTTGTCACCGGTCGTTTCGGCAAGGCGGCGTCCACACTAAGTGAAGCAAGCATTGCAAGGTTGCGCGGACAGATCGCCCACTAGCGCGGCGCTGAGGTGAAGGACACTTCTTTGAAGTGTGGTCTCGCGAGAGTTCCGTATTGGAGGGTTAAATAGAGAGGAGATAAGTGATGAGCGGCGAAGAGCAAAACTTTCCTGTCCCTGGGGTGCTGTTCCTCCTGCGCCCTCCATTTGCGGCATCGAGCGGAAAGTCCTGAGATCGGTCGAGAACCTTGAGCAATGGATCCGACGGATAATCAAGCGTCCGGTGCGAGTGCGGTGAGCACAGCTGCAGACACCACCCGGGTTTACCGACTGTCACGGCGAGCTTTCCTCTTGCAATCAGGCGCGCTCACCTGCGCTGTGGGCTTGGGCTCGTTGGCGCCGAGCGCGGGGGCGCGCCCGGGAAGCGCGAGATTCTCGATTCGTCAGCCCAACGCCTGGGTCAGCATAGGAACCGACGACTGGATTACCCTCATCTCGCCGGCCTCGGAGATGGGCCAGGGTGTCATGACGTCCATCCCTCTGCTAATTGCGGAAGAGATGGATTGCGATTGGCGCAAAGTGCGCATCGAGCAAGCTCCGGCGGACGCGAAGTCGTACGGCAATCCGTTTCTCGGCGGCGTTCAATCCACCGGCGCGAGTGCGACAACTCGCGCCTATTGTCAGATCCTACGGCTAGTGGGGGCCCAGACCCGCGTCATCCTACTTACGTGTGCCGCGACCAGGTTGCGCGTGCCGGTGGGCGAGCTCTCCACCGAGTCCGGCTTCGTGGTGCATCGCGTTTCAGGTCGTCGATTATCGTATGGCCTGATTGCCCGCACGGCTTGGGTTCCATCCCATATTCGCACGGTCACCCCCGCGGATCTCAAGGCCACCGAGCAGTGGCGTTACCTCGGTCGGGACCAGGCACGAGTCGACATTCCCGCTAAAATCGACGGCACCGCGCAGTTCGGTATCGATGTGCGATTTCCCGAGATGCTGTTTGGCGCAATCGCCCGTGCGCCCGTGCAAGGGGAGACACCCACGTTCATCGATGATTCTGCGGCCCGCCGCCACGCGGGATTGATCCGCATCGTCCCCCTTCCCTACGGAGTGGGGGTCATCGCCGAGTCAACGTGGGCGGCTCGCAAGATTCGTGATGCATTGCAGATCACGTGGTCGAATCGGTCAGCGGCCCGGCGCTATTCGAGCGATGCAATCTTGGCGGAATACTCAAGTCACGCGAGGGAGGAGGGGGCGCCGAGCGTGGTGATCGCCCAGCGCGGTGACGTGGGTTCTGCCCTGCAATCGGCAGCCAAGGTCCTCTCGGCGACCTACACGTCCGATCACGTCCATCATGCGACAATGGAGCCGCCGAACGCGACGGCGCGCCTCGTCGATGGTCGACTCGACATCTGGGGTCCGTTTCAGGCTCAGACGCTTCTGCAACGGTTGGCCACTCAGGCGACGGGCATCGATCCAGCGAAGGTCGCGGTACATACGACGCTGTTGGGTGGCGGCTTCGGGCGCAAATACGAAGCGGATTTCGGCATGGACGCGGTGCTGCTCGCGCAGGCGATACCGGGTAAACCGGTCAAA
>JGI12635J15846_10006357_pt1 | contig 10144 bp, 14 predicted proteins | sample BlaSpr_A8_OM2_M2_FD_15846 | JGI IMG/M metagenome (IMG submission 15846)
CGGTCGTTGCACGTGGGCGAAATTGGACACTTCACGTTTTGGGATTACTTTCGGCAGGCGTTCCAAAACAATCGAGGCATACGAATCGATCACTTCTTATTATCCCCAACGCTCGCAAATCGACTGGAAGGCTGCGAGATCGATAAAGAGCCGCGAGCGCAGGAAAAGCCGTCTGACCACACCCCCATAATCGTGACGCTATCCGATCTACCATAATCTCCCCATGGTACGGGACGCTCCACTGCCCCGTCGTTAACTCCGGTAGTTGGTCTCTATTGCTCAGCAGCTTCGTCGCAAGGGGTCTAATTTAGTGTGATGGAGAGGTTCGACATTATGGTTTATGACGCGGCCAACGTTTTGCGCGGCGAAGTGAAAGCAATCATTAAGCCCACGGTTCCGGGCGAAGCCGAGAAGGTTCAGATTTCCATTCAAACGGGAGAGGAACCGAATCAGGAAATTCGTATCGGTAACACTTTGACGAATTCACGGGGCGAAGCTGTCGCTCTGAAAAGCGGTGCAGCCCTTCACGTCGTCATCCACCCTAAGCCGAAAGCTACAGCCTAATATTCCGAGAATCCCGGTTCGGAACCTTGGAGGCGATTCGCCGAACAACAGCAGGAAGCCCGCACGGCGGGCAACGGTTTGCCCGGAGTTGTAGAGAAGCTGGTTGTAAGCCGAAAGAGTCCGGGGCGCGTTCGTTTTCCTTGAGTACGGAAGACCACCAATGCGCGACAATAGTGGCACGCGACCGTTCGGTGGGGATCGGCACAAAGAGAGTAAGCTCGAAACAGGTTCATCTAGCTGGCTTGAGGGTGATGAGAATGGCAGAAGTTCGGCTGCACGAAGGCGAGTCGTTGGAGAACGCTCTGCGGCGATTCAAACGCATGGTCATGACGGAAGACATTATCAAGGAGGTGAAGCGTCACTCCTACTATTTGAAGCCCGGCGAGAGACGCCGTGTCAAACAGGCTCTGGCTCAGAAGCGTGCCCGAAAGAAGATTCGTAAAGAATCGGATCAGGTCGCACCAAGGAGAATCGCCACTGGGAGGTAGCGGCCCAACCGGGCAAACCGCCGAATTGGACCTTCCTTACCCTCATCTGTAGTTCAGTCAGAGTTCCCGTATGATTTTCGGAGTGAGCCCAACCAAGGACGCAGTCGTCATCGCGCAAGCCACGGGCTCGGGAGAGACTTTCGTCATTAAGTCGATCAGGTCTATTCAATTTCAGGCGCAATCTGGAGACGGATTGAACGAACTCTTGCAACGTCTTGTCGTCATATTCGATCTCAGCGGTACGAGCCGAGGCTCGACAATCGCCCTGCTCGGATCGTCGTCGGGTCGGTTCAAGTCTTCCGTCGAAGCAATAAAAGGAGAAGCAATCACTGAACTCGCGGCAGGTAAGAGCGGCCTGTCTGTCGTCAAGGTAACAGCCGCGAGTCTCAAAAAGGTTCTTGGTTGTGCGCCGGGGCAGAAGTGGCAGGCCCGTGCCGAGGAACGGTTCAATCCGGGCAACAGTCGTAAGAAATGGTCGCACGGCGCAGTTGGAGCTGCGGCTGCCGCCTTCAAGATCGCTGAGGGACAGCCTACAGGTGTCCGATCTGCCATAATCTCCTTGTGTGCGGCCGATATCGACTCTCGCGGCGAAAGCAGATCGTTGAAGAGTACTTCGACTGCCCCTCCGACGAACCGGACTGGAGTTCCCGCGGTAACGTTGCGCCGACGCAGCCAGTCCCGGTCATCCGCCAGCATCCGAAAGAACCGATCCGCGAACTCTCTCTGATGCAGTGGGGATTAATTCCCTCATGGTCGAAAGACTCATCGGGCGCTGCAGTAAACTCTGCGGTCATGGCACGTTGGCCGAGCGGCGAGGGATGGCGCTGGGTAGTCGGTGCGGCCTTGTCGGCGCGGTACTCGTGTATTGGCTCGCAGTGCACAGGAGACTCCTGCTGGCGCTCCTGCTGGCGTCTAGTCGGAATGTCGCATGGCATGCTGTGCATCGCAACAACCTTCAATTGTCGCGAACCATCTACACCGTTCCACTCGCTTGGTATGTCTCGTCGGAGAGTCCGTCGTTTGCTTTTCTGACAGCCACGCGATACGTCAGACCGACTATGGTGTCCCTAAAAGATGGCATGGAACGAGAAGACATCCCGTTCGAAAGCATGTTCACATCCGAGCGAGATTCTTTTGCGAGTCGCGGCAAACTCATTGTGGAGCGTAGCCGGGTGCGGACTGGGTTTGAAGAGGATTCATGTCTGGAGGGAACTCAGCAGATTCTCGGTGATTCCTACGTTGTCGAATGTTTCGGACCGTCAGGTACGTTTTCGTTCTTCTCAGGTGATCGTGAGTGGGTCGATAGTTACTACAATATCGTCAAGAGTGCACGCCTTCCGTAGAAAAAACACGGTGGGGGACTGAGATTTGTCGCCAACTGAGGATCGAGAACAGGGCTCTATAGCAGAATTTGTGGGTAGGTGAGCTATGGAAAAAGCCGCTGCGTGGAAAAGTCCGAAGAGCGGACTTTCCCACTGCGCTTGGAAATCCCGCAAAAGCGGCGGGATTTCGCACTTTTCCCACAGCTCCGGCGACGGCGGTTAGGTAAGCAAGCAAAAAACAAAATAGCTGATCTCAAGCGGTTCGATTACTCTGCGGATGTCTAGTACGCAAAGGATCGACCGAGGAGACCAGCTATTCAACTAGAGGTTAAGACGATTCTGAATCGAATACAACACTTTGCGGGGTTTGTATACCAGGAGGTTCAGCTGCAGTGTCACGAGGAGCAGCCGCGCGCGATCGAAATTCGCTTGGAGCCGCATGGCAGCATGCGCGGTCGGTGCTCGCAGTGTCGGAAGCCGGCCCCTGGCTATGATCGACTGGCGGAGCGGTGCTGGCTATTTGTTCCGCTGTGGGGAATCCCCACCCATTTTCGGTACGCACCGCGGCGGGTGGAATGCGCCGAGCATGGAGTGGTGGTGGAACAGATCCCGTGGAGTGAAGGCAAGCGTCCGGTGACGCGGGCGATGATGGGGTTCCTGGCGCGCTGGGCGCGGCGGCTGAGCTGGCGGGAGACGGCCCAGGTGTTCCAAACCAGTTGGGAAGCGGTGTACCGCTCGGTGGAATGGTTTGTGCAGTGGGGCTTGGCGCAGCGGCAACTACAGCAGGTGTGGTCGATTGGCATTGACGAAATCCATTGGGGACAAGGGAAGCGTGCGGACCAGTTTCTCACCGTGATCTATCAGATCGACAGTCATTGTCGACGACTGTTATGGGTGGGGCGGAGACGAACGCAAGCCACGCTGCGGCGCGGCTTGCAGGTCTTGGGGCCGGAGGTGGTGAAGGGGCTGCGGTTTGTGTGTAGCGATATGTGGCAACCTTATGTAAGCGTGATGGCGGTGGAGGCCAGTCAGGCTTTGCATGTACTCGATCGCTTCCATATCACGACGCATTTGAATCAGGCGGTGGACCAAGTGCGACGGGGGGAGAGCACCCGGTTGCGGGCCGAGGGCAAGGCAGCGGCGCAGCGACTCAAGCACATGCGTTGGACGTTGTTGCGCCGTGGCAGTCGGGTACGGGGGCGAGCCCGGCAAAAACTGCAGGCGCTGCTGGTCAGCAAACTGGCGACGGCACGGGCTTGGGACCTGAAGGAGACGTTTCAACATCTGTGGCATTATCGATCCCTGCTCTGGGCCAGAACTTTTCTCGACTATGGGTGCGTCCGGGCTATGCGCAGTCGCTTGGAACCTATGAAGAAGGTCGCTCGCATGCTACGGGCGCACGAGGAGTTACTCCTGAACTGGTTCCGTGCCAAAGCAGAGATTTCCAGCGGTGCCGTCGAGGGTCTCAACAATAAGATTCGAGTGGTGACCAGAAGATCGTATGGGTTTCGGACCTATGAAGCGATGGAAATTGCCCTCTATCACACGCTAGGACGACTTCCAGAACCCGAGACCACCCACAGATTCTGCTGACGAGGCGAGAACACGAACATGTGACAAGTGCCCCGCCGCGGAGCATCGGGGGAAGACGAACACGCGCTAGCGTCCGCCGCGACAGCGGCTTCGTGCAAGTCCCGATTACACTATTATAGGAACGTCGTCCCAAGCCGTGTTGCGAGAACATCCGTCGCCAGCGCGGACTTCGTGAAAAGTCGTTACACTCGCAGAGGCTTCTGAACGCCGGCTGCTTGGGATTTCTTCTAATTTAACTATCATCACAAATTCGGTGGTAATGGTTTCCTGCCTACGCCGCAAATCCACCCTTTGCCGGATTCTTCAATGATTTTGATATCCGAGTAAGCCGCATCTGCGAACAGTTCGCGATGCTCATCGGCACTCAAGAATTTCATGCCGGACAGTGGAAGGTACTTCTCAGCCAACTTTGCAGTTCTAGTCTTCGCTCCTTTGTATATTTCCGCGATAATGATGAGCATCCCACCCGGTTTCAGCACCCTCAGCACTTCCCGCATGTCCCCCGGCAAGTCAGGCCACCAGAAGTGTGTCTCCACTGCCGTGACGAGGTCGAACATATCGGCCGGGAACGGCAATTGAGAGACAGAACCCTCCCGAATCTTGACTCGGCCCATCTCGGTCCATTGTCTATTTGTTCTTTTAGCGACAGCGACACTTGCGATGGAATAATCGAGGCCGTAGACCTTTCCTTCCGTAGCGATGGCGGCTAATTTGCCCGCAGTTCTGCCGCCGCCGCACCCCACGTCCAGAATAATGTCTTGCTTTCGTATCGAAATTTTAGACAAGCCCCAGTCGGTTACCTTCGAATGCCGCGAATTCATGTTCCACAAAATGAGTCTGCCCAGCCATCCGGTTGGCTTCTGGCATTGACTTGCGCTTGTCTTACGGCGTTGCTTGAGCGGTAAGAATAAAGTCGGTCCACCGTTTTCGCTGGTCACGGTGTCTCCTTATTACGCAATCTAGGTTCAATGCTCACGATTATTCTACAACTCGGCCATTGCGCATTGACGGGATCGCGAGATAAAACGGAGGCGGCGCGACGGTCTGGGGCGCTGTCCCGGCTGCGTCACCGCCGCTCCCCACTGGGCTCAGCGACCGGCGGGCAAAACGGGGAATCGCTTATTTGCTGGTCTCGACCATCGGAATCTGCGTGGACAACTGCAAATTGATCAGGAGATCGATCCGGCGGTCGATTTGGTACCACAACGCGGTCTTCTTGGGCGAGATGACTTTCTCAAACACCGCAACATACCTCAGTCGCAATCCGATGAGTTCCTCGTCAACGGCCGCCCATCTCTTGATGTAATTGTAAGCCTGCGCATCGGTCATGGTGTTGTGGTTCGCTGCATAATCCTTGATCACCGCCCAGCGTTCGTCATTGGGTTTGATGGCTTCTTTTCTATACTGCTCAAAGATCGGCCAGAATTTGGTGGCCTCGTCGGCGGTGAGGTTCATGTTTTGCGCGACGATCTGCTTCCGCTGTGCGCGTATGTCCGCCCGCAGCATCTCGATGTCTTGGTCTGAAAGACTGTGCGGTTGTGCATCTGCATCCGAAACGTCTTGCGCTGCGGGCTTTTGAGACAGCTGAGCGAACATCGATACGTTGCACACGAACAGTACGCTGAGGACAACTAGGAGAACGTTGATACTCTTCTTCTGCATTGTTGTTTCCCTCCGATCCCTAAAGGACAATCCGCCCCTAAAGGCAACAAGCAAAGAATGTTAACACCAGCAGCATCTCGCGTCGTTTATTGTTTGGCGTAACAGTGCGCCGCGAAGACGCACTGGAATTCAGCGGGCGAAACTCCCGCCCGGGAACTGGTTGGCCCCACCGCCGCCCCCACTGCGCCCAGCGACCGGCGGGCAGAAACGTGCAAAAGCGCTGATAGGGACAGTTCAGGCTAGGGCCACATGCAGAGCGGTATAATTCCGATGTTGTCTTGGAGAATTGATGGCCAAACATCCAGAGCCGCGATGGATGACTTTGCTCTGGCTTGTGGTCGTCTTATGTATCGTAGGCTCGTTTCTTGTGGCTGGTCTGCGCCGTGGGTATGACTTCGTTGAGGTAGTCGGATTCCTTGGTGTCAATTTTGGCAATATTTTTGCCCTATCGCTGCTGGCTGCGCTTGTTCCGTACGCGGTGAGCTTCATTCTTGGGTTGCTGCGCCGACGATTGCACTCGGCAGTTCAATGAGGCCGGGCATGAACCTGCCAGAGGGTGCGTTTGTTCAAGGCGGCACTTGTCAGCCGGACCCGTGCCTCACGCAAAAGGGGTCGATTTTGCGCTTCGCGGTGCTTACACTTTTGTTCTTCCTCATGTTGGGTGGTGTTGTTTTTCAAATTCTGTTCGCGAATCGACCCTATGGAATCCAAGTCAGCTCAATAGTGGACTAATTGGCGAAAAAGTGCGCCCTGAAAGGCGCTGGACTTCAGCGGGTGCAACTCCAACCGGAACTGGTTCGCACCATCACCGCTCCCACTGTGCCGACCAGCGGGAGAAACGGGAGATCGTCTGATTGCGACAGTCACGAAAGATTGTAGGTCAGCACCATTAAGAGTGTTTCGGTGAGATCGGCGTCCGAGCGGACCGTTGCATAAAAGTTAGCATCTGTGGCGGGGAACGAAATTACCAGCCGCTTCGACTCTTCGACTTCGTAAGAACAATCTTCACTTCGCGCCCACCGACAACCGGATTCCTGCGCCAAAGCCATCGGCGTAGTCACGGCTTCGCGTTTGCGCCACGCTATAATTAGTCTCGGTGACGGTGATGAACGACACGAATAATCCCTGCAAATGCGGCCATCCATTCGCCTCGCACACAAGAGAAGTTATCGAAAATGATGAAATGAAAACGGAATATCCGGTGCCGCCACGAGGGGCAGACAGATTTTCAGGCGGCGAAGTCGGCAAGTCGGCTTGCACCGACTGCTCCTGTCGCCAGTGGATGCCAGCCGACTATTAATTGGCGGACAGCAACCTTGGGCTGCCTTTTGTTGTGCGTTGTTTATTGCTGCCCCCTACAAGGAACAAGACGTTTCTCATTTGCACGACCCTCCATTACGGGATGCAGCAGAATACTCGCCCAGCGCCAGTGGTTCGCAAGGGGTCAGATTTTGAATCCATTTTCTGCGACCTTTCGCCCCCTGTTTTGGAGGGTCGGGTCGCTGGTCAGCCCGTATACCCACTGAGACGGTGCGAGCACCGATTTAAAAGGGAGCCGGTCTGTCCGGTTTTGAATGAGCCAGAAGGCTTGCTGTGGCGGGGCACATGTTCCGTTACTCCAGAGCACTCGGGTCAATGAATTAGTCTTGAACTGTGTATATCCAAACTTCAGCACCATGATTGGCGCGAGCGGGAATCGCTACGTAGAGACGGTCGAAGCCCTTCTTTCCCACCTTTCCAGAGTACCCTGCAGTGCGTGCGCCCAAGGAGGAGGGAACCTTGGCTAGAAGCTCGTAGTGGTCGGCGTCCTTCTGCTGGAACACGTTAATATAGCCCTCACCTCCCGCAACGTAGATGCGTCTGCGTGCAAAGTCGAAATAAAGGTCGTCAGAATCTTGCACGCATGGGAGCGCGGCTACCATATGACCCGAATCAGTGTCGAACACTGCCATGCGAGGAGGTGTTCGGGTAGCGACGAACAGTCTATGATCGGCTTCGTCCAGCGACATCGGGAAGTTGGCTTCTAGCGTCAATGCCCATTTTGAGACCACATGCGTTTTCCGATTGATTATTGCGATCTGTCTGGAGTCGGGCAGGTTTACAAAAATGCGGGAGCCTGACGTTTCCAGTTGGAAGGACTCCGGGTGCGCTCCGAGCTTGAACTCCTCGTCGAGACGCTTGTTGGTCGTTGCGTCGATCATCGCAATCGCCGCAGTCTCATCATCGCCGTACCCGACATAGACACGCTTTTCTGCCGAATCGTAACGAAGGTTGTCAGCGTCGTCATGAAAATCGAGGCTCGTGATCAGATCAAAGGAAGTTCCGTCGTAGATGTAAACCTTCCCCTCATCGCTTGCCACGAACAGCTTATTTGTCTCGGGAGAATAGACGACCCCTTGCGGAGCCGCCATGCCCGAAATGGTATGCACTACCCTCTGGGCACTGAGATTGATGACCTCTTCGCTGTTGTTGCCCAGCGCGGAAACGAACAATCTATTTTCGGGGTCGAAGCCGAAATGGTCGATGCGTCCCTGCACGTTCGGAAGGGGAATGGCACCCGTCAAAACCAATGGGTCGGGCGGCGGACTATTTTGGGCACACACATGGGCCGCTAATGCTGCGATCAGCGCAAGCCCCAGATAATTGACAAGCTCTCTCATACGCCCCCTAAGAGGACATTTTCACGTCGAAACGAATAAATGTAATTGACTGCGAAACGGTTCCGGTACTGTGAAGGCGCTCACTGAACCGCCCTCTGCCAGCCTTAAGTTTCAGATGGCATAATTAAATCTGCGGTAGCCCAGAACGCGACGACTTTGAATTCCTCCGCCACACGCCGAAGCCTCAGTGAGCCCTTCCACATCAACTTGCGAGAGGGTGTTGGCAGGACGGCTACGAATTTCGCGATTCCGCGCCATGACGCCAACGAAACGAGCTATTGCTGGCAAAGTCTGAGACATCAAAAGAAGCTCGCGAACGTTGCGCGATGCTCGTGAAACCCTGAGTCTGACGATTGTTCGGCAGTACCTCGCCGATCCAGTCGTCGCTGGTGGCTGCTGCGTCACGGCTGCTTCGGTCGTTGGTAGCTATTATCTGTAGCCTCAGAAGGTGCTGTCGAGATTTTGCAACAACGAACGGAAATGGACGTTGCCCATCCCGGAGGAAATACGCCATGTAAGCACTAAGCAGCTAACAGTTGAATGAAGCGAGATACCAGTGCTGCGTGAACGAGAAATGACCGGGAAATGGGCGGGCGTAGTAGCCGCAGCTGAGTTCCGTCTTGTCTGCGCGCGCCCTCCAGCCAGCAGACTGTAGAGGCTCCTCGCGCACAGCTTCGCCGCTCTCGTCGTACACATAGCCTCGCGACGACCAGATCATCCCGCCACGGTTGAAAACTAAGAGGCGAGGCTCTCCATTGAGAGGAATTGCGCGAATTTTCTTGAGATAGAAGGAACGTTCCACTACGAAATGCACGACATCTCCGCCATCGTTGCACAGACGGAGAAAGTGCCGGAACTGTACTCCCGCGCAAAGGATAACCAAGGGGAGAACGGCGCTGGCCACTGCTCGCGACCATTCACGGCGTCGCATATACCCAACGGTGAGGATTAGCGCCCAAATTCCCAAACCCACCCCTATAGCCAGCAGAGCGGGGATACCTATCATCACGAAAACAAAATCTGGGGCGATAGGAGTGGAGTTGAGCGCGATCAGAAGCAGAGGCAATCCCATCGCAATCCCCACTGGCCAGAGTTTCCTTAATCGTGACTCCCGTTCTGAATCCACAATTAGGCTGGTGCCAACTCCAATGCTCCGACTCCTTTATATACCATATACCAACAAAAACCGGTCTTAGGCATCTTGTGCGCCTTGTTCTTTACGTCCGAAACATTCTCACAAACATCGGCACGTTTGCCGGCAAGAACAAGACAAAGCTGCGTGTGCATACATCCCTGCGTGTGGATAAGCGGGTTCTTGCCCTGAGAAGGAAATAGAGCGCCAGAGCCAATACAGTCGCGTAGGAAAACAAAGCCCAAACGAGCGGATGCCCCGTGCTCCCCAGCGGTCACCCAAAACCGGCCAATGAGGGTCACTTGAAAACCGGCCAACGGGAATGAGGCCCGGGACGTTGATTTCGGCGTAGGCATATAGCCTTCGTCGATATGAGCAACGTCTTGAGCGAAGCGAAAAAACGAACAAGTGATAGCCCTGGGACGACTCGGATGGCCACTGCGGCGCATCGAGCAAGAGACCGGGGTGCGTCGGGAGACCGCCGGCGCCTATCTGAAAGCGGCCGGGATCGCGGTACGGCCGCCAGGCGCATGGGGACGGAGACCGCCGGCAAAACCGGCCAACGAGAACGGGGTGACCACCGGCTCGGACGCGACAGAACCGACCCAAACGATCAACCCCAACCCCAACCGCAACCCCGAAAACCTTCTTACGAAGGGAAAAGCAAAAGCGCAAGGCGCAAAACCGGCCAATGCGGTGACCACCGGGTTTGGCGCGGAGTCG
>JGI12635J15846_10006362_pt1 | contig 10142 bp, 7 predicted proteins | sample BlaSpr_A8_OM2_M2_FD_15846 | JGI IMG/M metagenome (IMG submission 15846)
CCCTCAGGCCGTGGCGGGGCTCCGCAAGCTATGGTTTCGTCGCGTGTCGCATCGTGCCCCTCTCGCACCGTAGCGGATTGAGATGTACTCCTTTCCGCCGATGATTTGTGGAGGGCTCCGCCTGGTTTGATATTCACGTCGTTCGTCCGGGCTGCAACTTCAACCTTTCCCGTCAAGTTAGTCACATCATATTGCGTACGATCATTCGATATTGGTTCTACGCTGAGACAATCTACATGCACACTCATCGAGGTGGAAGTTCCAACTGCGACGCTTCCGTGTTCCAGAACCAGGTAATTCCCCTGGAACTTCACGACCGATTCCCCCTGGATGAGAACGGACGAACCTTCCGCGCTGAGATTGGCCACAAAGCCTGATTTTGTCTCCAGCGAGTCTCCCGGGAAAATGGCGGTAGAGTCCGCAACTTCCGTGCCGTTCACCCACACTCCACCGCGGGTATGCAATATGGCAGCGCCGGTGTCCGCGGCGAACAGCGATAGCGGGAACAGCAGGACCATCACCAGGGAAATAAAACAGCGTGAACCGGACGCACTCATACCCAAACTGATTTCCGCATCATCTGATGAAATCGTAGTAGCAGGGAGCCTGACCGTCTATTAGCTCTCTGGATGCTGCGTACGAAATGCTATTTACAGTGTCCTCTCCAAATCCCAAGCTGCGCCTGCGCCCTAACTCCGGTATGCTTGGCAAACATGTTTTGATGGATGTTTGACGAAGCAATTTTTCATGAATTAATTCGACATGGAACCAACTTCCCCCAACCAATTGGTGATTGAATTTCGCGAAGTTCTCTACGTGTTGCCGAACGCTAAGCCGCTATTGCAAGACCTGAACTTGAAGGTGTTCAGCAGCGAAACTCTGGTTTTGCTGGGGCGCAGCGGATCGGGCAAGACTACCACGCTGAAGCTCATCAATCGATTGCTCACTCCCAGCAGCGGGGAAGTGCGTGTGAATGGCGAGCCCACAGCCGGGAGTGACGTGATTCGCCTGCGCCGCAGCATTGGCTATGTCATCCAGGATGTCGGCTTGTTCCCGCATTTCTCTGTCGAGCGCAACATCGGCCTTGTCCCCCGGATTGATGGCTGGCCCGCCGAGCGCATTCGTGCTCGGGTTGAAGAGCTGTTGCACCTAGTCGGACTTAATCCCGAGATCGCTTCGCGTTATCCCCATCAGCTTTCGGGCGGGCAGCGGCAGAGAGTGGGAGTAGCCCGCTCCCTGGCGGCCGATCCCACGATCCTTCTGATGGATGAACCTTTCGGTGCCCTCGACGCGATTACCCGCGATCAGTTGCAGCGAGAGTTTCTGGCGCTGCAGCGGCGCCTGAAAAAAACGGTAGTCTTCGTGACTCACGATCTGCGCGAGGCCTTGCGGCTGGGTTCCCGTATCGCGCTTATGGAGGCTGGACGCCTGGTCACGGTTCTCTCCCCACAAGATTTCTTGCGGTCCAGTGATCCTTTGGCCGCTTCCTATGTGCAAGCTTGCGGAGAAGGTCTGGACTCGGCAGCAAATCGAGGCAGGTCATGAACGTGATTCATTTCTTCTTGCAGCACCATGAAGAAATTCTGGAACTAACTCTCGAGCACCTTTGGCTGGTGGGGATTTCTACGGCGCTCGCGGTTCTGATCGGCATACCCCTTGGAATCGTGAGCGCCCATTGGCCGGTGTGGAACAGGCCAGTGCTGGGAACCGCGAATATTATTCAGACAGTTCCAAGTCTCGCGCTGTTTGGGTTTCTGCTACCTGTCCCCTGGATCGGCGCGCGTGCAGATCGTTTGGCAATTCTCGCGCTCACTCTTTACGCGCTATTGCCAGTAATTCGCAACACCTACACGGGAATTCGCGGGGTCGATTCATCGGTGCTTGAAGCCGGACGAGGAATGGGCCTCACCAATCGCCAGCTCTTGTTTCAGGTGGAGCTACCGTTAGCGATGAGCGTGATTCTCTCCGGCGTCCGAGTTGCGGTTGTCGTATCCGTAGGGCTTGCCACAATTGCTGCCGCGATCGGCGCGGGAGGTCTAGGCGAGTTTATCTTTCGCGGCCTCGCCATGGTGAACAATGATCTGATACTGGCAGGTGCTATTCCTGCCGCAATCCTCGCGCTGTCTGCGGATTTCGGTCTGGGATGGCTGGAGAGGTGTCTGCGACCTCGATGAAAAACATAGGGCACGGACGGTTCTTCAACTTTCGGAATGCACCTCCATGCTCAGCACTCTTCACAATCTTCCTGATATTTCTTCCGTCTCTGTCTTGCGCGCCGTCTCACTCCGACCGGATCGTGATCGGATCTAAAAATTTTACCGAGTCGCTGATGCTGGGCGAACTTCTGGCTCAGCAGATCGAAACGCACACGCACTTGAAAGTCGAGCGCCGCTTCTATCTTGCGGGGTCCTATATCTGCCAGCAGGCCATCCTGGCAGGGCGCATTGATATCTATCCCGAATACACTGGCACGGCGCTTACCGCCATCCTGAAACAGAAAGTTGCGGGCGATAGGACACAGGTTTACCAACAGGTAAAAAGTGAATATGAAACACACCTCGGGCTTACACTCGGTCCGCCCTTCGGTTTCAACAACACATTTGCCATGGAGATTCGCGGCGATGATGCGCGCCGCCTAAAACTAAAAACCTTATCGGAAGCGGCCGCGTTCGCTCCTCAATGGCACGCCGGATTTGGCTACGAGTTCATGGAGCGCCCTGATGGATACGCCGGGCTGGCTGCGGCCTACAACCTGCATCTTGCCGCGCCGCCGCGCATCATGGATTTGGGATTACTAGCCCCGGCGCTAAAAACTCATCAGATCGATATCGCCGCGGGCAACGCCACCGATGGCCTGATTCCAGTTTTCGACTTGTTTGTCCTCGAAGATGACCGCCATTATTTTCCTCCTTATGAAGCGGTCGCGGTGGTTCGCCAGCAGGCGCTCCAGCTGCATCCGGAAGTTCTCGAGGCGATCGCGGCGTTGGGCGGCAAGATGTCTGACCAGGAGATGCAGAAATTGAATTATGCCCTCGATGGTCAGCATCGCGATGCAAGAGATGTCGCGCATGAATTCCTGCGGAGCAAGGGACTAGTTCAGTGAGGTTAACCCGTCCATCGTTTTCACCCCCGGCGCTCAAATAAGCAACTCGCCTCGCAAAGTCAGCACGGCATTGCCTTTTAGAATCACCCGATCCCCTTTCACTTCGCACCACATTTCGCCGCCGCGCTCCGAAACCTGACGCGCATGCAGCGAGGTCTTGCCTAGCCGTTGAGCCCAATACGGTGCCAACGAACAATGAGTCGAACCGGTCACGGGATCCTCAGGAATTCCATAGCTGGGTGCGAAGTAGCGGGATACGAAATCGGCATCCTCGCCCGGAGCCGTGACCGCGACTCCCGAAGGATGAAGCTTCTCGAGCAGTTTGAAGTCAGGGCGAATACGCATGACATCTTCCGCATGCTCATACACCGCAAAATAATTATCTACGATTTGCACCGCAGTGACAGGGGCTCTGCCTAATCCTTCAATCAAGACCGCTGGCGGCTCAATGCAGGGCCAGGGGACCAGAGCAGGGAAGTCCATCGCCAGCAAATCGCCAACCCGACACACGGAAAGTTCGCCGCTGAAACGTGTTTTGAAGCGCACGAATTCGAGCCCCGGCTCAAGAATTTGCAGCAAAACGAAGGCCGAGGCCAGGGTCGCGTGTCCGCAAAGCTTTACCTCGCAACGGGGTGTGAACCAGCGCAGCTCGAAGCAATCGCCTCGGCGAACGAAATAGGCGGTCTCGGAAAGATTATTTTCGGCAGCGACCGCACTGAGCAAATCATCATCTAACCAGCCTGCAAGTGGGCAGACAGCGGCCGGATTACCCGCAAACGGAGCCCCGGTGAAGGCGTTTACGTGAAATAGGGGTAGGGACATTACCCTATAGTACGCGAGCTGCGGAGCGCATAGCATCCAATAGCTTGCGCTGCCGCTGCTAAGGTGTTACTTTCACTCGCCAGCGGAAAAGTTGGAGGTCCTTAATGCTTGCCACGCAAAGCGATGCCACTATTCGCCGTAAGTTGACCCAACTTGCGGGCGCGCGCCGTCAAGCCGATGATCTGTTCGCCATCGTCAATCCGGATTCGTTATACGAACGCCCCATCGCCGAGCGACACCGCATCATTTTCTACATCGGGCATCTTGAAGCGTTCGATTGGAATTTGTTCCATGATCGTGTTCTTGGATTAAAGAGCTTTCATCCCGAGTTTGACCGGCTCTTCGCCTTTGGTATCGACCCAGTCGGCGGTGGATTGCCCACCGATCAGCCTTCGGATTGGCCATCGATTCCGGCGCTGCGGGAATACGTCAGAAAGATCCGCGTTGTTCTGGACGAGAAATTGCCGGATGCGCTGGCAGATCCTGAGGCGTTCGGGCGTGATGGCTTTTCTCTCAGCACTCTGCTCAACGTCGCCATCGAGCATCGTCTCATGCATGCCGAAACGTTGGCGTATATGCTGCATCAATTGCCGCTCGATCGAAAGATTCCACAAAGCGAATCTCCCGACCCTGTTACTCCTCCCCTCGGTCATGGCAGTATAGAAATTCCGGCTGGCACCCTTACCCTCGGCCTTCCGCGTGGGGGAAGTGTTTTCGGCTGGGACAACGAATACGAAGCTCACTCTGTCAACGTTCCCGCATTTTCCATCGATCAGTACAAAGTAACGAATCAGCAGTACCTCGACTTCATCGCTGCAGGTGGCTACGAAAATCGCGCGCTTTGGAGCGATGATGACTGGAATTGGAAATCGGATAGGAGCATTGCCCATCCGGCTTTCTGGAAACGCGATGGTAATCAGTGGTTGTATCGGACGATGTTCAACGATGTCCCTCTTCCGCTGAATTGGCCCGTCTATGTTAGTCAGGTGGAGGCAATGGCCTATGCCAACTGGGCAGGGAAGTCGTTGCCTAGCGAAGCCGAGTGGCAGCGCGCAGCATATTCCACTCCCGGGGGCGACGAGCGTTCATATCCGTGGGGGAACGAGCCGCCGTCGGCTGAATTTGGCAACTTCGATTTCAACGGTTGGAATCCCGCGCCGGTCAATGCTTTTCCCGCCGGTCAAAGCGCCTTTGGCGTGCAAGGTATGTTAGGCAACGGATGGGAGTGGACTTCCACCGAGTTTGCCCCGTTCCCCGGCTTCGAACCCTTTCCCTTCTACCGCGGCTATTCGGCGGATTTTTTCGACGGCAAGCACGTCGTCATGAAAGGTGGATCGGCGCGTACCGCTGCCTGCATGCTGCGTCGCACGTTTCGCAACTGGTTCCAGGCACATTACCAATTTATCTATACCGGATTTCGCTGCGTCAGCCACTGAATACAGAATAGGGGCTTAATCATGGTCATCCACGCTATCACCGCCGATTTGAGTTACGAATTCGCCGCAGATGTTCGCGCCGGTCTCACCAAGCCCGGTCAGAAGGAACTGCTGTCGAAGTACTTGTATGACGACGTCGGCTCAGCGTTGTTCGAAGTGATCTGCCACCTTCCCGAGTACGGTCTTACCCGCGCCGATGAACGTCTCCTGCGTCGGCATGCCGATGACATCGTAGAGCGCCTGTCCGCTCCGGTGGCCGTGGCTGAACTAGGCAGTGGCAGCGGCAAAAAGACCCGCCAAATTCTTGAAGCTCTCAGCCATCGCCAGAAGACCCGCTACTATCCCATCGAAATTTCTGCCGCTGCGCTTGCCATGTGCCGGCGCGAGCTCAGTGACATTGATCGCATCAGCATTGTGGGCTTTGAGCGCGAGTACCTTGACGGACTGCTCGAAGTGGCCGCCCAGCGCAGCCCCGGTCAGCATCTTCTCGTGCTCTTTCTCGGCAGCACGATTGGGAACTTTGATCCCATGGCAGGTCTTAAGTTCTTGAATCAAGTCCGTCGCATTCTTCAACCGGGAGATTCTCTGCTGCTTGGAACTGATTTGATCAAATCAAGCGCACAACTTCTGGCCGCCTACGATGACGAGTTGGGAGTCACCGCTGCCTTCAACTTGAACTTGCTCGCTCGCATCAATCGCGAGCTGCATGCTGACTTCGATCTCGCACGCTTTGAGCATGTGGCAAAGATCAATCACGAATCTCGCAGTGTAGAGATGCATCTGCGCTCCAAGCGGCGGCAAACAGTGAGCATTCCTGCCGCAGATGTTACCGTCGAGTTCCTTGAGGGCGAGACCATTTGGACCGAGAGCAGCCATAAATATTCACTGGAAGAAGTTTGTCAGATGTCTGGCACCGCCGGTTTTCGCTGCGAGGTGCAATGGGTAGACGACCGGTGGCCCTTCGCAGAAAATCTGCTGGTCGCGGAATAGCTTCTCCGTTTCTGGATCCGCGTTACGGCACACATTCTTTCGCGTTATTTAATAGCGCTTTCATCTTGAAGTAAAACTTTGTAAATCCTCCGTTTTGTGCGTTCTGGCGATGTAAATTAAATGAAGGTATGAACGCAACCGTAAAGCGTCTTCCTGCGATGACGGTGGCATCGTTCCTCGCTGTTGCGGCGGGCACGCTGCTCCTTGTTTACTCGGGGGCGGTCTCCAGACTGGCAGCTCAGGAAGCCTCAGCCCCATCCTCTACCCGGGCCATTGGCGCGGTCAAAGCCATCAACGGAACCGCCATTACATTAACGCCGGATTCCGGCCCGGCGGTTGACGTCACGGTGCAGCCGGGAACACGCATGGTGCGCGTCGCGCCAGGGGAAAAGACTCTGAAGAATGCGGTTCCGATCCAGTTGACGGATATTCAGGTCGGGGATCGCATTCTGGTTGGCGGCAAGCTGTCTGACGACAAATCGTCGCTCGCGGCTTCCACCGTGGTCGTGATGAAGAGTACCGACCTCGCGGCGCGGCACGAGCAGGATTTGCAAGACTGGCAGAAGCGTGGAGTGGATGGACTTGCCAAGGCGGTCGACCCAGCGGCGAGAACCGTGACCGTCTCGCTGCGCGGCAAGGATGTAGTCGTTCACACCTCCAGTAGTACAGCGATTCGCCGCTATGCGCCGGACTCCGTGAAATTTGACGATGCGAAACCCAGCACGCTCGCCGAAGTTCATCCCGGCGACCAGGTGCGCGCGCGCGGCGAGCGCAGCCCCGATGGAGGGGAACTCTCGGCCGAAGAGATCGTTTCCGGAACATTCCGTAACATTGCCGGCACCATCAATGCCGTCGATGCAAGTTCGTCATCGCTCACCGTTCAGGATTTGTTGTCGAAGAAAAACATTGTCATCAGAGTTACTCAGGATTCGCAACTGCGGAAGTTGCCCCCTGAATTGGCGCAGATGATGGCCAAGCGATTGAAGGGAGGGGCGGGAGCGGCCGGCGGTGCACCCACCGGCGGCGCTGCGCCCGGGGCGTCATCGCATGGTGTGGCGGACGCGGGAAATGCGCCCGCGGCAGGTGGTTCCGGATACCCCAGCGGGGGTGGGATGGGCGCTCGCCCAGGCGGCCCTCCGGATTTGCAGCGGCTGATTAACCGCGCTCCGGCAACTTCACTCGCCGAACTGCACAAAGGCGATGCCGTGGTCATTCTCTCCACCGAGGGTACGTCCTCGGGGGGTACCGCAATTCAGCTGGTCAGCGGCGTCGAGCCGATCCTGCAAGCCGCCCCCAATGCCGGTCAAGCCATGATGCTTGCGCCCTGGAGCCTAGGCGCGCCCGCCGACGCTGGTGGTCCATAGCATTCGCGCGTTTGCAACACAATTACACCGCCGAACATCGTAGCCAAGAGTCTTTAATTACGAAACGGAATACTAGATGAGAGTACGGAAGTGTTTTAGTTTTCTATTTATTTTCCTGTTGCTGCAGTTGTGCGGGATGCTCGCCTGGTCCCAGACTCCTGCGGCGCCGGTCTCGGGCAACTTGCATGGACAAGTGACCGATCCATCCGGCGCGGCGATTCCGAAGGCCAGCGTGGTGCTCACACCTGCGGCGGCTTCCTCCACCCCCATCAAAACCCAAGCTAATGGACAAGGCCTGTACGAACTCAAAGGGCTGCCTGCGGGCCAATACACTTTAAATGTGATTGCCGATGGATTCTCCGTCTACGAAAACGACAACGTGGTCGTCACGACGAACCAGGCGCTTCTCCTGAACGTCGTGATGGCGATTGAAGTCGAGCAGCAGAAGATCCAGGTTTCCGACACCGCGCCTACAGTCGAGGTCAATCCCGCCAACAACGCCGGAGCCATCACCATTACCGGCAAAGAACTGGAAGCTTTGCCCGACGACCCCGACGAATTGCTTACCGATTTGCAGGCTCTTGCCGGACCCTCCGCCGGTCCCAATGGCGGCCAGCTTTATATCGATGGCTTCACCGCCGGCCAGCTTCCGCCCAAAGAATCGATACGTGAAATCCGCATCAATCAGAATCCGTTTTCCTCCGAATTCGACAAGCTGGGCTACGGTCGCATCGAAGTTTTCACCAAGCCCGGCAGCGATAAATTTCACGGGCAGTTCATGGTGAACGGGAACGACTCCGCCTTCAACTCGCCGAATCCGTTCGGCGGCGCCAGCCAGCCCGGTTACGATTCCACTCAGTTCAGCGGCACCATCGGTGGGCCCATCAACAAGAAGGCTTCGTTCTTCCTCGATGTCCAGCGGCGGAACATCAACGATCTCTCTGCCGTCAATGCCATCTCGCTCGATCCCACCACGTTCACCGAGACGCCGGTCATTGAATCGATACCGTTTCCCAGGCACCGAACCAACATCACCCCCCGCATCGACTATCAGCTCGGCAAGAACAATACCCTTACGATTCGCTACCAGTACTATCTCGATACTGAGGATAACGAGGGCATCGGTGCGTTCACTTTGCCTTCTCAGGGCTACAACGCCGATACTACCGAGCACACGCTGCAAATCAGCGATACCCAAGTCTTCGGCGCGAAGATTGTGAACGAGACCCGCTTCCAGTACCTGCGCGACCTCGACAATCAATTCGCGCAAACCAGCCAGCCCACTCTGAACGTCCTGGGATCGTTCGATGGTGGCGGCAACAACCAGGGAACCATCCTCGACCACCAGGACCACTACGAACTGCAGAACTACACTTCAATCATCCACGGTAATCACACAGTCAAGTTCGGAGCGCGGTTGCGTGGCATTCGAGACGCCAACAGCCAGACCTCCGGCTTCAACGGAGAATTTACCTTCTCTTCGCTGCTCCCCACGTCGCAGGAAACGAGCTGCGTGCCTACACCAGGGCAGGCGCCCTGCCCAATCTCTTACGCGACCGCGATTCAGAACTCTGGAAACCCCGCTACACCCCTCGCGACTCAACTCACTTATACGGTGGGCAGGCCGCCGCTGGTGGTGGGCAATTTCGATGCGGGACTTTACTACCAGGACGATTGGAAGGTGCGCCCCAATATCACTCTCAGCTACGGCCTGCGTTTCGAAACTCAGACCGGGATTCAGGATCACACGGACTGGGCGCCGCGCTTGGGCTTTGCCTGGGGCGTTGGAGGCAGGAGCGCGCCGCCCAAAGTCGTGCTGCGCGGCGGCTTCGGTATTTTTTATGACCGCTTTATGGAAGCCCAGATCCTGGAAGCGGAGCGCTTGAATGGCGTCACGCAGGAACAGTTCGTCATCGATAATCCTCAATGTCCATCGCTCACAGATTTCTCTGCCTGCAGGGGCGCGGTGGTTCCGATTACGCCCACGATTTATCAGATCAGCCCGCGCCTGCACGCGCCTTACACCCTGCAGACCGCCATCAGCTTGGAGCGGCAGCTCACCAAGGTCTCCACCCTGAACCTGACTTACTTGAACTCTCGCGGCTTTGATCAGTTGCTCACCGTCAACGCCGATGCTCCTTTTCCCGGAACTCCGTGCAGTCCAACGTGCCCCACTCCCACCGCAAATCTCTACCGCTATGCTTCCGAGGCCGTCTTCCGGCAGAATCAATTGATTGCCAATACCAACTGGCGAATCGGATCCAAGGTCCAACTCTTTGGCTATTATGTGTTGAACTACGCCAACAGCGACACCTCCGGCGTTTCCAGCTTTCCCTCGAACTCCTTCAACATCAGCGCCGACTACGGCCGTGCGGCCTTCGACTTCCGCAATCGATTCTTCCTGGGTGGCTCGTTTGGCCTTCCCTT
>JGI12635J15846_10006363_pt1 | contig 10142 bp, 11 predicted proteins | sample BlaSpr_A8_OM2_M2_FD_15846 | JGI IMG/M metagenome (IMG submission 15846)
CCAGGCAAAGTACGGCCGCAATTCCGTCGGCGGCATCACCTCCTCGCGCTGCACGAACGAAGAGACCTACCTCGTGCAGAAGCTGGTCCGNGCGGGATTCGGCAATAACAACGTCGACACCTGCGCGCGGGTATGCCACTCACCCACCGGCTACGGCTTGAAGAACACGCTGGGCGAGTCGGCCGGTACGCAGAATTTCGATTCGGTGATGCGGGCCGATGTCATCTTCGTCATCGGCGCCAACCCCACCGACGGCCACCCGGTATTCGCCTCCCAGATGAAGCGCCGGCTGCGCCAGGGTGCGAAGCTCATCGTCGCAGATCCGCGCCGCATCGACCTCGTGCGTACGCCGCACATCGCGGCGGACTATCATCTGAAGCTTCGCCCGGGCACGAACGTGGCGCTGATCAATTCCCTCGCCCACGTCGTGGTCACCGAAGGTTTGGTCAAAGAGGACTTCGTGCGCGCCCGCTGCGAGGTGGACTCCTTCGAGAAGTGGCGCAATTTCGTATCGCTCGCGAAGAACTCTCCGGAGGCGATGGAGGCGATCACGGGAGTGCCCGCCGCCGACGTGCGCGCCGCGGCACGCCTCTATGCCACCGGCGGCAACGGCGCCATCTACTATGGACTCGGCGTCACCGAGCACAGTCAAGGGTCCACCATGGTGATGGGCATCGCCAATCTCGCCATGGCGACCGGCAACATCGGCCGCGAGGGCGTGGGCGTGAACCCGTTGCGCGGCCAGAACAATGTGCAGGGTTCCTGCGACATGGGTTCTTTCCCGCATGAGTTTCCCGGCTACCGCCACGTCTCGGACGACCAGGTGCGGGCGCTCTTCGAGGGCGCGTGGGGCGTGAGCTTGCAGAACGAGCCAGGCCTGCGGATTCCGAACATGTTCGAGGCGGCTCTCGACGGCGATTTCAAGGGTCTCTACATCGAAGGCGAGGACATCGCCCAATCCGATCCCAATACTCAGCACGTCACGGCCGCCCTCACGTCCATGGAGTGCATCATCGTGCAGGACCTGTTCCTGAACGAATCGGCGAAGTTCGCGCACGTGTTCCTGCCGGGCTCCTCGTTCCTGGAGAAGGACGGTACCTTCACCAACGCGGAGCGGCGCATTTCGCGCGTCCGCAAAGTGATGCAGCCCAAGGCGGGCTACGCCGATTGGGAAATCACACAGCTTCTGGCCGATGCGCTCGGCTATTCGATGAACTACGCCCATCCTTCGGAGATCATGGATGAGATCGCGCGCCTGACGCCGACCTTCACGAACGTGAGCTACGAGCGGCTCGATCAGCTCGGCAGCATCCAATGGCCTTGCAACGATCAGCACCCCGAGGGCACGCCGACCATGCACATCGGAGAATTCGTGCGCGGCAAGGGCAAGTTCCTGCTGACGGAATACGTCCCGACGGCCGAGAAGGTCAACACCAAGTATCCGCTGATCCTCACGACAGGCCGCATTCTGAGCCAGTACAACGTGGGCGCGCAGACGCGCCGCACCGAGAACAATCGCTGGCACGACGAGGACAGGGTCGAAATCCATCCGCACGATGCCGAGGAACGCGGCATCGCGGACGAAGATTGGGTCGGCATTGCGAGCCGCGCGGGCGACACGGTGCTTCGCGCTCGCATTACCGAGCGTGTGCAGCCGGGCGTGATCTACACCACGTTCCACTTCCCGGAATCCGGCGCGAACGTGATTACCACCGATAATTCCGACTGGGCCACCAATTGCCCGGAATACAAGGTCACCGCCGTGCAGGCGACTCGCGTGAGCCAGCCCTCCGAGTGGCAAAAGCGCTTCCGCGAGTTCACCGACACCCAGGAAGCTCTCCTGAAAAGCGCGGGTGCCGACGTGGTTTCCGGCAAGTAGGCGCATCGATGAGCGGCGACACCCATCTCGTCAAGATGGCGAACGACATCGGCAACTTCTTCCGCTCGGAGCCCGTGCGGAAGGAGGCGGTCGCGGGCATCGCGAATCACATCTCGAAGTTCTGGACGCCGCGGATGCGGCAGAAGCTGTTGGCGCATCTCTCGCAGCACGGACACGCGGGACTGGATGATCTACCGCGGGAGGCGCTCGAGAGCTTGCACATAGGCCCGATCGTGGGGAAGCCCCAGGAGCCGCCTGGGGGCGACGCGGGCTGAGTTAAAAAGCGGGTCCGATCCGGGGGTAAGTGCCGTGCGTGCCATCAATCTTGCCGGAAAGCTATCGACGTTTTCAGAATACTGGCAGCCTCGCGTAGTCGGCCAGTTCAACGGGCATGACCTGATGGTGGTCAAGGTGAAGGGGGAGTTCGTTTGGCACAAACACGATGACACGGACGATTTCTTCCTGGTACTGACGGGTCAAATTGAAATTCAACTTCGCGATGGGGTTGTCCGGCTTGGCCCGGGAGAGATGTTCGTTGTGCCCAAGGGCGTCGAACATCGCCCGGTCGCAGCGGAGGAAGCTCATGTGCTGTTGATCGAACCTCGGGGAACACCGAACACCGGAGATGCCGCGACGGCCCAACCCCGGAGGGTCATTTAACGCTCAATGTCCGAGCAGCAGCTGGTAGCCGCGCCCGTGAACTGCGCGAATGAGGGAACCACCCTCCGCACGAGGGCCGAGTTTGCGGCGTATGCTGCTCAAATGCACATCGACGCTTCGGTCATTCGGCGCCACCGGCCGTCCCAAGGCGTGTTGTGAGAGCTCATCTTTGCTCACGGGCCGGCCGGCATAACGGAGCAGAACCTCGAGTAGGTTGAACTCCACACTCGTCAGAGGCAAGGCTTCTCCGAGCCACTCGGCCCGTCGTTGGTCGGGCCACAGGGCCAAGCCTCCCGAGACCAGGATAGCGGCCGAGCGATCGAATAACTCGGCGGTGAGCGTTCGTCTGAGAATCGCGCGAATCCTCGCGGCAAGCTCGCGTGGCGTGCAGGGTTTGGTCACGCAGTCATCCGCGCCAAGCTCGAGTCCCGTAATGCGATCGACGTCCTCCCCTCGGTTCGTCAGCATGAGCACCGGCAACCGGCTTCGCGCTCGAATGCGCCGCAGTGCCTCCAGGCCACCCAACCGCGGCAGCGTCAGATCGAGGACGGCAATCGCGTAGCGGTCCGTCAACGCTTCAGCGACCCCACGGAGCGCCTCATTTTCGATGTGCACCGAAAAACCCTGCTTATCGAGATAGGCAGCCGTGAGCGCGGCGAGCTCGACGTCATCATCGATCAATAGGACCAGACTCATTGGCGTGACCGCGATTTGCGTTGCGCGCAGGGCAAATTAACCTCCCACTCCTAGAGCGATCTGAGAAAATTCAAAATATCTTGCTGCTGCGCCGAACCCAGCGCGTTGTAGTGTTGGATGACCGTATTCGCTTCGCTCCCGGAGCCGGTGTGGGCTTCGATCGCCGCCACCAAATTACTGGTGCGCCCATCGTGCAGGAAATAGATGCGCTCGCCCAAGCCCCAGAGAGGCGCCGTGCGATATTCGTCCGGACCTGCCTGGCCTTGCGTGATGCCGTCCGCCAGACCTTGGCCCATGTGATGCACGATCAAATCGGAGTATAAATTCACGGGTTGAGCCGAGAGCGCGGGGCTCGGGGAGCGCGCGGACCCGGTGGCGCTGGCCGCGCCCGTCGTAAAGGAGGGCGTATGACAGGCGGCGCAGCCGATGCTCACGAATTGGGAGCGGCCGCTGAGTGTCGACGGCGTCGATGCGGCTGGCGTTGGTGGGGCGAGCATGCGCATGAAATTCGCAAATGCTTCGATGTCGGAAAGGACCGCGGTTGGCGGGCTACTCACCAGGTTGGGCGGGAAATTGTCCGTGTCATTCGGCGTCGCATTGCCGCCTTGGCAGTTCGCGGTCTCATCGCGCTCTTGCGGGAATAGTTGATTCGAGATCCCCATCTCGACGTTGTAAGCCTCACCCGCGAAGATCAGCAGTGACTTGTTCTGAGCTTTCCAACCGAAGCGAGTGACGGTGCCGTCATTCGCGCTCACGTTCGTGTTGCCTCCTAGAATCGCATTGGCGTGGCCATGCACGCCCAGTTGACCGTTCTGTGCGGCGTTCGCCGCCATGTTGGCCAGGATTGCCGAATCAGGTATGGCTTCGATGAGACCGGCACCGAGCATCGGCGTGGGAATGCGAAAGACGACATTTGTATTACCGCCCTGTCCGGTAACCGGGTTACCGGCGGGCGTGAAAACAGGTTGCGTGATATTGCAGCTGCTGCTGACATCGCTTCGTCCGGTGACGACGAAGAGATTGTGCACCCCGCCGTCATAAACCCCGTTGGATTGTAGGAAGCGCGCTTCTCGCGCCGGACCGTTGGCGGCTTCAAACCAAGGGATGCTATTGGAGGCGCCGTTCGCGGTTGCGACCAGGACCAGTGGATTTAGCGCTGGTGTGCTGCCACCCGCGTAAGGCTGTGAATGACAGGAGGCGCATTGATTCGAGTTAAACCGTGGCCCCAAGCCGTTGCCTTGTGTTGCGGTCGCGCCGCCCACCATCTCAATCGTCAGAAATCTCGCGAGGCCGTCGTCAAAGAAGGCCAACTCATCGGGACCCAGCCCGCTGAGCGGAACCGGATCGTTGGTCGTCGAGGCGCGAACGCCTGGATCGGTGACCTGACTGGGTCTCGTGGGGGCGCCGGCGACAGGCTCGGCCCCGAAAACAATTGAAAGCACACCGCTGCAAAGCACAACGTGATAGAGAGACTTTAATGAGTGCACACCCCACCTCCAAACGCTTTCGTTGTAAGCCAACCTGCGTGTCCTGGTATAAGCGCGAGGTGCGCTTCTGTCGATGTGACGCTTCGGAACGACGCAGGGGGTGGTCTATGTAAAGAATCGTAAAGTCGCGAGATCGAAAGCGCGATCAAACGCGCCGGTATGGAAACCGGGGCGCCGCATGGAGCCTCACGATCTGCTGATGAGTCAGCTCGGCGTGGGTCGCGAGAAGGACCTGGAGCGTGGCAACCTCCCGCAGGGTAGAATCGCGTTATGTCTAAGAATGCAGTCCGATGGAGCGCGCGACCGGCCACGGAGGACTATACGGCCGCGCTCGATTATTTGAGTTTGATTTTTCCCGCTCCACAAGCCAAGCGGCTGGTGAGCCGCATGCGAAGTTCACGGCCAATAAAAAGAGCGGCAAAGGACCTGCTGCGCGCAAGCACCCTGCCGGTGCTCCCGCCGGACGATGACGCAGTTGCCAGGGATTTGAAGAAGGTTCAGAAAGGCAAAGCCCTGTCTCCGATCCTGTTGGTGCAGGGTGATGCCTCCCACGGCGCGGCGCTCATTGTCGCCGATGGCTATCACCGCATATGCGCCGCCTATCATGAGGATGAGAGCGCCGAGGTGATGTGCCTGATGGCGAGCCGTTGATTCGCACGACCTAGAGCTTCATCGCCAAAGTCAGGCCATCCCCGATGGGAACCATGGATGCCTCGACTCGGCTATCCTGCTGGATTTTCCGGTTGATGGCGCGGATCGCGACCGTATCGAGTGATTGGTCGGTCGAGTCGATAACCTTGCCTTGCCAGAGCACGTTATCGATGGCGATCAGACCGCCCGGTCGCACCAATTTGAGAGCATATTCGTAATAGGTATCGTAATTGGCTTTGTCGGCATCGATGAAAGCGAAATCAAACGTATTGCCTTCACCCGCTGCCACGAGGGCTTTGAGGCTGTCGGCCGCGGGTTGAAGGCGCAGGTCTATACGGTCCGCGACGGCCGCGTTGGCCCAATGTCGCCGGGCGATGGCGGTGAATTGCTCATTGATGTCGAGAGCTACCACCTTTCCCTTCGGACCCATCGCCTTTGCAACAACCATCGCGCTGTAGCCCGTGAACACACCGATCTCCAAGGTCTTGCGTGCGCCAAGGAGGCGTATCAACAGAGCCAGCAGCTGCCCCTGTTCGGGTGCGATTTGCATGCCAGCCGAAGGATGGTTTGCGGTTTCTTCGCGCAGCGCCGCGAGATCGGCGTCCTCACGCATTCCAAAACTGCGAACGTAAGCCTGTAAGGGGCCGGAGAGATTGATGGATTCGCGAGACATGATTAACCCTCTCGAACGCTAGAAGGGAATAGCCGCCACAGCAAAATGCGGCCAAAAGACCCAAGCAATTGCTTTTTACTCACGCGCCTCCGCAAGAAGAACCGCACCATTTCCACAGACGCATGAGGTCCGCTGTCGTCTGAGTAGGAACCCTGCGGGGATCCCCCCGACCAGGCATGCCCACCGCCATGCACGACCCAATGCTCGAACACGGGTCGCGCTTGCGAATCAAGATAGGCAGTCGCCGTAGACTCCCGCCCGTTTTCGAAACGTCGAACATGGACTTTCAGCAGCGGACCTGGGCGCTGTGCGGCTCGCCCGAGCGCTTGCTCTATGATCGCTGAGCCGTTGCACATATCGACCGTTGAGTCCTGATCTCCGTGAAAGACGATGGTTCGAATGGGATCGAGTTCATTTGCCGACTCCCGGGCAGAATGAAGTTCTGATTTGGCACGAACCGGACCTCCTCTACGCATCGCCTCGAGTGCCGACGTAACGCCCCGGGCCGCGCGATAAGGCAGACCCGAATGTGCCCCCACCGCCGAAAACAGATCCGGGTAGGTCGCGCCTAGAATAACCGCCATCGCGGCACCCGCGGAAAGTCCCGCGACAAATATACGCTGTTTATCGACCGCAAATTCGGCCGAGATCTCCAGGGTGATGCCGGCGATGAGTGAAGGTTCCCCGCGCGCACGGTCCTGGTCCTTCGGATTAAACCAGTTCCAACATCGCAGGACGTTGGCGGCGGCAGACTGAGCAGGATAGATCACCAAGAAGCCATCTCGGTCCGCAAGGTCGTTCATGCCGGTGCCGGCCGCGAAGTCATCGGGAGTCTGCGTGCAGCCGTGCAACATGACCACCACGGGTAAGGGTGAGCTTTTATAGCCCTTGGGAATATAGACCTTGTAATTGCGGCTGCCGAGCGCGGACTTATAAATGCGCTCCACAAATTTCCCCGGGTTTCCCGGTTCGAGCGCGGCGGCGCTCGCCGTCTCGTCGCCCTCAGGAATTGCTCGCCGCGGCATGTCGGGATGGAGGGTGCCAAGTATTTTTTTCGAAACGAAGTGCGTCAGCGGTCCCGGTATCTGCGATACCCGCTTGAGTGCTTTCAAAACGGTCGAGGCTCTCAATCTTTTGCTCATGTGTGGTGCTCGAAAAGTGCACACTTGCGTCGGAACCGGCTGGCGCCGCCCTCGTGGCCGGCTTTGGCTCGTAGCGGGTGCCTGTGGCATTATCGCCGTAAACTGCCGGCGAAGGTTAAAACATGATCACTATTCATCATCTCGGTGTTTCTCAATCGGACCGGATTGTTTGGTTGATGGAAGAGCTGGATCTTCCGTATCGATTGAAGTGGCACAAGCGCGCGGCCACAGGCTTGGCCCCGGATGAATATCTGGCTCTACATCCGGCCGCGATGGCACCGGTGATTGAAGATGACGCTACCGTGCTGACTGAATCGGCTGTCATTGCCGAGTACATCTGTCACCGATATGCCGGGGGTAAACTAACCGTGCGTCCGGAACAAGACAATTACGCCGAATATCTCTACTGGATGCACTTCAATAACAATATCCTCGGCTTATTCTTCGCGAAAAACGCTTTCGGATCGGGGGAGCAGGGTGCCAGTGCCGAACGGATACGGAGTGTGGTGGCGCGACGCGAAGGACAATACTTCAATTTCTTGAACGCGCGACTCGGACAGTCACCTTATTTGGCTGGGCCGGAATTCACTTGCGCCGATGTGATGGTGATGTTCGCTCTGACTTCATTGCCGTTATTTGGAGGACGCGCCATCGACGACTTGCCCCACGTGGCGTCGTATGTGAAGCGCGTCGAAGCACGCCCCGCCTATATCAAGGCAATGGCAATTGCGGGACCCAATGCAACGCCGGGAGACCGGTAGCACGGGCTTTCGGGCAAAGGCAGCTGAATCCTACAACTGAAGCGAAAGCCCCCCCGTTGCTGAAATCGATCGCCGTCACCTCTTGGGGTATTGCGTGAACACGAAGTCACGCTTCGTCACGACGGTGTGGCACGCAAACCCGCATTTGGCGTCGTTTGTCTGCGGGGGCTGATCCGTCAGTGTTCCGGGCCTGAACGTGTCGGACGCGGCGTCATACTCGAACTCGCCATATCCCCATCCGCCGCTGTCCGCGAACCTCTTGCTGTCCTTCACCATGAAATCGATGTCATGGAGGGTGTCGGGGACCAGCGGTTGACCGGGGTAGGTCTCGTTCTTTTTCGGGTTCCAATGGATCTTGGCCATTTTGGCGCCGTCCGGAAAAGGCTTGCCGTTATCGGGGATACCGGCCTTGAAGGCCTCGATCATCGCGGGGTTCCCGAGGATCGCCGCCATCAGCGCTCCGTTGTGACTGATGGAAACGATTTGCCAGCCTTCGTATCCCCTGAACTCGGAGAAGGCGAGCCCATTCGGTACTTTGAGGGTGTACTTGTCCTGGGCGGAAATTGCGGCCCCGGTAGCCAGGACGGCGAGTAGCGCCGTAATACTCGCACTGAGTACCATTTTTTTGCTTTTCATCGCGGTAGCCCCTTTATTCGCTCTTTGAACATGCCGACGCCAGTAGGCCACGAATGTTGAATCGAATCGATAGGACGAAGGTATTGCTCGACAGCCGAAGCAAAAGGGTGGGCGATGTCGTGCATGCGCTAATGTTTCCGCAGAACGTTACCGATCGCGGCTACCAGGTCTTCCGGATCATAGGGTTTGGTGAACAGCCGGTTATGATTGGCTGCCCCAACCGACGGCGATCGATTGAGCATTTCCGGGTGACCTGTAATGAGAATGATCGGCAGGCCGGGCTTGGCCGCCTGAAGCAATCGCGATAGCTCGAGACCATCGATCACCGGCATGTTGATGTCCGAGATCACGCAGTCGATCTCTTCGAGACTACCTGTCCCGAGCAGCGCCGTGGCGGAAGCAAACAGACGGACCGCATAGCCCGCAGCTTGCAAAAGCGTCTCGAGCGACTCGAGAATACGCGGGTCGTCGTCAACCACCGCTATGAGTGCGTCCGGAGGGTCATAGGCCATGAGCGCAATTCTGCCTGGTCGGCACCTTCGGGTATCTAATGGAAAGTTGTGATAGTCCTCGAATCGGGAAGGGCTAGACTACGGGCTGGGGTGACTTTCTTCCGCAACGCAGCGAGATTTATCTTTCCGATCTTCTCGAGAAAACGTCAATGAAATCGCCAGATCACCTGGTTTTGGTCGTGGATGATGACTATCGAGTACGCGAATCGCTGCAGTCTTTGCTGGCTGCTTCGGATCTTCGCGCCGCGGTGTTCGGATCGGCGGCGGAATATATCGCCTTTCCGAGACCGAATGTACCGGCGTGCCTGATCCTGGACGTAGGGCTGCCGGACATCAATGGGCTTGACCTGCAGGAGCAAATTGGAAAGGGATACCACCCACCCATCATCTTCATCACAGGCAATGGTGATATCCCGTCCAGCGTACGCGCCATCAAAGCGGGCGCACTGGATTTTCTGACAAAGCCCTATAGCGTGGAGGAGCTGCTGAGGTTGGTGCACGCCGCTCTTGCGCAGGATCAAGAACGCCGCGTCAGGCATGCTGATCTCGACCGGTTGCAGCGAAGGTTGCAATCGCTGACACCGCGTGAGCGCGAGGTCCTGCCGCTGGTCGTGAGCGGTCTTCTCAACAAGCAGGCTGCCGCGCATTTGGGCATAAGCGAAGTGACGTTTCAGATCCACCGCACCAATGTGATGCGCAAAATGGAAGCCGATTCACTCCCGGCGCTGGTACGCATGGCAGGCTCGTTAGAGATACCCATTGGCCTTGGCAGGCACATGCAGGGCGCGTCGGGCGGCCGCGAATGCAAGCCCCTCTGATCAATCGCGAGTCGTCCGGGGGAATTCCCTGTCATTTGCCAAGGAAATGGCATAATCAGAAACGGCGTAAGACGCCTGCCTTTGAGCCACTAGGATGATCGCTCGTGACCGATTTTTCGCTTTCCGGCTACGCGTTGTCGCCGCTGCGAAAAGGAGACTTTAGCCTCTATCGGGGCAGCGGCAACGGCTTGCCGCCGATCTTGCTCGTCACGGCGGAAGACGATTCG
>JGI12635J15846_10006365_pt1 | contig 10141 bp, 11 predicted proteins | sample BlaSpr_A8_OM2_M2_FD_15846 | JGI IMG/M metagenome (IMG submission 15846)
CGCCACTCTTGTCGATGGTGATCTTCTCCGGCGTACCGCACTGGTCGATGGCTTTGCGGAGGAAGCGGGCAGCTGCTTTGCGGTCCCGCTTGGCAGTGAGGAGGAAGTCAACAGTGTGTCCCGCTTTGTCGACGGCTCGATACATACTTCCACTGTCCCTTGACGCTGATGTACGTCTCGTCCATGCGCCAGCTCGCACCCACCGGGCGCTTGCGTTGCCGGAAGACTTGATCCAGCACGGGCGTGTACTTGAGCACCCAGCGATTCAGACTGGAATCGGCGTCAACGCCGCGCTCCTGCATCATTTCCTCCAATTGCCGATAGCTGATGGGATAAACCCCATACCAACGGACACCCCAAAGGATGATGTCCCGCTCGAACTGGTTGCCCTTGAAATCCATCATCGTTCGCTTCGCCGTCTGAGTATTTACTGGAAGGATATCCAGTCTCGGCGGAATCTGAAGCTTTGCGACAGAGCCAACACTTGCGGCCACGGCTAACTCAAAATGCAGGTGGAGATCGAGCGGGGCGCCGGTGGTGGAAGCCAACTAGCGCCGATCCGGAAAGCTGGCTCCGCACCAGGGCAAGCCGGGCGCAGACCCTTCTCCACTCCACGCCCAGAAAGGTGTGCAGCGCCAGGGTTTGAACGGCCGGATCGTTTTGCAAGAAGGTAGCGATTGTTTGTCGCTATCCTGTGGGGGGTGCCTTTACTCTGCGCATTCGTTTTTGACACGATGTTTCCCATGGACTGAACGTTTTGTTACAAGGTTTGCCGCCCCATGAACAGTCGGAGATCCGTCTTTGAAGCCCCGCTGAAACGCATCCTGTCGCCCTTCGAAGATTTCCTGCGCAGCAACACGGCTGGCGGCATTGTACTGATCACCGCTACTGTGCTTGCACTCGGTTTGGCCTATTGGCTGGGCGACCAAGTCATCCACCATTTCTGGGGAACGACTTTGTACTTCGGCGCCCAAGGGGGTTTCCATGCGACCTTCACTTGGCACCGAGTGGTCAACGATGGCTTGATGGTGTTGTTTTTTCTCTTGGTGGGGCTGGAATTGAAGCGCGAGATTCTCGTCGGCGAACTCTCGTCGCTGCGTGACGCCGCCTTGCCGGTGATCGCCGCGACCGGGGGCATGGTGGTGCCAGCGCTGATCTATCTGGCTTTTAATTATGGCACGCCCACTGTCTCGGGTTGGGGCATTCCCATGGCGACGGATATTGCTTTTGCGATCGGTATTCTTGTGCTGCTGGCGTGGCGCGCTCCCAGAAACCTTATCGTGTTCCTGACGGCCTTGGCGATCGCCGACGATTTAGGTGCCGTGCTGGTGATCGCGCTGTTTTATTCCGGTCAACTCGACATGATCGCTTTAGGTTACGCAGTGGCGTTTTTCGGGCTGTTGATAGGGTTCAATTTCGCCGGTCTGCGCCAGCCGCTGCCCTACGCCCTGGTCGGCATACTGTTGTGGTATGCCGTGCTGGTGTCCGGTGTTCACGCGACCATTGCCGGCATCCTGCTCGCCTTCGCCATCCCGGCGCGCTCCTGGTTCACCGCGTCGGACTTTGAACAGAAGAGTGTCGATCTGCTCGCGGCCTTTCGTGAACAGATCGGCGGGGGTGAAGACGATCCTTTGCGAAACGCGCGCATCACCTCGATCGCCGAGTCGGTGGAACATACGGCGAGTGCGGTGCAAAGCCCGCTTCTGCGGATTGAACATGGGCTGAACCCCTGGGTGACGTTTTTCATCGTACCCGTTTTTGCGCTGAGCAATGCCGGTATCGATCTTGGCGCAGTCAACTGGTCGGGCGTTTTTGCGCATCGAGTGACGCTTGGGGTGGTGTTGGGATTGGTGGTGGGCAAATTCATCGGCATTGCCGGGTTTTCCGGGCTGGCTGTCCGCTTGGGCCTCGGGCGCCTGCCCAGCGGGGTGACCTGGAAACATCTGCTAGGCTCCGCGTGGCTAGGTGGTATCGGCTTCACCATGTCGCTTTTCATCAGTCAACTTGCGTTTAAAGACCCAGCCCATATCGAACAGGCTAAACTGGGTATCCTATGCGGTTCTGCCCTATCTGCCGTGATTGGCTTGGCATGGCTGTTTGTGTCCGCGCAAAGAGCGGGTAACGCGCAAGACAGCGAACCCCTTTGAAGGCAAGGTCGAGAGGAAATGGGATGGGGAATTCCAGCACCGATCTTCACCACGACGCTTTTCCTCTTACCGAACGGGCGTCTGCGCTGTCATCTCGTTAGTCGGGCTCTTATGCCCTCAGCAGAGCATGGAACAGATGGCGTCCTCTCAGTGCCTTGGCATATCCTGATTCTGGCGAATAAGGCTACTGCCGCGGGCCATACGGGCCCAATGTCTTCCTCGCACATCAGCGCCTCAGGCCTGCGAAATACCAACGGCCCCGACGCAGCGGTTCGTGATTTCGGCCAGGCTCGCGCAGAAGCCCAGCAGTAACTTTCGTGTCCTCGATCCGCACCGTTTCGAGCCGGCCCGGGTTGAGTCCCAACAGCTTCAGGATCGTGGGTGCGATCTGGGGCGTCTCGACTGGCCCGTCGACCTGTGGTCCGCAATAATTGAATCAGAAGGCTCCCGCTTGACGGGTTGGCCTACTGCCGTGGCATGATCAAGCCGTGATCGCCTTCCTCCAAATCCTCGTGCGGCTAATGAGCGACCTCGTCGGGTTGGTTGCGTTGTCGGTCAGTGGCCGACGGTCGACCGAGGCGGAAATCCTCTTCCTGCGTAGGCAGCTTGCGTTGTATCAAGAGCGTCGCATGATCGAATACTTGCGGACCACAGCCGAACGACGCACCCATGTTATGGTGGGGTAACAATAGATGGTGCCGGTAGCGCAACGAGATTCTTGTGCGGTGCGTCGGGATACCAACCTAGCGTGAAGTTGAGCACAGCGAAACCGACCACATAGGCCAGAGTCACATGCCAGCCGTGACGCAGCCATTTGCCCACCGACCTCGCCTCTGGATACATGTTGGATGCAGCGACCCCGGCAGAGGAACCGAACCAGATCATCGAACCGCCGAAACCAACGGCGTACGCTACGAACCCCCAGTCATATCCACCCTGTCTGAGCGCTAGCGCGGTCAGCGGGATATTGTCGAAGACAGCGGAGATGAAGCCGAGTCCAAGCGCGGCCAACGCCGATGCTGGCGGGAGTTTCTCGACCGGCATCATTGAGGCGCATGTCACCAGCGAGAGCAGGAACACAGTGCCCTTGAAGGTCTCCGGCAACACCTCCCAATCGGGTCGTCGCAGCGGAAGGCTGGCCAGAATCGCCAGCCAGACAGCCACGCCCATAAAGGGGAACTGATCGGCGAGTTTGCCGAATTTTAGGTTGATCACCACGTTTGTAACAATAGCCGCCACTAGGATTACGCCGACGATGCCGACCCGAGGCCAGTCAACATGGGTGTGTCGATGTGTGTGCTTAATGATCGGCGAATAGGCATGCTGCTGTTTGGCCGCGACGTAAGCTGTGATTACCAGCGCCACACCTGAAGCGACGTAGGCGTGAAGCACGGTTAGAGGGCTAACGCCGTCGATCCACATCATGGTAGTCGTGGTGTCGCCGACAACGCTACCGGACCCGCCCGCATTCGAAGCGGCGACGATGCCGGTGATGTAGCCAACATGCACCTTGGCCTTGAACAACTGGTGTGCCATCGCCCCGCCGATCAGTGCAGCGGCAATGTTGTCGAGAAAGCTTGAGAGCACGAACACCATTACCAGCAGAACAAAACCGCCTTTCCAGTCGTTCGGGAGGTATTTCGGCAGCACCCCCGCTACATGACTCTTTTCGAAATGGCGCGACAGTAGGCCGAAGCCCATCAGCAAGCAGAATAGGTTGGCCAGCACCACCCACTCGTGACCCAAATGCATTACCAAGCCGGCGAAACCAGCGTCGGTCTTGAAGCCGGCGAAAATCAGCTTGTAAAGGGTAATCGTTGCTAAACCTGTCAATCCGACATACAACGTGTAGTTGTGAAACAGCGCGACGCCGAGAAGAGTGAGGCCGAAGAGCACGAAATCTACCGGGACACCAGCCACGTTCGGGTTGGAGGCGGCCAGAGCCGGGAATGTGAGAATGGCTGCAAGGAACAGGATAATCCCACGTTTGATCGTCAGGGACACCGCTCCGCTCCGGTTAGCGGCAGGCGCCAATGGACGGTGCCTTGCATGCCTTGCCGTCGACCCATGTGGCTTCATTCAGTCGGGCGGCGATGAGTTGAGCACGCTTGATGGACGCACCGAACAGGTTTGCCTGCTTCAGATTCGCGTAGTCCAGGTAGGCGCCGTCGAGCTTGACGCCTTGCAGATCGGCCCCCTGCAAATCGGTGGCGGTCAGATCGGCTTGGGTCAAGTCGGCGTTCGTTAGTACCGCATGAGACAAATCTGCGGATTGCAAGTCAGCTTTAGCCATTCGCGAACCGGTGAAGCGCGCACCGACCAAGGTCGAGCGCGTTAGATTTGCCCAGCGCAGGTCGGCGCCTTCGAGATTAGCACCGGTCAGGTTGCTGCTTTCGATTCGCGCGAGTTGCAGGTTGGCGCCGCGCAAGTCTGCGTTCTTGAGATTGGCGCCAGCCAAACTAGCGCTTTCAAGATCAGCGCCGTGGAAATCGATGCCTTCCAGGTTCGCGTCGCGCCAGTCGACGCGGCTCAGTTTAGCTCCGTGGCACTGGGCACCGGGCTGCGGTCGGCATTCGGCCGACGCGTTGTTTGGGAGTCCCACGCTACAGACGATGATGACGATGACGAAGGCCAGGCTCCGGATTATTTTCAAGTTGTGACAATTCATGGCGGTTCCGCAATTGAGTGAACGATACTGGCGAGCTTACCGTAAGGCGTGCCGGCCGCCCTTTCGGCAAAAACCTGCATGACTTGATTTGATCGGGCTGGTATTGCCTGTCGTTCCCGAAAACCCTGCTCGCGCAGTGAGCCATTCCCCTTACGCGACCAACCCTGCGTAGTGGTAACACAATTCGTCAATATCCCTAAACTCGACCGCCATACCCCGGTGGATGCACCGTCCGCGGATTCGGTGCATCCGATGTGCCAATAGGCGCTCGCCAGTCGTGATAGTAATCGAGATATGGGGCGACGTAACGCTCGCACTGAAACCGTCTGGCGAACAGAGGCGGATATTCGACGGCGTCAAGAGAGAATGATAATCATGTAGTCGGCCTCCTCGCCGCGTGGAAGGCGGTGGGGTTAAAGTCAAGATGCGAACTCACTTTTGACCGAGGTGAAATATTGCGGCATAGCTGGCTGAGGGCTACCCGATGCTTTGTGTCACAATTTGGCCAAACACGGTGAGCTTGGGAAGCGGACTGGTGCACAACCAGCGCGAATGATTGGACGCCGTGTTTGTGCCACCTAACGAATGTAGGGAACTGAATCGCCCAAGCGATGAGCCACCTAAGGACCGGCGTCGCAACGTCGACAGCCACTCGGACTTGGTTCGGCACCAAAGTTTCTCTGTGGCGGTCGAAGCCGCTAGGGCCTTGCAGAGCATCGCGATGGCTTGATTCCGACGGGTGTGTTGCGCGATTCGGTTCGCAGGCAGCGCAGTGAGAAAACGGGCGCAGTTGGCGAACCTGCAGGAAGTGAAGGTGGTGAAGGATTGTTTGTATAAAACTCGCAACCTATCTTGTGCGAGGTGCGATCACAGTAAGCCATCCGAGGTCGTCGGCGAGCCTGCGTGTTTCCGAGACCGCGATGGGAACGACCGCAAAAACGCGGTCGACATGCTGGAGTACACCGTAGGCGATGAGGAGCGTATGCGTGCCGACGAAACCGATAAAAATCGGTACCAACACACGAATCGACTCCTTCATTCCTCGTAGGTCGAGCTACAAGAGCAGGATAGTAACGGCTGCAATCGAGGTCGAGATGGTGAGCACGTAATCGACAATAAGCGTTTGCGCCTGACACGAGGCCGGCGTGCGCTCCGAGCAGACTGCTCGCGACGCGTAACCCCCGCCGCCGTTGGGAAACAGCTCGATGACCTGGTTGTAGCCGATCGCAATAACGAATACGAATACGGTGAACGCGGTGGCCGCAGCCAGATAGAGCGCGGGAGCCGTAAGCGGGCCGAGCGCAAGGAAAGACCCCTCCGGCCCGAAGCAGGATGACGACAGCCCATCGGCGCCAAGACCAACCCAGCCCAGAAAAGCGATTCGCGCCACATGCTTGCGCGTCTGGCCACTGAAAGGGTCCAGCGCCTTAGCGAGCAATTGCTCGCGAAGGCGTGCAGATTGCTTCATCGTCCTGGCTCTTCGCGTCTGGAACGATCGATTCTCGCGAAGACGCACCCCGAATTGAGAAATAAATATACGCCGGCCCTTGTTTACCGTTCTAGTGCATCTGGCTTCTACGCCCCAAAGCCTCGATCAATGGACCCACTGTGAGAGCCTGCACGAGAATGCTGAATATCACGACGATGTAGCTCGCTGCCAACACGCTATCGCGCCCGGGGAAAGGCGGCAACGACAGCGCGAGGGCTACTGAGATTGCCCCGCGCAGACCGCCCCAAGTCAATATCTTCACCACATGTGGGTTGAATTCGCGAGCCCGCCGCATGACTAGAATCGGCAGCCCAATGCTAATATACCGCGCGAGCAACACGACCGGTATCGCCAGTAGGCCCGCGGAAAGATGTTTGACGGAAACCGACAGTGTCATGACTTCAAGGCCAATCAAACCAAACAGCATGAGATTGAGAATCTGGTCAATGAGATCCCAGAACGCAAACAAGTGCTGCTGTGTCTGTTCAGACATAGCAAATTTCTTCCCTTGATTGCCCACGACTAACCCCATCACTACGACCGCAATAGGTGCGGACGTGTGCAGTGTTTCAGCCAAGCCATACCCTCCCGTAGGCATCGCCAGCGTGATAAGTATTTCTACTGGATAGCTGTCCACCCCTCTGAGTAGCAGGAAGCCAACCGCGCCTAGCGCTAGGCCCACCGCGACGCCGCCGATTGCCTCTGTCGCGAGGAGCAGGATAACGTTCCTCACTGAGAAGTCATGAATTCCAGTTGTGATCCCGAGAATGGTCAGAAAGACGACAACGCCAGTACCGTCGTTGAAGAGGCTTTCCGCGACTAATTGAGTCTCGAAGCTCTTTGATACGCCAATCCTTCGCAGAACGCCAAGCACGGCAATAGGATCAGTCGGCGATATCAAGGCGCCGAACACCAGGCAGTAGGCGAACGGCAGGGCGAAGCTGAAGAACTTTGCACCGTAGTAGAAGCCGGTGCCTACTATCGCCGTCGAGATGACCACCCCGACCGTTGACAGCACTAGAATCAGCCACTTGTCCTTAGCGAGGTCGGCGATGTTAACGTGCAGGCTGCCTGCAAAGAGCAGCAATCCGAGCATGCCATGGAAGACAACCTCAGGAAAGTCGATGCGAGAGATGATCAACGTGGCCCGACGGGTTATCGTAGGCTCCAAGCTGCCGAGCAGCGCTAGGCCGATGGAAACGATAAGGCCGATAAGTGTAATTCCAATCGTGTCGGGAAGCCTGATCAGTCGATGATTCAGGTAACCGAACAAAGCAACTACGGCCACTGCAGCTCCAATTATGTTGAATAGTGACATGTCCTGACTACGATTCGATCTGACAGACACGCTGACTAGGTTGCTACGGAAACGGGGTCGGTTGTCAGCGATGTCCGATCCGGTTGTTTTGCCAGCGCGAGCGGCGCGCTTTCGATAAATGTCTGCAGCGGGGTTTTGCCGTAACAGTACTTACCTGTCCTTGGCGAATTCCCGTTTAGCCCACGTTTAGCCTGCGGCGTTTGAAAAAGGCCGTGGCAACGTTGCTTCAAAGCGTACCGACCGAGTGAATCGCGCCGCGGCGCCGGCTCGCCAGATTTTTTCCGAAGGCGTGCCGCTTAGGGACTGATGGCATCGGCTGCCATTGTAATAAAATTTGAAATCGCCCACCTTCCGCGCCAGATCGACCGCATTCCAGCAGAACATGCGATCAGGCAGTGTCATCTGCAGATTGAGGGCGCACAAGCTTCACAGCCTCCGTCTTCGACTTGGTCCTACTTATTGCGGCTGTGTGCTGATCTCCGGGGCAGCGCCCGTTATCGTTTGCCATTCGCCAAAGCGCTTGCACATAGCCTCCCGATAGTAACGAGCACGCAGTCGAGGGCGACAAGGGCGGAAGTGGTTTGCGACTTGTGCATGCACGGACAAGAAACGCTGCGCGTGGCGTGTAGACTTGAATCGTCTCATTCTGCGTTCGCGTTCCCGCGTCGACTGGTGGGAGTTTTCGGCGCGGTTGTTGAGCCGGCCGCCTCGCCAGAGGCTCTACTCCCGGCATCACCTCGCGCCGGGGGGCCACATAGCTCTGTAGTTTATCGGTGACGATTGCACATGGTAGCCCCTTCAGCAGCTTTCGGAAGAAGCGCTTCGCGGCTTTGGCGTTGCGCCGCTTCTGTACCAGGATATCGAGTACTGCACCGTCCTGGTCACCGACGCGCCACAGATAGACCTGTTGGCCATTGGTTTTGCAGAACACCTCATCGAGATACCATGTGTCACCGCAGCGTCCCTCACGCCGCCGCAGTCGACGTGCATACTCGGCTCCAAACTTGAGCGTCCAGAGGCGGATGGTTTCGTGTGAGACTTCAATGCCGCGCTCCAGCATCAGCCCTGGACGTCGCGAAAACTCAGACAAAACCGGAAGTACAGCCATGCAGTGGGCGATAATCTCGGCTGGAAAGCGATAGCCGCGATACGAAGGCGAGGCTTGGGTAGCAGTCTTCATGCACCCATTGCATCATGCCTGCCGCGGACTCGACAATACCCCTTCAATGGCGCAATTGGTCCCGCGCGGACATATGGAAAACAGCTATACCTGCTGCGGTTTGACGCGGCATTGGACCTGTGGGAGGATGGCGGCGCAACCACCTCGCCAACGTCCTCAGGATCGCATTGAACCCGGGCAGCGACACTGCATCGCCGCATTCGCGTATAGCACGTGGGATTGTGGACGACCGTACACATCACGCTGGTGTCCGGATGCGGACACGAGACTGCCCCGCGCGACGGCCACCAGACCTTTCCTCGCTTGCTGGTCTCGCTTCGACGCGATGCACCATCGGGTGGCGGCCCAACCCCTGTATTTCTCCCGAGCGATGCAGACGCGCAAGCATGTCACGCTGATCGCATTCCATGAGCACCACTGGAATGAAGCGTCAAAGCATCGTCAAATTGATCGGCAAGTGAGGGAATGTCCGTGACGGCGGTTGCCAGGGACGGCAGTCCGATCAAGAACCGTGGCGCTTGGGCATCTGCTTCCTTGGCGTGCATGGGCGTCGTTTTCGGTGACATCGGGACAAGCCCGCTTTATACCCTGCAGGTCGCGACAAAAGCTGCGAGCCCGAGCGGAGCTATCTCGCCGGAGGCCGTCCTTGGTATCGTGTCGCTGATCTTCTGGTCATTGATCATCGTCATTTCCATCAAGTATGCGATCCTGATCATGCGCGCGGACAATCACGGCGAGGGCGGAATCCTGGCGCTTCTCGCCTTGATCAGTCCGCATCGCGCCAAGCACAACCGATGGCGCGCCGCCATGGTCGTCGTAGGCCTCATCGGGGCGACGTTGCTCTATGGCGACGGCACCATCACTCCGGCGATTTCGGTCCTGAGCGCGATCGAGGGCATCAAGCTCTACGCACCCCAGGCGGAGCGATTCGTGGTTCCACTGACGGTCGTGATCCTCGTGTTGTTGTTCGTTATCCAGCGTAAGGGCACATCCTGGATAGGCCGTATTTTCGGGCCGATCATGTTGATCTGGTTCGTGGTCATCGGGATTCTTGGAATTGTGGGCATTACCAAGGGGCCTGCGATTCTCGCCGCGTTCAGTCCCCTGCCGGCAATTACCTATCTAGGGCACGCCGGCCCGTTGGCCTTGGCGGTGATTGGAGGAGCCTTCCTGGCAGTCACGGGCGGGGAGGCATTCTATGCCGACATGGGCCATTTTGGTCCGTTTCCGATCCGCATTGCCTGGTTCGGCGTGGCGCTGCCAGCTTTGACGCTCAATTATTTTGGTCAAGGTGGGCTGCTCCTGACCGAGTCCGGTGCGGTGGAGAATTCCTTCTATC
>JGI12635J15846_10006368_pt1 | contig 10138 bp, 9 predicted proteins | sample BlaSpr_A8_OM2_M2_FD_15846 | JGI IMG/M metagenome (IMG submission 15846)
GTCGTTGACCGGCCACACCAACCCGCCGGGCCGTTTGATTTTTGTGTCGACCGCCGCAGTATTGGTTTTGCTGGCGAGCGGCCTCGCCTATTTTCAGAAAGTAGAGACAACGGTCGCCGATGTGGTCTAGCGCCCGTGGGCCCCAGCATGACTGAATCCGTAATTCACGTCGAAGGTCTCGGCAAGCGCTATCGCGTCGGCGAACGCGAGCGTTATTTCGCCCTGCGCGATGTCTTGGCGCGAGCTTTCAGCGCTCCGTTTAAACGCAACGGCGCGCGCCGCTCCAAGATTACATCTGGGCGCTCCGCGACGTCTCTCTCGACGTGCATCAAGGTGAAGTCGTCGGGCTGATCGGGCGTAATGGAGCCGGCAAAACCACTTTGCTGAAATTATTGTCGCGTATCACCCGGCCCACCACCGGCTTTGCGGAGATTCACGGCCGCGTCGGAAGCCTGCTGGAGGTGGGCACTGGCTTTCATCCGGAGCTAACCGGCCGCGAGAATATCTACTTAAGCGGCGCAATTCTGGGAATGAGCCGGGTAGAGATCGACCGGAAAATGGACGCTATCGTGGCCTTCGCCGAAGTGGAACGATTTCTCAACAGCCCGCTAAAGTTTTACAGCACCGGCATGCAGATGCGCCTGGCGTTTGCCGTGGCCGCGCATCTGGAACCGGAAATCCTGCTGGTCGATGAGGTACTCGCCGTCGGCGATCTTGAGTTTCAAAAGAAGTGTCTCGGCAAAATGCAAGAAGTCTCGCGAAGCGGGCGTACCATCGTCTTCGTCAGCCATCAAATGGGACAGATGCGCCGCCTGTGCGAGCGCGTCATCTGGATCGACGGCGGCCAAATCCGCGAACAAGGGCGGGCCGGAGAAATTATCGCCAAGTACGAATCGGCGAGCCTGCAACCCGACGCCGGCGGAGCTGGCGACACCCGCTGCTTCTTGAGCTGGTCGATTGCCGGAAAGGGGAATATCGTTACGGACGACGCTCAGGATATCGCCTTTCATTTTAATCTTTTCTTGCCGGAGGCAATTTCGCAAGGACATTTCGGCATGGCCATCTTGAACGAATCGAGTGCGGTGTTGACCGGATGGGGGTTCGACAATATCGATATCCCCGCCGGAAGCCAGGAGATTGTGCTGCGCATTTCAGGATTGCCTTTGAAGCCGGGTGGGTATTCGATCTTGTGTTCGATTTATAATCGAGGGAATAATCTTACCGGTGGACAACTGGTCGAGCAATGGTACGCGCTGCCGCCTTTGATCGTTGATACCAAGCCCGTCGCACATCCCCAAGACCGCTGGGCGGGTGTGTTGAATATTCCCGCTGATTTTCAGGTCTTGACCAAGTAGACGGCAATGACTTCAAGCCACATTCAAAACTTTCTGCAAAAGTCCTGGCCCCAGCGGGTCGAGACCATGCAATTTTATTTTCGCCAGTGCCTCGCTAAAGTTCCTTATCTTCCGGTTCCCGTGCGCTTGCAGCTATCGCCTTCTCAACAAATCGAATTCTGGTGGTCCCAAATCGTCACGTATTACGATTCCAATCGAAGCTTTTTCGATTACTGGGGAGAGGACCTCGGCGACTTGCGATTTTTGTGGAGGGCCCTTGATGCCGGTATGGTTTTCATGGACTTGGGCGCCTACCAGGGGATCTATAGCGTTGTGGCCGGCAAAAAACTCAATGGCACCGGTCACATTTATGCCTTCGAACCTTCACCGCGCGAATTCCGCAGACTCCGAGTGCATTTACGCTGGAACCGTTTGTCCAATGCCCGTGCCGAAATGCTCGCCCTCGGAGCCAGCAAATCCCAGACTACATTTTTTCAGGTTAAATCCGGCGATACCACCCGCAACGGTTTGCGCGCTCCGGACAGCCGCGACACCGTGACGGAAATTCCGGTGAACATCATCAGGCTGGACGAATATGTACGCGAAAAGAATATCGAACGCGTCGACATCATCAAGCTGGATGTGGAAGGCGGCGAGATCGACGTGCTGCGCGGCGCCGCAAACGTATTTCGCGATTTGCGGCCCTTGCTCATTTGTGAGGTCCTCGACGCGACGACCCGCGCCTGGGGGTACGATGCCTGCCAGATTATCCAGGCCGTTCAAGATTTTGGCTACGAGTGGTTTGATTTTAATTCCGACGGCTCGCTCGAACCACACGCCCAACGATCGAGTTATCCGCGAGTGAAAAATTACCTGGCGGTCCCCCGCGAAAGGCGGGAACTTGCGATGCAGCGGTGCGCTCAATGACTACGCCCCGCGTCACCGTACTGATCGACACTTACAATCACCAGCGATTTATCGAAGAAGCCATCATCAGTGTGCTAGCCCAAGACTTCCCAGCATCTAAAATGGAAATTCTAGTTGTCGATGATGGCTCGACTGACCGCACCCCGGAGATCATCCGCAAATTCCAGCCGCGCGTGCGGCTGATCCGCAAAGAAAATGGTGGGCAGGCTTCGGCCTTTAACGCGGGGATCCCAGAGGCACGGGGCGAGATCGTGGCATTTCTCGACGGTGACGACTGGTGGGCACCGAACAAATTATCGCGCGTCGTGGAAGTAATGACTAACGATCCAGCCATAGGAATAGTCGGGCACGGTATCGTAATGTGCCACCTCAACGGTCGGGATGAATGTCTAACCCTTCGCAAAGAAATCGACTTTCGCGCCAATACCGTAGACGGTGCCAGACTCTTCCGATTGCGAAGGGCCTTTCTGGGGACCAGCCGTATGACGATCCGTGCAGACCTACTTTGCAAAATTGGTCCAGTTCCGGACGCTATCGCGATCGAAGCGGACGAATATCTCTTTACGCTCGCCGCCGTTTCGGCTACTGCTCGAATTCTTCCAGAGGTATTTACGTATTACCGTCTACACGAGAGCAATTCGTTTCAGTTCGATAGTAGCGACTTGAAACGAATTCGCAATAAGCAACGTGCCTTGGAGGCTTTGGCGCAAGGCTTAAGACATCGGTTAGAAAGCTGTGCCCTCGACCCGGCAGCACGAAGAGACCTCATAGGTATCGTACAGGCGGAGGCGGATCAATTGCGCCTGCATCTCTACGGCGGGAAACCTTGGGAAACAGTCCTAACCGAATGGTCGATTTATCGGGCGCTCCGCGACGATGCCTCAGCATTGCATCGGGTCTTTAAGATTCTGAGTCTTCTGCCGGCTCTCGCCCTGCCTCCCAAAGTGTTCTACGATATTCGGGACAAGATCGTGCACGACGGTCGCTATCTTCGTGCGCGTGAACGTTGGCTGCCCATGCCGGTAGATTCCCACTTTGAAAGGCATGTGAGGGCCGGCTCATGACAGATTGGTTTGCTAAGGATGGTAAGAATAAGTGCTCATGACAGCTGCGAGCTGTGTTCGGCAATTCGGGAATCGCTCAGTAGGTGAAAGCCTCAATGGATAAATATCAGACTCGTGTCGATATCCTATCGAGTGCCCTGGCCTCTATCCCGCTAGTACGCGGAAAACACTGGCTCGCAAATACTCTCGCACGGTTACAGATCCATCGAGGCTCTCAATGGGGAGTATGCTCTCCGGGGAATGGAACAATACTGCGTGTAAATCTGCGGGACCGCATCCAGCGTCTCATGTGGGGTCACTGCTATGAGAACCACGTCCAAGCATGCTTACGGGCACTATTGTCATCAGGAGAAACATACGTAGACGTCGGAGCGCACATCGGGTACCACGCCGTACTTGCGGCTTCACTTGTTGGGGCTGAAGGCAACGTATACGCATTCGAAGCTGACCCCGGAAACTTCGAACGTCTCCAAGAGAATCTGCGTTCCTTCCGTGGGGCCGCCGCGATAAACAAGGCGGTGTGGAGGACAACAGGCGTGATCGTATTTGAGCGGTCGTCAGAGGAAGGAGAATCCGGTTGGGGAACACTGACCGAAGTGCGTGACCTGAAACGAGGCGAGCATGCCTCCCTTCCGGCGATCTCGCTCGACGATTGGAGTACTGAAGGCAATATCCAAGATGTTTCGTTGATCAAGATCGATGCGGAAGGATCCGAAATAGGTATCCTTCGAGGGGCGCAAAAATTCTTGCAGCGATTCAAGCCGATAATCGTTACCGAAATCAACAGTGTGCTTCTACAGCAAGGAGATGGGACGTCGGGCGAGATTACAGAAGTTCTGCGGAAACACGGTTACGAGTTGTTTCAACTGAATGGTAAATGCCTGCGGGCGCTCGGCGCCGCCGCCCCGCAATTTTGCGAAGTCCTCTGTCTGCATGTGAACCAGCGAGATGCAGCGATACAGCGACTCCGGACTCGAGGCTTTAGTGCTGGAGGAAGTTTTAAGGGAACAGGGAATGAACAAAATGCCGATTGATGCAAAGCTGGTCGAGTCGATGCGCAGAGACTGGGACGAGCGAGCCCGCAAAGACGCGTATTTTTACATTGCGACGTGGCGCAAAGATTGGAACGCAACGTCTTTCTTCGAATCGGGAGAGGAAGATTATCGACGTTTGGTATCCCCTGTCCTCGAACGCTTTCAAGTGCCGACTCCTGGGAAAACCATGTTGGAACTTGGCTGCGGAGCAGGACGCATGACTCGAACCTTCGCTGAGAAATTCTCCAAAGTTATTGGATTCGATGTATCTCGCGAGATGCTTGATCGCGCGCGTCTTCTAAACGAGGGCGTTGAAAACATTACCTGGGTACAGGGAAATGGCGTGGATCTAAGTAATATCACGAGTGGTTCCGTGGATTTCGTATTCAGCTACCTCGTCCTGCAGCACTTGCCAGCCAAAACTCTTGTCCATTCTTACGTTGGCGAGATTCTTCGTGTTCTGACCAACGGGGGAATTTGCTTATTTCAATTTAATGGTACTCCGGAAAAGTTCATGAATTGGAAGGGTCGTTTGGTTTGGGGTGCTATCGACTTACTTTGGCGCATGCATTTGAACTCAGCAAGCCGTGCCGTTGCCAGGATACTTGGCATGGATCCAGAAATGGCGGGAAATAGTTGGCACGGTGTAGGTGTCAAATACGAAGCGATAGGTCGAACTATTAGTTCAAATGGAGGCGCTGTCCTTGAGTGTTCCGGTATCGGTACGCCAATGGCTTGGTGCTGCGCCCGGCGAACCTCGTCCTCCGGAGTCCTCGGAATATGATTTCTTTGGGCATCAACTATTCCCAGGTCCATGACTCGTCAGCGTGCATCGCGCGCGATGGCGAGGTACTATTCGCGATTGCCGAAGAGCGTCTCAGTCGTACGAAACACGATGCCAGTTTCCCCTCCCTAGCAATTCGCGCTTGCTTGGATTTCGCTGGTGTGCAAGCCAAAGATGTGGATTTTCTTGGCCAGGGATGGTCTAGGCCCCGTACTGCTTTCCTGCATGATCTGAAAGATTTCGCCTCGGGCAAGCAACGTGCCGACCTGCGCGCGCTCCTGAACTCAACGCGTTATTTCCTAAGCATGTCACATCAGCGTGGTGGCGAGAATCGCTTTCGACAAATGTTTCCGGATGCGAGGACCACGTTTCGGTTCATCGATCATCACGTCGCGCACGCGATTAGCGCATATGCGTTCTCGGGCTTTGATGATGCCGCCGTTCTTGTCCTTGACGGCCGTGGCTCGTGGGAAGCCACTTCTCTTTGGCACGGACGCAATGGGCGGTTGGAACATGTGTGGACAATACCTTGGCCGAACTCGCTCGGTCTTTTCTATGCGAAGTTTACGCATTACCTGGGTTTCACTCCGTACAGCGACGAATGGAAGGTAATGGGCTTGGCGCCATACGGTAAGGCCGGTATCGATCTCAGCAATTTCATTGTTCCCAACGACAGCCCCTACCGGGTAGATGGTCAACTCCTCGGAACAGATTCCCTGCCGCTCGCCGGAATCGAGGCTCGGCTAGGTCCTGCTCGCGTCCCGGAGTCTGAAATTGAACAGCGTCACAAAGACCTCGCATTCGCAATTCAGGACATGTGCGAGCGGGCCATGATCACGCTAGCCCGAGCTGCTGTGGACAAGACTGGTTGCCGCAATCTGTGCTTAGCCGGTGGAGTCGCGCTAAATTCTAAAGCGAACGGCAAAATTCTCGCCTCGGGCATTGTCGACCGTATCTTCGTTCAACCTGCGGCGAGCGATGATGGCGTTTGCCTCGGAGCGGCCTTAGGACCGTTTCTCGACAACGGTCGGAAGCTTCCCGTACACAAAATGCGCCACGCCTATCTCGGAACGGAATGTTCGGACGTGGAGATCCAGAAGGCTCTTGATACCTATAAAATCCGCTCGAAGAGACTGTCCGACCCTGCTGTTGTCGCAGCTGACCTGCTGTCAAATGGAAAGATACTTGGTTGGGTTCAGGGGCGCATGGAATTTGGACCGCGTGCGCTCGGCAATCGGTCGATTCTGGCCGATCCGCGAGACCCCGAAATGAATGCAAAGGTAAATAACGCAGTGAAGTTCCGGGAGTGGTGGCGCCCGTTCGCGCCTTCCATTCTGTCTGAAGCAGCTGACGAGTACCTGGAATCAGCAACGGATTCCCCATTCATGGTTCTAACAGCTCAGGTGAGGCCGGAAAAGCGGAGCGTAATTCCTTCGGTGACTCACGTGGACGGAAGTGCCCGTCCGCAAACAGTCGAGCGCACCGTCAATCCTCTCTACTGGCGATTGATCCACGAATTCGGCCAGCGCACCGGCGTACCGGTGATCATGAATACTTCCTTCAATCTCCGTGGCGAGCCGATTGTCTGTTCGCCGACGGATGCGATTCGAACGTTTTACAGCTCCGGCATGGATGCGTTGCTGATCGGCAACTACATGGTGGAAAAATAGCATGCAAAGCGCTCGGCGATGGGCGGGTGAACTACTTCTGCGTGCGCCGGCATCGCTTCGTTCGCTGCGTGATCTTCCTCTAGTGGGTAGCTGGATCCATCGTCTTAGTCATCGCATCCTTCCTAGAGATCAAAAAGTCTGGGCACGCGTAGAAACAGGTCCCGCGCAGGGCCTATGGCTCGAACTGAACCCAAGGACCGGGCAGAGTTACGTTCGTGGCGAAGTGGAAATCCCATTGCAGAAACTTCTCACCGAGCGCCTACGGCCAGGAATGATATTTTACGATCTGGGCGCGAACATCGGACTCTTTACCTTAATTGCCGCACGGCTAGTGGGCTCAGGCGGAAAGGTCTTCAGCTTCGAGCCTGACCAGGAGAACGCCGCGCGCCTCCGCCGCAATGTCGAACGCAATCAGTTTGTAAATGTTACTGTTGTCGAAGCTGGTGTGTGGTCATCGAGTGGGAATTTCGATTTTGTGGCAGCCGATACGCAGTCTCCCGACCGTGGAGTGGGGACATTCATCGCCCGTGAAAGTTGGAGGCTCGGTGCTCCTACAAAATGTTTTTCCTTAGATGATTTCACAAAAATCACACCTGCGCCCCATGCCATCAAGTGCGATGTGGAGGGAGCCGAAGTCGAAGTTATACTCGGTGCGGAGAAAATGTTACGGGACAATTTCCCATGGATCGTTTGTGAGACGCATTCGGAAGCGAACGACTGGAAGGTTCGGGAAACTCTGAGTCGCATCGGCTATAACTTGGAAGACTTGGACCACTCTCACATTCTGGCTCGACGGTAATCGCTGTATTCTGATCCTCGAAAATCAATCTATGCGCTCCGCACAACGGTCAGACCTGCATGAGCATACTTGGATCGCGCTCCTCGGGCGCAGAGATCTCCCTGCAGATGGCGTCGCGGACTACTGTGCCTTCTTGGGGCAGGCCTTGGCTCGTCAGGGTGTTACCCTGCAAACCCACGAGGTCCCTATAGAAAAAGGCTGGCTTTGGGCGCTTCTGAACGTTCGCCAGATGTGTATCGGCCACCGCGGGAGCTGGATTCTTCTTCAGTACACCGCCCTCGGATGGTCTCGTCGCGGATTCCCATTGACTGCTGTTGCGACGATGGCGCTTCTTCGCCTCTATGGAATGGCATGTGCAGTTGTGTTTCATGAACCTGTCCGGCAGTCGCCGTCCAGAGAAGATTGGATTAGCAGTGTTAGGGGCGCATTTCAGGATTGGGCCATCCGTGCTCTGCACCTGCTTTCGCGAAAAAGCATCTACACGATTCCGCTCGCAGGAATTCCCTGGCTTTTCAAAGGCGATTCCAAGAGCGTCTTTATTCCATTGGGAGCGAATATTCCAGAATGCGATGCGTCAAACCGGGGGGCGCAGCTCCTCGATGTTGCGGGCAGAACGATTGCGGTTTTTTGCGTTAGTGACCCACCATTCCGTGAAAAGGAATTGAGCGAGATTTCGCGCGCGATGCGCTGTGCATCTGCCGTCAAATTCGACCTCCATATAGTATTCTTGGGCCGAGGAACTCGTGAGGCCGACGACGATATCGCAAACGTGTTTGCCGGAATTCCAGTGAAAGTGACGAACCTCGGGCTGTGCGAGCTTGGAGAGGTTGGCCGCGTACTCGCCGAGTCCGACGCGATGCTCTGCGTTCGCGGAAATTTGAATCTACGCCGTGGCAGCGCGCTGGCAGGCATCGCCTGCGGCGTACCCATGCTGGCCTATGCCGGCGCAGCTGAGGGCACGCCCCTCATGGATGCCGGCATAGAATTCGTACCCAATGGAGATCCCGAGGCTCTTGGGGCTGCACTGATCCGAGTCCTCACAAATGGCGCGCTTCAGCAAGTTATGCGCGAAAGAAATCGGCGTGTTTATAGGAGCCATTTTTCCTGGGACACGATTGCCGCGGCCTTTGTGTCTTCGCTTATCGAAGGACCGAAGGTGCTGTGAAAGTTCTAATTTACACGCACCTCTGGGTCCCTTCGGTCGGCGGCGTTGAGTTCATCACCAAGTCGCTCGCCGATGGTCTGTCGGAATGGACTAAAACTCATCCCACGCAGATCGTAGATATTTCGCTACTTACCCAGACGCCTGCTGGCAACATGGATGATTCTCTTCACGCTTATCGAGTAGTTCGCGAACCTAGGCTGCGTGAATGGATCCGTCAGATTCGATGGGCGGATATTGTTCATCTAGAGGGCCCTTCATTGCTGCCTCTCGCTCTCGCTTGGCTACTACGCAAACCTGTCGTCCTGAGGCATCATGGGTATCAGTCAATCTGCCCGAATGGAATTCTAATTCTCGATCCTGATCGTAGCCTGTGTCCCGGTCATTTCATGGCCCGGCGCTATAACAAGTGCCTGTCTTGCAATTCCGTGAAGCTGGGAATCGTGAGGAGCTTTCGTAATTTACTGTTAACGTTTCCGCGACGGTGGTTTTCCTCTCGCGCTAAGGCGAATGTGGGCATCAGTCCTCATATCGCTAGACGTTTGGAGCTCCCTCGCACTGAGGTCATCTGGAACGGTGTACCCGTACCCGCAATTCCGGCATCCAAATTGGTGAAAATGCAACTCGGTCAACCTCTGTGCTTCGCGTACGTTGGGAGACTAATTAGCGAAAAGGGAGTGCAAGTCCTTCTTAATGCTTGTCGCGAGCTAGCAGACATGGGGCTCGATTTCCGTTTAAAGGTTGTGGGTGACGGCCCGGAGCGGGGTAACTTGGAGGCCCTGGCAACCGACCTTAGTATCACAAGCCGAACCGAATTTGTTGGTTCCATTCCAGCGTCCGCCATTCAAAAGACGCTAGCGGGAGCGGTAGCCGTGATTATGCCATCAGTATGTGAAGACGTCGCACCTCTCGCCGCTATGGAGCAAATGATGGAAGGTCGACTCGTGATTGCTTCTGACATAGGGGGGCTGGGCCTCATAGTAAACGGTGCAGGTATGACGTTTCCAGCGGGAGATGTCAGTGCTCTCGCATCATGCATGCTGCAGGTACTCCAAGATCCATCGAGTGCTGCGAAGTTAGGAGAAAAAGGCCAGCATCGCGCCCGAGAAACTTTTACACGAGAACAAATGGTAGAAAAGCACGTTCGCCTATACCGTACGTTGATGCCGTTAACGCTTTCCCCGACTGACTAGACTCTTCCAGTCCTGGTCACTGTTGAGTGGAATCGAATCTGCCTTTGATCGTTCGTCGCGAGTCACGGGACTGCGTAAAGACCTGAGTTCGCGCTATAGCATATTGTTGGCGGCCTTGAAACTAGTGAAAAAGAAGAGCAACTTGAATTCCGACAACGATCCTAATCAAAA
>JGI12635J15846_10006370_pt1 | contig 10138 bp, 7 predicted proteins | sample BlaSpr_A8_OM2_M2_FD_15846 | JGI IMG/M metagenome (IMG submission 15846)
AACAGCAGGAAGAGGGCGATCGACAGATAGCCCACGATCAGGCCGATCAGCGCCAGGTTTCCCCCTGCCTCGCCGCTCGTCTTGATCTGGTGGCGGGCGACGTGCCCNGTGATGACCGCNANCAGGCCGCCAAAGCACCAGCTGCCCAGCACTGTCGAGGCCGCGAACGAGACGCTGACGATCGCCCAAGGGTTGTACGGGCGCGANGGCGGTGCGGNGTAGGGCGCCGCGGCGGGAAGCGGCGCGGGCGGAACGGGCGGCTTCTCCATNGNGGNCAGTCTAAAAGACCTACCTAGAATCGATCAGGTGGCAGTTTCCCTGGAAGACACGGTCAAGCGGCGCCTCAAGGCGGTGCCCGACGGCCCTGGCGTTTACCTGTTTCGTGACAACAGGAGCCAGGTCATCTACGTCGGCAAGGCGCTGCGCCTGCGCGACCGGCTGCGCTCCTACTTCACGCCCGGCTACGCCCAGACCGCGCGCGTCGCGGAGATGGTGCGCAGGGCCACGGACTTCGAGTTCGTCACGACCGCCAACGAGGTGGAGGCCCTGGTCCTCGAGTGCAGCCTCATCAAGAACTACCGGCCGCGCTTCAACATCCGGCTCAAGGACGACAAGAACTACCTCTATCTGAAGCTTCCGATAACCGAGGAGTTTCCACGGGTCCACTACTCGCGCCGGGTGCAAAACGACGGAGCGCGGTACTTTGGCCCTTACACCTCCGCCCAGTCGCTGCGCGGCACTGTCAAATCGATCCGCCAGCTGCTGCCGTTCAGAACATGCTCGGATGAGATCTTCAAGCAGGGCAAGGTCTGCCTGGACTTCCACATCAAGCGCTGCCCCGGTCCGTGCGAGCGGCGGATCAGCTCGGAGGACTACAAGGCGCGGATCAACGAGGTCGCGCTGTTCATGGAGGGACGCTCGGACCTACTCGTGCGCGAGCTCAAGGAACGCATGGAAGGCTCGGCCAACCGGCTCGACTTCGAGAACGCAGCGCGCTATCGCGACCAGCTCCAATCGATCGAGCGCATCGCGGACCGGCAGAAGGTCCTCACGCACGGCCGTGACGACCAGGACCTGGTTGCCTACGCCCGCCACGCGGGAGACGTGTTCGTCGAGGTGGCATACATCAGGCAGGGCAAGATGGTCGGGCACGACGGGCATGCTCTCGATGGCGCCGGCGAGGCGGCCGAGGCTGAGCTGCTCCGCGGCTTCGTGCTCCAGTACTACGCGAGCGCGACGCATGTCCCGCGCTCGGTGATCCTGCCAGGCGCGGTCGACGAGCCCGGCCTGCTTGCGGGTTGGCTCAGCCAGAAGAGAGGGGGTCCGGTGTCGATCGAGGTTCCGCAGCGCGGGCGGAAGCGCGCCCTCGTGGTGCAGCTGGCTGAAACGGCCACCCAGGAGCTCGAGCAGATGCGCATCCAGGCCGACTACGACCGCAGTCGTACCGAGCCGATGCTTGCGGCGCTGGCCGAAGCCCTCGACCTCGAGTCACCGCCCAAGCGCATCGAGTGCTACGACATCTCGAACATCCAGGGCGACTCGGCGGTCGGAGCGATGGTCGTCTTCGAGGACGGCAGGCCGCGCAACGACCACTACCGCCATTTCAGGATCAAGTTCGTCCCTGGGCCAAATGACTTCGCAATGCTGCAGGAGGTGCTGCGGCGACGGCTCGAGCGCCTCGAGTCTGCCCAACGCCGCGAGGAGGCCGACGCGGTGGGGGACCGCTCGTTCACGAGCCGGCCCGACCTGATCCTCATCGACGGCGGACGCGGTCAGCTGAGCGCGGCGCTCGAGGTTTTGGAGTCGGCGGGCTATGCGGACATCCCGACCTTCGCGCTGGCCAAGGAGCGAGAGGAGATCTTCGCGCCCGGACGCGCCGAGCCGATCGTCCAGGAGCGCAACTCGCCCGGCATGTTCCTGGTGCAGCGGATCCGCGACGAGGCGCATCGCTTTGCGATCACCCATCACCGCAAGGTCCGGTCGCGGAAGGCGCTGACATCGCCGCTGGATTCCGTCGAGGGCATCGGCCCCGCGCGCAAGCGCATCCTCCTGCGACACTTCGGCTCGGTGCAGGCGATCCGCGAAGCCCTTGTAGAGGACATCGTCAAGCTGGGCGTGCCGGAGCGCCTTGCCAAACGGCTCAAGGAGTCTCTGTGACCCTTGTGATCGTTGGTGGGGGCAGCGAACCCCAGCTCGACGAGGCGGTGGGGGTGTTCATCGACTCGGGATTTCAGCTCGCGCGCTGGCTCTCGGCGTGGGACGAGTCCGACGCGGTGCTGCCGCTCCGGGGCGACGCCGTGGCCATGCTCAAAGACGCCGACGCGCAGGAAATCCGCTACGTGCTGGTGCACGTCGGACCGGGCGATGGACGAGCCGGCGGCAGCCACGAGCGCGCGCATCACCGCGTCGACGTCGCCCAATTGCGAGAGCTTGCCCACCAGCTTCGCTCGCGCGAGCGCCTGCTCGTGTCGTGCGTTGCGTTCGGCTACAAGAACGGCATCCCGGACGGGGCGTCTTGGGTGGTCGATGTCAGGCTGCTCGAAAATCCTTACTGGATCGAGGAGCTCCGACCTCTCGATGGCCGCGACCCACGCGTACGCGACTACGTGGTCGGCCAGCCCGCGGCGCAGGAGCTCCTCGGCAACCTGGAAAAGACGCTCGCGGCGGCCATCCCTCATTACCGCGAGCGCGGGCGTTCGCACCTGGTCGTTGCGTTCGGGTGCACTGGCGGGCGGCACCGCTCGGTCGCGATGGCCAAGGAGATGTCGGAGCGGCTGAAGAGCCTGGACGGCATCGACGTCGAGTTCACCGCGCGTGATCTTTAGTGACTCGTGCCCTTGTTTTGGGCGGAGCGGGCTTCGTCGGCGTCGCGGCGTGCAAGGAGCTGATGCGCCGCGGTGTGGAGACCGTCGCAGCGGGGCGGAAGGATCGCCCCTACGGCACCTTCACAAGCTACGTCGCGTTCGACCGCACCGATGACGAGCAGCTCGAACGCGCGCTTCAGCAGGTCCAGCCGGACGTTCTGCTCGACCTTGCCTGCTACCAGCCGGGTGAGGTGCGCTCGGTGGCGCGCCTCTTCAAAGGAGCGCGCTATGTCTTCGTGTCGACCGGCGTGTACCCCAACCTGGACGGGCGGCCCGCCCGTGAAGAAGACTTCGTNCCCCTGANGGGCGATCCGCCGCCACAGCTCGACTACCTGGACGGGAAGCGGTGGTGCGAGACCACGCTGGCGCGCGAAGACGAGCTGCCATGGACGGTGATCCGGCCGCCTGCCGTTTTCGGCCCCGCCGATCACTCCCTGCGCATCGCCGCCTACATTCAACGCGTGGAGGACGGCGGACCGGTGCTCGTGCCGGTCGAGTCTTACGAACGCCAGGCGGGCATCGCGTGGGTGAGGGACATCGGTTACGCGTGCGCGCTGGCGTGCGACCTGCGCAAAGACCTGACCCACAAGGCGTTCAACGCCGCCTTCGACGGCGTCAGCGTGCGCGACCTGGTCGAGGGCATCGCCCAGGCGATGGGCCTTCCGACGCGCCTGTACCCGATGCCGTTTGCCCAATTGCCGGAGGGTGCGAGCCCTTATGGGCCCGATCCTCGACGGTCGGCGGGCTACGTTCTCGACCGGGCCCGGAANGAGCTCGGGTTCGAGCCGTCGGCGCTGGAGGACGCCCTGGCGGAGACGCTGGCCTGGTACCGCGTCGCGCAACCCTCGCACCCGGGATATGCGAATCGCGCGAAGGAGCTTGCGATTGCCGGCGGCGCATGAGTGAAGACGGCCCGCAGACGAGGCCACCTGGTACGAGCAGGGCTCACGGCACCGAAGTAGTGTGGCTGGCGTGACGCGCCGTCTCGCACCCTACGCAGTGGCGATCGGTGGCGTGGTCGCGATCACGGCAGTGATCTGGCTGATCAATGCGCAGACCTCGGTGCCCGGCCTGTCCGCGATCTATCTGCTCCTCGTCCTGTGGCTGGGGGCACGCTGGGGAAGAGGCCCCGCGGTCGCCGGGAGCGTCGCCGCCTTCCTCTTTTACGACTTCTTCTTCGTTCCTCCGGTGAACACGTTCAACGTCGGAGGCCCTGCCAATTTGCTCGAGCTGATCGTGCTGCTCGCGGCGGCGCTTGTCACGAGCCAGCTGGCCGCATCCACCCGCCGCTCTCGGGCCACCGCGGAGGCCCTGGCGCGAGAATCACGCGCGCTGTACGAAGTGGCCACCGCAGCGCTCCGCTCGCCGGAGGTGACCGCGGCGCTCTCGATGCTGTGCAGGCGAGCCCTGGAGCTGCCATCCATGAGTCGCTTCGCGCTCGTCGCGGTGGATTCGGGTCAACCCAGCGAGCTGGCCGGCGGCGCCCTGAGCCCGGCGGAGCTCAAGCAGGCGGCCTGGTCTCACGAGAAAGGCCGCGCCATCGGGATCGCGCTGCGCGACGGGGCGGTGACCGTCGTGCGCACTCACCCGACGGACGCTGCGCCGGCTTACCTGCCGCTGGCCAGCGGGGTGGCCGTCATCGGCATCGATGGGGAGAAGGCCACTCCCGATGAGCTCCGCATGCTTTCGGCCTCGATCGGGCTCGCCGATCTGCTGATGGACCGCCGCCGCGCGGCGCTGGAGACGGAAAGAGCTCACGGGCTCGAATCTTCGGACCGGCTCAAGACGGCGATCCTCTCCTCCTTGTCGCACGAGCTGAAGAGCCCGATCGCCTCGCTGCGTGCGGGACTCACCGCGCTGACCGCGCCGCAATCCGGGCTGCATGGCGATCAACGTGAGCTGCTGGTCGACCTCGATCGCCAGGCGAGCCGCCTGGACCGTATGGTCGGCGACCTGCTTGCCCTGTCACGCCTCGAGGCGGGGCTGCAGCTCGACCGCGATGCATATGGATTCTCGGACCTGGTCGCCAACGCGACGAGGCACCTGCGAATCGAGCTCGCAAGCAACCACCTCGTGGTCGAGCTCCCTGACGACCTGCCGCCGGTGGATGTCGATGAGGTGCAGGCAGGAAGGGTGCTGGCGAACCTGCTCGAGAACGCGCACGAGTGGGCCCCACCAGGAGGGGTGATCGAGGTCGGCGCCGCGCCGCGGGATGGAATGCTCGAGGCGTGGGTGGAGAACGAAGGGCCGCCGATCGAAACCGGTGACCTGGATCGCATCTTCGACACGTTCTGGACGCGCCGCGCGCGCGGGAGCGGCCTGGGCCTGGCCATCTGCAAGCGGGTCGTCGAGGCGCACGGAGGCACCATCCGCGTCGAGAACAGGCGCCGCGGTCCGCGGTTCACGTTCACTTTTCCGCTGGCCAAGGTCTCCGCACCGCGAGTCCAGGCGGTGTGAGGTGAGCGGCAGGGTGCTTGTAGTTGACGACGAAATCGAGATGCAGAGGGCCCTGCGCACCGGGCTCGGCTATCACGACTTTGACGTCCGCGCGGTGGGGAGTGGGGAGGAGGCGATCAGCGAAACGGCGACGTGGCGGCCGGACGTGATCCTCCTCGACCTCGGGCTCCCTGGCATGGACGGGTTCGCGACCCTGAAGGCGCTGAGGCCCACGACCCGCGCGGCGGTGATCGTCGTCAGCGTCATGCCTGAGGAGAGGGATAAGGTGCGCGCGCTTGACGCGGGCGCGGACGACTACCTGGTCAAGCCGTTTGGCACAGAGGAGCTGGTCGCGCGGATTCGCGCGGTGTTGCGCCGCCAGGCCGACGTGACGGCCGGCGAGCCGATCATCCGGTCGGGCGACCTGGAGATCGACATCGGACGGCGCACCGTCACCGTGCAGGGAAAAGTGGTGCGGCTGACGCCCACCGAGTACGAGCTGCTGCGTTTTCTCGCGCTTCACGCGGGCAAGCCTGTGACCCACACAACGCTGTTGCGACAGGTGTGGGGCGACTACGCGATCGGCGACAAGTACAACACCCGCTACGTCGTGGCCCAGATCCGCAAGAAGCTAGGGGACGATCCCGCCAACCCGCGGTACATCATCAACGAACCAGGGGTGGGATACCGCCTCGAGGGCTAGAGACCAAGCGCACGGTTGGCGCCAAACGTGCGTATCGCAGCGGGTTCAAACGCTCCGCTGGTGCCAAACGTGCGGAATGAATGGTGGGCTACTGCTCGCTGTGGCTCCGGTTCAAGAGGTATGCGGCGATCAGGGCTACCAGCACGATGCCCGGCGACCAGCCCAGGCCTGGGCCGAACGGGTCGTAGTTCGACAGGTCGACGCCGACTGCGAGCCCGCTGACGGCGGCGAACACCAGGACGATCAGGATGCCGCGCGCGGCTCCGTGGCGCGCGAAGAACAGCTCGAACTCCAGCTGCCAGCCGGGGCGGTGCCGGCGATGCTGTGGGGGCGCCACCGCGGCGTGCGCGGCGACGCGCCGGCCGTGCTTGTAGCGAGCTGAGCTCGGCAGCGGCGCGGCCGGAAGGTGCTCGACCTCGCGGTCCAGCGGAGGCGGCACCTCGAGCGGCTCCCACAAGGGCTGCTTGCGGTAGCGGCGATAGATCACAAAGCTGACGCCGCCCAGGACCAACCAGCCGACATAGATATAAGAGGAGTTGGAGATGTTCTGCGACATCAGCTGGGTGAAGACGGTGCCGATCGCGAGCGCCCCCAGCAGCGAAAGCACCGGGATGCTGTCCCGTCCGAACCTGATGTTCCAGGGCATGCGGTATGGGCGGTACAGGTTCGGCTCGATGAACCGCAGCCGCATCACGGAGAGGTGCGCGGAGCAGAAGGCGAAGGTTGCCGCCAGCGCATACACCGAGCCCAGGAGGTCAATCTCCTGACCGTGGAGGAAGATTCCAGGTAACACGAGCACCGCCGCCGCGATGCCGAACACGATGATCGAGATATAGGGCGTCTTGAATTTCGGGTGCAGGCGGGCGAAACGATGCGGAAGCAGGTCGGCGCCGGCCAGCGAATAGCTCAGCCGCGAGATCCCGATCAAGCCCGCGTTGGTCGCGATCACCAGGATGGTGAAGGCGAGGAAGCCCACCCACAGGCCGGCCCAGAAGGCGAGAGTCGTCGACACGGAATTGAAACCGGTGACGATGCCGGCCACAGGGTCGCCCTTGTAAGTGGTGGCAAGGGCCGTCGTGTACTGCCCATCGACGAGATGAACGGGAAACACGCTCATGCCGATCGTCGGCAGGAAAGCTGAAACAAAGAGTACCGCCGCGATCACCGCAAACGTCGCTCGCGGCACGCTGCGGCCGGGGTTCTTGACCTCCTCGGACATGTTGGAGATCGTCTCTATGCCCGTGTACGTGACCATCGCGATCGAGATGCTGGCCAGGAAGTTGCCCCACGTCGGCGCCACTCCGAGGTGCACGTTGTTGATCACGGTGCGGATGTTGAGCAGGAAGATGAGCCCGAGGATGACCAATGCAAATTGCGTCACCAGATCGGTCAGGGCCAGCACCAGGTTGAGCGCGCTTGATTCCTGGATGCCGATCACATTGATGACGAGCAGCAAGCCGATCAGTACGATGGTCGCGCCTATGTGCCATGGCTCTGACGACCTGAACTCTGCGAAAAGCCAGAGGTATTTGCCGAAGACGCCGAGGTAGCTGATCGCGAAATAAGCGGAGATCGAGACGGTTGCCGTGTAGTTGAGCAGCTGGACCCATCCGACCAGGAAGCCGATGGGCGCGTTGAAGGCGCGCCGCGCGAACTGGGAGCTTCCGCCTGCGTGCGGCAGCGCGGCGGAGCCCTCGGCGTAGTTGAGGGCGGTGCTGACGAAGATCAGGCCCGCCAGGATCAGAGCCAGCGGCGTGAGGCCCAGGGCGAAGGCGGCCGTGACGCCCAGGGCGTAGTAGATGCTGGACCCGACGTTTCCGTAGCTGGCGGCGAACAAGGCCGGCGCTCCGAGGGTGCGGGGCAGCTTGGCGGCGCGGCCGACGACGACACGGAGGTCGCCGGGGCGGCGCCCACGGCGAGCGACAGCGTCGGGACTCATCTCAGGCGAGGTTAAAGGATCGGAGCGGCACCCATACAAGATCCATAGAGGTTCCGGCCTAGGCCAAACGGCGACCTAACAACCCCCCTCCTACCTTGAATACATGCGCAGCGCCATCCTCCAGCTCCCCGAGGCTAGGACCGCCAACGAGCGGCGGAAGGTGCTGCGCGCCGCCATCCGGCAGCTCGAGCGCGCCGACCTCTACCTGGCCGCGGTCGCGTACATGGATCTTGGCGACCGAGAGGCCCAACATGCTCTCAACCAGGTGCGCGGCGACCTCGCGAAGCTCGGTCGCTACCTCGGCGAACGTCGAAACCTGGACAGCGATTGAGCCACGCCATCACGCCGTCCCGCCGCAGGATCAAGGTCCGCGGCGGAAGTCTGGGGGCCTTTCTGTGCTGGGCGGTGGTCTTCGCGGACATCGGCACCTCGGTCTACTACGTGCCGGGCATCCTTTACGGCCCCTTCCGCTCGCGCGCCGCCCTGTTCGTCTTGATGACGCTGTTCGTCTTCGTCCTTCTATGTGTGAAGTACGCCGAGGTCACGTGGCGCTATCCGGAAGGCGGCGGCGTGGTCAACGTTTCCTCGCAGGCGCTGCACCCGTTTGCCGGGCTGCTCGGTGGCCTCATGATCCTGGTCGACTACTTCCTGACCGCCGCGCTCAGTGCGCTGTCCGGCGTGCTTTACCTCGCCGTGCTGCTGCCGTTTTTGAACGGTGTGGTGCTGCAGGCGACGGTCGGAGCGTTGATCGCCCTCTGCATCCTCAACTTGCTCGGCATCAAGGAGAGCGCGCGGGCGACCGCGATCGTTGCGTGCCTCGCCGGAGGAGGGCAGCTTGCCGTTGTGCTCGCGACCGCGATCTTCCTCGGTCCGGCGGGAGTGGTGCACAGCTTTAGCGCAATCACACACGGGACTCCGCTGACCCCGATCCTTCTGCTCACCGGTTACGGCGCGGCCTTTCTCGCCTTTTCGGGATTGGAGAGCGTCGCGCAGCTCGCGCCGGCGATGCGCGAGCCGCGCAAGAAGGTCGCCTTTCGAGCCATGACGGCCGTAGTACTGACGATGGCGATCACGAGCCCCCTGCTCACGCTGTGGTCAACCACCCTTCTCGATCCAAATGCGGACCCCAACCAGTTCATCTCGCTGCTGGGGGCTCGGGTCGCGGGTCATCTGGTGGGCGATTACGTCGCCATCTCAGGTTCGCTGCTGCTCGTTTTCGCCAGCAACACGGCGATCATCGGCGCCTACCACGTCTTCATCGCGCTGGCGCGCATGGGCTTCTTGCCCCGCGCGTTGGAGCGCCGGAACAAGTGGCGGGTGACCCCGCATTGGTCGATCCTCGTCGCGGTCGCCATGCCGGTCGTGATCACGATCGGCGCGCAGGCCCAGGTCCCCCTGCTCGGTGACCTCTACGCGTTCGGTTTGCTCGGCACGTTTGTGCTCACCTGCGTCAGCCTCGACGTGGTGCGCTGGCGCGAACGCCCCGCATGGACGGCCGGCGCAACGGCGATCTTTGTACTTGGCGTCCTGACCACGATCCTGGTCGTAACCGCCTGGTTGGTCAACCTCATCTACAAGCCAAACGCCACGAAATTCGGTGGTGGGCTGACGATCGTTGGGCTGGTCGTCGGACTCATGACCTACCGGTACTACCGCTCGCGTAGACCGAGCGTGTTCCCGGTACCGTTCCGGCCTCTGCGGGCGGCGGAATCCATCGCCACCGCGCTGGGCAACCGGCCTTCGGCCGGCGAGGTGCTGGTCATCCTGCCCCACGACCAGCTGGCGGCGGAGGCTGTGATGACGGCCGCCATCCACGCCGCCGCCGGCCGCGGCGCCGTCTTCCTCTATCGAGGCGACCGCTATCCAAACCAGCACCACGAGCTGCTGGAGGTTGCCGACCCTTACCTCAGGGACTTCTCTGCGCATGACGCGTTTGCTCGCGCGGAGATGCTCGCCCGCGACCATTTGAAGAACCGCCGGTACGTCTATATGCCGGGCAGCCTTCCGCGGGAGATGGTCGGTGAGGTGTGGAGGACCGTGGCGCCCAAAGAGACCCTGGTCACGGTGGAGGACCAGGGCATGCTGCCTCCGATGGCTGTCGATCGCGTGCGCCGCCACACGACCGACGGCATCACGGTGCTGCACATGTACACGAGCAAGGTCCGGCCGACGCGCGAGGCCGAGGCGGTTACGGCA
>JGI12635J15846_10006371_pt1 | contig 10137 bp, 8 predicted proteins | sample BlaSpr_A8_OM2_M2_FD_15846 | JGI IMG/M metagenome (IMG submission 15846)
TCGCTCGACCCGCCCGAGTCTTTTCAGGATTCTGCAAAGAAGTAGCGTTTGAAGCTTCCGCGCGAAGCAAGTGGCCCTCCTTCGTGTTCCCAAATGTTCTCGGGCTTTCGGCGGATCCAGAAAATGCAAAAATGAACTGCTTGAAAAGAAGCGAGCTGGAAAATCTGGAGCCGAGGCCCGGACTTGAACCCGGGACCTGCCAATTGCTCCAGAGAATCTATGTTATTGATTCGTCTATCTCTTTCTTGCGTCTTGCACCACGGTTTTGCATGGTCTTCGGGCCTTATTGCTCCCTCCCTGTTCCCAAGGCCGCGGTAGTTTCATAGGCGCGATATCGGCTCCGTCGCAGCGATCGCGGTAGCTCCGCGTCATATCCCGACCACTGCTATTGGTTAACGCCGCTCTCCAGAAATCCGCCGTCTACAATAAGGATCTATCCGGTCACGAACGATGCCGAACCCGAAGCAAGAAACACGGCCGCTCCAACCTGTTCGTCCAGCTTGCCGAAACTTCCCATCGGAACGCGCATCAACAATTCAATGCCGCGCGCTGTATTGTGCAGCAGCTCCGCATTCAGCGACGTGCGAAAAACTCCTGGAGCGATGAAATTCGTCAGGACACCGTCGCTTGACCATTCCACAGCCAACGCTCGCGTCAGCGCTGCCACGCCCGCCGTACTCGCGGCGTATGCCGCCACTTCGTGCAGCGCCACAAAGCTATTCAGCGAGGTAATATTGATGATCCTTCCGTTCGTACGACTTAGCATGTGTTGTCCGAACACCTGGCAGGCGCGAAGCGTCCCGTCAGGTTGGTGTCGAGAATTTCGTTCCAATCGCTTTCCAGGAAGTCCAACGTGGGCGCACGCTTGATCTTGCCGGCGCAGTTCGGCAGGATTTCGACTTTTTCAAAACGCTCCACGCAGGCCGCGAGCAACCGTCGCAGTGAAGCTTTGTCTCCTGTGTCGGTCGGTACTCTAAGTGTGTGCCGCCCGCGCGCTTCAATTTCCTGGGCCACCGCGTTCACATTCGCCGCATTCCTTCCAGTGGCAACTACGCCAGCGCCGGCATCCGCCAGCCCCAAGCTCAATGTCTCGCCGATCCCGGATGTTTCGCCAATCTCCACCGCTGCCTTGCCCGACAAGTCCAGAACGGAGAACATTTTGTTTGCTTCCTCCATGATCTACTCAGTTCTTTGATGTCATGGCAGAGTGTTTGTGTGGCCGCGGCGGATTTGACGATGGCCTTTCCGCGGGGGCCGTCGTATCGCTAGAAGCGGTCTCGAGACGCCCACAAGCCCAAGCCAGGATTCTCGATAAAATGAATCTCGTCACCCGCGACTCGGTTCCAACCTTGCGTCAGCTTGGCAGGATCGTACAGTCGCATCATCTGGTTCAATCCCGCGTATTCGAAGCCAGCCCCTTCCACCTCTTCGCGAGTCAAATGTCCTGGACACCAAGTGACGCGGAACCGGCCCTCGGACGATCCGTGAATCAAGTGCGCCGCCGCGCTTAAGTCTGCGGCCAAGTCCGCGTTCTCTTTCACCATTTTCACGGTGGCTTCGGTGCCGTGATATCCATACTTGCGAATTAACTTATCGATTCGGACGTCTTCGCCGAAGCCGCGTACTCCGGGCGCCAATATGATCAGTTCCCCGCCATCGGCCATCGCCATACGCGTTCGGTATATCGCTTTGTTTCCGAGCCATGTGCTGTGAAATTCGTGGGGGTCCAGGTAAACCACGGCTTTGCGAATCGGCTGAGGCACCAGGGTAAAGTTCACGCGGAAGCTCAACTCCGCGGCCGCGTGAAAGCACTCCGAGTCGTCCCCGATGAACAGCCCCCGCACCACAGTCGCTCCGGAAGTATTTCGGCTCACGACGGTCAGCACATATACGATTGGCAGGTGAGTTAGAAAATGCGAAGCAGCGTAGTTCAGCACGCGGCGAACGGGATTATCGGCTCGTCCCATGATCCGTTCCATGCCGTAGACGGCTCCCAGATAGTGGCTGCGATTGATGCTGTCTGGCCCGCCCGTTCCCACCAGGATATTCTTGTTGTAATTCGCCATCCCAATCACTTCATGCGGCACAACCTGGCCAATTGATAAAATCAGATCAAATTCACCGCGGGAAATCAGCCGATTCACCTGCGCTGGCCATTCGTAGTCCAGCTTGCCTTCCGACTGCTCGTAAATAAATTCTCGCGGAACTACTCCAATCGTTTCCACGTCGTCGCGCCATTTGTGCACATGGAAGAGGCTGGACGGGACATCGCCGAACATGGCCGCGATCTGCTCCGCTGACATTGCTTTGTGCGTTCCTAGCGCCGGAAGGACCGCGCGCAGGCCTTCTCCGTAATATTCCCAGGCGTAACGCGTCAGCCCGCCGGCTCGCGAGGCGGCGCGCGTTCGATCGGGAGGAACCGCCAGGACTTTTCTGCGCTTGCCAAGCTTTTCAAGCGCGGCAGACAAAGAATCTCTCAGCTCGCCCGCGGAGAGCTCGCGATCGGGGCCGCCCTGTGTGCAATAGAGACTCATTGTCTATGCTCGAATCCTAATCATCGCCGATGCCGCGTCTGTCAACACTTGTGCCGATATTGCGGTCAGCACCCCAGCGGCCGCGTGAGTTCGCTTTTACAGCTTATAAGACTCGCGCGCGAGCCCGCAGGCGAGATCCGCGGCAATTTCGTATGCTTCGTCCTCGTCGATTCGATGTTCCGCGACCAGGCGCGCGAGAAACGAGCAGTCGACTCTGCGCGCCACATCGTGCCTTGCGGGTATCGAAAGAAACGCCCTGGAGTCGTCATTGAACCCGACCGTATTGTAGAAGCCGGCGGTCTCCGTTGTATATTCGCGAAAGCGCATCATGCCTTCCGGGCTGTCATGGAACCACCACGCAGGACCGAGGCGGAGGCAGGGATAGTGTCCGGCAAGCGGAGCCAATTCGCGGCTGTAAGTGGATTCGTCGAGGGTGAATAATATGATGGTGAGGCGTGGCTCGTTTCCGAAACGATCCAACAAGGGTCGTAGCGCCTGCACGTAGTTGGTGGGTGTGGGGATGTCGGCGCCGATATCTCGTCCGAATCGTTGGAATAACTGCGTATTGTGGTTGCGAAGGCTTCCCGGATGAATTTGCATGACCAAGCCGTCGTCCAGGCTCATCGCGGCCATTTCGGTGAGCATTTGAGAGCGAAATAATTCGCGCTCGTTCGCGTCGCCGCTGCCTGAAGCTATTTTGTGAAAGAGACGAGCTGCGGAATCGGAGCTGAGGTCGGCAGTTGCTGCCGTTGGGTGGCCATGATCTGTCGCCGTGCAGCCGAGAGCTTTGAACTCCAACCGTCTTTGCCGCAACGCGGAAAGGTATCCTTGCCAATTGCTCGTATCAAGGGCGGTCATCTGCCCAAGACGCACAAGATTTTCTTGGAACTCAGGAAAATCAGGGTCAACGACCGGGTCAGGTCGAAATGTCGGAATAATTCTCCCTTTGAGCCCAGACGCGCGGATCTTTTCGTGATGCGCGAGCGAATCCAGCGGCGAATCCGTGGTCGCCAACACTTCAAGCCGAAATCGTTCGAACAGCGAGTGGGGTAGAAACGCCGGGATTCTGAGTTTCTCGACGATAGAGTCGTAATATTCGTCGGCATTCGCCGGCGTTAACCGGGCCTCGAGGTCAAATAGTTCCTGGAACGCGAAGTCTAGCCAGAGTCTGCTGGGTGTCCCGCGAAAAAGATAATAATGCTGCGCGAAAATGCGCCATACGCGTCTGGGATCCTGCGGCGGGGTTGATCCGATTCCTAGCTGCTCTAGCGAGATGCCTTGGCTGTAAAGCATGCGCAAGACGTAGTGGTCGGGGGCGACAAACAATTGGGTGGGCTCTGGAAAGGGGCCGTTATCGGCAAACCAGCGAGGATTTGTGTGGCCGTGCGGACTGATGATCGGTAAATCGCTAATGCTGGAATAAAGCCGCCTGGCGATGGAACGTGTATTGGGCTGCGCCGGGAAGAGCCGGTCCTCGTGGAGAATCATCAGTGATTCACCTCGACGAATACTTTCGGTCCGGGGGGACAATATTCCGTAAGGTCGCGCATGGGGAGGGCGGCGTCGGACTCTCTGCGCTCGTGGTCATCGAATCAACTAGCGAGATCCATGTTAGCAATTCGCAGAGGCTTATACCATGGCGAACCCCAATAGAATAACGATTGTCTAACATTTTGGCGCGCGCTATTGCCTGGCAGCCACGGGATGCGTCGAGGGTTGAAACTCGGATTCCACAGTGTGAGCCACAGAAAATCAGTGTGCGAAATTTGCGGGATGCTCCCGGAGAAGACCAGAAAGTTGCCGGCAGACGAGCATTCCGGCAGAATGCGTCTCAACATGGGTTCCACCCACGATCGGCCAGCTGCACCTCCGATTTCCTCCGNTGCATCCGTTGTGCTTCACGTGGGATATGTTGTCGCGGGCATCGTCACAACGCTGATGGGTCCTATTTTGCCGATACTGATTGGCCGCTGGTCCTTAAGCGACCAACGCGCTGGGCTTTTTTTCACCGCGCAGTTTTGCGGGTCCATGCTTGGAGTGTCTACGCTCAGCACGCTGATCGGACGAGGATACCGATACGTGTTCGTCTGCGGCTTCAGTCTGATTGCGCTGGGAGTTGCGGGCTTAAGCCTCAGCAGCTATCTCGCGTGCTTGGCCGCAGCGGCGCTATTCGGGTGCGGATTGGGACAGGCTCTCTCTGCGACGAATTTGTGGGTCGCGGAAGTAGCAAAGGCACGTCGCGCGGCGGCGCTCAGCATTGTGAATCTGGCTTGGGGAATTGGTGCGGTTGCGTCGGCCCCCGTAGTTATGCTCGCACAACGGAGAGAGGCAATCCCGTTCCTTCTCTACGCTATCGCGACAGCCTCGGCGCTTACCGCTCTGATCTTGCTGACGATGAACTTGGAGCCCGAAGTAACGGAAGGAGATCACCAGCAGTTCAGGCTGACCCGCGGAGAGAATATCAGCGTGAGAAGTTCGGTGAACTTGGCGGGGCTGTTTTTTCTGTACGTCGGATCGGAGAACTCGATTGCGGGATGGGTTGCCTCACTGACGAAACGAATGCATCCCGATTCTGGCGACCTGTGGGCTCTGGCGCCCTTGTTTTTCTGGGGGGGGATACTCGCTGGACGCGCCCTTCTACCGCTGGTTCTGTACCGGTGGCGCGAGCGTGCGCTGCTGGCGAGCGGCTTGATTCTGGCGGCCGTAGCTATCTGCCTGCTATCACGCGCCAGGACATTTGCAAGCATAGCGATCTGCGTCAGTGCAGCGGGCTTGGGGTTCGCGGGGATTTATCCGATCCTGGTTGCGTGGCTGGTGAAAGCCTATGGCCAGCGGTCGCGGCGAATTGGGGCGATCCTGTTTGCGCTCGCGGGGATGGGCGGCGCCACGATGCCCTGGTTGGTGGGACTGATGTCCACGGCAACGGGGAGTTTGCGCACTGGTCTGTTGTTGCCACTCGCGGGATGTGTGGCGATGTTTGGATCGATATTGTCCATGCGCGAGCCGATATTTCGTGATGCCGGCAAGCCGAGTGATTAGTTGCCGGTAATTATCTCCACACTAAAGTGGTCAATGATTTGGCCTTCAACGGAACTGAAGCCGCCATATTTCCGAGCTGCAGTTGGACCGTCCGCGCGGCCCCTGCGTTGCTCACCACCAACACGTGTTGGCCGTCGGGATTTTCAACGGCTACGTGGTATAGGTCAACAGCGGTGCTCTGGGAGTCGAAGCGGCGAGCCCCCCGGCGCACAACCCGGGAATAGTGTGCAAACGCCCAGTATTGTCCGCTGCGCGTGATTTCCTTGGTTTGCGAGTTGATCGTCAGCACACCGCCGCAGGGAAATGGTCCAAGGTTCGGCCGACCCTGTTCGTCAAGAGCCAGGTTCCATGACGTGATGGAGCGGCACCAGTTGCGCAGGATGCCGCTGAAAGCGCGGCCCCATTTCCACCAATCCGTCAGGTACTCGGGATCTTTGTAATCAGGCCCTCCTTCGGTCCAATGCATCTCTGTCTCCGGATAGGCATCATGGACCCTGCTCATCATGTCGGGAGTGCCAACATAGCCATGCCAGGCCACCGCACTGGTGTATTTGCGAAGCTTCGCGTCCTCGAGTGAGTCCATCACGCGGCCCCACAAATTGTAGTTGTGGTCCAAAATCCAGATCTTGGTTGGCGTCCCGGTGCTTTCCAGAAGCGGTCCCAGATGATCGCGCACGAACTTAATTTCGTACTCCTGAGGCCAGATACACGCAGGCATTTTGCCATCTTGATCTGTATCCACTTCGTTCTGTGTCGTGAGCGCTTGCACCGACGCACCCTCCGCCGCGTACGCCTGCAAAAACTTCAGGTAATACTGCGCGTAAACCGCGAAGTAATACTGGCGCATCGACCCACCCAACATTGAACCGTTAAACTTCATCCAGCCCGGCGGGCTCCAGGGGGATGAAAACAGGAACATTTCAGGATTAGCCTGTCGCGCCTGGCGCAGCATCGGAAGAATGTATTCGCGGTCGTGCTCGATCGAAAATCGCGTCAGCTGGGGATCGGCATCGCCGTCGTCGAAGCTGTAAACTTTTGTGGAGTAGTCACTGGATCCAACGCAGACACGGCCGACATTTAGACCCATCTCCAACGGATGGAACATCTCATGGAATAATTTTTCTCGCGCCGGGGGCGCGAGCTGGTTGAAGATGTAACAGGTAGCGTCGGTAAACGCTCCACCGAATCCCAGTATTTCCTGGAACTTTACCCTGGGAGTCAATTGGATCTGGTCGGAGCCGGGCGCGCCTGATGACGGACTCCAGCTAGCCTGAGGGGCCGGGGCAAAGCGTTCGTCGCCGGACGTGACCCAAATGGAAATGACCGAGCCGGCTTTCGATGCCTGATTTTCCGGCGCGGCTGCTGCAGCCGCCGAGGGTGAGACCTTCTCCTTCGGTGTGACCGCTGCTGCCAATCCCAGCGCTGAAATTCCCAGAAAATCCCGGCGCGAAGTTTCGTTTTGCACGGCCAGCTCCTAGAGTTCAAAATTTTCGTTGCTACCCCAAAAATGGCATTCACTGAGTGACGCGCGCGCCAAGCAACCTCAGTTCTTCTGAAGCAGCGGTCTGATTTTTTCGTGCGCGACAACGCCTTCACCTTCTTTCACGTCGTAAATGCGGTCGACGGTCAGGTCCGTCAGCACTTCGGCGGTTCCCGCCGGCCAAAAGATTTCCACTCTATCGACGCGCTTACTGCTGCCGAGGCCCACGTGAATTCGAAGATCGTTCTGGGAGAGATAACTTCCTCCACTTAACACTGCATAGGTCTGAACTAAATCTCCCGCGGTCACCTTTACACGCGCATTCAGGGCCAGCCGGTTGCTTTTCGTACCGACCAGCTCGAACTCAATCCAGTGATTTGAAGGACCGCCTTGCGGCTGGAGGATTGTGGGGGCACCTTTTAGATTTTCGATGACAATGTCCAGCCGGCCGTCGTTGAACAGATCACCGACGGCCACACCGCGGCTGACCCTTGGGAGTTGAAGGGCCGGCCCGACAAGCTTGCTGATGTCCTTAAACGAGCCGTTGCGCTGGTTATAGAACAGCAGCCCTGGTTCGAGGTATTTCGGTCCGGCCTCCGCGGTATCCACTTGCGGATAAACATGGCCGTTCACCATGAACAGATCGAGCCAGCCGGCGTTGTCAAGGTCGAAGAAGGCGTCGCCCCAGCCAACATACGGGGTTGTGCTGGGGGCAATCCCGGAAGTGTACGAAACGTCGGTAAAACTCAATCGGCCATCGTTCCGGAATAACGCCGCGTATTCGCCGCTGAAATGGCTAATTGCAATGGAGAAACGCCCGGTGTGCAGGTAGTCGCCCAGGGCAATGCCCATGTTGGCCTGTTCCGCGCCATCTTGGCTGGCGGCCACGCCGGCGGCGAATCCGACCTCGTTGAAGTGTCCGGCGCCATCGTTTTGGTAGAGATAATTCCTCCCGGCATCGTTGGCTAAGAATAGATCGAGATGACCATCGTCGTCGAAATCCGACCAAACGGCGGTTAGTCCGAAAGCGTCGGGAGAGTCACGAATTCCGGTCTTCTTCGATACATCCGTGAATGTGCCGTCGCCGTTGTTGTGGTAGAGGTTGGACGAGGAACCCTTCAGGCCGCGAGGGCCGCATTGCACATCGACTCCGCGATATTTGCAGGTCTGGCGGGAACCGAACGCCGGAAGATCGTCCAGGTGAAAATCAACGTAATGCGAGACAAACAAGTCCACCCATCCATCGCGATCGTAGTCGCCAAAGGCCGCGCCCGTGGCCCACTGTGAATCGTTGCTCAATCGGGCTTGCTTGGTTACGTCCGTGAATGTGCCATCGCCATTGTTGCGATAGAGCACCACGCCGCCGAAGCACGTGACGAGCAAATCGGGCCAGCCATCGTTGTTGTAATCGCCCACGACCGCGCCCATGGCCCAACAGGGATACCCGACGCCAGCCTTATCGGTGACGTCTGTGAAGGTGCCGTCATGATTATTGTGGTAAAGCGCGCCGCGCGCTTTCTTGCCGGCCAGAGCCATCTCCACGCTCTGTGCGTTGGTGAAGTAAATATCGGGCCAACCATCGCGATCATAATCAATCAGAGCGACGCCACCGCTCATCGACTCCACGATGTATTTCTGCTCGGGGCTGGACAAGTGATCGAAATTGATGCCCGTTGAAGCCGTGATGTCGACCAACTGAGGTAACGGAGCATCTGTGTGCGAACCAGATTTCGACTGGCCGAGACGATTCACGGCGAGATGCAGCCCGTCTGATTCGCGACTGGACTGATCAAATAGAGGTTGACGGGCCGGGGCAGACGGAGAGAAAGCCGGGATGCAAATTAACAGTGCAGCGACGGCCGCGATGAGCGCAACCCTCGCACGGAAATTCGTATATTCCAGCAGCCCTGGCAAATTTAGGATCCGCTCTTCTCAGCGGCCTCGGTAACGGGATTGCACGGCGTACAAGGAACTCCGCGCGAGTATGAACAAAGTATGGCCATCCATGCCGCCAAACAACAGCTGCGAGGGCCGCTCTGGAATGTCGATCGTATCGACCAGCTCGCCTGCCGGGTTGTAGACGAACACCTGCCCGGCAGCGATATAGACGTTGCCCTTTTCGTCTACCGTCACGCATTCTCCGCCGCGATCGGCGAAAAGGCGCACGTTGGAAATCGCTCCGTCGTCACCAACGATTCCGACGTAGGTTTTCTCTCCGGATTCATTGGTAAGGTAGTAGGGCTGTCCTTCAACCGCGGGTGCTAGGCCAAACGCTCGCAATAGATCATTCAATTTCGTCCCGTAGTAAAGTTGCCCGCTGACGAAGTCTTCTCGTGCGGGCAAGAAAGTGCTGCCGTCCGGAGAAACGAACTGATAAGGCGGTTTAGCGGCAATCTTCTCGAGGAAATCGTTTTCATTTCTCCAGTAGCCTGCGGGCAGGATCGGGGTCATTCCTGGGCGCGGCTGCGCTGGAACGGCTGGCAGCAGCGTAATGCCATCACCTTCGGAGCCGGGCTTGAAACTGTACACTGTGCCTTTTCCAGCGTACGAAACCACGATTAGATCGCCGACTTTATCGAAAAAAAGTTGCACCGGGTCCAGCGGATTATCGCGAACCTTTGACAATTCGCGCGTCGCGGTGTTCCAGCGGTAGATCGTTTGCCATTTGGCGTCCACGAAATAAACGTTTCCGGAGCTGTCGACAGCTCCCCCGGAAATATTGAAGAAACCGCCAGTGACTTTCTCTACCTTCGCGCCCTCGGCGAGAACGGCGGAAGGCTGGTTGGGCTGGACTTTTGGCGCGCTGCTCGAAATCGTTAACCAGGCGAATTCGCGCTGACGAACTTCAATATTATGCGTTTGGTCGTACAGCGCATTGTCGAAGGAAACTTTGCTATCGCTGTAACAATGCACGTTGCGGAACCGTAGGTTCGTCGAGTTTGTAATTTTCACCGCGTACGGGAACGGCTGCGAGCTGCTTACGACCCGATACATGTGCAGGTTCGCGAAAGTAATGTTGCTGGAATCGCGGATATCGAGCGGTAAAGCAAATCCGCCTTCACCCCTTTCCTCTTCCGTCTGCAG
>JGI12635J15846_10006372_pt1 | contig 10137 bp, 7 predicted proteins | sample BlaSpr_A8_OM2_M2_FD_15846 | JGI IMG/M metagenome (IMG submission 15846)
GTGAGAGCATCAGGCCCGCCGGTCCCGCGCCGACGATGCCGACTTGTGTGCGATGGTTCATCTCAGTGCCCCGCCTTTTCAGGCTAGGCGTATGCGTCGGGGCGATCCAAGGAACCTAACACCTAACCCCTTCCCGCGCGGGAAGGGGGACCGGAAAAAGAAGTACGCGCTGTCGGATGGGGGTTCAATCGATTTGCAAAAACGAAGCCGACGCACTCGGGCTGAGTTTGTCTCAGACCGAGTGCATCGTGCTTCTGCGCCTTCGTTACTTCGCCAGGTGAATCGTGCTGAGTATGTCGTTCAGGTAGAACGCGTTGAGCCGTTCATCGATCTGGTAGGCTCTCAGCGCCTGTTCCATCGGCATGACGGACTTCAACTGATGCAGATAGTTGGATTCCGCTATTACCCGGTTCCTGTCCAAAATCAGGTTCGCGTTGAGAATCTTAGTGGCCTCCGCGTCCGAGATTACGCCGTTCTGCTGTTCATTGTTGTAATCATCGAGCAGCTTTTTGCGCTGCTTGAGATTGTTCATGAGCCTTTCCTGGTACGGGACGTAAATCGCGAGGAACTTGGTCTTCTGCCCGTCGTTGGAAAACTTCATGTTGTCGACGACGATTTCCTGACGCCGGTCTTCCATCTCCTCGCGTTTGAACCCACTCAATACGTCCGTTTGCACCTCGGCCTGGGCAGCAGCCGCTGGCGCCGTTACCGGTCCGGGTGCCTGTGCCCATGCCCGTGAGCCCACTGGAAGCAAACCGGCGACCAGCAGCAGCATACCCGCGCTTTTGAATGATCTGTTCACAATTCCTCCTGCGTACAACGGTTAGTCGATCGTTAGATACGGGAACGATCGTGTTTTCCCCTCTAGCGCGACGAATCTTATACCGTTGCACGCAGCGCCACTATTGTACTTTGGTACAGTGTCACCGTGTCCGGCGTTCCAGTTGAGCACGTTTGCTTCGGAGCGATCCCAGGCAAAATGGTCCTCCACCCTAACCCTCCTCCAATGTTGGAGGAGGAGATCAGGAGAGCAATTTGGTGGTGGCTGTCGTGTAAACGATTGTTGGCTGGGGGACGTAACATATAATAGGTTGCGTTTTGCCTGAGTTAGTTGCGATGCGATTGGCTTGACTATTTTCCAGAGGTGGCATCGATGACCAGAATTTACGGGGTCCTGGCGGCGGCAACGGCGACGGTTTTCTTGATGCTGGCGACGCCCGCATTTGCACAATACAAACCTTGGCCGTCTCCGATGCCTCCCGCGCCGGCGTGGGGTGACTACGACGAGGGCCATACCTTTCGCGATGCCGCCTGGTGGTGGGAGCATCAGCCCGACTGGGTCAAGCAGAATCACCCCGAATGGTGGGGCGACTTCGACGAGGATAACGTCTGGCATCCAGCCTCGTGGTGGTGGGACGGGCAGCCCTCGTGGGTCCGCGAACATCATCCCGAATGGTGGGGCGACTATTACCAGGGCGAGTGGTATCCCGCGACCTGGTGGTTTCAATATCAGCCGGAATGGGCGCGCGAGCATCATCCCGAGTGGTGGGGCGACGCTGACCAGGGCGTTTGGTATCCCGCGGGATGGTGGTGGCAGCGCCGCCGCGATTGGGTATTGCAGAATCACCCGGAATGGTGGGGCGACGATTGGGACGGCATGTGGTATCCCGCGCCGTGGTGGTGGCAGCTCCAACCCGACTGGGTAATCGCGCATCATCCGGATTGGTGGGGCGACTATTACGAAGGCGTCTGGTACGCGGCGCCGTGGTGGTACCAGTACCATCCGGATTGGGTTCCACAGCATCACCCGGATTGGTGGGGTGAGTTTGACGATCACCATTATTGGCGCCCGGCTGGATGGTGGTGGCAGTTTCATCCAGATTGGTGCCGCCAGAATCATCCAGACTGGTGGGGCGACTTCGACGATCAGCGCATCTGGCGTCCGGCGGGATGGTGGTGGCAGAACCGGCCCGACTGGGTTCGCGAGAATCATCCTGACTGGTGGGGTGCATTCGACGACAACCGGGTCTGGCGTCCCGCAAGTTATTGGTGGGCAACCAAGCCCGACTGGACGCGCGAGAATCATCCCAACTGGTGGGGTGACTTCGACGACAAACATGTATGGCGTACCGACACCTGGTGGCATCAGCACGANGCGNCCTGGGCGGATCAGCATCACCCCGAATGGAAGGGCGATTTCGACNANAAGCACGTCTGGCACGATATCCACTGGTGGGCGCAGAAANATCCCACCGTGGCNTTACAGCGTCATCCCGATTGGAGCGACGCGATGCGCGAATCGGTAGAACGCGAGCATGGCGTGCAAGCGCAGGCCCTGCAGCGCCAGCACAACGTCGAGATGCAGGACCTCGAGCGCAAACACGTCCAGCAGCAGCAGGAGACCGAGCGCGCTCGCGCCGCGCAATTGGAACAGCTCCAGCGAAAGCATGATATCGAAACGCAGGCGTTCGAGCGTCAGCATCTGCAGGAAGAGCAGCACGCAAAGGCCGCACCTGAGGGCGCCGGCACTGAGTGGCGGCAAATCGGGGATCGTCACGAACAGGAAGCGGCAGAACTAGTGCGCCGCCAGCAGAGCGANACGCAGGCCCTCGCGCGCAAGGCAGCGGACGATCGGCAACAGGCTCAGCGCCAGCGTCTTGCGGAGCAGCAGGAGCTACAGCGTCAGCACTCGCAGCAGATGCAATCCTTCGAGCATCAGCATGCGCAGCAGGCGGCAGTGTTCGAGCATCCGCACAACGGCGGCGGCGGTGGAGGCGGTGAGCATGGCGGCGGTGGACATGCCGAAGCGCCGCACGGCGGAGGCGAGCATCACTAGAGCTGAAGCGAGGTCGAAATACCGGTCGTCGAGGGGCAATCGCTATGGGTCGCGAGCTCCTATTGCGGAATCCAGATGGGGGCGGCGCTGAAGAGATGATCGACGATGCCGATGTGGTAGGCGAGGAACAGGCCGAAGCCAAAACTCAGCAGGCCCGAGCCGGTGACAAGACCCTGATGTAGCCGGGCCGCGCGGCGCGACGCGACCATGAACGGGGCGGCGATTGCGGTGGTGATCAACGCCATGCCGACGATCGTGCCGACGCAAAAAATCGCGAGGTAGAGGGTCGCCCACAACGGTTGCGGAATCGCGCTCAGGACCAGCAGCGCGATCGCGGCGCTTCCTGCCAGTCCGTGCACGAGTCCTACTCCAAACGATCTCAGTAGCGGGCGGCGCGCGGCGAACGACGGCAACGCTTCCGCCGGGATGCGATGATCGTGCTGCATCGCGTCGTCGACATCCTCATGAGGACTGACGTGAACGTGCGGATGCAGATGCGTCGCGCCGTCGTGAGTGTGGGCGTGCGCGTGGACGACGAGGCCTTCGTCGCGGGATGATCCTCCGCGCATTCGGGTCGCGGCATTGCGGACCAGGTTAGCGGCGGCGCCGAGGCCGAGCAGAATCAGCACGATCGCGACCGTGAATTCCATCGCGAGTCCCAGCCGCGCCGGGATCACAATTTTGAATACAATGATCGCGGCGCCGACCAGCAGTACCGTCAGCGTGTGCCCGAGTCCCCATACGACGCCGATGCGCGCGGCGACAGCGAGGCGGCGTTCGCGGCTGAGGATGGTCGTGACGGCGATTACGTGATCGGGATCGGTGGCGTGACGCATCCCGAGCAGTAGCCCCAGGAGCGCAATCGCAAGCGGCGCGGCGTTCGCAGGTGTCATTCTGGTGGTTCCTCCCGCCGATCAGTTCAACTGACATTTCCCATAATTTATTTCCAAGCGAAAGCCGCGCGTAACGCGACCATGCTTGACTCAAAAAAATGGTTCGGCCACAGATCGAGCCAAGAGGCCTGCCATGAGCAACAATATCGAACCTTTCCGCATCGCAGCGACTGACGCGCAACTCGAGGATCTCAAGCGCCGCCTGCGCGAGACGCGATGGCCCGAGCGCGAGTGCGTCGACGACTGGTCGCAGGGGCTGCCGCTCGCATACGCGCAGACGGTCGCCGCTTACTGGCGCGACAAATACGACTGGCGGGCGCGCGAGGCTCTGCTCAATCGCTTCGCGCAATTCAGGACGACGATCGACGGCCTCGGCATTCATTTCATCCACGCGCGATCGCCGCACGCCGACGCGCTCCCGCTCGTGATGACGCACGGATGGCCGGGGTCGATCGTCGAGTTTCAAAAAGTGATCGAGCCGCTGACGAATCCGACTGCCCACGGCGGCGATGCGGCCGACGCGTTTCACGTCGTTTGCCCTTCGTTGCCGGGTTACGGTTTCTCGGACAAGCCGGCGAGCAACGGCTGGAATGTTCAGCGCATCGCGAGCGCGTGGGCGGAGCTGATGCCGCGGCTCGGCTACAAGAGGTACGTCGCGCAGGGCGGCGACTGGGGATCGATCGTTACGACCTGCATCGGAATCCAGGACCCGAGCAACTGTGTCGGCATCCATCTCAACATGCCGATCGCGATGCCCGATCCGGCGACGATGAACGACCTGACCGAAAGCGAGAAGTCGGCGATTGCGGGAATGCAGCACTACAACGATTGGGACTCGGGCTACTCCAAGCAGCAGAGCACGCGGCCGCAGACGGTCAGCTACGGCCTTACCGATTCGCCGGCCGGACAGCTCACGTGGATACTGGAAAAGTTCTGGTCGTGGACCGACTGCGACGGCCATCCGGAAAACGTGCTGACGCGCGACGAGTTGCTCGACAACGTAATGCTGTACTGGCTGCCGGCGGCTGCGGCGTCGTCGGCACGTCTCTACTGGGAAAGTTTTCGCCGCACTTTGACGGATTCGGTGACGGTGCCGGTCGGCTGCTCGATTTTCCCCAAGGAGATTTTCCGTACGTCGAAACGATGGGCCGAGAAAAGATTCTCGAAGCTCGTGTATTTCAACGAGCTGACGAAGGGCGGCCACTTCGCCGCCTTCGAGCAGCCGGAAGCATTCGTCAAGGAAGTGCGCAACTGCTTCAGGCTCATGCGATAACCTGGTTGAGACTGGCGGCGGGTCATTTCAGGAAATACGCAAGTTTCGGAGCGCGGTTTCCGTCCAGCCTCGCGACGGCGCTTCTCCCTGGTCGTAGTCAGCGAAGTGCGGATCGCGTCCTGGCAGCTCTTTTGGCGGCGGCGCTCCGCGCTTTTTTGGTTCGCTTCGATGCGCTGGACTTTGTCTGCCGGGAAAGGGCTTTGGTCGAGGCCGACTGGCGTCCCTCTTTCTTGAGCGCGTTCATCGTCGCGCGCGAGCGCTTCTTCGAGGGCTTGTGAGGATGGCGGCCTTCCTCGGAATCAGCCTTTGCCTTTTGGCGGGTNNTCGCGCTGGTNGTGTCNGGGTCGGGTTGCGGCAACTTCACTCCGGCGCGCCGCGCCTTGGACAATCCGATCGCNATCGCCTGNTTGGCCGATCGCGCGCCATGTTTTCCCTCGCGCACATGATGAATCTCTTCGCGAACAAATTCGCCCGCCTGGACGGACGGAGATTTACCTTCAGCCTCGTCTTCGCGCGCCCTTTCGAGTGTTTCCTGTTCCGGCATTTGTCTTACTCCGTCGAGTGAGGATTTGGCGAATAATTGGGGCAACTCTTGTGCCATCTTAGCGATTCAATACCTCAACTCAGATCAAGGCGGTTCTCGGCTCATCAATTTTAAGGACCGGAGTTCAGTAAATTCTGCGCGACAAGAGATTCTGCTCTCATTTAAGCTTCAGCGCGGAAGACGGGAGATGGCGCGCGATTCTTTTGAGGTCGTCGACGAACTGCCGCATCTCCGCGTGTCGCGATTCCTCGGCACGCGAGCGCAAAATCGAAGAAGGATGAACCGTCGCGGTAATCAAGGGAGCGAGCGGCGATTTGATCATTTCAGCGCGCTGATGCGTGACGCGAAAATCGCGCGAGATCAACGCCTGCGCGGCCGTCGCGCCAAGACAGACGATAACTTTGGGGCCGACGCGCGCGATCTCCGCCTCCAACCATGGGCGGCAGGCCGCGATTTCGTCGGCGTTTGGTTTTTTGTGAATACGAAGTTTCCCGCGCGTGGTCGAATTGAAATGTTTCACGATGTTGGTGATATAGACGCACGTACGATCAATTCCCGCCTCTGCGAGCGCCGCGTCGAATAGTTTTCCCGCCGGACCGACGAAAGGACGGCCCTCGAGATCCTCTCGATTCCCGGGTTGCTCACCCACGAACATCACTTCCGCACCGGGCGCGCCCTCGCCAAAGACGACCTGGGTGGCGCGATTCCAGATGTCACAACCGCGGCACTCCTGCGCAACATCGCGCAAGTCTGCGACGGACGCGTCCGGCTCGATGAGGTCGATCGGCGACGGCCCAATTGTCCTTTTGCGCGGCATGTGTGAGCGGATCAATCGTATAGGACCTGGATCGAGACTCACGCTTCATTCAGTTGCTGATGCACACGAGGCAGCACGTGCTTTCCGTAGAACTCGATCACACTCTTTTGATCGGCTTGTCCCGAATGCACGTTCACGATCGTAGCACCGCTGTTGAATTGTTCGATTAGCGCCTTTACATGGACATCCGGATCCATACTTATAGGCCACTTGGCATAAACCTTATGCAGCGGTAGGTCTGCGGAAGCTTGATCCTGGATAGCTTGAGGATCGCGGATGTTGAAGTAGCCTTTGAAGGCCTTCGGCAGGAACCGCCAGAGCTCGGCCGAAGTTTTGGCATCGTTCTCGTCGCCGACGACAACAAATAGCTCGACGAGGACCGGCATCTGTTTGACATCCTTGCCGCCAGACTTAGCCCCCTTTTCGAATTCGGCTTTGTGTTTCTTCCAGCTTTCCGGATCGGTGACGAGGCCGTCACCATATCGTCCTGAGCGAAACATCGCCTTCGGACCGACATTCGCCGCCATCAGAAGAGGTATAGGTGCGGCCGGCGGGTCGTATAGCTTTGCGTTGATATTGTAATACTTACCAGTATGAGCAACCTGATCGCCGGTCCATAGCTTCCGAATGATTTCCGTCGCTTCAACCAAGCGCTCCGAACGCTCGGGCCACTTAGGCCACGATCCTATCGCTGCCTGTTCATTCAAGGCTTCGCCAGAACCGATACCGAGGAATATTCGCCCCGGATACAGCAAGCTCAACGATGAAAAAGCCTCGGCGACAACGGCAGGATTGTAGCGGAAGGTCGGGCAGGTGACCGTAGGTCCTATCCAGACGCGATGGGTACGCTCGCCGATCGCACTCATCGTGACCCAGGCTTGTCCCGAATGGCGTTCGTTCGCCTGCCAGGGTTGCAGATGATCGCTGGTGGCCAGCAGGTCGAATCCCGCCTGCTCAGCGGTCACGCCCAATTGCACAAGTTCCGGGACAGGAAACTGCTCGTGGGCCAGCATAAAGCCCACCATGGGCTTGGCTATAGGAGGGGTTGCTGCCTTAGGTCCCGCACTTGGAGTCGATTCAGTTGACATATTCGCCGCCATCACGGGCATTGTGGAACCCAGCGCTGAAGCGCCGATGAGCATGCCCGCCGACTTCAGCAGCGTGCGCCGAGTTGGGTCGCTCAAACCGCTGGTGTTGGATGATTTCATTTGATTGCCGCCTGCAACCTCCCTCCTGGAGAGGGGAATAGGAAACGCAGCAATGGATATGCCAGTCGCAGACCTTCATATAACAGTATTTTCTTGTGCTCAGCCGACGCCTCGATATTACCGATTTCACGGAGTCTTTCAGTAATCGAAGTTGTTCTGCCGTCGGAGCAAAACACTTTCTCGGCGAAACAGGCTTGGCAGAAAGTTTGCTGATCTTTAAGGCATAGGACCTTTTAAGCATAGGTTCTGAGGAGTTGTAGCAATGAAGAAAAATCTACCCACGTATTTGCTCGGAGCGACGCTCACGCTCGCGATGGCAACGTTCAGTTCAGCAGCTTTCGCTCAAGGAGCAGGTGGTGGCGGCGGAGGTGGCGCAGGTGGCGGAGGTGGCGGAGCCGGTGGCGCCGGAGCTGGCGCATCGGGAGGCGCAGGCGCAGTTGGTGGTTCGGGCAGTGGCGCGAGCATGGGATCCGGAAGCTCGGGGCCGGTCGGCGGTTCGGTGCCGGGTCCTTCGGGCGCAGACGTTCCAAGTAATCCAGGTATCAGCGCGATGAACTCGTCGGGTGCGGCGAATAGTGCCGAGAATGCAAACGCTACGAATTCTTCGGCCGCGAATGGGGGTACGAACGCGGGCTCGAGTGACGCGAACGGGAACTCGGCTACCCAGCAGCCAAACGGCCAGCCGAGTCTGAGTGCTCCGCCAGCCGCCCAATAACACGCTTTTAGTAAGCTGCGCGTGGGGTCCCTGGAATAGGGACCTCACGCGCGGCCTCACGTACCTAGTTCGCTAATCTCGGGACGGAAGCAGCTGCTTGATTGCTTCCACCAATCGTTCAGGTTCCACCGGCTTGACCATGCAGACCTGGAACCCTTCATCCAAGGCTCGCTGGCGATCGTGCTTGCCGCCGAGGCCCGTCAACGCCATCGCGACCATCTCGCCTGCCGGGAAAAGCTCGCGAACTCTACGAACCAGTTCGTAGCCGTCGATCGAGGGCATGCCGATATCGCTGAGCAGAACCCGAGGCGCGGATTGGGCGATCTCAGCTAGCGCCTCCTCGGCCGAGGAAGCGGTCCTGGTCTGCGCGCCGTATTGCCGCAGAAGTTCGGCGAGCACATCGCGCGAATCGGGCTCGTCATCGACGACCAGAATCGAAATGCCTTCGAGCTCCAACGGTGGCGCCGCGAATTGACCTTGAGCGTCGCCCGCAGCCGCTGGCCTGGCGTCCTTGATCGGCAGTCTGACTGAGAAAGTGGCGCCCTGATCCACGCCGTCGCTGATGGCTTCCACGGTGCCCGCGTGGAGTTCGACCAGATGACGCACGATCGCGAGGCCCAGTCCGAGGCCGCCGTGCGCGCGAGTGCTGCCGCTGTCAGCCTGGCTGAATCGGTCGAAGACGCGCGGCAGGAAGTCTTCAGAAATTCCACGGCCGGTATCGCGCACGGTCAGAGTCAGCTCGCGATCATTGCGTTCGATGCGAACCATGACGGCNCCGTCNCGCGGCGTNAANTTGATCGCGTTNGANAGCAGNTTCCAGACGACCTGTTGCANCCGATCNGCGTCNCCGCTGATCTCGTCGAAATCCGCCGCCATCTCGTATCCNAGCGCGACACCCTTNGCGTCGGCGGTAGGGCGCACGGCCGCNAGCGCNNCATCGACTACNGCGCNCATGCGNACGGTNCNGAAGGTCAGGTTGATTTTGCCGCGGANGATTCGCGANAGGTCCAGGATATCGTCGATNAGCGCCGTCTGCAGATGCACGTTGCGTTCGATNGTCTCGANNGCCTTCGANGANTTGGCCGCGTCGAGCTTGCCNGAGNTCAGCAGATGAACCCATCCCATGATCGCGTTGAGCGGATTGCGCAGCTCATGCGATACGGTCGCGAGAAATTCCTCTTTCATCCGGCTCGCGCCTTCCGCTTCCTGCAGCGCGTGATGTTCCGTATCGATGTCGGTAGCCGCGACGATCCATCCGGTCACACTTGCCGCTTCGTCCACTTGCGGAACCGCACGCATCAGGAACCATCGATACTCACCGTCGGTATGGCGCCGCAGGCGAACCTGCATCTCGGCTGAACGCTGGCCGGCGGTCGCGAGGTCCCACTCCGCCTTGAGCGCCGGCACGTCGTCGGGATGCACGAATTCAAACAGACGTTCGGCGGTGACCGCGATCGAGGCCTCGATACCGATATAGTCAACGGCGCGCTGGTTCCAGTAGTAGAAAGTCAGGTCGGGGCGCGCGACCCATACGCATTGCGGCAGCGCGTCCATCAGCGAACGAAAGCGCAACTCGCTGCGGCGCTCGAAGACCTCGCGTTCGCGTTGACGCAGGAGCGCGCCCTGGCGTTTGATCATCTGCTCCTTCTGGTGCAGGTCCACGAACACCGACACCTTCGAGCGCAGGATTTCCGGATCGAACGGCTTGAGCAGAAAATCGACCGCGCCGCGCGCATAGCCGCTGGCCACGTCGGCGTTGCCGATCGGCACCGCGGTCAGAAAGATAATCGGAACTCGCGCCGCGCTTTCGCGCTGGCAGATCACTTCGGCCGTGCGCAGCCCGTCCATTCC
>JGI12635J15846_10006373_pt1 | contig 10136 bp, 11 predicted proteins | sample BlaSpr_A8_OM2_M2_FD_15846 | JGI IMG/M metagenome (IMG submission 15846)
GGCGCTCGCTTTTCTTGCCGCCGACGCGACGCGTCTCGGCGGCTTCCTCGCGGCCACCGGGCTCGGGCCGGAGAACCTGCGCGAGGCCGCGCGCAACCCGTCGTTCCTGCCGGGCGTGCTCGATCACGTGCTGTCCGACGAGCCCATGCTGATTGCGTTCGCGGCGGAGGAAAGCATCGATCCCAAGGTGGTGGCGCAGGCGCGGCAGGCGCTGGCGCCGAGCGAGCATTGAATCAGTTTGCGAGCCGCGGGGTGCAACCGATTCTAATTCTTTGTCATCGCCGGGCTTGGCCCGGCGATCTCGCTTAGGGACGCACCACCGTGCCTCATGAATCGGAATGGCCGGGACAAGCCCGGCCATGACGAACAGGCCTGCGACTCGACTAGCGCGGCTTGGGGGCGTCGTCGGTGCAGGCGCTTGCCCCCGCCCTGCTTGGCCCGAACAGGTTGGTGCACTTGTCGCAGCCGGCGACCGCGAGCCCGAGCGCGACAATGGCGGCGATGCGCCAGCCCCGGCCCATGCCGGTATCCCTATGCGGCTCGTGGCCTTTTTCGGGCACGCGGTCCTTCGGCGGCAAACCAAGCATTCGTCACAAGCCCTTTGTGTTTCGCGGGCAACTTGTCGCCGGCCATCGATAACAAGGATTGGCTGGATCGGCCAGCGCGATCGCGAAACGCCGCGAAGTCGCCCTGGTTGCGCACGATTGGCCGCCCACTTCCGGCTGATTTACTTTGCATAGGGGCGGTGTAGGCTCTCGGCCTAATTTCTCTAGCGGGGATAACATGCTGAAATCACAAACGTCTTTCCGCCAGGCAACGGTCCTGGCGGTGGCGGCCGGCGCGCTCACGCTCGCCGCCGTTGGCTACGGTCTCGCGCAATCGGCGGGCATCGATCCTTCCAAGGTCAAGGTCACGCAGGAAACGGCCGTCGACCCGCGACTGCAGGAGTTCATGAAGCCCGGCAAACGCAAGGGCGGCCTCGCCGGCTCCGGCCGCATTCTATTCGGCACCGAGGTGCGGCCCGGCGCCTATCCCTTCCAGGTGGGCGTCATCCGCGACGAGTCTTCGCTCTGCGGCGGCTCGCTCATCCGCGACAACTGGGTGCTCACAGCCGCCCATTGCGTGAAGGTCTCCGACGGCAGCAAGTACGTGAACGCGGCGGCGGCCTCCTTCGACGTCTACGTGGGCTCCAACCAGCTGGTGAAGGGCGATCGCGTCAAGGTGGTCGAGGTCTATTCCCACCCCGACTACATCCCCGCCTTCACCGACAACGACGTGGCGCTCTTGAAGCTCGCGCGGGTTCCGCAGGGCGTGCGCTACGAAAAGATCGCGATCGTGACGCCGCAGAACGAGGCAACGCTGTCGGCCGCCGGCACGCGCATGCGCATCATCGGCTGGGGCAAGAGTGAGGAAGGCAAGATCCAGCAAAACCTGCGTGAGGCGTCGGTGACCATGGTCGATCGCGCCACCTGCAACAACAACATCGTGACCTCACGCCTCATCAACGTGCTCGGCGAGCTGCAGCGCCTGCGCCTGAGCCGCGAGAAGATGGAGGAATTCCTCGACAAGATCGGCCGTTACGCCGGTCCCCTCGTCACCGACTCCATGATCTGCGCCGGCGTGCCCAATCCCACCGCCGATCAATCGCGCGTCACCGACACCTGCCAGGGCGACTCGGGCGGTCCGTTGTTCACCCAGAGCGGCAGCACCTGGACCCAGGTCGGCATCGTCAGCTGGGGCGAAGGCTGCGGCCTGCCCAAGCTGCACGGCGTCTACACCCGCCTCGGCAAGTTCGCCCCGTGGGTGAATTCGACGATCAAGTGATCGGCTGACCACCATCGCAAAACGCGAAGCGGCCCGGACCTAGTCCGGGCCGCAAGCTTTAGAAGGCCTCACCGCCGCCTATTTCCGGCAGGGCGTGGGCTTGAGGAACTCGATGCTGGTCAGGTCGCCCTTGAGCGCGAAGCTGCCGTAGTCGAGCTTGAGCGCGCGGCTGACGCCGTTCTCGTAGAGCTCGAAGGCGAGGACGTACGCCGGCGTGCGCTCGCCGGTGCCGGGCTCGAAGTAGCTCAGCGTCACCGGATAGCGCTTGAGCTCTTTGAGCTCCGGCTTCTTCGCCGGCTCCTCCACCTCGCCACCCTTGCTCTCGACGCCGATGATGGCGAGCGTGTCATAGACGCGCTTGCCGTCGGGCGAGCCGTCGAACACCTTGACCTCCAGGATGCGGTCGCCGGCGCCGGCCGCGGCGATCAGCCGCTTCAAATGCTCCGTCGGCAACAAGACCGTGCCGTCGATCTTGAACGGCGGGGTCTTCGGCTTCGCCAGGCGCACCGAGAAGCCCCGGCCCGCGCGTTCGGCGCTGCCGTCCACGTCGTCTTTCACCTCGCGGTTGACGAAGTTCTGACTCTTGAAGCGGAAGGATTTCGCCGCACCATCCTCCCAGGTGATGCTGCGCAGATCGCTCGTCGACTGCTTGCCCTCGCCGGTGTCGAGCTCGGTGACCTGGCGCAGGCTCACGGCATAGCCCTCACATTCGTTGCCGGTCATCTCGAAGGCGATGCGGCCGCGCGCCTTGTCGACCCGCATGCTCGCCTTGTTGGGATCGATGGAGAGCTCATAGATCGCCCGGTGCGGCGCGAGCGGCAGCGGCGCCGCCAGCGCCGGTGCGGCGGCGAGGACGAGGGCGACGGGCAGGACGAGGCGAAGCGACATTTCAGAATCCCTTGCGAAATCGCCAGCAACATAGTTCGCCAAAGTGGGCAGGACAACGGCGGACCGCCTTGCGCGCCGGAAGCCGATCGGCGAAGACTCGGAGGTACATACTAAGGGGAGGCTCGCATGGCCGGACAGGTGGAGAAGAAACTCGCGGAACTGAAGCTGGCACTACCTGCCGCGGCGACCCCGATTGCCAACTACGTACCCACGGTGCGCACTGGCAACCTCCTCGTCTGCTCCGGGCAGTTGCCCATGGGCCCGGGCGGATTGGCCTACAAGGGCAAGGTCGGGGGCGAGGTCAGCCCCGAGGACGGCGCCGCCGCGGCCCGCCTTGCGCTCCTCAACGTGCTGGCCCAGGCGAAGGCCGCGCTCGGTGATCTCGACAAGATCAAACGCTGCGTGCGCCTCGGCGGCTTCATCAACGGCGCGCCCGGCTTCACGGCGCTGCCGGCGGTCATGAACGGCGCCTCGGACCTGATCGTGGCCGTCCTCGGCGATGCCGGCCGCCACGCCCGGACCACAATCGGGGTCGGCGAGCTTCCGCTCGGCGCCGCCGTCGAGGTCGAGGCGCTGTTCGAGGTCGCCTGAAGTGGCACCCGATTGGGTCGCGGCGTGCGCAATCGCCCACCGCGGCCTGCACGGCGGCGACGTCCTCGAGAACACCATCGCGGCGGCCGCGGCGGCGGCTTCGGCCGGTTACGGCATCGAGGCGGATCTCCAGCTCACCGCCGACGAGGAGGTGGTGGTCTTTCACGACGACACCCTCGAGCGCCTGACACAGGCGAGCGGCCCCCTCGCCGTCCGCAGGGCCGCCGATTTGCGCAAGGTGCCGTTCCGCGCGGGCGCGGGCCATATCCCGAACCTGCGCGAGTTCCTCGGCGCCGTGCGCGGCCGCGTGCCGTTGTATCTTGAGCTCAAGAGCGCGTGGAACGGCGACACGCGCCTCGTCGGGCGCGCTGCCGCCGTGCTAGCGAGCTATTCCGGCCCGGCGGCGCTCATGTCGTTCGACCCGGACCTGGTGAAGGCCGTGGGCGAGGTCGCGCCGGCGATTCCCCGCGGCATCGTGGCCGAGAGCGCCCAGTTTCGCCGCGAATGGAACCGCATGCGGTGGCTGCGGCGCTTTGCGCTGGGCAACCTCCTGCACCTTTCCCGCACCAAGCCCGATTTCGTCGCCTACGGCATTCGCGACCTGCCGGCGCTGGCGCCGCTCGTGGCGAGACGCCTGCTCGGGTTGCCGCTGTTGACCTGGACCGTGCGCACGCCCGCGGACCAGGCCCGCGCCCGGCGCTGGGCCGACCAGATGATCTTTGAGGGCTTCCGGCCGTAAACTGTGGAAATGACTCGTTCCTTGCGCGTCCGCGTCGAGCCCTCGATCAAGGCGATCCCGGCCGAAGCCTGGGACGCCTGCGCCGCCGTCGCAGCGGAATCAAATTCTCAAGTCGACCCGCATAACCCATTCACCACGCACGCTTTTCTTTCGTCGCTGGAGGACTCCGGCGCCGCCACCGCCCGCACCGGCTGGGGAGCCCGGCACCTCGTGGTCGAGGACGACGCCGGCATTCTCGCGGTGATGCCCGCGTACCTGAAGTCCCACAGCCAGGGCGAATACGTGTTCGATCACGGCTGGGCCGAGGCCTTCGAGCGCGCCGGCGGCGAGTACTACCCGAAGCTGCAGGTTTCGGTGCCGTTCACCCCGGTCAGCGGCCCCCGCCTCCTCGTCCGTCCCGGCCCGCGCGCGGCGGAAGCGCGCGAGGCGCTGGTCGCGGGTGCGCTGGAGGTGACGAAGCGCGCCGACGCCTCGTCGCTGCACATCACCTTCCCCACCAAGGCCGAGTGGGAGTACCTGACCGGCCTCGGCTTCCTCGCCCGCACCGACCGGCAGTTCCACTGGTTCAACCACAACTACGGGCGCTTCGACGATTTCCTCGCCGCGCTCGCCGCGCGCAAGCGGAAAACCATCAAGCGCGAGCGCGAGAAGGCGCTCGAGGGCGTCGAGATCGTGCGCCTCACGGGGCCGGAGCTGACCGAAGCCGCGTGGGACGCCTTCTTCTCCTTCTATATGGACACCGGCGCGCGCAAATGGGGCAGCCCGTACCTGAACCGCAAGTTCTTTTCGCTCGTCGGCGAGCGCATGGGCAGGCGCATCGTGCTGATCATGGCGCGGCGGGCGAAACGCACCATCGCCGGCGCGCTCAACTTCCTCGGCCGCGACACCATCTACGGCCGCTACTGGGGCACGACCGAGGAGCGGCCGTTCCTCCATTTCGAGGTCTGCTACTACCAGGCGATCGAGTACGCGATCGACCACAAGCTCGCCCGCGTCGAGGCCGGCGCGCAAGGGCCGCACAAGCTCGCGCGCGGCTACGTGCCGGTGCCGACCTACTCGGCCCATTACATCGCGAGCCCCGGTTTGCGCCACGCCGTGGCCGAGTATCTGGAGCGCGAGCGCGCCTTTGTGGAAGCCGACCGCGAGGAGCTTGCGGCGCTCGCGCCCTTCCGCAAGGATGGCAAGTGACGGGGGCAACCATGGCGGACTACGACTCGAACAATCTCTTCGCGAAAATCCTGCGCGGCGATCTGCCGTCCTACAAGGTGTACGAGGACGACAAGGCGCTCGCCTTCCTCGACATCATGCCGCGCGCGCCCGGCCACACGCTGGTGCTGCCCAAGGCCGCCGCGCGCAACGTCTTCGACGTCGCGCCCGACGACCTCGCCCACGTGATGAAGGTGGCGCAGCGTGTCGCCAAAGCCGCCAAGGACGTATTCGGCGCCGACGGCATCACGCTGCAGCAGTTCAACGAGAAGGCGGGCGGCCAGGTGGTCTTCCACCTCCATGTGCACGTCATCCCGCGCAAGGAGGGTGTCGCGCTCAAGCCGCCGGCAAGCGAGAAGGAGAAGCCCGAGGTGCTTGCCGAGCAGGCGGAGAAGCTGAAGGCGGCGCTCGCCTCTGCCTAGCGCGCCTCGCTCAGCCAGGCGCCGGCGATCATGATCGCCTCGCCGGCGAGGACGCCGAGCAGCATCGAGCGCCGCGCCAGGAAAAAGACCACGAACCCGCCGGCGACCGCGCCGACGCGGATCGCAAGCGGCACCGCGACGAGGTCGCCGGTCGGCACCAGCACGATGCGCGTGATCACACCGGCGACGAGCGCCGTCGCCACCGCGCGCACGAAGATCAACCACTCGGAGTCCTCGTCGAGCCCGTGCGCCAGCACCACCGCCGCCGCGCGCCAGATCTCGGTGGGCAGGAAGCCCGCCAGGATGACGAACAGATACGGCCACAGCGCCGGATCGAGGCTCACGCGCGCTTCTCCCAGAGGCGGTGCGCCGCATAGGCGGCGGTGCCGCCGACGAGCCCGGTCCACAACAGATCGAGCGTGCCGGCGTAGAGCGCCATCACCGGCGCGAGCGCCAGCCCGAAGGCAAGCGACAGGCGATCGACGAGATCGCGCGCGTTGCGCGTGAGCGCCAGCAGGAACGAGATCGGCGTCAGGAACAGGAGCCCGGTGGCGAGCGCATGCGGCAGCGTGCCGGCGAGCGCGTAGCCCACGAACGTGGAGAGGACCGCGCCGCCGTGCGCCACGGTGACGAGGCCGAAGTAGAACGGCCGCCTCCCCTCCGCCGGCAAGGTGGGCAGGTGGCGCATGCCTTCGACCCAGAGCGTGATCGCCACGTAATGGGCGGCGAGGAACAACAAGCCGCGCCGGCCACCGCGGCCGCGCAGGTACGGCAGGATGGTGACCACCAGCGGCAGGAGCCGCACCGACGACAGCCCGATGGCGAGCGCGACCACCGGCGCCGCGGTGCCGGCTGCAAAGGCGCCGACCAGGAGGAGCTGCGCCGGCAGCGCCCAGATCAGCGCCGTCGAAAGCACCGCGGCCGCGAGGGGAAAGTCTACGTCGTGGATCAGGCCGCCGAAGCCGACGTAGGAGGCGAACAGCACGCCGACCTGCACGGAGCGGAAGGCCGCCTTGATGCCGCGGCCGTACCAATGCGTGCGGTCAACAGCGGGCGCATTCACGTCGGATCGCCTGGGGGAATCGGACACGGGGGTCAACTCATAGCAACCGGCACTGCCAATGGCTCACCAGACCAGGCATGCAACAACGTCATGGCCGGGCTTGTCCCGGCCATCCATGAAAAGGTCGCATAAAGACTTGGATGCTCGGGACTCGGCCTTCGGCCGGGCCGGGCCGGGCATGACGATCTTGGTCACACCTTGACGAGCGGCAGCTTCGGCACCGGGCTGCCGCCGGAGCCGGACGGGCCCTTCTTCGCCTTCTTGAAGGCGGAATGACGCGGCCGCTTCCTGGCCTTCGGCTTCTCGATCTTCTCCGGCCGCGGCGTGATCGGGCCTTCCGGATATTCGAAGCCGAGCGTCTTCTTGCCCTCCTCCTCCTTGACCACGACGCGCACGTGGCCGCCGTTCTTCAGGCGGCCGAACAGCACCTCGTCGGCCAAGGGCTGCTTCACCTTCTCCTGGATGACGCGCGACATCGGCCGCGCGCCCATCTGCTCGTCGTAGCCGTTGTCGACGAGCCACGCCGCCGCTTCCTCGGAAAGCTCGATGGTGACGCCGCGGTCGTCAAGCTGGGCCTCGAGCTGCATCACGAACTTCTCCACCACCTTGGCGATGATCGCCGGCGGCAGGTGGCTGAAGGTGATGGTGGCGTCGAGCCGGTTGCGGAACTCCGGCGTGAACATGCGGGTGATCGCTTCCGTGTCGTCGCCTTCGCGCTTGGTGCGCGTGAAGCCGTAGGCGGACTTGGCGAGCTCCGAGGCGCCGGCATTCGTCGTCATGATCAGGATGACGTTGCGGAAGTCGACCTGCTTGCCGTTGTGGTCGGTGAGCTTGCCGTGATCCATGACCTGCAACAGGATGTTGAACAGGTCCGGATGCGCCTTCTCGATCTCGTCGAGGAGGAGCACGCAGTGCGGCGTCTGGTCGACGCTATCGGTGAGCAGGCCGCCCTGATCGAAGCCGACGTAGCCGGGCGGCGCGCCGATCAGGCGCGACACCGTGTGGCGCTCCATGTACTCAGACATGTCGAAGCGATGCAGCGGCACGCCGAGCGCGGCGGCGAGCTGGCGCGCCACTTCGGTCTTGCCGACGCCGGTCGGGCCCGAGAACAAGTAGGAGCCGATCGGCTTCTCCGGCTCACGCAGGCCGGCGCGCGCCAGCTTGATCGCCGAAGTGAGCGCGCCGATCGCCTTGTCCTGGCCGTAGACCACCTGCTTGAGCGAGCTTTCGAGGTTCGACAGCACCTCGGCGTCGTCCTTCGACACCGTCTTCGGCGGAATGCGCGCCATGGTGGCGACCGTGGCCTCGATCTCCTTGATGCCGATCGTCTTCTTGCGCCGGCCCTCGGGCAACAGCATCTGCGCCGCGCCCGACTCATCGATCACGTCGATCGCCTTGTCCGGCAGCTTGCGGTCGTGGATGTAGCGCACCGACAGATCGACCGCCGCCTTGATCGCCTCGTTGGTGTAGCGCAGGCGGTGGAAGTCCTCGTAATAGGGCTTCAGCCCCTTGAGGATGTCGACCGCGTCGTCGGCGGTCGGCTCGTTGACGTCGATCTTCTGGAAGCGGCGCACCAGCGCGCGATCCTTCTCGAAGTACTGGCGGTACTCCTTGTAGGTGGTCGAGCCGATGCAGCGCAGGTTGCCCGTCGACAACGCCGGCTTCAGCAGGTTGGAGGCGTCCATGGCGCCGCCCGAGGTGGCGCCGGCGCCGATCACCGTGTGGATCTCGTCGATGAACACGATCGAGTGCGGATAGGCCTCGAGCTCCTTGATGACCTGCTTCAGCCGCTCCTCGAAGTCGCCGCGATAGCGCGTGCCGGCGAGCAGCGAGCCCATGTCGAGGGTGAAGATGGTGGACTTGCGCAGAACCTCCGGCACCTCGCCCTCGACGATGCGCCGCGCCAGCCCCTCGGCGATCGCGGTCTTGCCGACGCCGGGCTCGCCCACGTACAGCGGATTGTTCTTCTGCCGGCGGCACAGCACCTGGATGGTGCGCGCGAGCTCCGACTCGCGGCCGATCAAGGGGTCGATCTTGCCCTCGCGCGCCTTCTTGTTGAGGTTGACGCAATAGGCTTCGAGCGCGTCGGTTTTCTTCTTGCCATCCTCGCCGGGCTTGGTGTCGGTCTCGTCCTCGACGCCGCGCACGGGCTTCGACTCCGACATGCCTGGCCGCTTGGCGATGCCGTGGCTGATGTAGTTGACCGCGTCGTAACGGGTCATGTCCTGCTCTTGCAGGAAATAGGCGGCGTGACTCTCGCGCTCGGCGAAGATCGCGACCAGGACGTTGGCGCCCGTCACCTCCTCGCGGCCCGACGACTGCACGTGGATCACCGCGCGCTGGATCACGCGCTGGAAGCCGGCGGTCGGCTTGGAGTCGTCGGCCGCCTCCATCACCAGGTTCTCGAGCTCCCCGTCGATGTAGTCGACGAGGTTGCGCTTGAGCTTCTCGATGTCGACGTTGCAGGCGCGCATCACCGCCGCCGCGTCCTGGTCCTCGGTGAGCGCGAGCAAGAGGTGCTCGAGCGTCGCGTACTCGTGGTGACGCTCGTTGGCGAGCGCCAGCGCGCGGTGCAGCGATTGCTCCAGGCTACGCGAGAACGTCGGCATCAGACGATCCTAACCCGATTCATTTCTTCTCCATGACGCATTGTAGCGGATGTTGGTGCTTGCGGGCGAAATCCATTACCTGCGTCACTTTCGTTTCCGCCACCTCGTAGGTGAAAATCCCGCATTCCCCCACCCCGTGCTGATGCACATGCAACATGATGCGTGTGGCATCTTGGCGGCTCTTGCCGAAGAATCGCTCGAGCACATGCACCACGAACTCCATCGGCGTGTAGTCGTCGTTGAGCAAGAGCACCCGGTAGAGGTTCGGGTGCTTTACCTGCGGCTTCGTCCGGGTGAGGACCCCCGTGCCGGTCCCCCCGTTCTCGCGGCCCTTGCGATCGTCGGCCCCGGCCATCAACGGTCCAATTGTCGCTGCCGGCCTATGGTGAAGAGACAAGTCCATGATTCGCGAGGGTTTGGGCGCCCGCCCCGCCGCAGCGCAGCGAAGCAGAGGTAAATAATAGGAATTGCCGGGCCCTAGCGCCAGGGGCGCCGCGACGCCCCTTTAACCATGCCCGGCGAGGGCCCGCCCCGGGCCGCCGATAGGGCGGAAAATCACTGATCCCGGCAAGATTTGCTTAAAGGCCGTGTGCGCATGATGTGGCAACCCTCAGGAATGGTGCCCTCGCCCATGCGCAACTCAGGCATTCGCAACTGGTTTTCCGACCATCGCGGCAACGTCGCGATCACCTTCGCCCTCGCCATCATCCCGGTGTTCGGGGCGATGGGCATCGCCGTCGACTACAGCATGGCGAACTCCGCCCGCACCAACATGCAGGACTCGCTCGACGCCA
>JGI12635J15846_10006374_pt1 | contig 10136 bp, 9 predicted proteins | sample BlaSpr_A8_OM2_M2_FD_15846 | JGI IMG/M metagenome (IMG submission 15846)
CTGACAACGTGATCCCGGTCGCAATTCCGGCGGCGAGACCAAAGAAGAGACCAAGGCCGAGGCCGTAGCCGATGCCAAAAACAACAGAGTACGTGACGGCGCGGGTAAGCAGTCTCAACGGACCGTGCTGTCCACCCAACAAATCGTAGGCGAGGTAGAGGCTGCCTAACACATCGAGGCATGTACCCATAATGCTGATGGCTGCGACGGTATGGTGGTCCATCGAGCCATAAGGCTAACACTTTGATGGGTCCGAATACTTCAGAAGTGGCTGACTCCGAACTGAATCGGACACCGGGGGGCCCTGATATCGACGCGACCGACAAGAAAGCGTTTTGGGCGGTATGCCTACCAGGCAACGGCCAGCTTCCAGCACGCCGACTTATTCACAGACTGCGTGGGGAAGGGATTTCTCTCCAGCGGTCTTGAGTCCCTCTTAATTGTGGCCGAAATCCGGGCTGCCGACCAATCCTCACTGTATCGGCTTAGCCTGTAGAAAACGCATGAAAATACTCTTCCATGGCCCTGCCCGCTGATACTCGCGGTGGAAATACGACTCGTAAGCAAGCCGACTTCTTTCTGCGCTTCGATAAGTAGGCAGGCTGGGCAGGCCAGCAAAATTGAGCTTTTCTGCATCCGCCGCACCAGAGTTCGTTCATCACTCAGCCTCCAAAGGGTTGCGGTAGAGTTACGGTCCACAACTCGAACAGTTTTTTCAAGTTCTTCTACTTCGGCAGCCTTCAATGACGCAGGGTGGCTTGGCGACTCATGATCGGAGGGAGTCTCGTAATGGAAAGGCGGTAGCGCGTTTCCGGCAGCTTTCCGGCAATTCATCGCTCAGGCGCGGGCTGGTAGAGTGGACGGTAGTGACGCCGCATGCATTTGTAGCATCTCGCAACTTGGAGCAGCAGAAGCAAACACGCGCGATCAAGCCACGTGGGGCCGGGAACAGTCTCGGTGCTCGAGCTCAAGGCTCGGAAACTGATTTCGGTTATACCTGTTTCTCAGAAAACGCAGCGCACCTCCATCTCTGTCGACGATCGAACAGTCTTCACCGGCGACCAGACGAAGCCGCGTAAATCCGATCTTTTCCATAGACCGCACAATGACTCTAGATTGTCCTTAGCAAATCGCAAGAAAGAGTGCATTGTAGTACAAGCTCGGAGATTGCATGGGCGTCGAAGTTACCGCGACGCAGTTACATCGCCGCGCTGCATCGCTTAGAATAGCTAATAATAATGGCCACTTTTTCTACCCCTGATAACGATCCGAATATTGAGGCTTCAGGAAGGACTCCTGTTCCTCTGGAGTTCTCTAAGGATTTTCTTTGGGGCGTATCGACGGCTGCTCACCAAGTGGAGGGCAATAGCCAAAATCAATGGTCAGATTGGGAAGCCGCCGGGCACATTCGCTCCGGCGATACCTGTGGGAGTGCATGCGACTGGTGGGGCAATGCCGAACGCGATTTTGACCTGGTGCGCGATATTGGTCTGAATGCCCTGCGTTTTTCTGTAGACTGGAGCCGCATCGAGCCAAGACAGGGCGAATGGGATCTTACGGCGTTGTGGCGCTACCGGGAAATGCTCGACGGTCTGGTGCAGCGCGGCATTTCGCCCATTATCTGCCTGCATCACTTCACCCATCCCCGATGGTTCGAACACCATGGCGCCTTCTTAAGCCTCGACGCTCCGGAACTCTTTGAGCGCTTTACTCGGGTGGTGATTGACGCACTGGGGGAACATTGTAGCCGTTGGCTGACCTTCAACGAGCCTAACGTGTACGCCGCGATGGGATATGCTCTCGGCGAATTTCCTCCTGGGCGTCGTGGTGACATCGGCGCCGCGATGCGAGTAATGAGCGCCATGGCTCGTTGCCATCTGCGCGCTTATCATGCGATTCACCAACTGCAGCCGCATGCCGAGGTCGGATGGGCGCACCACTATGTTGTATTGGAGCCGCAAGGCCGTGGGCCAGATCGTTGGATCGCTGCCCTGGTGAACGAGCTGTTCAACGAGAGTTTCCTGCGTCTGATTCAGTACGGCAGGCTTCCTTTTCCCTTGAGTATGCTCGACGGAACCGCCGGCGCGGTGAAAGGTTCGTGTGATTTCGTCGGTTTAAACGTTTACAACCGATTCCACGTGGCTTTCGACTATAGAAATCGCGCTCAGGCATTTGCTCGTCTGTTCGTCCCGCCGCACGTACCCCAAGGGGACAGCGCTTGCGACCGACCCTACGGCGAGGCTTACCCTCAGGCATTGCGGCAAGCGGTCGAGCGGTCGGCGAAGCTCGGCAAGCCGATTTACATCCTTGAAAACGGAGTGCCCGATGCACAGGACCGCATTCGCCCGTGGCTCATCGTGAATGCAGTAAAGGAGATGCATCAGTTGATTGCGGAAGGTCACGACATCCGAGGCTACTTTCACTGGACGCTCACCGATAATTTCGAGTGGACCGAAGGCTGGCGTCTGAGATTTGGTTTGGTGGCCCTGGATTGTGCTACGCAGGAAAGAACGATACGTGGCAGCGGGAAGTTGTATGGAGAAATTGCGCGCAGGAACGCTCTATCGCCGGAGATGATTGCGGAATATGGGCAGCTCGAATCTGCATCCGCCACGAAGTTCTAGCGACACTTCGCGTTCGTGCGATGCCCTCCGCGATGTTTAGGTTGAGTCTCTGTTGGCTCATATCGACATTCAGGACGAGTGTCTCAGCGCGATCCTTGTAACATCGCGTGGCGCCCCATCAGATCGACATTACCCATCGGCGCGACCGGCATATATTCCGGGCTGTGCCGCTCAAACACCTCTTCAAGGATGACTGGAACTTCAAAGAGCGCACGATTAGTATGCGCCCGCGCGTTGTCGCGAAATTCCTGGAAAGTGGAAGGCCTCAGAAGTTGTTCCACGGCGGCCGCGACCTCCTGGAAACTTGGCAAAACAATTCCGAGCCGTTTCTCGGTGAGCCATTCCGTGTTGTAGCGCTCCTGCGGCATGGTTTTGGCATTGCTTTCCACGATGGCTGGCAGATCGAACTGTAACACTTCGCTGATGGATCCGGGCCCAGGCTTGCCAACGAAGAAATCCGCCAGCGCCATGTAGTAATCCACCTGCGAGGTGAAGCCTTCGACGAGGATCTTCTTCTTTGTCCGAAGCTTCTTGAGCTTCACGGCTAGATCTTTGTTGTGGCCGCACATCATGATCAACTGGAGGTCCTGAGCACTTTCGTCTAGCTTCGCGGCGATATCCAGCATCACCGGCGCTCCGTGGCCGCCGAACAACACGATTCCTGTGGGACGATCCGGAGCCAGTCCCAACCGCTTCCGTTCCACCCCACGATCGATGAGCGTCTTCTGATAGAACTTCGACTTCATCACCATCCCCGACGTCTCGAATATGCTCAGCGGCGAGTGACCCATCGCCAGAGCCTGCTGCTTCGCCCGCGCAGTGCCGCAGATTAGGAATTCCGACTCGCGTTCGATCCAGAAGTGTGGGGGGTAGTCTGCGAAATCCGTCAACATCGTAACAAACGGCGCCTCCGGCAGAGATTTTCGAACGCTTTCTGCGATCTGACGGTTGAAGTGGGGAATAACCGACAAAACGAGATCGGATGGATTTTCAGCCCAATACTTCTGAAGAACCCGAACGATGCGACCATGATTCAAGCGAATCGACGCTTGCAAGATGGGTAAGAGTTGTGGCGTGAAGCGCGTCCAACCCCGGCGCAGAATCAGGTTGTAGACGTCCTGAATGCGCATACCAGTCGTGCGATGAACCGGGTCGATCCGGTCCAGCAGTTCCTGCAGATTTAGCAGGGTAACCGTCCAAGGGGAAGACTGTGCTTCCATCGCGGTCTTGACTGCGTCAGCGGCATTGCGGTGTCCGCCACCAGCGTCGTAGAAGACGATATTCAGATTTCGCATGATTCACAACCTCATCTTTGGATCATCAGACTTTGAATCATCAGCCCGAATGCCCGCCAGGTTGCTGCGCAGGGCAATTCCCATCTATTAGGATTCCCAATCTTTACGTATGGGAGATGACAGTAGTATTAAATATTGATGAAATGCGGAGAAAGGGTAACGTTTTGGTAACAGGTTGAGGCGCGGTGTTTGGAGTCTTACGAGGAGTTGTCACCTTCGCAGGAATCCAGCAGCGCCGCCTGGGAGCATCCGCTAAACCAAGAAAGCAGAACAGTAGAACAGGGGAGATCCACGATGCAAGGGCATCCGAGCGTCATTCAACCTTTGCTGGGACTTTGCGCTGGTCCTCGGATTGGGAGTTGTGCGAACCATGATGGCGACGGACCCGCGGCAGAGGTTCACGCAGTTGACCGCACAGTCAGCGAGGCGAGGCCCCAGGTCGGCCTTGCAGCAGACTGAAAGCAAGCCCCCGTTGGATTACGCCTGCCGACGGCGGCGAACCATAGCGAGTCCAACGAGGCCCGTGCCAAAGAGCATGAGACAGTTGGGCTCAGGTACTACTGCCGTAGCCGTAAAGGTAGAGCTTCCGCTGTCGCCATTGAAGATCAGCAAGCCGTCGGTCGTGCCAAAGGACAGGCCGGGGTTGAGAATCGACCCGCCGCTAATAGGCCCAATGGCGGTGGTTAGACCATAGGTGGCGAACGCCGGATTGTGGGTGATCAATACGACATCCTCTGACTCGGTGAAATCATAAAGCCCGGCATTTTCATTACGCTGAACGTCGCCCACTCCCATGGAGTCGGTAAACGTGAACGATCCGATGCCGGATATGTCCACTGTCGCTGTCCCCACAGTGTTTACGTAGGCACCGGGAGAGAGTAGGACGACGTTCGAGGTATTTCCGGCAAAGGTGATGCTCACCGATGCGTCGGTAAAGGATGTCCCACCGATGCTTCCGGTGACGGACGCATCGGATAGCGTGTACTTGATCGTGTTGGCGTAGCTCGGTCCCGCTCCGAGGAGCAACATGGCTAACACCGCGAATATGATCAAGGCCGTTCGCTTCATGGTTCCTCCCTGTACGAGCCAGAACTTCTGAGCCGCAGCACTTGTGGTTCCAAGATGCTTTCGACTTAGGAACAATTGTGGAATGAGGTAACCCTCTAAATTTCTACTTTTAGCGTGGCAGTAGAACTCGGCTTTGCTCGTTTCGGTTTTCGTCCACTGCGCATGGCTTTACACATAAATGGCTTTGCACATAATATGAAGTCCAATCGACCCTTAAGGAATCGTCTCCAAAGGGAACGCTCTCTCCACTTTCGGCCCGAGGCTGCACAATCCTATTATAGAACTGACGTTGTCTCCTTGAGGGCTCAGCTTTCCTGAGCCGTGTTCCGTACTGCAGCGCCTGCCTACCTCATAAAAGAGGGCCTAGGGCAGCGATCCCAGTTCGCACCTCAATTGCTCAATACACTTCGACCGAGCTGATTCAGTTGCTCCGGTGGATTGCTTCCGATGGCCAGTTGAGAATGGATGACCAGATTGTCGATGAGATGGTTGCGCTGCTCGGCTTCAGCCGGAGCGCAGTCCGGATCGAGCGAGCCATTCAATCCGCCATTACGTGCTGACGGCCACGATCATAGCCGATCTCAGGGTTTCAGTTTTTGCAGCAGTCGAAATCTGGCGCAGCGGATTTAAGTCCGCTGCGTCTGCCGGTAAATGACTGCTACTAAATTATTTAATTTATGATTTCTGAATGAGTGGCTCCTGGTCCATGAGAGATTTCAACGACGCTGCAAAAGGCGGAATTTTGAACCGGCGTTTTTTCCTCCCCGCATCACCACCCGGCGTACAATTTCGGAGTTCGTGCGTGGGCAAGCCGCGCCGCATCCAGGAGACACGCCATGTACGCAAATGCATCCCCGCATCCCACGCACCATTCGTCGGCAGCCCCGAATCCATCGTCTGCCACCACATACATCCTCATCACCGAGCCCGCAGACGATCTCACTCCCATCTACAACCTGCTCTCCTCGGCCAAGAAAGCCATCGACATGACCATATACGAGCTCACAGACATTACCGTCACGTCGATGCTCGGCAAAGCCGCAGCTGCCGGCATCGCGGTTCGCGTGATTCTCGATCAGAATGACGAGAAGAAAAGCAACACCCCCGCCTACAACTATCTTCAGGAGAACCACGTTGCGGTTCATTGGGCAAACCCGATCTACATGGCGACGCACCAGAAGACGATCACCGTCGACCAGGCCACCGCGGCACTCATGACCCTCAATCTGACGCCCACCGACTACGCCACCACGCGCGACTTCGCCGTGCTTACCAACAACGCGGCCGATATTGCGGCCATTGAAACCACCTTCAATGCCGACTTCCAGAATCAGTCCATCACCCCGCCAACCGGCGACAATCTGGTCTGGAGTCCCACCAACTCCTCCAGCGCGCTGCTAGCACTCATCGGCAGCGCAAAAACTTCACTGCTCATCTCGCAGGAGGAGTTCGATGACCTGTCCCTCGAAACGGCCCTGGAAGCGGCACTCAAGCGTGGCGTCGCGGTCACCCTCGTGCAGGAAAATCTTGAGAATAAGTACGAATCGGTGCTCACAACGCTCAAATCCGCCGGCGCGCATATCGCCGTCTATACTTCCTCGACCGGCTACTATATTCACGCCAAGACCGTTCTGGCCGACTATGGTACCGCAGCGGCCAAGCTCTTTGTGGGATCAGAAAATTTCACCAGCGAATCATTGGGTAAGAACCGCGAACTGGGGCTCATCTTCTCCGATCAGGCCTGCATGACTGGAGTCAACACGGCGATCACCGCAGATTTCAAGGGAGGAACGCCCTTCTAACCTTGAATTTCTCACGATTAAGGTTCTTCCTCAATTGTGGTGCAGGCTGGACTGATTGGTAAGGTGACAGAATGGTTGGAATCTGGATGTGTCTACCGATTCATGCTCGGGGAAACGCGGACTCGAGGCTGCTGGCTCACGCGGACTCGAGGCTGCTGGCTCACGCGGTCGTATATTTCACTTGCGACTTGTCTTTGTGAGAAGGTGTTATCACCACCTCGGGATTTGGGATGGGAACAAGGTAAGTGGCGAAGCCGATGCCGACAAGAATCGTTCCGAACGCTTTCCCGGTGTGAAGGTTCGAACGACCAATTTTCCCATCTCGAGTTTGTAGAATTTTGTTTTGTATCGTCGTGTAAAGAGCTGCTGCATCGCTTCCCGCAGGTTGAGCTGGGCTTCTTCGACAGAACCGTTGGCTGCCGCTGTTAGCCTACCCAAAAAAGCCCACAGACTAAGCTGCGGGCACGGTAGGATCCATTCTATTCGTCATGTCGAGAAAAAGACTTGCGAGTTTGCTGTGCAAGCTGCCCGAATTTTCAGACATTCCTTGGACAATCGGGGCTGGTTTAGCAGAGATCGGTTTCATTTTCGAAAGTTTCACAAGCAGTTCTTCAACCTTGCGCTGCTCATGCGGCTGGGGCAGGCTGGTCTGTGTCATGATGCAATTCTCTCACGCCGCGGCGAGAAGCAGGTCAGTCGCATCACTTGCAAGGCACCAAGGGACCATCTGTGAAAATCTTGTAACAGTTCCGCAACGCAGCAGGCGTCGCTTTGCGAAGGGTCATGCACTTCCGTAATCTTCCTGTTGTTTTTGATTGCGTAACATACTTGCCTCGTATGGCAGCCCTCCCCCCAGTCTTCGCGTCCCGACGCGCTGCACGAGTGCGTCTTCCGAACCCGACCCCTGCTGTTCTTCGATGCCAGGACGGGAGCCGCGTGGCAGGCAGTTTGCAGGTTGTTTCCGGCGCAGGCGGCAGGCTCCGTCTGTCTCGACCTCTCGATCCGAACACTCGGGTTAGCTTGATGTTCCTCAGTGACGGAGGGCCGGTACTCGCGAAGGCAGAGATGTTGAGCCCTCTGTCTCGCACCCAGCAGGCGTTTCGGTTCGTTGCGCTTGATCGAAACTATCGGCGCAATCTACAGCTCGCGATTCAGTCGCACTTGGGCCAGAGATCCGATGAAGACCGATGGATTGCGAAGTATCGATCCGCGATGATTCATGGGGCGCCGTCACGAAGAGGAGCCCTGAAGATCGTCTTTGGATCGGTTGTTTTCGGAATCCTGGTTTTGATCTGCTCGGCATGCTTTCTTCGTTTCGAGTTGCTCAAATGACTGCGTCTCACGCGAATACCCGACGCTGGCAACGGTATCCAGAGGAGCTGCGGGTCCGCATCCTTCCGTGCAGCCGGCTTCCTGCGATTGCGGTGCCGGGCCGGGGTGCTGGATTGAGTCAGGGCGGAATGGCTCTCTATGCCGGGGTCAATATGGAGCTTGACGATCTCATTGAGATTGAATTTCCGACTCCGCACCCTGTGAGAGTCATGGCAGCCGTTCGCAATCGTAATGGCCGTTGTTTCGGGTTGGAATTCCTAGCGAGATTGCATGGGCAGACTGGCGGTTTGCCGAAGAATCGGCCGCCAGCCCTTCCCGAACCACATGCCAAGATCGCGGGCAGCGTGAAGATTGCCGACCCCCCTTTGGTCGAGAAAGTATATGCGGCCTTGGATCGAAAATTGCTGGAGGTCGCTCGTGTGCGGAGGGAGATTGAGGCCCTGATCGTCGCAGCTCCCCTGCTTGCCGAATGAATGGTCCGAATCCAGCAGGCACAAACCGAAGAATTACGCTGCGGTCTCTGCTTTTGTGCGCTGGAAGGTATGCCTTCGAGTCACGCGCCCTTGAACCGCAACACCGCTTTCTCGTGGTGCCCACAGCTGCGAAATCCAAGGGTGGTCATTGCCGCACCAGCATAAGCACTCTGTTCGCCTCGAGTGACTCATAGTCGACGATTCGTTCCTTGTTCCCGAGCCGCTGAGCACCCAGCGGTTTCGGGTCGTGCATAGATCCTCTCTTTTCAGTACCTCGCGCTGTTCAGCACTGAACAGAGGCACGTCAGGCGGCGCAGCCGTAATCACTGCTTCTGAGAATGGCATGCCACTCTGAAGATATTTCGTAAGAGATGAGGGCCGCCTCTGGCAATCGGCGGAGCTAATCCCATCGAGCCAGAAGATCGGGATGCCCTGGTCGGCGCGTTCGTCGCTGGTCTTAAATGGGTTTGCCGACAACGAGATCAAGTATGTTCATGGAAGATGATTTCCAGTGGATTTGAAGCTGGAAAAACAGATCGTTCCGGAATTTGGGGAGACAACTTTCAGATGCACAGTTAATCCTTCAACGCAACGACGGAGACCGCGAAGGGGAGCAGACGGACTTTGCCTTCGTCAACATTCTGCCTCACGATGTCCGGTGACACTCCGCCGATGGTCTGGATTGTGGCCCCGATACATTCTTTGGGCAGTTCCACCGTGACCTCACGATTTCGCTGGTTAATCAGCAGTAACTTGCGGTGGCCGTCTCGGGTGAGAGCTTGTGCCTCGATGGCATCGGACTCCGCCAGCGAGCCATGGCTTCGCACTTCGGTGGAGGGGAGATCGTCTCCCGGGCCGAAATTGTTTTTGATCAGCTGCAGAACAGCGAAGCGCGCGTTCGGTTTGCCGTTCGTCCAGTCGATCATGCTGACACTGGGAAACTGAGAGGGGTAGCCGACGAGTTGCGACTCGCCTACGGTGTCAACTCCCAGTTTTGCCAACTCGATGTAGAGGTAAGCGTAGAGCGCTCCACTCAGATTCCAGTACGCGGGAGGGATTGCTCTCTCGATGTGACCGGGCTCGCCCTGAACCATGTCGCCTGTGAGAATCGAGCCCACTTCGTTGACCATGACCTTGGTGGATGGGGACAGCAGATCTCGAAGCTGGAGGATGTAACGCGTGACGGAAACGAATTCGCTTGCCCGGTCAAAAAAAGTGTACTGCCAGTCCTCCAGCGTTTGATCACCCGACGGCGTGGCGTAGACGTGGAAGGAAATGTAATCCAACGGCACGCCTGGCTCGTGGTTCTTTGGGTTTAGAAAATATGCGAACGTTCGCGGAGCATCGGATGGGCCGGACAGAGCGAGAGCAACAAATTTCATTTGCGGCGCGACCTTGAGCACGGCCTGGGTCACTGCATCATAACGTTCTACGTATTGCTGGGGCGTAGTGTCGTGCTCTCCATCGACCTCGTTGAAGACCTCCCAGTTACGGATGTCGTAGTGATAGCCGGAAGAATGGAATTTGCCCAATTCGTCGGTG
>JGI12635J15846_10006375_pt1 | contig 10136 bp, 8 predicted proteins | sample BlaSpr_A8_OM2_M2_FD_15846 | JGI IMG/M metagenome (IMG submission 15846)
CGGCCCGCCGCGCGGAGTTCATCGAAAACCTGCTGTCATCGGCCGATCCCAGCAGCGTCAAACCCAACGTCACCGTGGCGGCGCTGTTGGACTCGGCGGCGCAAGAACTGGACCACAAGCTCGGCGGTGAGCCCCTGGTGGAAGCCTCCATACTCGGCATGATTGCCAGGACCAATTCTTCATTGGGNCGATATCCCGAGGCGCTGGCGGCGAGCGATCGTGAACTCACCATTCTCCGNGCCCAGGGCGGCAGTGCATTGGAACTGGGGCGCGGGCTGTCGACTCGCGGCGAATTGCTGAGAGAGCTCGGCAAGTGGTCCGACGCGCTGCCGCCGCTGCAGCAGGCGGTGGCGTTGCTGCGACCGCTGCATGTGCCTTCGGATCTATGCAATGCCATGGACACGCTGGGAGCGGTACTCGCGCGTACGGACCAAGAGAAAGCGGCCGAAGCGATGTATCACGAAGAAATAGCCATTGAGATGGCCGGCGATGTGCAACTGCGTGCGCAGCGGACGCATCCGTTGCACGGGCTGGCTGTTTTACTGGCCGAGCAGGGGCGCTACCCGGAAGCCGCGGAGTACGGCCGTCAAGCCTGGGCTCTTGCGCGGGAGACCTTGCCGCCGGATCACCCGGACTTGCTCAACATAGAAACGGGATATGCCAACACCCTTTCTACCCTTCATCAGAGTGCAGCGGCCGAGCCGCTGTTTCGCCAGGTCATCGCCGCACAGACCCGAGTGCTGGGACCCGAACACAAGGCCACCTTACTCACGGAACTTGCGCTGGTGAACGACCTGATGGATCAACATCGGGACGGGGAGGCGGCCGCCACAGGGTTGCCGGTGGCGCGCTCGCTGGAATCGCTGCTAGGCGCCGATGATGTCTATGCCATGAGTGCGTGGAACTTTTATGGAAGCGCCGCCTGCAACAGCCACCAAGAGGATCAGGGTCTCGCCGCCCTGCGACGCGTGGCCGCCGCCCGGCAGCGGATCTATCCGGCTGGAAGCTGGACTATTTACAGCTCGCAACTGGGAATCGGGCTGTGTCTATTCCACATGCGCCGGTACAGCGAATCCGAATCCACGCTGTTGAGCGCCGTTGCGGGGCTCGAAACGGCGCGCGGCCCTGGTTTCAATCGGACTCAGGATGGCTATCGCGCGCTGCGCGACCTGTACGTCACCGTAGACAAAGCCGATGCGGCGGCTCGTTGGAACGCCAAGCTACTTCAATAGCCGCTGAGCCTCTTCGGCGCGACGTGAAGCCGCAGCCTCGAGCACGCCTCCCGCGGAACGAATGCACGGACTTTGCTCGCTTCCGGCGATGGATGTGACATATTGGCCGGTGTCGGGCCGCTTCACGCTGCTAGGTCATCATATGTCCAGTTGAAGGACAGATGACACTCGCCCGAGTACTATCCATGGCCGCTTGCGTGCGGACGAATCCAAGAACAGACCCCTCCGGGATGATCAAGAATGTCCAATCTCGAGCGTGAAGCAGTGGATACGTTCCGAGAAGCGGACCCGGCGCCCGAGTTCATCCACGGAGGCGGTGAAATGGGCGCCTTGATGCGGGCGCATGACTGGCAGTCTACCGCCCTCGGATCACCCCATACCTGGCCGCAATCGCTGAGAACGGCTATTCGGCTGATGCTCAATAGCGGACATCCGATGTACGTTTGGTGGGGTCCTGACCTTTTGTGCTTCTACAACGACGCGTATCGCCTGTCGATCGGCTCCGAGCGGCATCCCGGGTCGTTAGGCCGCAAAGCCGTCGACGTGTGGGAAGAAATCTGGGACATCATCGGACCCCAGATTGCGCAGGTCATGTCGGGCGGCGGCGCGACATGGCATGAGAACGCGTTGGTTCCCATCACGCGCAGTGGTCGTCGGGAAGAGGTGTATTGGACGTACAGCTTCAGCCCGATTGACGACGGCGCTGCGGCGACCGGCGTCGGCGGCGTGCTTGTGGTGTGCACCGAGACGACCCAGCAGGTTTTGAGCGCTCGACGCGCCGCAGAGGAACAACAAAAGTTCTCGGAGCTTTTCGAGCAGGCGCCGAGCTTCATGGCGATGTTGCGCGGCCCGGAACATCGGTTTGAACTCGCGAATCCGAGCTATCTGAGGCTGATTGGACGCGAGGATGTGCTCGGCCGGACGGTGGCCGAGGCGATCCCTGAAGCGGGCGAGCAGGGCTTTCTTGAGTTGCTCGATACCGTTTATCGCACTGGCCAACCATTTGCGGCCAATGGCGTGAGGTACACAGCACGACCGGTGGCGGGAGGGCCCGTCGACGAGCACTACATTGATTTTGTCTATCAGCCCATCAAGGACCCCGCGGGCGCCGTGATCGGAGTTTTTGTGGAAGGGGTCGACGTCACCGGCCGTGCGATCGCTGACGCCGCTCTTAGGGAGAGCGAGCAGCAGCTTCGGCTCGCGACCGACGCGGCCGAAGTCGGTCTGTGGGACCTCGACATGTCTACCGATACGCTGTATTGGCCGGCGCGAGTAAAGGCGATGTTCGGGATCTCGCCGGACAAGCCCATTTCCATGGTCGATTTCTACAACGGCCTGCACCCAGACGATAACGCACGGACCAGCGCCGCCTTTGCAGCCGCGTTGGATCCCGTCACGCGGGCGCTTTACGACGTCGAATATCGGACCATCGGCAAGGAAGACGGGCTCGTTCGATGGGTAGCCGCCAAGGGCCGCGGGTTGTTCGAGGGCGACCGCTGCGTGCGCGTGATCGGCACCGCCATCGATATCACCGCTCGCAAGGCGACCGAAGAGAAACTTCGTGAATTGAACGAGGAACTGGAACGTCGGGTTGCCGAGGCGCTGGCCGAGCGGAAGGTCTTTGCCGACATCGTGGAGTCGACCGACGCGCTGGTGTTGGTTCTCGACCAAAATTTCTGCATCATGGCCATCAACCGCGCAACCGCGGACGACCTGTACTGCCTCTATGGATTCCGTCCGACGGTAGGCGATGACTTGCTGGCGTCTCTCGAGCGATTTCCGGAACAACGGGAGCACGTTCGCCGTTACTGGAGCCGAGCGCTCGCCGGCGAGGAATTCACCGCGATAGACGAATTTGGGGCAGCGGGCGTGCAGCACCGGCACTACGAAATGAAATTCAATTCGTTGCGTGATCGCAGCGGCAAACTGGTCGGCGCCTTTCATTTCGTCTACGACGTCACCGACCGACTCCGCGATCAGGCTCGCCTCGCCGAGGCTGAATCTCATCTTCGACAGGTGCAGAAGATCGATGCCCTCGGTCAGTTGACGGGCGGTGTCGCCCATGATTTCAACAACCTTCTCATGGTCATTTCCGGTGGCCTGAGTCTGTTGGAACGACCGGTGGAGGCTGAACGCCGCCAACGCATTTTGGCTCAGATGCGCCAGGCCAGCGACCGAGGCGCGTCGTTGAGCCGTCAATTGCTCGCGTTCGCTCGTCGTCAGCCGCTGAAGCCGGAGCCCATCGACCTGCGCCGCAAGATCGATGGGATGCGCGAGCTGCTGGATCGAACCCTACGCGGCGATGTCCTCGTCAGGACGGACTTTGCCAGCGAGCTTTGGCCGATCAAGGTGGATCCCGCCGAACTTGAACTGGTAATTTTGAACTTGTGCGTGAACGCCCGCGACGCGATGCCGAGTGGCGGCACCATCACGATCAGCGCGAAGAATGCTGAAAGCATCCGTGAGGGCGAGCTGGTGGGAGACTTCGTGTCACTGTGCGTCGAGGATGTCGGCACGGGAATGTCGGAGGACGTGCTGGTCCATATCTTCGAGCCTTTCTTTACCACCAAAGAAGTCGGCAAGGGGTCGGGGCTCGGTCTTCCTCAAGTTTATGGTTTCGCCCGGCAATCCGGCGGCGCCGTCAAGGTCGAGACCATCCTCGGACGCGGCACGAAGATGATACTGCTGTTGCCAAGAACCGCGGCGCTCGCCTCCAAACTCACGACGCCGGCGGGCGACCCGGACTCGAGCGGGCGCCGACACGCGCTGCGGGGATCTGTCTTGCTCGTAGAGGACGACGATGAGGTCGCCTCTCTGGTCACGGAAATGCTCGGAGAACTGGGTTATCGCGTTACTCGGGCCGCGAGCGCCCGAGGAGCTCTCGGTGCTTTGGCGGACGATCGTGCCGTGGACCTCGTATTCTCCGATGTCCTGATGCCGGGCGCGATGAACGGCATGGACTTGGCAAGGGAGGTACGCAGGCGGCGCCCGCATATGCCTATTTTGTTGACGACCGGTTACTCGGGAGCTGCCTTCGAGGAAGCGGCGTCTGAGCACATCAATGTCTTGCGCAAACCCTACGAAATTCACGCCCTGGATTCCGCGCTGCGCGCGGCTCTGGCTACCTTTGCAGCGTCGTGAATGGGCCTTCGCCCTCCATTGAGCGCCATGCCGGCGGACAGCATCGCATCCATGCGCGACGCAGGTCACTCCTGGAGCGGCGCACGGGGCTGAGCGCCCGGTCACGGCGCAATCGACGCGGCTGGGTAGAATCAGCCCATGGTCACGACCCGAGAGCGCCTGTCCGCGATGCCGAAGGTCTATCGGACTCACCACCGTTTCGCTGGATCGAGATAAGCCGCAGCCGGATTGTTGTGTTCACAGCAATCAGGTAGTCACATCCCATCCCATGTGGATCATCGTTTTGATGCAGTCCTTCGGCAGATAAGCCATCCACTGCAGGATGTTCTCTTTTGAGCGTGCTACATCCGCGTCGGTCTGCGCATTCATCGACGAGGTCGCAGATAGGCCCTCGAGAAGGTCAATGAATACGCGCTGCGGCACTTGAGTGTACGTGTCCATCTGGTCTTGTTCCAACCTGCGAATCTCAAACCGGGAGCGGAATCGAAGGTGACCGAAGCAGGTCCTTGACCACAGTTGGTGCGAACTCGCACCATTCGACACCGACCCCTTCCCTGGTCTTTCGGGATATATACGCCGTGATCGCTGCGGCCCGCTGCGGCGGCGATGCCACGTTGATGCTCACCTGAATGAGAGTGTGCAGCCCCAAATCCACATCGGCCTTCACGAGCGCGCCACTCAAACTGAGGTTCTTGATGCGGCCGTCGGCAGTTGAGGCGTTCGCCGATACCTGCACCGGAATATCGACTCGGACCCGATCACCCCAACGGCTTTCTTTTCCCTGCCAGCGCTTGTCCATGTACATACCCTCCTCGTTTAATGTCGCAAATCGATAGGCCGCGTATCGTGCGCAATGGGGCAAATCTTGAAGGAGCGCTGAGACACGCCTACGTTATTTGAAGGCGCGCAACGTGGGGGAAAATTGCCTCGCCCAGCGCCGCTTTCCGGCGGCGATCAATGCCTGGCACGCGGTTGGATTCACGGGCTTGCTGAAGTAGTATCCCTGTCCCTCGGCACAACCATACGCTTGCAGGAACTTCAGCTGTTCCGCATTTTCCACCCCTTCTGCGACCACCGTTAGGTGCAAACTTTGCCCCATGTGAATGACGGAACGGACAATGGTCGCGATATTCGCGTTCTCAGGAATATCGTGCACGAACGATTTGTCCAATTTCAGCGTGTTGATGGGAAAACGCTTCAGGTAACTCAGGTTGGAATAGCCTGTGCCAAAGTCATCGACCGCGATCCGTATCCCCATGGCGCTCAAGGACTGTAAAGCTGCGCTGGTTGCCTCGAAGTTGCGCATGACCGCCGTCTCGGTCAACTCGAATTCCAAATAGCGCGGCTCGAGCCCTGTGCTTTCTAAAATGCTGCCGACGTCCTCGAAAAACCTGTCGTTGCCGAATTCGACGGCCGATATGTTGACGGCCATGGTTCCGAACCGAATGCCACCGGTGAGCCACGTCTGTGCCTGTGAGCACGCAGCTCGCAACGCCCACTGACCAATCTGAACGATTAGACCGCAATCCTCGGCGATCTGGATGAACCTCTGAGGAAGTAGGACACCGCGACTAGGATGGCGCCAGCGAATGAGCGCCTCGACACCCGTAATAGCGCCGCTCACGAGGCTCACCTTGGGCTGGTAATCGAGCACAAACTCACGCCGCTCCAGGGCATGGCGCAGGTCCGCTCTGATGATCTGGCGCTCCGCCGCGTGGACATTCATTTCCTCTTTGAAGAATTGATTCCTGTTCCGGCCCTTTTCCTTTGCGTGGTGCATGGCGGTATCCGCGCACCGGATCAAGCTCTCCGGATCCGCGCCATCTTCCGGATAGACGCTGACCCCGATACTGACGGTCAAATGCAGAAGGTGACTTGCAATGGTGTAGGGCTCGAGCACTGCCAGCCGTACCTTGTCGGCGATGAGTGCGGCATCCTCCGCATCCGAGATCTCCGACAGCAGCACGATGAATTCATCGCCTCCTTGCCGGCTCACGGTGTCGGAGCTGCGAACGCAGGGCGTGATGCGTAGCGCCACCGCTCGAAGAAGCTGATCGCCGATCAGACGTCCGAGAGAATCGTTGATGTGTTTGAAGTGATCCAAATCGATGAATAGAACCGCCAACCTTCGGCTGTGCCGCTGTGCCAGGGAAATTCCCTGCTCGAGCCGATCATCCAAGAGACCCCGATTCGGAAGGGACGTGAGAATATCGTGCTCGGCGAGGTGGGTCATCTTCCGTACCATGGCCTGCGCTTCGCTCACATCGTGGAATACAACCACCAGACCGGCAACACGACCGCCTCGATCATGGATGGGGGCTGCCGAGTCCTCGATGGGCAGCTCGTGGCCATCTCGCCGGAGGAGAACGCAATTGGGCGGCAGGATGACCGTGCGCCCTTTTCCCACCTCAAATTTCAAGCAGGGCACGATGGGCTCCCGCGTGGTTGCGTCGATCACTTGAAAGATCTCTGTCAGCTGCTGACCCGACGCTTCCGCCGAGGTCCATCCAATCAGCTTTTCCGCGACGGGATTGAGGAACGTGACGCACCAGTTGGCATCGGTGCTCAAAACGGCATCGCCCATGGAGTTCAATGTCACCTGCGCGCGCTCTTTGTCGCAAAACAAGATTCGTTCCCGGGATTTTCTGGCGATTGCACTGTGCACCATGCCGATCAGCGTATCGGCATCCAGACGACGCTTGAGCAAATAGTCTTGAGCTCCGTGCTTGACCAAGTTCATTTGCTGCAAGAGATTCGGGTCCTCGCCCAAGATGATGATCGGCAACTCGGGCGCTGCGCCCATCAGCAACAGAAGTGCTTCAAAACCCTGTGTCGCCGGAAGGTCCCAATCCATCACTACCGCATCCACGCCATCGTTTTGCTTTAGCCGCTGAGTCGCCTCTGATACGCGATCGACGGATTCAATCGTGAGAGTATCTCCAGCGGCGGCGGCCAACGATTGGGTGAGGCGATCCTTCAGATTCCGGTCGCGGCTAATGAGAAGAACCAGGGTGTTCATACGAACACGACTCTCAGAAGACGACGCTGACGTGCGGTTCGTGGGGTCGGCAGTCGCGCCGGCGCCGTTGCGTGTTCGCGGTGAGCGGTGCATTAAGTTCCTTTATATGCAGCCGGGAACGCTACACGTTGCATCTACGACTTACCGTTCGGTACCACACTCATGGAAGACCTTGACGGGAGGTAGGGGCAACCGACGTAGATTGAAGCAAGTCTTTGATGATATTCGGCGCAAACTCGCACCATTCGATACCAAAGCCCTGCTTCAGCTTCCGCGAGACATACGCGTCGAGCACGGCAGCGCGCGACGATGGCGGAGATAGCTCGATTCGGACCGCGATGAGTGTATGAAGTCTCAATTCGCAATCGGCCTTCATGAACGCTCCGCTCAAACTGAGGTTCTTCATGCATCCGTCAACCTCGGCCAAGGCGCTTGCGGACACGTGCACCGGAAGATTTACCCGAACCCGCTCTCCCCAGCGGTGTTCGAGTCCATTCTGCGAATGTGCCATGAGATGTCTCCTTCCAATTCTATGGACGGCGGCTGAGTCAGGCGATCGTGGTCGGCGGATACGCACGCGTCGGCTCAGGCGCGCGACTGCACCCACCAATATCCGAAGCGGAATTTGAACGTCAAAGGCGGCGTCAACCTCAGTCCAGGTAACGCTCCTAAGCAGACGGTGGCGCGCTTTCGAGGGCAGTTTCCGTAGCAGCACTGATGCAAACATCCGTTGTCTGACCGCATCCGAGCATGGCCCGTGTCAACGCCACCGACTGTTCGGTACCGCACACTGGTATGACCTTCCGTACGCTCACCCATGGCGGTGTCGGGAATTCCCTCCCGACTTATGAAGGATGTCCCTTACTAGAGAAGAGCCTTCCGGAAAGCCGCGTATGCTGACGCGCGAGGGAGGCGTCCATATGAACATCATGAAGCGGATTATGAACGGCAATTCAGCGGACCTGGCTCTCGGCCGACGCGACCTGCTTCGTGCCGCGGGTGTCGGGGCGGTCGTCGCGGCTGGATGGACTTCGATGGATGCTAGAGCGGTTGCCGCGACCAAGGATGCAAGTACGTCGGTACCTCCTGGGATACGAGCGTTCAGGCTCTACACCGGACCCGACAATGCGTCGCTTGTGCTTGAAGGCACGATAGACGAACAGGATCGCACCCAGGTGGTCACCATCCATTTCAAGGAAACGCCGGCACATTCCTCGGATGATTGGCACAATACGCCGGAGGCGCAATACGTGATAACGCTGTCGGGAACGCTTGAATTCACCACCCGCAACGGCGAAACATTCGTGCTGCGACCCGGCGATGTGCTGCTCTCCGAGGACAATGCCGGCACCGGCCACAAGTGGCGTCTGATAGACGATCAACCGTGGCGGCGCGCGTATGTGGTGCTGAGGCCGGGCGCCAAGGATTCCTTCGTGGCGAAGACGGGCGGCTAAGGCTCGCCGGATCCAAGACGCTGCTCGAGCTTGCGGCACCCGTCGAGGAACAGAGCGACTACTTTGACGGCCCAGACATCGAGCTCGGCCGGCGTCATCGGCGTGCCGAAACCCATCGCACGGCGCTGCGGCAGGGCCACCACCATGAAAATGAACTGCGCTGCCGCGAACTCGCGATTTTCGCCGCTGAGCTTCGAATCGGAGAGCTCGCGGTCGAGCAAGCTGCCGATCAGATCCATCGCTTCGCGAGTGCTTCCATCGCTGGCTACCGCCCGCACGAGCTCGGGAAAGCGCGCGGATTCTGCGTTCACCAGACGGTGCAAGGCAATCGCTTGCGGAGACAATGCCGCGCGCAGAATCAGCAGGGCGAGTCGTCGCAGGATATCGGCCAACGTGGTGCCCTCGACCAGTGGTACGTCGGGCGGCGGCCGGATCTGCTCGATGATTCGGTGAACGACTGCGGCGAACAAGGCCGACTTGTCGTCGAAGCGATCGTAAAGCGTGCGTTTGGAAACACCCGCACGCCTCGCGACCGCTTCGATACTGGTCGAGCCGTAGCCTTCCGCGAGAAACAGTTCCGTGGCGGCCACCAAGATCCGCTCGCGAAGGCGCAGCGCATCGGCACGCGAGGGCCGGCCGCCGCGGGCGACGGCTTTGCTAGCCCGGCCCTGCATTTACCTAGCGACGAGGATAACCATAGTAACCGGGCTGCCTGTAACCGCGGACAGCGTAGCTGCCGTAGTAGCCCGGACGAGGCACAGCGTACGTTTGTGGTGCCGGATAATAGGCGCGCGGATAGTAGGCGGCGGGTGGTGCGTAGTACGCCGGTGCCGACGGCGCATAGTAGGGGCGCGGAGCGTAGTAGGCCGGCGCATAGGCGGATGGCGCAGCGTACGCCGGGGGCGGCGCATAGGCGGGGGCCGGCGCATAGGCGGGCTGCCGCGGAGCGGGGGCCGCTGAGCCAACGGCGGAAACCGCGGCTGAGGCGACGACGATGGGCAGCGTCACCAGTGCCGCTGCGGCGCCAAACAGGCCTCGCCCGAGTCCCCATCCAAAAAATCCGTGGCCGAAACCATGGGCGGCGGCCGCGGCCGGCGCGAGGGGCGTGCACGCGAGCGCGGTCGCGGCGGCAGTGGCAAACATTATTCGCTTGAGTCCGCTCATGGGGGGTTCCTCGCGCTGACCTGAATGAGGCCGAAGCATAGCGCTGCGGTTAATGAAACGCAACGGTACCGTTTCGTTCCGGCAGGCCTCCGTCGGGGCCTGGGCAGGTCATGCCCCGGACTCCGG
>JGI12635J15846_10006376_pt1 | contig 10136 bp, 5 predicted proteins | sample BlaSpr_A8_OM2_M2_FD_15846 | JGI IMG/M metagenome (IMG submission 15846)
ATAGCTGGCGACCACGGCAGCGTAAATCCAAGGCACATCCAGGTGGATCGCGGCGTCATTCAGGAGAAATCGCGTTTCGAAGTTGTCTGTGCCGTCGAGGATAAGCGGAAATCCGCGCAATAACACATCCGCATTTTTCGGGCCGAGGTCGGCGACAACGCCTTCGACCGCGACGCCGGAATTGATGGCGCGAAGGCGGCGTTCGGCTGCGACGGCTTTCGGCAGCGCTTCGCGGGCGTCGGATTCTTCGAATAGCGTTTGCCGCTGCAGGTTCGAAGGCTCAACGAAATCGCGGTCCACGATCCGNAGCTTGCCAACCCCCGCTCGCACCAGCAGATTTGCCAACGCGGTGCCCAGCGCGCCGCATCCAACCAGCACGGCTGAGGATTCGAGCAGGCGCTGCTGCCCCGCTTCGCCGATTTCGGAGAAGAGGATTTGCCGCGAATAGCGTTCAAAAAGTTTCGGATCCATGGTTGCCGCGTCNCTTCCGATNCGGGTCTACTTTTTAATGGGCTCCAATATGACCAGGCCCCATTGTGGTCCGCCGAAATCACCCCGCGAGAGATTATGATAGCGCCTGAGGGGCGAACAGGGGGAAGTGAATGACATTCTCTAACCGTCAGGGAGAATTCGCGCCGGGCAGGCAACTTGCTTGTGCTACGCTAGTCATGTTGTGAAAAGAGATGCCGAGCGATCACCGTTCCTTCGTACGGATCGCCATTTGGCTGTCCGCGATCTATTTTTCTTGTGCAGGTTTCGTCTTCGCGCAGAACGGCCCTTCGGGTGAGCCGCCGCGAGTCGTTGCTGTGCGTGTGGTCACCGAATCCGGTTCGGTGCTCGAACAGAATCCTCCTCAGATACCACTCCAGCCCGGCCAGCCGTTTTCCATTGATGCCGAGAGCGCAAGCCTGCGAGAGCTTTACCGCTCGGGACGCTTTGCGGACCTGCGCGCAGAGTTGACGGATGTTCCGGGCGGTGTGCGTCTGGATTTCGTGGTGCGCCAAAACTTCTACATCAATCGCGTGCAAATTGTGGGATTGCGCGAGCCGCCCGGTGAATCATTGGCGATTTCCGCGTTGCGGCTGAATCTGGGCGAAATATTCCGCGAGAGCGACATGAAGGAATCGCTCGACAGGCTCCGGCAGACGCTCGAAGATGACGGGCAGTATCAGGCCAAGATCACATACGAAACGACGCCACATCCTGACACGCTCCAGATGGACATTTTGGTTCGCGTAATGCCAAGCGCCCGGGCGCGGATCGGCGCCATCACGATTCATAACGAGACCGAATACCCGCTAGAAGAACTTCTCGACCGATTGAAGCTTAAGTCAGGACGTCAGATAACATCGGACCGGTTGAATCGCGGCGCCGAGAGCGCGCGAAAGTGGCTGGCAAAAAAGGACTATCTGGGCGCGCGCGTTACATTGCATCGAGGCGCCCACGACCCAAACACGAATACCGTGCCGCTCGACGTCACGTTTCATGCAGGATCGGAAGTGCGTGTGATCGTGGAAGGGGCAAAGGTTCCCGCGCGCACACTGCGCAAATTGGTGCCGATCTACGAGGAAGGCGCTGTCGACGAGGATCTCCTGCAGGAAGGCCGACGGACGTTGCGAGAGTATTTTGAACGCGCGGGCTATTTTGACGCGCAAGTGAATTACACCGCCTCGGACCTAGCCGCGGATAAATCGGCGAACACGTCGCGAACCGCCGCGCGTGTGGTCACCTACCATGTGGATCGCGGCGTCCGCCATCGGTTGGTTGGAGTGGAATTTTCCGGCAACAAGTACTTCAGCACGGCCCTTCTTACCAGCCGGCTGAAAATTCAACCTGCCGCGTACGCTTCCCCCGGACGGTATTCGACGACGCTGGTGCAGGATGATGTGGCTTCCATTCGCACCCTCTATGACGCCAACGGTTTCCATGAGGTCGACGTGCAAGACCAGGTCATAGACGATTATATGGGTCACCAGGGCGAGCTGTACGTCCGGATCGTCGTCAAGGAAGGCCGGCAAACGCGGGTCGCGGATGTGGTCGTGGAAGGGAATCAACAACTCACCAAGGAGGAGTTGCTCGGCGTCATCGGCTCAACGCAGGGCCAGCCTTATTCTGATTTCAACGTTTCTTCGGATCGCGACAACATACTGGCGCTCTACTACAACCAGGGATTCTCTGAGGCGCGGTTTTCGGCAGACATTGAAAAATTACCGCCGTCAGGCCCAAATGAAGCCCTACTTGTGCGGCTGACGTACCACATCACAGAAGGGCCGCAGGTCCTGATCGCCAGCGTGCTTCTCGGCGGCTACGAACACACGCGTGTGGGCGTGATCTCACGCCAAGTGGGAATTCACGCGGGTGAACCGTTGAGCGAAGGCGCGGTCGTGGAGACGCAGAGAAAACTCTATAATCTGGGAATCTTCAGCCGTGTTTCGATCGCGCCGCAAAACCCCGAGGGGGAGAATACGCGGAAAACGGTGGTGGTGATGGTGGATGAAGCCAAACGCTACACGCTGGCGTATGGTTTCGGTTTCGAGGCGCAGCGTCTGGGCAGCGGAGCCACCGGCACGGGTTTCAGCGTCGCCCCTCGGGGCATTTTGGAAATTACAAAAGGGAATCTCACCGGGCGGGCGGACGCGCTCTCTTTTAAGGTGCGGGCGAGCACGATCCAGGGGCGAGCGCTGCTGGCGTACACGGCGCCCAACTACTTCGCCTCGCCCAATTTCAGCCTCCAGATTACGGGTTTTTTTGAGAAAGCGCGCAATATCCAGACCTTTTCTTCCAGGCGTTACGAAGCGTCCTTGCAGCTCGCCCAGCGGTTGTCCAGCACGAGTTCTGTACTATATCGTTATGCATACCGAAAAGTAAATACAATCGTCAACGTAAGTAGTATCTCCGCGGAGCAGCTCCCGCTCTTCAACCAGAACACGGATATTGCTGAATTCGGCGCAGGCTGGGCACGAGACCGGCGCAACAGTCCCGCCGACCCCACGCGCGGAGACTTTGAAAATATCGACGTGGCCGCAGCGATGAAGCCCGTTGGCTCCTCGGTGAACTTCTTTCGACTCTTTGTGCAGAATTCCACCTACCGTCCCGTCGGCCGCCGGCTCGTCTTTGCGCGCTCGGCCCGTTTTGGCGTGCAGACCCCTTACGGCAGCACCCTTTCCAGTGAGATCCCCCTTCCCGAACGGTTCTTCGCCGGGGGCGGCACATCCTTGCGCGGCTTTACGCTCAATCAAGCCGGGCCGCGCGACCCGCTCACTGGNTTTCCNATTGGCGGNCAGGCCCTGCTGGTTCTCAATCAGGACCTGCGATTCCCGATGCACCTGCCTGTGATCGGCAATCGTCTCGGCGGCGCTGTCTTTTATGACGCCGGAAACGTGTTCCCGAGTGTCAGGAAAATCTCGCTGCGGACGTCCCCGCCAGTTCCCACAATTGGGCCTGCCGTCGATGCGTTCAATAACCCGACGACCGTATGCCTGACGAATTGCACGAACGAACTCAATTATTTTTCTCACACGGTCGGGTTTGAGTTTCGCTACGGCACGCCGATCGGGCCCGTGGCTGTCGACCTGGGTTATCAGCTCAACCCGGCCCGGTTTGTCGTTCAGAGCGGAACATGCCCGGCTACTGCTACTGCGGCGTGCCAGACGACGATCTCCCGGCTGCCTTCCTTCCAATTCTTTATCAACTTGGGGACGACGTTCTGATGCGGCGCGTGACTTTCACTTTCGTCTGGATCTTGTTGCTTGTAGCTGTCTCGCCGGCGATTGCGCGCCGGGCAGCGCAGGGGCAAGCGGGCCGCGTAATCGATCGCATCGTGGCGCGCATCGAAGGCGACATCATTTTGCTGAGCCAGGTGCGCGAACTCGGGGCATTCCAGCAATTGGTGGAAGGACGCGCGGAGAGCGACGACCGCCTGCTCGAGGAGCTCATCGAGCAATGGATAGTGCAAACGGAAGCCACTGAGTCGCATTTCCCTCAGCCGGCGCAGGCGGAAGTCGACCGCGAGCTCGCGCGCCTCGCCGCGCAATTCGGAAGTCCCGAGGCGTATGCCGCCAAGTTGCGCGAGCTGGGGCTGACAGCGGCGCAGGTCCGGGATATGCTCGCGCGGCAGATTTATGTCGAGCGTTATATCGATTACAAGTTTCGCCCGACCGTGCAGATCGAATCCGCCGATATCGAAAACTATTATCAGAGGGAATTGTTGCCGGAACTAGCGGAGAAAACTAAACCTAATTCCGGCGGGCTTCCCTTTGGGACCCAGGGTAAACCAGTGGAGCCCGGATCCGTGCCGCGCCTGGCCGAAGTCGAGGGACAGATCCGCGAACTGCTGACGCAGCGCGCGATCACCAACATGGCCGCGAAATGGCTGGAAGAAACAAAATCGCGTCTGAAGATTGAATTGACGGCGCCCGTTGCGAAGCCGTGATGCCCGGTAGTTCGTTCGTGGGGAGTTGAGCGACAAGAAGATGAGCGACAAGAAGAGAAAATTCCGCTTGAAACATGGGATGGCATTGGCCGCCATTGCAGCGGTGACCATTGGTCTCGCGCTTGTGTACATCGTCGTGAGCGGACTCGCGGACCGCTGGGCGCGGCGCACGGTCGTGGAGGAGCTTGAGAGGACGACCGGGGCGCGCGTGGAACTCGGCAATTTCCATATCGAATGGTGGGCCTTGCACGTGCGGTTCGATGGACTCACCTTGCACGGACGCGAGCCGGCGGGAACCCCGCCCCTGTTTCATACCGACCGATTGGATCTCGATATTCATGTGGAATCTTTTTGGAGCCGTAAGATTTCCCTGGGCAGCGTCGTCATGTCGCATTTCTCTGCGCACGTGCGCGTCGAACGGGACGGTTCGACGAACTTCCCGGGGCCAAAGATCCCGGTCAAACAAGGCGGACCGGCGGTCCAGAGCCTCTTCGATCTGAAAATCGCTCAGTTGCGCCTCCAAGACGGCGAGATTTTGTGGAACGATACACGCGTTCCGCTGACGGCGGAAGGCGGGAATTTTGAGTTCGCGACGGACTACGTGAATGATGCCGGAAGCCCGGCTTATATGGGCCGCATGAGTTGGCAAAAATTCAAAGTAGCCGCTTGGCAGTATCTGCCGTTTGCTTCGGATCTCTCGGCGAAATTCACGCTTAGGCCGAATTCGTTTTCCTTGGCGCAATTGCAATGGAAAATTCCACATAGCGAGATTGACGCGCAAGGCAGCCTCACCAGTTTTTTGCAGCCTGCCTGGGATTTCCGGTATCGTGGCCAGCTCAATTTCGAGGATATTCGCTCCATCCTCCGGAAACCAAGTACTCCGAGCGGACACGTGGAATTCACGGGCGAAGGACACTACGCCGCAAAAAAATTCAACGTCAGCGGACTATATACGGCAGGCGAAATTTCTTTGAAGTACCAGTGGTTCCACCCGGGAATCATTTCCACCCGCGGAAGTTTCCGCGCCGATCAGCGTTCGCTCGATGTGCCAAATCTGGAGGCGCTCCTTCTGGGCGGCAGCGTTACGGGGCGCCTACACGTGGATTTTCCCACGCAGAGTTTTCGCGCCGAAACGAAAGCGCGCGGGTTGGACTTGAGCCGGGTCCTGGCCGCCGAGGACAATCCCAGCTTGCCGATCATCCCGCTGCATTGGGGAAGCCGTGTCAACGTGGACTCAACGACAAGTTGGATCGCGGATTTCAAACACATGGACTCGCGCGGCACGATGCTCTGGGCTCCTCCGAGCGCGCTACCCCCGGGGCAGATCCCCACGTCGGCGGACTTTGCATATCACTTTGAAATGGACCGCAATCAGGTGCAGCTTGCGCCCAGCGAGATCATGACGCCGTCGAGCCGCATCTCGGTGAGTGGCGCGCTCGGATTGAATGATTCTTCGCTCGATGCGACGATCGACACCGATGACCTTTCCACATTNGATGATTTTATAAACCGCATACGCGGAGTGAGCGCGGAACCCCAAGTAATCGGCGGCCATTTCCATTGGCAAGGACGCCTCACCGGCCCGCTGGGCGCACCCACATTCGCGGGCCGCTTCAAAGGAACCGACGCGCGTTACGGGGCCCTGTCTTGGGATGAATTGGAAGGCGAACTCACCTATTCGCCGGACGAATTGCGAATTGAGCGCGGCCGCGCCCGCCGCGGGCACTCTTCCGCGGAACTTGAACTTTCTCTTGCGCTGGACAACTGGGGTTTTTCTCCGGGGAGCGAGTGGAGCTTCGATGCCAACCTGGTTGGCGCTGATACCGACGACTTGCAACAGCTTTCGGGGACTTCTTATCCGGCACACGGACTTCTTACCGGGCAATTTCACGGCAAGGGCACGCGCGCCAATCCGGAATTTTCGGGACTATTTGATATCACCGCCGCGACGGCATGGACGTGGCGTTTTGACCGCGCGCGCGGGCAGATAACGATCCGCAACGGCGAAGTGCAGATTTCGAATGCGGAGGTGCGCTTACCGGCGCGTGCTCCCGGCGCACCCGCCGGGTTGCTTACGGGGAATTTCCTCTATCACACCGACACAAAGCAGACGTCGTTCGAAATTACGGGCGCCGGCATCCCTCTCGAGGCCATCGAGCGGATTCAGACTGCCCGTCTTCCAATTGGAGGCCGGCTCAATGTGCAGTTGCATGGCCAGGGCCCCTTGCTGACGCCCGAGTTGCACGCAACACTCCGCCTGGTGGATCTAAAATTGGGCGACGAAGTGGTTGGAAGTTTCGAAGGAACCGTGGATTCCGACGGGCATCGCGCAACGGCGCAAATCGAATCGGCAATGACGGAAGGGCGGCTATCCGGAAAGTTGGATGTGACGCTCGGTGGCGACTATCCTCTGGCCGGTGAAGTCACGGTTGAGAAAATCGACTTCGACCCTTTCATTACGTCCGGGATGCACCTCACCGGGCTGACGGGCCACAGCCTGGTCGACGGGCATTTCGCGATTGCGGGATTCGGAGCGCGTCCGGAAACGGTCGCGGTGGAAGCGAATCTCTCTCATGTCACGCTCGACTATGAAAACGTAAAACTGGAAAACGTCGGGCCTGTGCGGCTGACCTATCGCCAGAATGAAGTGCGCGTCGAGCAAGCGACCCTGCGCGGAGCCGACACGGATTTTCATATAGCCGGTTCCGCGCGCTTTGCCGGGGATCGCGCGCTGAACCTGCGCGTGGACGGCGCGGTCAGTCTCCAGTTGCTGGCAGGCTTCGTGCCGCGTCTGGAAGCGACGGGCCGCGCGCAGATCAATGCGGCCGTCGGCGGAACCCTGCCCTCTCCCCGATTCAACGGAAAAGTTCACATTGAAGGCGCGACATTCCGTTACGGAGATTTTCCGGCGGGTCTGAGCAACGTCGCGGGTGATTTGAACTTCGACGCCACGCGCATGATGTTTGAAAACCTGACCGCGGAAAGCGGCGGTGGCCATCTGAACATCAGCGGGACCGCCGCCTATGGGGAGGGCCCGCTGACCTACACGGTCAACGTGCGCTCCGACCAGGTTCGCATTCGCTATCCGGCCGGAATGAGCTGGCTATTGAGCGGCACGCTGCGCCTGTCCGGCAACTCGCAGGCGGGGACGCTTTCCGGCCGCATCGTTGTGGATCGCCTGCTGATGGCCGAAGGATTTGATATTGCCGGGATCATGGTGTCGGCAAAGGAGCCGGTCAGCGGGCCGAGCACCTCGTCTTCCTACCTTCGGAATTTGCAGTTCGATATTCAGGCCGATTCCAGCCCCGATTCGCGCATGGAGTGGAGCGGCGCGCGATTTCAAACGGAAGCAAGCCTGCGCCTGCGCGGCACGTGGGAGCACCCGATTTTCCTCGGCCACATACACCTGCTGAGCGGAGAAATGAACTTTCGCGGCAACCAATACACGGTTTCGCGCGGCGACATTAATTTNGCGAACCCGTTCCGCCTCGATCCCGTGCTCAACATTGAAGCCACGACGACGATTCGCCAGTATGAGGTCACGCTCGATTTTACCGGCCCCGCAAGCCGCCTTACCCTTGCGTATCGCTCCGATCCGCCGTTGCCTTCGAGCGACATCATCGCCTTGCTGGCGCTGGGACAGACCGGCCAAGAAAGCGCGCAACGCTCCGCAACCGGACAGAACTCTGGGCTGGGAGCTTCCGCGTTGCTCTCGGAGGCCATTTCGAGCCAGCTGGGCGGGCGCATCGAGAGACTGTTCGGGATCAGCCATTTCCGCGTCGGCCCCTCGATCGCGGGGCTGACCACACAGCAGCAGAACTCCATCGCCAGCGTTACGATCGAGCAGCAAGTCGCGCGCGGCCTCGTCATTACCTACATTACGGATATCACCACGACGCAGTACCAAGTCATTCAGATCGAGTACACGATTAATCGTGAGTTCTCCATCGTCGGGCTGCGCGATGAAAACGGCACATTCGGCCTCGATGTCGTCCGCAAGACGCGGTTCAAATAGCCGATGAAGAGCCGCCGGCTCCGTATTTCTGGCGCTATAATTTCAGCCATGGGGAGTCCGGATACTGGCGTGGATGAATTCGCGGTCGCCCGGCGCGCGATGGTGGAAGATCAGATTCGCAAACGCGGAATTGCGTCGCCGCGCGTCCTCGACGCGATGCTCTCGGTTCCGCGGCATGAGTTCGTTCCCACCGAGTTCATGGCAGATGCATACGCCGACAAGCCTTTGCCCATCGGCGAAGGCCAAACGATCTCGCAGCCCTTTATGGTTGGAGCTATGACCGAAGCGCTTGAGCTAACTGGCTCCGAGCGCGTGCTGGAAATCGGGACGGGCTCGGGCTATCAGGCTGCGGTGCTCTCGCTGCTGGCAGGTAGAGTGATCAGCGTCGAGAGTCGCACGTTTCTCGCGCTTGCCGCGCAGGAACGCCTCGTGCGTTTGGGTTACGCGAACGTACACGTTCACAACGGTGACGGCTCGATGGGATTTGCCGACGCCGCGCCGTACGATGCAATTCTTATCACCGCCGCCGCGCCAAGGATTCCCCCATTGCTTGAGGGCCAGCTTCGAGAGGGTGGCCGCCTGGTGATTCCGGTTGGCAGCCAGGAGAATCAGGAGTTGTTACAGGCGCGGAAGGAAGCTGGCGCGTTGCATTCTCGCGTCCTCTTCGATTGCAGGTTTGTGCCTCTGCTGGGGCGGTATGGCTGGAGCCGTGCCAACCGAAAAACTTCGTGAAGTAAATCCCAGACGTTGTAGGCCCGCATCGGAAAACGCATTTTTGTCGTCATCTCTGAGCGAAGCGAAGAATCGCTTTTGGTTCATGGCAAGAACCTAAGAGGGATTGTCCGCGCAAGATCGGCGCTCGGAATGACGGTGTTCTACTTTTTTTTTGCGAATCACTCAGGTGGGTATTAACTCGAATCCAGAGATGCCAGGTTCCCGCGACGATTCACTGCACAGTTTCAGAATGCGGCATGCCATCCAGGTCTAATTACTTCGCGAGGCCGCGGGCCATGGCGAACGCTTTTCGCAGGANGCGTGTTGCCNCGGCGGTTAAATCAAATTTTACCAATTCGTCCTCGNGGGNCCACGNGAATTCCGTGGCATCGCTTCCCACGCACAACGTTCCTCCGCGCACCTCGCAGAGATAGTCNAGGATCACGAAGTGATATTGTGGCCGCGCCGCGTCGCCGGGCGTGCCGTCGGCGCCTGGAAGCGCAGGATAAATCCGTTCGAGAACTTCGATGATGTCCAGCACATTCACGTCGAGTCCGGTTTCTTCCGCCAATTCCCGCGCGACGCCCTGGATCAGAGTTTCTCCGAGCTCGAGCATCCCGCCGGGGATCGACCACTGGCCTTCCATCGGAGGCCCGCCACGCCGGATCAACAAGGCGCGCTCGTTATCGATCACGACGCCGCCCACGCCCACCAGGGGCTGTTCCGGGTATTCCCGTTTCGGTGTCATCGTATTTTTGCCTGCTTCCCTCTTGGCACGCTTCACGTTATATAATACGCCAGCAGCAAGGTTACCCTAGCCGTTCCCAAGGAGGTTTTCGCCGTGGTCCGGTGTCCTAAATGCGCTACTGAAGTTGATGTCGACGAAGATGAAGTGGAAGAAGGCGAGATCCTGGCCTGTCCCGAGTGCGAAACCGAGATGGAAGTCGTTCAAATCCACCCCGTCAAGGTGAACGC
>JGI12635J15846_10006381_pt1 | contig 10131 bp, 10 predicted proteins | sample BlaSpr_A8_OM2_M2_FD_15846 | JGI IMG/M metagenome (IMG submission 15846)
CACCAAAACCAAAGCCCGGCGCGCCGCGCAAACATTGATAGGCTCATAGGACGCATTCAGCACCAGAACGGGAGCGTGCAGCGTATTTCCGTTGCTGTCACGATGCATGGCCGCCGCGGCAAAGAGCCCGGCGGCGTGCCTGCCTGTTGGTCCTGCCTCGGGTTCCATCCTGGCTGACATGCTGTGCTCGTCTCCTATATCCCTCTATCGTCGCTTCTGCGCTTTTCTCTATATCCGACTATTTAGATGCCATCCCGGGATGGCGCGCCTGGGCTAACCACCAGCCACGCGAGCCAACGGAACCTGCTGCGCATCCGAAAACACTTCCCTGCGCCCGTAATCAGGCTGAATCTGAACCTCGTGGGCGGAAACTTTCAGAGTTCTGGCGACGGTCGCAAACCCATACCTTGGTCGCCCCGGCGCGGCGTAATACCCGCGCACACTCCGAAACCGTGGCACCGGTGGTGTAGACGTCATCGACCACAAGCACCTCGCGGCCCTTTACAGCTTCGGGTTGCGCAACCCGGAAGGCTCCTCGCAAGTTCTCGCGCCGCTGGTGGCTGGTAAGGCCGATTTGCGAGATCGTCTCTCTCTTCTTCTCAAGAACTCCGGAGCACAAGTGCAGCCGGGTCGAATCGGCGTCTTTCAACTTAAGGGCCGCTCGGGCCATAAGCTCGGCTTGATTGAAGCCGCGCTCTCGGCGTTTACTGCCGTGCAAGGGCACGGGAATTACTGCAACCGGAAACGCGGGGAAACCCGATTCCAGGGTGGTTATCGCCTCAGCCAGCATGCGTCCAAGAACGTTGGCCGCCGGGCGCATGCCGCCATACTTGAGAAGATGGATCAACTCCCGCAATCCGCATTCATAACTGCCATAAGCTGCGGCACGCGCGAACACGGGTTCGACGCGACGGCACAGACCGCAACGAAAATCACCCTCAGCGTCGGCGAATGCATACGTGGAGAAAAGCCGCTCGCCGCAAACCGTGCAGACTCCGCCAGAGACCGGTTGGATCGCATCCAGACATTCCTGGCAAACGGGAAGGCGAGAAATTTTTGCTAAGGGGATACCGCAGATACGGCAATCGGAAGGAAATAAAACTGCGAAAAGGCCCTCGGCCATCTGCGCCGCCCAGCCTCGAACGCGACGCGCCCGGTCGATGCGGGAAACAACAGAAAGGCTCGCCACTGCAGCTTTGGCTTGGCTAGCCCGAATTCTGTCCTCGCTACTGCTGAAGACGGCCTCCGTAGGCCCGCAGAAAAACTTTTGGCGGGCGATTCGTAGTTGCCTGCTTGCCTAGAAGTATAACGGCGGCCCGGTCCGCTAGGCAACGTTACGCTTGGGCCCGGTTGCCGAGATCGACATCTTTTTTACCGTTTCCGGAAGCCGCTCCTTCACTGGCATGAACACGAAACGATAATCGCGCCGAAAACATTCCCCGCAGCGGACCGGTTGCAGCAAAAGAATCGGGATAAGATAACGTTCAGAAAACGTCCGGCGACGCGAACGAAATCCCAGATCGCTGCCGCAATCGTCACAGTGAAATTCAAGATATTTCTGATACCAGGGTTGGTCTGAAGAATTTCCCGACACATTTCACCTCCGGCGGAGAACTTCGAAGGCCCCACAGGTCCACTTGCGACCATTCTACTCCCGCGATGCACGTAAACAAACCCATTGGTCCGCTCCGACGGCCCAGCGACAGGAAGATGTGCCGGTCGCACCCTACTTGTAATCAAGGCGCTCCGCGTGCTAACGTGCCGCCGTTTGTGGTTTGAATAAGATACGCTACTCAATTGCTTCCATTTGACTCCCATCGCGAGGGTTCCAACTTATGAGCGGTCCAGTCGCCGAACCAGGAACTGGTGTCAAAAAGCACGTTCCCTTTGTCCCCGAAGGAATGGAGATGAAGGAATTCACTCTGCGCGCCGTTCTGCTGGGACTGCTTATGACCGTCGTCCTGGGAGCAGCCAACGCATACCTCGGACTGCGCGCCGGTATCACGATCGCCGCCACGTATCCAGCCGCGGTGATCGCAATGGCGGCGATGCGAGCCTGGAAAGGATCGCTGCTCGAAGAAAATATCGCTCGCACTGCGGGGTCGATTGGCGAATCCGTCGCAGCCGGCGCGATCTTCACACTGCCCGCGTTTTTGCTGGCCAAGGCGTGGCCTTCTTTTCGTTTCGCCGATGCTTATTGGAAATCCACCGCGCTGATCATGGTGGGCAGCATTCTGGGAGTTCTGTTCATTTCTTTGGTGCGGCGTGGCATGGTCGAAGATCCAGAGCTACCGTTTCCGGAATCGCTGGCCGCATCGGAGATTCACAAAGCGGGACAACGAGGCGCGCAAGCGGCGAAATATCTTTTCTGGAACATCGGAATTGGCGGCGTGATTTACATTCTCGGCAAGTTCGGGCTGTTCGCCGCCGACACTGACCTTCACGTCGGTGTTGGCACTCTGGGACACAGTCAGGTTCGGCTCGGGTCGAGCGGAAGCACGCACGTCCTACCTACGGGCGGGACCAGCGTCTTCGCGGCAGCGAGTGTAAGTCCAGCTTATTTAGGCGTGGGATACATCATCGGCGTGAAGCTGGCGTCGATTCAGTTTGCGGGCAGCGTGCTGGCCTGGGGGCTGATGGTTCCGCTGATGATCTTTTTTCTTGGGCCGCAGTTGAAGGCCTATATTCCGGTCGACACTCCAGACAATTGGGCGAACATGGCAGATGCGGTCTGGAGATACATCGTTCGGCCGATTGCCGTCGGCGGAATGCTGGTGGGCGCAGCCTACACGTTATTCAAAATGCGCGCCAGCCTCACGGCGGGAATCGGCAAGGCGTTCGCAGACCTGCGCCAGACGGCCGAGCAACAATCCAAGCTGGCGCGCACTGAGCGCTACATGAGTTCGAAAACGGTTTTCGGTTTGATCGCGGTAATGTTTGTCTTAATGTGTTTGCTCTACATCAGAATCTCGGGCTTGGTGTGGCCTGCGATCTTAGCGGCAGTGGTAATGATTCTGGTGGGATTTTTCTTTGCCACCGTCTCGGGCAATCTGGTGGGATTCATCGGCTCATCCAATAACCCGATCTCCGGATTGACGCTGTCTACTCTTCTAATTGCCGCGCTTCTGATGGTGGCGCTGGGCGTCTCCGGCACTTCAGGGGTTGCAGCCGTTCTCGGCGTCGCGGCGGTGGTTTGCGTTTCGTCTGCGGTGGCCGGCGAACTATTGCAGGACTTCAAAGTCGGGTATATTTTAGGCGGAACTCCGCAGAAAATTCAGGCCGCAGAATTAATCGCGGTCGTGGTGGCGAGTCTGGTGATGTATTTTCCCTTGATGCTGCTGCACGAAGGCAGCATCAAAGCCGGCGGAGTGGGGTTTGGCGGAGCCGAACTTCCGGCTCCTCAGGCCGGCCTGATGGCGACACTGGCCCTGGGAATTGTTGGCCACGATATGCCTTGGCCGCTGGTGGTGGTGGGAATATTTTTTGGCATTGCGCTGATTATGATGCAAGTGAAGAGCCCCATGCTGGTTGCTGTCGGGATGTACTTGCCGTTCGGAACCACATTCGCGATCTTTGTGGGCGGGGTGTTTCGCTCCATCTGTGATTGGGTTGCCGAACGACGTGGATTCAACAGCGCCCAGAAGGCGAGAGTCGAAAATGCCGGGGTGCTGGTCGCTTCCGGACTCATTGCCGGAGAAGCCTTGCTGGGCCTGGTTTGGGCGGGATTGCAATTTGTTCCATCCTGGGGCGCACCAAATCATCCACCGCAAATCTTTTCCGATCCGTCGTACCTGGTAGGAGGGATGATCGTGTTAGCTGGTTTGGCAGCCCTGATGATCTTCGTTCCCGTAACGGCTGCCGGTGATCCCAACGAACCGGCGCCACCGACGGCGATGATGTAGATTGATTAACCACGAAGGCACGAAGTTGCATGAAGGGATGCACAACTCCCTTGGTAAGACTTAATGCCCTTCGTGGTTTAGTGTTTTTATGTCGATCTCCGAAAATCTTGCAGCGATCTCCGAGCGCATCAACCAGGCAGCGCGTCGTGCGGGACGTCGGCCGGAGGAGGTTGTTCTAATGGCCGTCAGCAAGACTCAGCCGGGTGAGCGCATCCGCGAAGCCTATTCTTCAGGCCAGCGCCTGTTCGGAGAGAATAGAGTTCAGGAATTTTCCGGCAAAGCCGATGAGCTTCAGGATTTGAAAGATGCCGAGTGGCATATGATCGGACACCTTCAAACCAATAAAGCCGCAAAGGCTGCGGAGTTATTTCAGGCCGTCGACGCGCTCGATTCAGTGAAACTCGCAGAGAAGATTGACGCGGCGGCCCGTGCGCGCGGGAAAAAGCTGGACGTGCTCATCGAAATTAATGTCGGTGGCGAAGCAGCAAAGAACGGCGTCGCGCCGAATTCCCCTGCGCTCGAAGAGTTACTAAATGCCGCCCCGCGCTTCGAAGCACTTGACTTCCGCGGACTGATGACCGTACCCCCATTCACCGACGATCCTCAAGGGGCACGCGCCTATTTCCGCAGGCTTCGCGAGTTGCGCGATGCCATTGCTGCGCGCAAGCTGCCGTCCCTGGCTATGGACGGGCTTTCCATGGGAATGTCCCACGATTTCGAAGTTGCGATTGAAGAAGGATCGACGTGCGTGCGCGTCGGCACGGCGATATTCGGAGAGCGGCTCAAGCCTTAGCCATGCATGGCTTCAGGATCATGATTCCGATTCATGAATCAGCGGGGGGAATCAGCTTAGCGGTTAAAGTCCATCCCCGCGCAAGGAGAAACGCCGTTACCGGCATACTGGGCGATGCGCTCAAGCTTTCGCTCACTGCGCCCCCGACCGAGGGCAATGCCAACCAGGCATGCATCGAATTTCTTGCGAAATTTTGAAGGTACCGCGATCTTCCGTTACCATTACCTCCGGTCAAAGCAATCGCAGAAAAGTGATTCGTGTTGCCGGGCTTTCGGCCGAAGAAGTCAGGAAGCGTATCAGGATATAAAGAGCGAGGGTAATCTCGGCCGTCGCAGACGCAGAACCGGCAAGACGCGGGCGAGGGCGCCCGCGCCACACGATCCTATGAGGGAGCACGCTTGAGCTTTTCCGAACGCTTGCAGGAAATTCGCACCGGATTCGAACGCCCATTCTGGATTGCCAATCTCAGCGAAATTTTCGAACGACTTTCCTACTACGGCGCATTTGCGTCATTAGCGCTGTATCTGCAAGAGAAGCTGAATTTTTCAACTGAGCAAACCGGAACGCTCACGGGAATCTTCGGAGGCATGGTTTGGTTTCTCGCGATTTTTGGCGGGGCTGCCGCCGACCGGCTTGGTTTCCGGCGCGCGCTCTCAATTGCATATCTCATCCTGTCGGCCGCCTATTTTCTAATCGGTTCCATCGGGGCGTCCTGGCTGGCGCCGGTGCGCAACGCGGTGCCTCTTAGTTTATTTGTCGGATTCATTCTGATTCTGCCCGCGCTCGGTATTTCGCTCGTCAAACCTTGCGTGGTTGGCACGACTGCACGAGCTTCGAAAGAGAACGTTCGCTCAATCGGATACTCGATTTACTACACGATGGTCAACATCGGAGGAGCGGCCGGGCCCTACTTCGCGTCGTGGGCTCATCGCCACCTGGGAGTCGAGGGCGTCTATCGCATTGCGGCCCTTAGCGTATTGGCGATGTTCTTTGTAGTTTTGTTTTTCTTCCGGGAACCGCGCAAAGCCGGGGATGCGCCTCCGCCTTCGATCGCCACCGTCGCTCGCAATTTCTGCGTGGTCGTCGGCAACTATCGACTTGTGCTGCCGGTGTTACTGATTGCGCTGCTGCTTCGCATCGCTCTGTCGATCTATCCGCAGGTTTTCGTACCGTGGTGGGTTTGGGCTGGAATGCTGATTCTTGCTCTTGCAGGGATCAGCCGGTTCATGTGGTTTCTCGTGATCTTCACCGGCTATTGGATCGTCTTCTGGCAGCAATACATCAACCTGCCCGGCTACATTCACGGCTACATCAATTCAGGCGCGGACGTCGAGATTATTCTGATTACCGACGGTTTGACGGTGATCTGCCTCACGCTGGCGGTAAATTTTCTTACCCGGAAAATTCCCGCGTTTCAGGCTGTGATTCTGGGCACGCTGATCACATCAGTCTCATGGTTGATTCTCGCCTTTCGCCCGACGATTGGGGGGGTAATCGTTTCTCTTTTTGTTCTCGCTCTGGGCGAGATCATTCAGCAACCGCGCTACTACGAATACATCGCCCTGCTTGCGCCTCCGGGACAGCAGGGCACCTACATGGGCTTTGCGTTTTTGCCAATCGGAATCGGCTCGCTGATCGGCGGATGGTTCGGAGGGAAGCTACTTCATCACTTCGGAGAGGTAATGCACCAGCCAGGACGCATCTGGTGGGCTGTGACCGCCGTCGGCGTGGTTACGACAGCGATGCTGTGGATGTATGACCGATACTTCAGAGTTCCAGCAAACTAGCGCGGCGGCGATTCGCTCAAATCCCATCCATTGTTTACAATAGACGTTTGCCCATGGACTTATCTGCGATCCAGTCAGCGCTGCGAGAGCGCAACATCGACGCCTGGCTGTTTTACGACCATCATCATCGCGATCCCATTGCCTACCGTGTGCTTGGCCTGCCCGCAGGACTGATGGTGACGCGGCGGTGGTTCTACCTGATACCGGCGCAGGGCGAGCCGGTAAAGTTAGTGCACAAAATAGAAGCTGGTCATCTCGATTCCCTTTCCGGCAGCAAGCGGCAATACTCTGGCTGGCAGGAATTGTTCGACGCCTTGAAGTCGATGCTTGCATCTTACCGCGACATCGCCATGCAGTATTCGCCGAACAATATTGTTTTCACGATTTCACTGGTCGATGCCGGAACTGTCGAGTTGCTGCGCGGTTTGGGTAAAAATGTTGTGAGTTCCGCCGATCTGGTCGCACAATTCGAAGCTACGTGGAGCGAAGAACAAATCAAAACCCACTTCGCCGCGCGCGATGCTATCGATGCGATTACTGCGGGGGCTTTCAAGGAAATTGGCCGACGAGTGCGCAATGGTGGAACGACAGAGCACGAGATCCAACAGTGGTTCAAGGAAGCGTTTCGCCGCGAGAATTTGCTTACTGACGATCCGCCGATCGTGGCTGTGAACGCCAACGCCAGCAATCCGCACTACGAACCACGCGCCGATCATCCGGTGCCCATTCGCGAGGGCGATCTGGTGTTGCTGGATGTCTGGGGCAAGAAAGATACGCCGGGTGCGGTCTACTACGACATTACCTGGATGGGCTTCGTCGGCAAGGCTCCTTCCGGTCGCATGTGCCAGGTATTCGAGATTGTGCGCGATGCGCGCGACGCCGGCGTCAAAGCGGTAACTGACGCCGTAAGTGCGGGACGCCGAATTGCTGGGTGGGAAGTGGACCGCGCTACTCGCGGTCACATCAAGAAAAGCGGGTACGGAGACTATTTCATTCACCGGACTGGGCATTCCATTGGCACCGACGTTCATTCCAATGGGGCGAATATGGACGATCTGGAAATCCACGACGAACGCCAGATTCTTCCCAACTCCTGCTTCTCCATCGAGCCTGGAATTTATCTGCCGGAGTTCGGCGTACGCAGCGAGGTCAACATGCTGGTACGCCCCAAGTCGGCGGAAGTTACCGGCAAAATTCAACGTGAGATCGTAATTATCTGATGGCAAATTCTACGCAACTCAAAACAAAAACGCCGGCCGAAGCGGCGCAGCGCGCCAGCATGATGGCCGTGATTGCGCCTGCCTTGGGCTGGCTGATTCCAGGGGCCGGCCACATGATCCAAAAACGCTGGATCCGCGGCATCCTTCTTTTCATTTCCATTGGAACTCTCTTCGTGCTCGGCTTGATGATGCAGGGTCACATTTACAAAGCAAACGGCGGCGATATTCTCGATATTCTCGGATTCATCGGCGATCTCGGCGCCGGAGGGATGTACATCGTTACCCTTGCCATGAACGGAGGGCAAGGCGCGATCGCGTTCGCGACCGCCGATTACGGAACCAAGTTCATGATCGTCGCGGGACTGCTGAATTTCATCGCCATAGCGGACGCTTACCACATCGCCATCGGGAAGAAACAATGAGACAGTCTACAGCCATCGGCTTTCCGCTGTCAGTTCGAACTTATCGGGCGGGGAAATCATGACGATTCAACTAACGCACTTCAGTGCAGCATTTGTCTTTGCGCTTTTTGCTTCGGTTGTCTTCGGCATCACTCACCGCGAAACCACGCGTGACATGATCCGCTACGGGCTGTATTGTTTTGCGATGTTCATGGGCGGTGTGCTGATCGCAGGATGGGCGATGTGGCTGGTGCGGAGATAGCTTTTAGCTCTTAGCTCTTTTCCCGCCAGGGTTCCGCTCTTCTAGTTTGGGCAGGCAGCTCACACATTGAACCAGCTAAAGGCCAAAGGCTAACAGCTAAGAGCTTCTTTTCACCCCTGCCACACAAACGCATCAAACACTCGTTTGGTATCGAAGTTCAGTCGGCGGTAAAGCGCGACGGCTCCGGCATTGGCCTCAGTCACAGTCAACGAGAGCATTGAAAACCCGCGCTTGCGAAGATTCGCAGACGTCGCGGCAAGCAGCGACTCGCCAATGCCGCGCGAGCGATATTCAGGAAGTACGCAAACTTGCGTGACGTGTCCAACATCGCTGCGAACGCGGGAACACAAGATCAGCCCAATAAGATTCTTCGCCTTCTTATCGAAAGCGGCGAATGACGATTCTGCATCGAACTGCCCGCATCCTGGAAAACGTACGATGTTATTCAAAAAACGCAGCGACCCGCCCAGAGTGTGGTACTGGTCGTTAATCTGCGCGTCGACGTGGCCGCGATACGCGGCCGTAATGACGGCGGCGGCGGGCTGATAATCGGCTTCGGTCCAGCGGCGGATTTCAACATCCGGATGCGGCGCCGGCCCCTTGACCGTATCGTTGTCCAACTTGAGAACCATAAACAATCTAGGGTGACGCTGAAATCCTTGATCGAGAAATGGCCGCGCCACGCTTCCGGTTTCGTGGGCAAGCAACTGAGCTTCGACTCGATGAATTCCAGGAGACTGCTGCAACGTCTCTATCACATGCGTCAGCAACTTGATCTCGACTTCGCGGGCATTGGGAAGACGGCCGCCATTGCCTACGAAAAGATCTCCTACCACTCCCTTGCTGCCCTCGTATACGAAGAAGCTGTAGCCGAAGATGCGGCCACGCTCGATGGCCGCATATCCAGGGAGAATTTTCGCATCGACGTAGCGGAGAATCATCGCCGCCGATCCGTCATAGTCCCAAGCGAGCAGGCTCGCCCACACTCGGCTCTCATCGTCCAGCAAGGGACGCAGATCAACGGAAGAAAAATGCCTGAGATCGAGAATCTCCACTGGGGCTCCTGCAAAATCAGCCAAAGGACTTCTGGCCCTGGTGGCTGGGGGCAGAACTCCGAGTTTAGTGGGTTCGAGCACGCGAGGCAAACCGGCAGAATAAAGACGGTAACCGCAATCCGCAGCCGCGGCGACATTCTAGCGCGCGCAAACCTAATGCACCGAACCTGCTTCCGCAGACGCTGCGACCCAGAAAAAATCCAGGTGCTGCGCTGCGTAGTGACCCACATAAGACACATGGCGGCCGCCCACAAGCTTCGCAACCTCTACCTGCGAGTTTTCCGGAGCCACCAGGAAGTGTTCCTGCTGAGGAACTGCACCCCAATCGTAATTCAACGTCAACTGGTTGCGATAAAAGCTAAGCCCATATTCCAGTTCCCTCTTCACATGGTAAACCGCCAACGGCAACGGATGGTTTTGGATCTTGGCGATTTCTTGTGCCACGGGACGAGTAGACAAGGTCTGGTCGATCGCCACCGAGCCCAACTTCAGCACCGCGCCCAAACAGAGCACCACAGGAATCAGAGTAACGAATCGCAACAGACGCAAGCCCAATGGTCGAATGAGCGTGATCGCGACCGCAGCGCAAAGAAAGAATGCGATCGCGAGCGCCACGATCATTGGCCGCCCCCCGGGTAGACGATGCTGCGTTACGACATACGCAATCAGCAGAGCCGGCACCATAGGCGTTGCCGTCAGTAGCGAATGCAA
>JGI12635J15846_10006384_pt1 | contig 10128 bp, 8 predicted proteins | sample BlaSpr_A8_OM2_M2_FD_15846 | JGI IMG/M metagenome (IMG submission 15846)
TTTGACTCTGCCCGCCGAGGTTGAACTCGGTGAGCAGTTTGTTGTCGAGGCTGAAAACCTGGTATCCCTCGCGATCGATCAGGACGGTACCCTGAGTACCGTGAATCGTTGATCCTCTGCCCCGATTGTAATACCGCTTGTCGTTGCAGCTCATGCCTTCCCAGGTGATCATTTTGTCGTCGTATTCAAAACTCGTGACCAGCGTGTCGTAGAACTCCCAATCGTCGGTGAAGGCGTAGCGGCCTCCCGAAGCGGTGATGCGTTTAGGGAAGTTAGTCCCCAAGGCCCAACGGCAAACGTCCACTTCATGGGTGCCGTTGTTGAGAGCTTCTCCGGTGCCGTAGAGCCAGAACCAGTGCCAGTTGTAAGGATGAATGTTGTCCTTGTAGGGCCGTCTGGGAGCGGGGCCCTGCCAAAGATTCCAATCGAGGTAGTCGGGGACCGGGAGTTCCTTGCCGATTCCGATCGACTTGCGGTTATTGCTGTACCAGCACTTTGCGAAGTATGCGCGGCCGATTAATCCGTCATGGATTTTCTGGATGATTTCGATGGTGTGAGGAGATGAGCGCTGCTGGGTTCCCATCTGCACCAGCTTTCCGTACTTCCGTTGCGCTTGCAAGAGCATCCCGCACTCGTCGAAATTATGGCTGCAAGGCTTTTCCACGTAAACATGCTTGCCTGCCTGCATCGCCAGAATCGCCATAGGAGTGTGCCAATGGTCCGGTGTGGCGATAGACATGACGTCAACATCTTTCGATTCGAGGACCTTGCGAAAATCTTTCTCTTTGGTGGGAAGATAGCCGAGTTCCGTTTGTGACTCGGCTGCGAATTTGTCGAGTTCGTGGGAATCAACATCGCACACGAAAGAAAGGCCAGCCGTGCTCTGGCCGGCTTTGATGGATGACAGATGTGCGTATCCGCGTCCATGGAGTCCCGCGATTGCGAAGTTCACGCGATCGTTTGCGCCGAGGATTCTGGCATAGCTCTTTGCAGTTGAGGTTGCAGCGAAGGCAGTTCCTGCCACCACAGTCCCGAGAAATTCACGCCGAGAAATCATTTGTTCCTCCGATCAGTTTGGCAGCGCGTACGCCACAATGCTTGCACTCGACGGGACGCCTTTAGATTTGCCGCCTCCAGCCACAATAACGACATATTGGCGGCCATCGACTTCGTAGGTTGACGGGGTTGCGTTGCCGGCCGCGGGCAAGGTTGTTTCCCACAGAAGTCTGCCAGAGTCTTTATCGAATGCACGGAACTTTTTATCGAAGCTTGTGGCGGCTAGAAGGAGTAATCCTCCGGCGGTCGCGATGGGTCCACCGTAATTTTCGGTGCCGGTATTGGGCATGCCTTTGGCGGCGAGTTCAGGATATTCGCCCAAGGGAATCTTCCACGCGAACTTTCCTGTGTCCATATTGATCGCGGTGAGCGTTCCCCATGGCGGCTGGATCGCGGGATAGCCATCGACGTCGAGAAATCTGTTGTATCCGTCGCTGACGAACTTCGGCGCGGTGGAGAAAACTGCGGTCTTCGTCTTCGCGCTTCTATCGATGCCGCTGTAAACGTAATCTACAATGGCGCGGATCGCGTCATCGCCTAGGCGCGCGAAGCCGGGCATTCTGCCGGCTCCTTGTGAAACCAGCGCGGCCACATCGCCATCAGGATAGCGGCTGCTGAGTCCTACAAGGGAAGGGAATTCAGGCGGCGTTCCCTGCATGTTGGGTTTGTGACACGCAGCACATTCGCGGAGGTAAATGCTCTTGCCACTTTCGGTGCCGGTGCTTGGTTTGGGCTCGACCATGCGCAATACCCAGGCCATTTCATTCGCATTCACAAATAGAAGATGAGTCTCGGGATCAAACGCCGGGCCGCCCCATTCGGCTCCGCCATCGAAGCCGGGAAAAATAATTGTGCCCTCGCGGCTTCCCGGGACGAACTGGCCGTCGCTGCGAACTTTGCCAAAGCGCGCAATGGCATCGTCATGCGCAGCCGGAGTCCGCTGGGTTAGCATGTCCGCGGTTAGCTTCTGGCGGGCGAACGGCTCAGGCAGAGTTGGAAGAGGCTGGGTGTCAGGAGTGACTTCTCCTTCCAGATCAGACTTGGGATATTTCTTGTATTCGACCGGAAAAAGCGGAGCTCCGCTATCACGATTGAATAAATAAACGAAGCCCGACTTGGTGGTTTGGGCGACCGCATCGACGGGCTGGCCGCTGCGAAGCACAGTGACCAGAGTGGGAGGGGCGGGCAGATCTCGATCCCAAATGTCATGTTTAACAGTCTGAAAGTGCCATACCCGCTCGCCAGTATCGGCTTTCAAGGCAATCACCGAATTTGCAAACAGGTCATCGCCTATTCGATCGGCGCCATAGAAATCGGATGCAGCCGAGCCTGTCGCGGCGAAGATCAAGCCTCGTTTTTCGTCCAGCGAAAGTCCGGTCCAGTCATTGGCCGCGCCGCTGTACGTCCACGCGTTTTTCGGCCAGGTTTCATAGCCGAGTTCTCCGGGATGAGGAATGGTGTGGAAGGACCATTTGAGTTTTCCGGTGCGGGCGTCGTAGGCGCGAATGTCTCCTGGCGAGGCAGGCAACATTTCTCCCATGGTGCTTCCGATGATTAGCAGGTCTTTGTAGACAATTCCTGGGCTGGTCATCGTGACCCAATTTTTGGGCTCGCGTCCCAGATCGTCTCGAAGATCGATTCTGCCAGAAATGCCGAAATTGTCGTCTGGTTTGCCCGTCTGAGCGTCTAAAGAGTAAAGATACTGGCGAACGGCGAAGAAGATTCTGTGATCTTTTCCGTCTGACCAATATGTGACGCCGCGGCTGCGCAGTTTGCCGATTACACGTAGTCCTATGTTCGGATCGAAGCGCCACAAGAGCTTGCCGGTAGCCGCGTTGAGGGCGACAACGTTTACTTTCGGTGTCGTGGCGTACAGCACTCCATTCACGACGATCGGATTACATTCGTTCTCGGAACCTGGGAACGAATCGCCGGAATCGAAGGTCCACGCGATCTGAAGATGGTTTACGTTATCGCGGGTGATCTGGGACAGAGGAGAGTAATGCGTGCTTTCTGGATTGCCGGAATAGACGCTCCATTCAATCGCGTGATTCTCAGCGGGCGGAGCGGCGATTATGTTGCCTTGGGTCAACACGAGCAGGAAGATCAGCAAGGCTCTCATAAGTTAGGTCGACCTATTGGCGAAAACCTTGGCGCACTGGGTAGGGCCCGACTTTTAGTCGGGCCGATCTCGCTTTCGCCATGTCGACGGCCCGACTAAAAGTCGGGCCCCACCCCAGTACTGAAAGAAATGTGTCCCACAATTACGGTGTAAGCATACGCCTGATGTAAAAGCGAAAGAACGCTTCGGAATCCGAATTCAGACAGACCTCGGCATTGGGCACGCCCGGCTCAGGGCGAGTGTAGCCCTTGTCATCCACGCGAATGCGCATCGGTTGAACAGGGCAGAGATCCGGTTCCAGAATGTAGGCCACGGTCATCACGTCAAAAAGGGTTGGCGTCTCCTGTCCCCATTCGTGATACAGCAGGGTCAACGCGTCGGTGAGCGGTGTTCCAGCCTGAAATAGGATCGGTCGCTTGACCTCGTCCAATTTCAATTGGGTTGAGTCGAGCGGCATCATGTAAATCGCAACGCCGGAGGCGAACAGCTTTTGCGCTGAAGAAATGTCGTTCACGATATTCCACTCCGGTTCCGGACCCCGAGGCGGCGCATATCCGAGATCACCGTACCTTCGTTCGATCGAGCCACCCATAAGGACTATCCGCCGAAGCTTGCGGAAAGTTTCCGGGTCCTTATCAATGAGCGCTCCAACGTTCATTAGAGGACCAATCGCGATCAACGTAATCTCGCGCGGATAATGACGAATCTGGTCGAGGATAAAGTCGACTGCTTGGGGATGGGATGCTTTGGCGAAATTTCCAGCCTCCGCGTAGCGGCGCTGAGTGAAGGAGCTCTTAGTCGTTGTCGGGGTGCCAACTGCGACCGGTATGTCTGTGTGGCCGGTCTCGCCGAGAAGCCGGTCCAAGAGTTTGGCGCGGGTCTCAGTGTCTCCGAAAGTGGTGGAGATGCCCAGGATCTGCAGCTCAGGGCTATGCAATGCAAGCGCCACTGCGAACGCATCATCGACATCGTCGCCAATGTCAGTGTCAATAACTATTTTTTCCGGAGAGTTTCGCTGCGGAACGGCTGGGTTGGAGGACTGTGCATTGCTTACGGCCACAAAGAAGGCGACGATCAAAACAGGAATCAGGGCACACCGCACGGTCACGTGCGGGGAAGAATCCGAGTATTGGAGAGCTTCGAGCAAATTTGGTTTCAGTCCTGCGAAACTGCCGTTCGAGTTTTGTCCAATCGTTGATTCAGCCGTTGCTTCACTTGCGGCCACTCCGCCTCGATGATTGAATAACGCGCCGAGTCGCGAGGAATATAGTCAGCGGCCATGCGGTGCGAGCGGAGAATCCCTTCGAACTTTCCGCCAATACGTTCCAGGGCTGCGCGCGAGCGCTGGTTGCGGGCGTCTGTGTGAAAGCAGACTCGAAACACCTTCCACAGTTCGAACGCGTGCTGCATCATGAGCAGCTTGGCCTCGGTGTTGACCGGGGTCCGGATTGCGGAGCGGGTCAGCCACGTATAACCAATTTCGCAAGCATCGGGGAAACTGCGGCCATGCCTGGGATGGTTCGGCGGCCACGCCCACCGCTCCAAATTCCAGAAACGGGTCGAGCCGATAACGACATTATCCGAAACGCGGATGATCGTTAAGGGTATGGCGGTGCCGGCGTCCCGCCAAGACAGAGCGGTCTCAACGTAACGGGCAGCTTCGATTTTGCCTTGCGGCACGGGAGTCCACTGGTACAGCGCAGGATCGGTTGCCGAGGCGGCCACCAAACCGTCGATGTGGCGGGGCTCCAGCGGCTCAAGACGAATGTGCCTGCCGGTCAGTACGGGGGATTGAGTTTCCACAGTACCAAAGTATGCCATGCTAGGCGTCTGTTCGACTGCATGAGATGAAAAGGTACTTAGGCAATCTTAGCGTTACTGGCTACTGTCCTTGAATGCGACCTCAATCCGCACAAGTACCTTAACTGGTTTGTCGCCTTTCACTGCAGGATGGAATTTCCATGAAGTTACTAGCTGCTTTGCGATCTTATCTAGTTCCGGATGCAGTTTCCTAACAACTGTCACACTCTCAGTACAGCCGTTCGTACCGATGACCGCTTCTACCAACACGCTACCCTGGATGCCGCTTCCTCTTAACGAGTCAGGATATGGAGGAGATTCTGCGCTGTTGTTATCGACGGAACAATGTCCCAAAGGGGGGCAGGTTGTGCCGGGCTGGGATGCGACAGAAGAATAGATATGCCGAAAATAGCCGCCAAGATTCTCATGCTGTCAGCAAATCCCGCATCGCACAGATCGTGCTTGTGATTCCGAGAAACGCAAGTTCGGTCATCGTATGTGCTACCGCGTCGGAGGCAATTGAAACAAAACCCCGCTGTCAGAATTTACTTTCTTAGTCGTGTCCACATCCAAATCGGCCAATCGATACTTTTTCGAGTCCTGCTCTGTATAGACCCAGATACTGTCGCCGATGATCGCGTAATTACGGGTTTCGATGCGGTGTCCATCGCGGAACACGAGAGTTGTGATCGGTGTGGGTTCTTCAGGCTGCGGGGCTGGCGAAGGTGCCGTTGTCGCCACAACCGGAGCGGTAGTTTTTGCCGAAGTTGGTTGTGCTTTGGGTTTCGATCTGACAGTGCTCACCGTCGAGGATGGTGAAGTCCGCAAACGATTGACCTCATCGTCCAGGCGTGCGACCTCTTGACTTAAGCGCTCGACCTCGGCTTTAAGCTGCTGAATCTCAGCGATGACTTCGGCATTGTCGGTAGGCTGCGTCCCCTGGGTATCGTCCGTTTGCTGGGCAAAAAGAACGGCTGAAGGGCTCACGCAAAGCAGCAAAACGCATGTGCAGCTGAGACGGTTCATGCCAATAGCCTAGCATTTTCCGGGGCTTCCCGGCCCGAGTAGTGATGCTGGAATCCATACTCAAAAGCTCTTGGTCCGTGGTGCGATGCGGCTCTGTTCTCAACATCAGAGGAAGCCGTGCCATTTCTGATTATGGCAGCAGCCCAAAGACTGCGACTCCATTCGTAGTTCCAACATAGACTTTGCCGTTGACTATCATGGGTGTGCCGAAGTGACTGGCGGAACCGAACTGATCCCTCGAGTTTGACGCCTGATTGGAGTTGTAGAGTTCAGTCGCGAGATTTGTTGCGCTATAAGCATGGAGGACCGATGGGCTGGAATGCTCGATCGCCCAAACGATTCCGTTCTTGCCATGGTTTGCGGAAACGCTCGGAGTAGTGCCGGGATAGGTAAATGAAGTCGCCGATTGCGAGAGAGGGGCCGTCGATAGTTTGGCCTGAGTAAATTTAAATTGCAGCAGGTTACCTCCCTGTGGTCCGAAGTACACATTGCGATTGAAATACGCTGGCATTGACCAAATGCCGCCGCCGAGAACGCCGTCGATCTCCTGATAAATAGCACTGTCATTGCTCGGATTGAATTTGCCCATGTTAGTGGTATCGACGATGTAGATGTTCCCATCTTTCCCGGCACCGATAGCGAGATGGCGCAATATCTTCTGGGAATCTGCCTGAGGCGGGACTACCAATGCGCCACCAGACCCGAGGTCCGTATCCATATTCGAATCAGAAACGATGTTGGACATTGCGAAATAGTCAGCCACCGCGAGCTTGTTGCCAGTAGTGGAAATCTTAAGGAATGTGTTGCCGTAATCACCATTGACTGGAAAACCGGAGGAATTGAGGGTCGTGTCGAATGTGCCGTTACCATCCAGCAAAAATATGTTTCCTCCCGATGCAGCCATGCCCGCACCACTCTGCCACACCGCTCCCTCGTTTCCATTGGGTGTGAAATTGAGCACGCTCTTCTGGGCGAGAGTAGTCGCGCTGTATCCGATCAACCAACCTGTATATGGACGCTGGTCACAATGCGAAGTCCAAGCCGTATAGACAACGCCGTTCAGCAGCAGCAGTCCTTGCCGCTCCGCATATTGGTGGGGATCAAACATCACTGATCCATTCTGACTGTTGTCTCCAGTGCCTGGGTAACTGGCCTGAACTGTCGTGGGGCCGCCGAATTCTTCTTGGCCTGTGGTTACGTCGAGCGCGTGAATCCGCTGAAAATAATTTGAGGAATTCTTGCTCATGGCGACCACATAGATGGTTCCGTGCGGACCAGTTTTGAGATCGATCACCGGCGTAGAGGTAATGCCGATCTCTGGCGTGATTTGACCGCAATTGTGGGTGTCGGAAGGAGTCTCGCCCGACCCCAGCACAGAGACATGCCATAACGGAGCACTGGTGTCGGCGTCGAAGGCGTAGACGCTATCGTTTTCGGTGACCGTGTAAACCACATTGTGCGTGCCCTGGCCAGGGATGGCCACACCGGATAAATACAGGGGTTCAGCGTCAATCACTCCATCCGCTGGAAGGGTAAACAGCTTTCCGAAAGTAGATTGGTTCACGTTCGCGGTGGTCAGAATGGTTTCCTCGAGATTCTGACCTGTCCGCTGATTGTCGTTGTGGTAAGTCAAGACGTTGGTGGCGAAGATGGGCGCCGTTGACACTAAGAGAGCGAATAAAAGCGCAAGCCGTAACGGAAAAGACATGAAATCCTCCAGCTCTCAGTCATATGACCGAATGAAAACGCGATCAGATGGGATTTACCTCGAGGCCAGAGTTTTGATGACGGAGCGCAACATCTTTTTCAAACCGACGTTAGCAGGTGTGAGCCTAGAGATACGCTAACTTAAAAGCAATACCGTGAAATACTGAGGAGTGCATGAATGTTGAGTTTCCGTCGAGACGTGCTCGACTGGACAGCCGAGGGAGGCCGTCCCTACGTAATCTCTTTAGCAGAGCTCGCGCAAACGGGCTGCGGCAGATTCTGCGGTGATATCTCGTTGCGGCGATCCTAGCATCTCGAATCCGACCATAAATTTTCGAATCGTCGATGAACGCAATAGCGGCGGATAAAAATGCGCGTGCAGATGCCATTCCGGATGCTTTTCGCTATCGGTAGGACGTTGGTGGAAACCCATGGAGTAAGGGAACGGAGTATTGAAGATGCGATCGTAGCAACGAGTCACCTTGCCCAGAATTTCGGCGAGGGCGTCACGCTCTTCGGAATTGAGAGCAGTGATATCCCCGAGATGGCGCTTGCTGGTTACAAGAGTTTCGAAAGGCCAGATCGCCCAGAACGGCACTACCACCTGGAAATGTTCGTTGGTCAGAACCAATCGCTCCGAGTGTTCTGCTTCATACGATGTGTATTCACAGAGCAGACATTGATGATGCTTGTCTGTGTACCTCTGCATGGAAGTTTGTTCTTTTTGAGGCTCGTTCGGAACAGAACTGGTCGCCCAGATCTGACAATGCGGATGGGGATTGCTGGCGCCCATCGCCGCACCGCGATTCTCGAAGATCTGAACATCGTTAATGTGGTCTCTTACTCCGAGATCGCTGAACTGATCGGCCCAGACATCAATCACGCGTCGAGTCTCGGCAAGAGTCATGCGGGCAAGGGTCAAGTCGTGTCGCGGAGAGAAGCAGACTACGCGGCAAATTCCCGATTCCGTTTGGGCGACGATCAAATCCTTTTCGTTCAGCTCTGCGTTAATTGTGTTGGGGAGAAGTGCGGGAAAATCGTTATCGAACACGAAAGTAGAGTCATATTTCGGATTATGAACCCCGCCCGCCCTTTCGTTTCCCGGGCAAAGGTAGCAGGTCGGATCGTAGGCAGGTTGAGATTCCGAAGATGCGGCCTCCACTTGCCCCAACCAAGGCCGGTTAGTGCGATGCGGAGAGACCAGCACCCACTCGCCGGTCAGCGGATTTAAACGCCGGTGGGATGTCTCGCTTAAGCTGAACATTGCGTCATGCGACGGCTCTGCAGTGGTCAAGATCCCTTTTTAAAACCCGACTTGTCATCCTGAGAGGCTTCAGCCCCGAAGGATCTCTCGCGCCCGGCAGAGCCTTTCAACTAAGCACTCGAATGCGCGGCTCAAATAGTAACGGCACTGGCTCCGTCAGCGGCCGAACTTACGTAAATCTCTGGCCGAATGCCTGTTTTCTTTTCGTAGGACCGCGATATGTCGCTCTTGAAATCTTCGACTTTCGCTTTCTCAACCAGATTGACGGTGCAACCGCCAAAACCTCCGCCAGTCATGCGTGCGCCATAGGTTCCCTGAAAATGAGACGCGAGTTCAACCATGATGTCGAGCTCGGCGCAGCTGACTTCATAATCATCTCTTAAGCTGCGGTGGGAGTCGTACATCAGCTCGCCAAACTTGCCGATCTCCCCAGCGCGCAGAGCCTTTGCGGCGCAGAGTGTCCGCGCATTTTCTGCGATCACGTGACGGCAGCGGCGAAAGATCGTCTCCGGCAAATCTGTTCTGTGTTGGTCGAGCTGTTCTTGGCTCACATCGCGCAGGGCACGAATTCCCGGCAAACTTGCGGCAAGGCGGCGCACGCCTTCCTCACATTGGGAACGGCGCGCGTTGTACTCGCCTCCAGCGTGGGAGTGCTTAACCATCGTATTGCAGATGACGAAGCTAACATCTTCAGGCAACGGCAACAGTGTGAATTCAAGGGATCGGCAGTCCAGCAGTAGGGCATGCCCCGCCCGGCCGTTGATGGACGCAAACTGATCCATGATTCCAACTCGCGCACCGACCGTTTCATTTTCGGCGCGTTGACAGAGTTTCGCGAGATTAACACGGGAGGCGGGAGTGTCTTCCAAAGAACATCCCGCCGCATGAATTAACGCAAGTGCGCTCGCAACCTCAAGTGCTGCGGACGAGCTGAGTCCCGCACCCATCGGAACATCCGAGGAAATCAACAAATTGCAACCTTGAAGTGCGTACCCGGTGGCATTTAGTTGGAGGGCTACACCGCGCACATAGTCGAGCCAATGATGTTTCGTGGATGCATCGACATCATCGAGGTTGAACTGGGCCGTCTCCTTCCACTCTTCGGAGTGCGCGACGATGCCTCGATCATCCCGACGAGCCACTGCAACCCAGG
>JGI12635J15846_10006386_pt1 | contig 10126 bp, 6 predicted proteins | sample BlaSpr_A8_OM2_M2_FD_15846 | JGI IMG/M metagenome (IMG submission 15846)
GAACGCCTCTACCCGGAGAGCGCCGCGACACCGACATCCCCCATCTAGTTAGCGCGGCTTTCCGCTACTGCACGGAAATTCCGGTGGACAGCAACGACTGCTTGCACCGATAATCTTGAGCGAACTAGTGGCGATCCAATCTGAAGCGTCCTCATGCCGAAAGGAAATTAATCTTATGAAAAAGATACTCAAGGGCCTATTGTGTCTGGCGCTCGCCGCCTCATCGCTCGCAGCGCAGACCAACAAAGACAATACTTCCACCGGGGGCCTGCCGCCGATCATCGACCGTGAGTTGATCTTCGGCAATCCGGAAATCGCGGGAGCCCAAATTTCGCCCGATGGAAAGTATCTGGCGTTCCAGAAGCCGTGGAAAGACACGCGCAACGTTTATGTGAAGGGCGTGAGTGAGCCGTTCAGCGCCGCGCGGTTGCTGACCACGGAAACCAAGCGGCCAATTGCCGCATTCTTCTGGACCCGTGATGGCAAATACATTTTGTACGTGAAAGACAACGCCGGCGACGAAAACTACAACGTCTATGCCGTGGACCCCAGCGCCAAACCGGCGGAAGGCGCGGACGCTCCAGCGTCGCGCGATTTGACCGGGTTGAAGGGCGTGCGCGTCGAACTTGTGGATGTTCCCAAAAATGATCCGGACGTGGTTTATATCGGGCTGAACGACCGTGACAAATCTTGGCACGATCTTTACAAGCTCAAGATCTCGACCGGCGAGAAGACTTTGATGCGCAAGAACACNGANCGCATCGAAGGCTGGCAGTTCGATCTGCAGGGCAATCTGCGGCTGGCCACGCGCTCCGCGGAGAACGGCGACACGGAAATTCTTCGCGTCGATTCCGACAAATTCACCAAGATTTATTCCTGCAACGTCTTTGAGACTTGCAACGTGATCCGCTTTCAGAAAGACGGCAAGCGCGCGTACATGGAAACGAACAAAGGCGCGGATATGGACTTGTCCGCTTTGGCGCTGTTCGATCCGGAAACGGGGAAAACAGAGATCGTGGAATCCGATCCGCTGAAGAAAGTGGATTTCGGCGGGGCCTTCTTTAATGAGGCAACCGACGAACTGGCGTTCACCTTGTATGTCGAAGACAAGCCACACTACTACTTCAAGGACAAAGGTTTTGGCGCCGATTTCAAATGGCTCGACGGAAAGTTTCCGGGCAAGGAAGTGAATTTGAATTCGGCCACGCTGGACGAGAAGATTTGGCTGGTGACGGCCAACAGCGACACGGAGCCGGGTGAGACTTACCTCTTCGACCGGAAAGACCACAAGCTCGCGATGCAATATAAGATACGGGAAAAGCTCCCGCGAGCAGACCTTGCGGAGATGAAGCCGGTGCGCTACAAGTCATCGGATGGGCTGGAGATCCCGGCCTATCTCACTCTGCCCAAAGGCGTGCCGGCTAAAAACCTGCCTACTATTATTTTCCCGCACGGCGGGCCGTGGGGACGTGATTACTGGGGTTACAACGGATATGCGCAATTCTTTGCCAACCGCGGCTATGCGGTTCTAAGTATGAACTTCCGCGGGTCCACCGGTTACGGCAAGAAATTCGAAGACGCGGGCAACCAGCAATGGGGCCGCAAAATGCAGGACGATGTCACCTGGGGCGTGAAGTACCTGGTTGACGAAGGCATTGCCGATCCCAAGCGCGTGGGAATCTTCGGCGGATCTTACGGCGGCTATGCCACGCTGGCGGGTGTAGCTTTTACGCCGGATCTTTACGCCGCGGCTGTGGATCTGTTTGGTCCTTCCAATTTAATTACCCTGTTGGATTCGGTCCCGCCGTACTGGGAATCCATCCGCCAGATGTTCTATCAGCGCATGGGGAATCCCACGACGGCGGAAGGGAAAGCGCTGCTGGTAGAGCGTTCGCCTCTCACCTGGGCAAGCAAAATCAAAACTCCGCTCATGATTGCGCAGGGCGCCAACGATGCGCGGGTCAACCATGCGGAGTCCGAGCAGATTGTGATCGCGCTGCGCGATCGCGGCTTCCCCGTGGAATACCTGCTGATTCCCGACGAGGGCCACGGCTTTGCGCGACCGGTGAACAACATGGCATCGGTTATGGCCACGGAGATATTCTTCGCCAAGTATCTTGGCGGACGTGCCCAGACTGACGGAACGCCGGAAGTTATGGCGCGCCTGAAAGAAGTCACGGTCGATCCTAAGACCGTGGTATTGGCCAAGAAAATTGACGCAAGCTCGGTGAGCGCTCCGAAGCCAGCCAGGGACCTGGAGGCCGGCACGTACAAGTATCAAGCCAAGCTCGAGATTGGCGGCCAGCAGGTTCCGCTTAGCGTCTCGACCACCATCGCGGAGGGCGGCGCCACCTGGACCGCGACAGACGTGATTGACACACCTCAAGGCACGATAACCGAAATATCAACGCTGGATAAAGGAACATTGATCGCCCGCACGCTCAATTTGAAACAAGGACCGGCGGTGATCGACCTCAATTTCACCGGCGACAAAGCTGCAGGCAACGTGAACATGAACGGACAGGATAAACCTGTCTCAGTCGACCTGGGTGGACCGTTGTTCGCTGATGGCGCGGGTTCGAAACAGTCCATCGCGTGCCTGCCCTTGGCCGAGGGCTATAGCGCCACCTTCCGCAACTTCGATGTCCAGAAACAAAAAGTGAAGCTGCTGCAGCTGAATGTTTCCGGCGTGGAAAAAGTGACGGTGCCCGCGGGCACTTTCGATGCGTACAAAGTGGACATCACTTCGGCCGATGGCGGTGACGACAAAGAAACGCTTTGGGTAGCCCAGGATTCCCACAAGGCGGTCAAGGAGTCCTCGGTGCTAGTGTCCATGGGCGGAGCCATACTGACACAGGAATTGCTGCCGTAAAGGTCAGCGCGCATTGGCTAAGCCGGAGAGGAACTCAGCGCGAGGCGGGTGTTCGTCCTGCGTTTTTCGTGAGATGCCAAGCGTCACACCAGGAGCATCGATAGGCCCGCAGATCCTTCGGCGCATTGGCGGTTGCGATCTGGTGCGCGGCAGTTGCCAGAGCTTCGCCTTCGCTCGCGTACTTGCGCTTCCCGCTGACCGGACATTTTGATTCGTTGTCGACCACAAGCCCTTCCGTAGAAGTTTCGTTACTAGTCTAGTTATATTCACCTTTATGCCTTTCGCTGTGCAACCTCAAACAACTGCACACAGTCAAACATAGCTGTGCTCAAAGACACAGGGAAGGCTATAAAATAATAACTGTGAATTCCACGAACAAAAACTCGTACGGAAATTTTTGGGGCGGAAACGTCCGGAACTGGGTCTTTGGCTGTGGGAAGCTCGTTGGCCTGAGCCTTTGTGTCCTGCTCTGCGGATTTCCAGCTTTGGCTCAGTCACAGCAGTCCACTCCCGGTCTGGGAGCGGAGAGGGGTGTGCCTAGCGCGCCGGCAACAGGGGTATCAGCGGGCGAGTCGCAACCCTTGCAACGGCCGTCCGGAGACGTCACCGGAACGGTTGTCGATCAAACTGGAGCTGTCGTCTCGGGAGCGCGCGTAACACTTACGAATGGAGACCAACCCCCAACGCACGACATGCTTTCAGGCGACAACGGGCAATTCTCCTTTGCCAACATAGCTTCCGGTCCGTTTAAGGTGACCGTTACGATGGTGGGCTTCGCTACGCAGACTTATTCCGCAATACTGCGGCCGGGGGAGTTCTACATCGTCCCGCAGATCGCCTTGGCGGTGGCCACCGAGGTCACTGAAGTGCGTGTGGGGCTGCCACCTGTCGAATTGGCGGAAGAGCAAATTAAGGAGCAAGAGAAGCAGCGCGTGCTGGGCGTCTTTCCAAATTTTTATGTCAGTTACGTCCGCGATGCAGTTCCTCTGACACCCAAGCAGAAGTACGAGCTGGCTTGGAAGACAACCGTGGACCCGGTCACATTCGCNGTGACGGGGGCCATTGCCGGCATCGAGCAGGCTCAAAATCAATTCAGCGGATATGGGCAAGGCGCACAAGGTTACGGAAAGCGCTACGGCGCCGCCTTCGCCGACACGGTTACCGGCACGTTCCTTGGAGGTGCCGTCTTGCCGGCGCTACTGAAACAGGATCCGCGTTATTTCTACAAGGGAACCGGCAGCACGCGATCGCGGATCTTGTATGCCATCGCCAATTCGGTGATTTGCAAGGGCGACAACGGACACTGGCAGCTAAATTACTCNGGCATCCTTGGAGACTTGGCCTCGGGCGGTATCTCAAATCTTTACTACCCAGCGCAAGATCGGGGAGCGGGATTAGTGTTTGAAAACGAGGGAATCGGGATCGGCGCAACTGCCGCCGCCAATCTGATTCAAGAATTCATCATCCCGAAGTTGACACCGAACCTTCCCAACCGCCAAGGGGCCAAACCCTAGCGCACGGCCTCGGCGCACGCCCTCTACCAGGAAAAGGTGATTCTACGTGCAGGAAACTCTCAGCAAGAGGCTCGCAGATATCGTTCTTCCGGACGCCGATGGCCAAGAAATCCGTCTGGGTTCGTTGTGGGAGAACAGGCCGGCCGTCGTCGTTTTTCTTCGCCACTATGGCTGAATTTTTTGCCGCGAGCACACCGCGCAGTTGCGCGAACACGAACAAGCCTTTTTGGATAAGGGCGCGTCGCTCGCCGCCATCGGACTTGGCGACCGCAACTACGCGCGCATTTTCCGCGAAGAAACGGGAATCGCGTTTCCCCTGTTGATCGACGAACAGCGCCAGGCTTATGCCGTCGCCAACCTGCGTTCCGCCAATCTGCTGCACCTAGCTCGACGCGACAATTTCGAGAGCCGCAATCGCGCGAAAGCGGCCGGGCATCAGCAGCACAAACTTGGCCAGAATCCCTTTCAGCTCGGCGGGAGCTTCATCTTCGCGCCGGGAAACATCGACCGCTTCGCCCATCTGAGCAAAACGTTTGGCGACAATGCAACTCCCGCTACGCTTCTTGCCGCTCTCGATAAAGGTGATTGGACTTAGCCTGCAAAGCAAAAAAAACGCCGGAGAGGTTCGCTCTCCGGCGCTTTTCGCGATACGAGCCTAAAAAAATTACTATTGAGCTGCTTCGACCTTCTTGAGTGGCGGCTTCGGCATCTGCCAGATGATTCCGGAGTCGTCGGCATTGTTCGGGTAGAACTGCGCCGACTTGTTGCCGGAAGGCAACAGCACGATGTCCGCACGGCGGTTGTAGGCGAGCCAGCTGCCCTGTTGGTTCCGTTCACGCGCCTTGGGGGCCTTGTTCGGATTGGTGTCTTCCAGGGTTTTTACTTCCGACTTTTCCAGCTGGCGCTCTTTTCCGTACGCGGCAGTCTGAATTTTGTCGGCGGAGATGCCCTGATCGACCAAATACTGTTTAATTCGCTCGACGCGACGCTCGCTCAAATCCTGGTTGTGAGGTTTTGAGCCGCGGATGTCCGCGTGCGATTCGATCGAAAGCTTCGCATCGCCGTCGTACTCGAGATATTTCTTAAACCCGTCGGCCAGCGTGGCGAGCTCCGTTTGTTGGCTCTTTACCAGTCCCACTTGCGGGTGACCCTTATCCGGATAGTCCGTGGGGTAGAAGATGCTCTGCAAAACGACGGCGGGAATCGGTTCGATAGAGCCGGTCACGTGAACAGATGCGGTTTGCGTTAAGGTTCCGCCGCAAACATTCGTGGCCGTCAAACTGTAATTCCTGGTTTCGTCCACCGGCCCGATGTCGGTCTTGGTGGGGTCTGCCTTGATTGTCTGGCTGCCGTTAAGATCCACTTTGCCGATTGGATCGATGTTGGCGGAGTCAGCGTTTGAGGTGGTCCAGGTCAGCGTGCCATTGTCATCGGTGATGACCTTGTCGCCGATCTTGCGGTAGTGCAGGTCTGTCGGGTTTGCCGTCAGGCTTGCTACCACTGTGGTGTTGACGTTAACAGCTTCGGTGCCCGTGACGATTCCGCCGGGTCCCGCCGCCGTCAGCGTGTAGGTCGTAGTCGCACGCGGCGAAACCGACTTGCTGCCGCTCGCGTCCACCGGGCCCACTCCATTATCGATACTCACATCTACCGCATCAGTGGTCTGCCAGGCGAGGTCTGTGTTCTGGCTGCAATTAATGTTCGCAGTCGAATTCGTGACGGTAGCTCTTACCGGCGCGATGACTACAGTCGCGCTAGCGATGCCCGCATAGAACCGTGGCAACGGCGCCTTCTTTTGCAGTTCAGCCTGACGATTGCTCCAATCGGTAGTGACCTGCGTGTTCTTGGCTACGTTAATCGAAACCTTTTTCCCGGCCTCGACCTTCACGTCGCCGGACCACAGGTCTTTTCCGCCGCGCGTGATGGTTAGATGATGTGTTCCGGGGGGCAGCAGCAATTCTTGTTTCCAGATCCAGAAGTCGTTATTGAACTCGTCCACGTGGCCGACAAAATAGCCGGGAGTCTTTCCATTCGAAAGAACCGCGGCGCGAACGTCTGTTCCGGAGATATAGACGCGGCCCCAGGGGCCGGCAACCTTGTCGCCATACGGTTGCAGCGCCACAACGAGGTCCGTGGATTTTCCGGCCTCGATGTTGACGTCCTGTGTAGAGATCTTGTATCCGTAGTTAACCACCACCACCGTGTGCTTCCCGGCGCTCAGTTTGATACCGCGGCTTCCTTCGCGGATGCCGTTGCCATCCACGAACACGTACGCCTGGGACGGCGTCACTTTGATCTTCAGCTTCCCTTCCTGTGCGAAGCTGGCGCTCGCGCAAAGCGCGACTGCCACCGCAAGGGTGAAGAGGTGTCCAATTCGTCGCATCTCAATGTCTCCTAACGATTTTTATAGGCGAGATTATTTGTGCGCTTCCGCGCCCGTTCGGTAAAGCGCTGGCTGGGACTGCACCAAGAAGGTATATTCCTATCCGCCATCTGTCAATGAATTTGAAAGAAAAAGCGAACGTTGTTGATAGGACTGTTGATTCTCCGTGTATCAACCATTCAACACTTGCTATCTGCCCGCTATGCTGCTTCGCTTAAAGCGTTTACAGTTTGGGCGGCGCGAAGGTCGGCGGCAAAATGCCCACGAATGTTCCGCTGTGGAACGCAACTTCGCCGCAGCCAGCCACCACATGCTGCCCGGGATTGGGCCGTCATCGCAGATCAGTCGCCGCGTTTAGCGCTTGCACCGCTCCGGAAGATCGAAATTCAATCCGGGGAGATCCACGCTCCGATCAGAGCACGCAGCCCAGGCTCAAAGTTCATCACCAACGGACCTTTGTGTGCGGTACAGATCTTTCGACGATCGGGAGAAGTGAGTCTTAAGCGGGGCTCCGATTGTCTTGGTAATCGTCCAATTCACGCCGCGAATATGGATCAGGACAACGGTCATGATCTTGGGATTGCGCGCGTGTTTTGGGAGATTTAGAGACTGGGAGTTCAGCGCGCTGATTCCCCCGAACGTTCGAGTGGCGCCGCGCTGACGCGCGTATTCATTCAAGGCACGATTCATAGAGCTGTAAATTCCGAGTCCACGACGGCTGCGGACGACGAACGCACCATAACGGAGAGCCTCGTCCGGCCGCAAAATCCAGCTTACTCCGAACGCGAGTTCCATACCGGTGGCGAATGTAATCCACATGTATCCTGCCGCTTCGTGTTCGACATATGCGACCGCCGCCGCGTCGCCTCGGCCAAAACGCGCGGCAATCTCCGCTGCGGGGATTCCCATTGAAGAGATGACGGCCGTGGCTACCTCGAGATCTTGACTTCCGGCGAATACCTTCACCTCGACTTGCTTTTTCGCGTAGGGCTCGGTTAAAGGCCGCTGCAGGTTGGTCTGAAAAATGTGCCAGGCATGCGAGTACATAAAAGGACGAAACACTTCGCGCGTGGCAAGCAAAAACGAAAAAAACGGTCCGCGCCAGCGCAGGCCTTCACGGAAAGTTTGCCATCGTCTGGAGGACAGATTGGTCATGGTTCCGGCCATCGGAAGCGTTCTATTGCAATGGTGTCTTGAGCGGCACAATACGCTAGCGGTGGATTCGCGTCAACCTTGGTCCCGGCGATTCTGGACATAAGATACGCCTGGGTGTTAGGTTGCTTTGGAATTGCGGTACCCAAAGGAGCTTATGAACGCGATCATTTATTCCGAGCACGGCGGTCCCGAGGTTTTGCGTTACACGGATGTAGCGAAGCCACAGATTGACGCGTTCGAAGTTTTGGTTCGAGTGCGGGCTTGCGCGCTGAATCACCTCGATCTCTTTTTGCGAGGAGGGCTGCCTGGAATAAAGATCCCGCTTCCGCATATTCCTGGGAGCGACATCGCCGGGGAAGTGGCGGAGATAGGAGCGAAAGTTACGGGTTTGAAAGTGGGCGAACGCGTTTTGTTGCAGCCCGGGATTTCCTGCGGACGATGCGCGCAGTGCCTGGCGGGAAATGACAATTATTGCCGCCAGTACATACTATTCGGGCAAATGGTGGACGGCGGATGCGCGGAATACGTGAAATCAGCCGCTGTGAACGTCGTGCCGATACCGGAGAATATGTCGTTTGAGGAAGCGGCGGCGTTTCCGCTGGTTTCGCTGACGGCGTGGCATATGCTGATTACGCGAGCGCAACTGAAGCCAGCCGAAACAGTTTTGGTTCTTGGTGCGGGCAGCGGAGTGGGAGCCGCGGCCATTCAAATCGCGAAAGCGACCGGTGCGCGCGTGATTGCCACGGCCGGGACGAAGGAAAAGGTGCTCAAGGGGAAAGAGCTCGGCGCGGATTCCATGATCCTGCATTCGGAGAATGACATAGCCGAGGAAGTGAAGCGCATCACCAACCGGCGCGGGGTGGACGTGGTGTTCGAGCACGTGGGACAGGCCACCTGGGATCAAAGTCTGCGAAGCCTTACGGCTGGCGGAAGGCTGGTTACTTGCGGCGCGACGACCGGGTACGACGCGAAGATCGATTTGCGGTTCCTATTCACGCGCCAGCTTTCGATTCTTGGCTCGTTCATGGGGAGCAAGGCTGAATTGTTCAGCGCGCTGGAACTTTACCGGCGAGGCCTGCTAAAGCCGGTGATCGATGTGGTGCTGCCGCTCGAAAAGTGCGCGGAAGCGCATGCGCGACTCGAACATCGCGAGCAATTCGGGAAGATCGTGTTGCGCGTGGCGTAAAGCCGTTAAGCGAGGACGCGGAGGGAAGGCTTGGCGGGCGCGGGAGCGAAGGGCGCGGTGCTGGCTGGCAGCGGCGTTTCGCGCTTGTGATATTTCGTTTCGACGTAATCATCGAGCAGAGTCTGAAAGGCCGCAGACAGTTCGTCGTAATTTCCTTCCAGCGTCGTGAAATGCTGGCCGTCAATGTAAACGGGGCAGCGCGGCGACTCCCCTGTCCCGGGCAAGCTGATGCCGATGTTGGCAGCTTTTGATTCGCCGGGGCCGTTCACGATGCAGCCCATAATTGCCAGCTTCAATTCTTCCACGCCTTCGTAATGGCGCTTCCATTCCGGCATTTTGTCGCGAATGTATCCCTGAATACTTTCCGCTAGCTCCTGGAACGTCGTGCTTGTGGTGCGGCCGCAGCCGGGGCAGGCGGTCACGCTGGGCGCAAAGGTTCGCAGCCCGAGCGATTGCAAAAGTTCGCAGGCGGCATACACTTCCTCGCGGCGATCGCCGCCGGGACGCGGCGTCAGCGAGATGCGGATGGTGTCGCCGATTCCTTCACCGAGCAGAATTCCCATGGAAGCCGCGGACCAAACCAGGCCTTTTGCGCCCATGCCTGCTTCCGTAAGGCCGAGATGCAAAGGCTGATCGGTCTTCTGCGCGAGGTCGCGATAAATTTCCACCAGGTCGTGAGGACGCGAAACCTTGCAGGAAATAATTATTTGATCTTTGCGCAAGCCGCATTCGAGGGCCAGTTCCGTGGATTGCAGAGCGGACAAGACCATGCACTCGTTAATGATTTCCTCAGATGATTTGCCAAGGTCGCGATCGGTGTTCTCCTGCATCTTGCGCATGACGAGTTCTTGATTCAGCGAGCCGCCGTTCACGCCGATGCGCACGGGTTTGTTGTGTTCGCGCGCTACGCTACAGATCGTCGAGAATTGCTCGTCGCGACGTTGGCCATGGCCGACGTTGCCGGGATTGATGCGGTATTTATCGAGCGCGGCGGCGCAATCGGGATATTTCTTCAA
>JGI12635J15846_10006387_pt1 | contig 10125 bp, 10 predicted proteins | sample BlaSpr_A8_OM2_M2_FD_15846 | JGI IMG/M metagenome (IMG submission 15846)
AGTCCGGCCGGTCGAACCGCGGCTCGCATACGACGGCGGCGGCCTTGCTCAGGTATGCACCTAGCTGGTTGTCGATGAACGAGTCTCCGGCATGTACTTCATATGGCGCCCCGTGCGAGTTCCCGGACAGGTTGAAGGCCGCGATCCGGGCCTCCTTCTCATCGATGTCCTGCCCGGCGAGCCGGATCCGCGCACCGAACCGGTCGGCCGCCGCCATCAGTGCCGTTGCTGCTCCGCATGCCGGATCGATGACCACTGGCAGTTCGGCGTCGTAATCCATGTCACCGCGATGCTGCGCGCCTCCACCGAATTCCTCGTCGTGCTCGTACGGGTGCGAAGGCCGCACGTCATCGTCGCGAGCCGCCCTGTCCGGTGCGATCGACCGAGGCAGCAGCGCCACCATCGTCCGGGCCAGTAGGTCGCGAGGGAGCAAGTCGCTGACGGATCGCTCCGGCAGTTGCGTCTGCGCCTCTGCGAACATCATGTCAAAGGTCCCGCTGAAACTTCTGTCCGCGGCGTCCGGGCCAAGCCGGATGGTCCCGCCGGTCGTGCGGCCCGCTATTGCGAGCTGATTCGCCTTTCCGGTCTCCTCTAGCCAAGTCAGGACCTCGGATCGGTCGAAGGTAGGGCTGTTCGGCGATCCGCCTGTCGGCTTGGGAAAATCTGGATGCCGCTTCCGCCAGTTGGACACGGCAGCACGCCCGACACCGGCCAGCCGCGCGATGGCTGCCGCGGTGATTAGCGCCCGCCCCTCAGGCTCCATGCCTCAAACGTACCGGCCACATCGCATCCACGCAATTTTGTGAACAGTAGCGGCGATGTACACACTCCAGTATGCTCAGCGAGGGCCGAAAAACGGGCTGTGGCGGGTGACTGAGAGCGTCCCTGGAGTGTCGGTGGCTGGCCGTAGCCTTGGCCGCGGGCGGTGACCAATGTAGCTTGGCGGAAAGGGCTTCGACGGTATGATAAGTAGTATGACACGGCAGAAGATCGCGATTACCCTGCCTGAGGATCAGGTGGCCACGGCACGTCAGGCTGTCGCAGAAGGTCGCGCCGCTTCGGTGTCGGCCTTCATTTCACAGGCACTTGCGCGCCGCGACGCAGACGAGGAACTGGCCGAGACCATCGCCGAGATCTACGCGGAGACCGGCCAGCCAGCCGAGGAAGACCGGCTCTGGGCTCGCCGCGTCCTCGGCCTTGAGCAGTGACCGGCGCGACCCTCGACGCAGGGGCGCTGATCGCGCTTGAGTCGGGCAGCAAGCGGATGGCAGTGCTCGTGGAGGAAGCTCTAGCAGGTCGCGCTGAGCTGGCAGTCCCAGCCGGAGTGCTCGCTCAGGTCTGGCGTGGCGGCGGACGTCAGGCTCGGATCGCCCGCTTGCTGCGCGCGTCGAATGCATCGGTCGTCCCGCTGGACACCAAGATGGCGCTTCGTGTGGGTGCAAGGTGCGCGACCACTCGGACGGCGGACATAGTGGACGTAAGCGTGGCCATCTGTGCGAGCGACCGTGGGCAACCTGTCATCACCAGCGATCCAGGTGATATCGCCACGATCGACCCGACGCTGAGGCTCGTCCGGCCGACATGATGCCGGAGCCGTCGGTTCAGACTCTAATCCAGCAGGGCGGTCCCGCTGCCCTGCGACGGTGCAAGCGAGATCACTGGTGATCGGTACGCCCTGCACGGATTTGTATTGAGCGGCACCTGGTCCAACGGCTGCGCAGCCTCCTTGCCCAGCCAGGACATGGCGTGCTTTCTGTGGCAAAGGTCAGCGGCGGCGTACCTGCCGGGATCGGGTCGAGATCAACATGCCTGCGGCAAGGCACGAGTACCTGGCCCGCGTTCGCGACGGATCTCAGGTACCAGGCAGCCAGCCGTGCGGCTGCGCAGGTGGCGCAATGGCGGGCCGGGCATGAGGAGTTCTGGCACAGCGAGGAGATGCGTGCCGAGCTCGGCGACCCGGAGTTCACCGTGGACGACGACACGCTGATCGTGGCCGAGCGATTCCGGCTTATCGAGCGCTTAGCGGGGGCTTACCTGGGGCTTACCTGGGGCGGAGGCGGCCGGCGGGCAGCGCGGGCGCGGGCAGCGGGTCACCCGCATAGCCCCGGACCGGGGTGAACCGGCCAGCCGCCCAGTCATCGCGGGCCTGGGTGATCTCCTCGGCGGTGCGGGCAACCAGGTTCCACCACATCACCAGCTGCTCGCGGAATGGCTCGCCCCCGATGACGAAGAACCGCGCGGGCTGACGCCCGCCCGCTCCCGGCTCGAGCAGCACCACGGACAGCCCGCCCGGCACGTGCGCGAGCATCCCCGGCTCGATAGGAGTGCCCGCCACCGTCGCCGGCCCGTCCACCGAGACGATCCCGTACTCATAATCTGGCCGGACCGGCAGGATGAACGTCGCGCCCGCGTCGACGGCCACCTCGAGGCCGATCAGCGGGCTGTACGTCCGCGCCGGTGACTGCTCGCCCTGGTACTCGCCGATGACGACGGTCACCGTCGCGCCCTGGTGGCGGACTGCCGGCAGCTCGGCGTGGTGGGCGAAGCTCGGGTCGGTGAACCGGTCGCTGTCGGGCAGCGCGATCCACAGCTGCAGCCCGTGCAGCACCGGGGGACGCCCTCTGGGCGACTCCTCCGAGTGGGCGATGCCACGGCCGGAGGTCATCAGGTTCAGCTCGCAGGGCCGGATCAGCTGCTGGCTGCCGAGGCTGTCGCGGTGCAGCACGTGCCCCTCGAACAGCCAGCTGACGGTCTGCAGGCCGGTGTGCGGATGCGGCGGCACCTGCATGCCGGCGCCCCGGCTCACGTCGTCGGGCCCGTAGTGATCAAGGAAGCACCAGGCGCCGATCGTCCGCAGGGCCCGCTGCGGCAGGAGCCTGCGGACCTCGGTTCCGTCGCCGATCGCCGCCTTGCGGGCCTCGATGACGTCCACAGCGCTGACGAGAGCAGGAGCAGGTACCGGATGCAGGTTGCTCACTGTTACATGCTGCCATAGCGGGCATCCGGACGTGCCGGTACGCCTACGGCCGGCGGCCCGGCAGCCCGCGGCCGCCGCGTTGCGGTTACGTCACGACTACCAAGAGGGGTTGCCTGCCGGGCGCGAAGATGCCTGAATGGTGATTCATAACCAACCGTTCCCTACCGCCAGGCAAAGGACGATTGTCTATGAACGGCAGTTCAGTTCTTGAGGTGAGGGATGTCACCGTCCGGTTCGGCGGGCTCACCGCGCTTGACGCGGTGTCGCTGACGGTGCCGCCGCGGCATATCCGCGGGGTGATCGGCCCGAACGGAGCCGGCAAGACCACACTGCTCAACGTGCTGTGCGGATTCATCCGGCCCGACCACGGTGAGGTGCTGATCGACGGCACGAGTCAGCACGCCCTGAGGCCGCATCGTCTCGCCCGCCTCGGCGTCGCCAGGACGCTCCAGGGCGTCGGCCTGTTCGCCGGCCTCACCGCCCTGGAGAACGTCATGATCGGCGCGACCTCGCGGGCCAGGGCCGGGTTCGCCGCCGCGCTGCTGTCCCTGCCGCGAGCGGCCAGGGACGAGCGGATGCTGGCTCAGGAAGCCAGGCAGGCCCTGGAGCGAGTGGGTGCCGCAGACCTCGCCACGGCACTGCCGGGCGAGCTGTCCTACGGGATGCGCAAGCGCGTCGCGCTGGCACGGGCGCTGGTGGCCAGGCCGCGGCTGCTGCTGCTCGACGAGCCGGCCAGCGGCCTGGACGAGACCGAGCTGGCCGAGCTCGGCCAGCTGATCCGCGAGCTGGCAGCGGAAGCCTCGCTGGTGGTGGTCGAGCACCACATGGACCTGATGATGTCGGTCTGCGACGAGATCACCGTCCTCGACTTCGGCACGGTGATCGCGGCGGGCACCCCCCAGGAGGTCCAGGCCGATCCCGCCGTGACCGCCGCCTATCTCGGCGCGGCACAGGAGCAGCCAGACAAGGAAGAACAGCCAGGTGAGCAGGAGCAGCCAGGTGAGTAGGGGGTTGCTGATCGAGGACCTCGTCGCCGGGTACGGCGGCGTCATCGCCCTGGACGGCGTGTCGATCGAGGCACTGCCAGGCACGATCACCGCCGTCCTGGGCGCAAACGGAGCCGGCAAGACCACCCTGCTGCGCGCGGTCAGCGGCCTGGTCAGGCCGCGCCGCGGCACCGTCACGCTCGACGGCCAGGACCTGACCGGTAAGGGACCCGAGCGCCTGGCCCGGACCGGGATCGCCCATGTGCCAGAAGGCCAGGGGGTCATCGCCGAGCTGACCGTCGAGGAGAACCTCCGCATCGGCATGATGTCCCGCAGGGTTACCAGGGCGGAGAAGGCACAGAGCCTTGCCGAGGCGTACGGCCGCTTCACCCAGCTGGCGGGCAGACGCCGGAAGCTGGCCGCCACCTTGTCCGGCGGCGAGCGGCAGATGCTGGTGATCGCCAGGGCGCTGCTCGCCCGCCCGAAGGTCCTCCTGCTAGACGAGCCTTCGCTCGGGCTCGCGCCCCGGGTGATGGCCCAGGTGCTGGACCTGGTGGTGCAGCTCAGCCGGGACAGCGGCATCACGATCGTGCTCGTCGAGCAGAATGCCCGCGCCGCCCTCGCCATCGCCGACACGGGCGTGGTGCTGAACCTGGGCAAGGTCGTCGCCACCGCCGACGCGCGGGCTCTCGCCCAGGATGTCGCGCTCCGCCACCACTACCTAGGGTTCTAAATGGTCGAGTTCCTGCAGTTCACGCTCAGCGGGATCGTGTTCGGGATGATCTACGCGGCGATCGCCCTGTCGCTGGTGCTGATCTGGCGCGGCACCCGGATGCTGAACTTCGCGCAGGGCGGGATGGCGATGTTCACCACCTTCATCGCCATCGAGGTGATCTACAAGACCGGCAGCTACTGGGCGGGTTTCGCGGTCGCGCTCGCGGCCGGCGTCGTCCTCGGCGCGCTCACCGAGCTCATCGTGATCCGGCCGACGGCCGGCAAGCCCGAGCTGAACTCGGTGATCGTCACGATCGGGCTGCTGATCGGGCTGGAAGGCCTGGCCGGGATCTTGTTCGGCGCGCAGTACCGCTCGTTCCCCAGTGCCTTCTCCGTGACCGGGATCCACCTGGGGCGCACCCCGCTGGGAATCACCAGGGCCGACCTGTTCGTCGTCGGGGCGGTGCTCGTCTCGACGCTGCTGCTGGCGGTGCTGTTCCGGTTCACCACCGCGGGGCTGCGGATGCGGGCCGCGGCCTTCAACGCCACGGTCGCGCGATTGTCCGGCATCCGGGTGGGCCGGGTACTCACCGTGGGCTGGGCGCTGGCCGGCCTGCTCGGCGCCCTGGCTGGCCTGCTCGTCTCGCCGTCCACCTTCCTGTACCCGGCCAGCATGGACTCGATCTTCGTCTATGGCTTCACCGCCGCGGTGCTCGGCGGCCTGGACAGCCCGGCCGGGGGCGTGGCCGGCGGGCTGATCCTCGGCGTCGGGCTCAGCTACGTGAGCGGCTACCTCGGCTCCAACTTCACCTCGATCGTCGCGATGGGCCTGCTGATCCTGGTCCTGATGCTCCGGCCGGCGGGCATCTTCTCCGGCGCCAGCCTGCGGCGGGTGTGAGCGAAGCCATGAGAAGAGTCCTGGCCGCGATCGCGCTGACCGCCGTTATCGCCGTCATCGCGTCCATCCAGCTGAACAGCTACCGTGACTTCCAGATCGCGCAGATCGCCGTCGACGTGACGGCGGTGGCCGGCCTCACCGTGCTGACCGGGCTGAGCGGCCAGATCTCGCTCGGCCACGGCGGGTTCATGGCCATCGGCGCGTACACCACCGCGCTGCTGCTGATACACTTGAACTGGCCGTTCATCGTGGTCCTGCTGGTGTCAGGGGTGATCACGGCCGCCGCGGGCGCGATCGTCGGGNTGGCCGCGGCGCGGCTGTCCGGCCCGTACCTGGCCGGCGCGACGTTGCTGTTCGGGGTCGCGCTGCCGTCGTTCGCTTACGCCTACCAGGGAGTCTTCGGCGGCGACCAGGGCCTGACGGTCGTGTTCACCGCGCCTGCGTTCCTCGGCGCCAGCTTCCCGCTGACCAGGTGGCAGGCCTGGGTGGCCACCGCGACGGCGCTGGTGACCCTGACCCTGCTGGCCAGCCTGAGCCGCAGCCGGGTCGGCAGGAACTGGCGGGCAGTCCGTGACGACGAGGTGGCCGCCGCCCTGGCCGGGATCAACGTGGCCGCGACCCGCGTCCTGGCGTTCGTGGTGAGCGCGGCGTGCGCGGGCCTGGCGGGCTCGCTGCTCGCCGTCGTCACCGCGCTGGTCGCGCCCACCGATTTCACGCTCACCATCTCGATCACGCTGCTCACGGCCGCGGTACTCGGCGGGCTCGGTACCCTGCCCGGTGCGATCTGGGGATCCCTGGTGGTCGTCCTGCTGCAGCCGTACATCACCGATGTCGCGACCAGCCACGGGCTGTCCGCCTCCGTGGGGGCCAACATCCCGATCGCCGTCTACGGCCTGGTCCTCATCGTCGTCATGCTCGTCTTCCCGCAAGGCCTGCAGGGGGCACTGCGGAAGCTGTTCACCGGTTTCGCAGCCGCCCCCGCACGCCACAGTCCCCATCAGAAAGAAGAAGGCACTCAATGAAGAGACCCGTGCCGGCCGCCCTTACCATCCTCGCCGCCCTTACCCTCCTGACAGCAACCGCCTGCTCCAGCTCCAAGTCGCCAGCGAGCTCGAGCGGCACGCCAACGGCGTCGGCGAACGCCCCGCTGACCGCCTCCGCCCCCGGCATCACCCCGACCAGCATCCTGATCGGCAGCCACCAGCCGCTCACCGGCCCGGCGGCGCCCGGGTACAGCGAGATCGCCCCGGCGTCCGCGGCCTACTTCGACTACGTCAACGCGCATGGCGGCGTCTACGGCCGCAAGATCAACTACAAGTACGAGGACGACGGCTACAACCCGGTCAACACCGCCACGGTGGTGCGCCAGCTCGTGCTGCAGGACAACATCTACGCCCTGTTCGACGGCCTCGGCACGCCTACCCACCTGGCGGTGGTGAACTTCCTCAACGCCGAGAAGGTCCCCGACGTGTTCGTGGCGTCCGGCTGCGACTGCTGGAACGAGCCCGCGACCGAGCCGTGGACCTACGGCTGGCAGCTTGATTACATCCGCGAGGGCAAGATCCTCGGCCAGTACATCGCGCAGCACTTCGCCGGCAAGAAGATCGGCTTCTTCTACCAGGATGACGAGTTCGGCCAGGACGGCATCAAGGGCCTGGAAGACGAGATCCCGGCGTCCAGCATCGTCGCCAAGGAGAGCTATGTCGACACCAACGTCGACGTCGCCCCGCAGGTCGCCGCGCTGCGTGCGGCCGGTGCACAGGTCGTCGTCTCCTTCTCGATCCCCGCGTTCACCGCGCTGCTCAAGCTGAACAGCCTCAAGCTCAGCTACAGCCCGCAGCTCGCGGTGAGCAACGTCGGCGCCGACCCCGATACCCTCATCGGCCTGCTGCAGAGCATCGGGAAGCAGAGCACGACGGCCGCCGCGCAGCTCATCAACGGCATCATCACCGACGGCTACCTGCCGTCCTCCGGCGACACGACCAACAGCTGGATCCAGCTGTTCCAGCAGGTGCACAACACCTACGATGCCAAGGCTCCGTTCGACGGCAACGTCCTGTACGGTGAGGCAGTGGCCTATACCTTTGTCCAGGCGATGTTCAAGGCAGGGCGGAACCCGACCAGGGCCAGCCTGCAGGCGGCGATTAACTCGGGGCTCCCGCAGGGCCCGATGCTGGCCCCGTTCGGCTACTCGAGCACCGACCACTTCGGGGTGACCGGCGCCGCGATAGGCATCATCACCAACGGCGTCATCGTGGAGCAGGGATCGACGCTGGTCACTGACACGACAGCGACCGGCCCGATCACCGCCTACACCGGGACCGAGCAGACCGCGCCGGCGAGTGGTATCCCGTCTCCGTGACCCTGCCCGCACAGCGCTCGTCAACTGCACAACGACTGCTGATCGCCGCCGAGGAGCTGTTCGGCGAGCGGAGCTACCGGAAGACAACGGTCGCGGACATCTGTGCCAAGGCCGGCATCGCCACCGGGAGCTTCTACGCTCACTTCAGCTCCAAGGCGGAGATCTTCGCCGCCGTGATCCGGGGTATCAACGATGACCTCCGGGCCGCGATGAGGAAGGCGCTGGAGAGCAGCGACGGCAGTCAGCGCACCCGGGAGCGCGAGAGCTTCCGGGTGTACTTCGAGATGGTGTCCGAGCGGCCGTGGATCGACCGTATCGTGCGCGAGTCCGAGTTCATCGCGCCCGGCCTGTTCCGCGAGTACTACGAGCACCTGGCCCGCGGTTACGCTCGCGGCGTCCGGGAGGCCCAGCTGGCCGGCGAGGTCGACCCGCGCTATGACCCTGAGGTCATCGCGTACGCCTACACCGGCATCGGCAACTTCATCGGGATGCGCTGGGCCGACTGGACCGCGGGCGGCCAGGTTCCTCGTGACGTTCTGGACGATGTGCTGGAACTGCTCGCCCGCGGCCTGGCCCCGGAGAAATAATTACCCACCCGCTGTGGATAGCGGTGTGGAAACCGTGGGGAGGTCCCAGGTAGCCACTGGGGAATCCGCCCCCTAGCCTGTGGATAACTGGCCCAGGGCTGTGAGCCGCGGCGCAGCCAGCGCGGCGGGCGGCAGGTCGGCCTCGGCCGCGGCCGTCCAGGACAGCGGGTCATCAGGCAGCCCGGCCAGCTCGGCTACCTGCAGGGCGCACCACGGGGAGATCGGCTGCTGACCAGCCAGTACCGAAAAGCAGAAGTCACTCCACTCGACCCACTTGACGTCCGCGACCTCCTCGGGGTCGGGATCCAGCGGTCCTTCGTAGTATCCCGCGTACACCGGGCAGAGCTCGTTCTCCAGCACCCCGTCCATCCGCGCCTGGTAGCGGAACCTGGGCAGCAGCAGTACCGCAGACGGCAGGGTTATCCCCAGCTCCTGGCGCACCCGGCGCAGCACCGCGGCATCCAGCGGCTCTCCCGGCCCGGGATGCCCGCAGCAGCTGTTCGTCCACACGCCGGGGAAGACGCGCTTGCCGAACGCCCGCCTGGTCAGCAGGAACTGCCCAGAGCCATTGAAGACATAGCAGGAAAACGCCAGGTGGAGCGGCGTCCGGTCATGATGCACCGCCGTCTTGTCCGCTACCCCCTGTGCGTGCCCGGTCTCATCAAGTAGAACGACGCGCTCCATGGCAATACTTTTTACCAGAACGACAGTGGTTGTTCACTCCAGAAGAGTGCTACGCAGCCTGAGGACGTCGTCGGCGCGGAAGTCGAGGCCCTCGGCGAGGAAGGCGTCGAAGCCGCCGTACCGCGTATCGGCCTCGCCGAAGGCGGCGTCGAGGTAGGCGGGGTCCTGCAGCAGCAGCGGGGTGACCAGATCCGGGTCGGCGAGCTGGCCGGCCGCGGCCAGGGCCTGGATCGGGCCCCGGTACGCGGGCCAGACATAGTCGTTGGAGACCAGGTAGTCGGCGGTGATGTCCGCGCGAGGCACGCCGAGTGCGCTGAGCACGATGGCGGTCATCCAGCCGGTGCGGTCCTTGCCGGCGGTGCAGTGGTAGAGGACCGGCTGGCGGCCGTGGTCCGCGATCAGGTGCAGGGCCCGGCCGAACTGCGCCCGGTGACCGGGATCGGCGACGAACTGCCGGTTGATGCCGAGCATGAACTGCCCGGCCTTCCCGTCGCCGAGGACCTCGCGCTGCCGGTCCAGGTCGCCGCTGATCATCACGGCGATGAACTCATCGAGGTTCCCCGCCTCGACCGGCAGCGCGACGGCGGCGGCCCCGGGCGGGAGCATGTCCGCGCCGGCGCCGGATACCTCCTGCGTGCTGCGGAAGTCAATCGCGGTGTGCAGGCCCAGGCCCGCCAGGACGCTGAGGTCCTCGCCGGCCAGCTTGCTGAGCGCGTCGGAGCGGAACACCCGTCCCGGGATGAGCTTCCTGCCTGCCTCGGTAACCATCCCGCCGAGGTCCCTGACGTTGAGTGCCCCGCGGAGGGCGATGTGAGTCACGGAAAGATTCTTACCGTCCGCCCGCCGACCCGAAACCGTTTACCCACGCAATTGCCCCAAGTCCCGCAAACCGCCCCCAGCGAGCCCGGCCGAGCGTG
>JGI12635J15846_10006390_pt1 | contig 10121 bp, 9 predicted proteins | sample BlaSpr_A8_OM2_M2_FD_15846 | JGI IMG/M metagenome (IMG submission 15846)
GCAATGGTGCGCCTGAGAGCCGTAGGAATCCCCTCCGTTCACGGAGGGGAGGAGGTCAAGCGCCGATGGAGGAGCGGAGGGCGCTGGCGAGCGATTGGCTGAAGCGCTGGACGTCGGATTCGCGTTCGGCTTCCACCATGACGCGGGCGAGTTGTTCTGTGCCGGAGTAGCGAAGGACGACGCGGCCATTGTCGCCGAGTGCGGATTGGGCTTCGGCTAAGGCGCGGGAGACCTCCGGGAGCGTTTCAAGAGGCGGTTTTGAGCGCACCTTCACGTTGACGATGACTTGCGGATAATCCTTGAGGCCTTCGACGAGCGATTCGATTTTGCCGTGCAGGGAAACCAGCGAGGCAATTTTTGAGGCCGTGAGCAGTCCGTCACCGGCAGGGCTGTCCTCGAGAAAAATGATGTGGCCGGACTGTTCGCCTCCGAGCACGTTGCCGCTGCGAAGCATTTCTTCGAGAACATAGCGATCGCCAACAGCGGCGCGGGCGAGCGCGATATTTTCGCGGGCCAGCACGCGCTCGAGACCGAGGTTGGACATGGAGGTAGCGACGACGCGGTCACCGGTCAGCTTGTTCTGAGATTTGAGGAAGCGCGCGGCGGCAAGAAGAACGCCGTCTCCATTCACGATTTTTCCCGTTTCGCAGGCAAAGAGCGCGCGGTCGGCGTCACCGTCAAAGGCCACACCGAGACGCGCTTTTTCGGCGACCACGCGTTTCTGCAAGCCCTCCAGGTGCAGCGAGCCGCAGCCGGCGTTGATGTTGCGGCCGTCGGGTGAAACGCCCATGGCGATAACGTCAGCGCCGAGCGACCGGAACAGCTCCGGGCCGAGCTTGAAGGCTGCGCCATTGGCGCAATCGAGGACGATCCGGAAACCGGTGAGCTTCGCGCCGGGGATGAACCGCTTCCGGAGAAAGTCGAGATATTCAGCATCGAGGGATTCATCGGCAGCGAGCGGCGGCAGATTCTTGGGCGCGGCTTCGCCCCGGTGCCGCAATATCCCGGCTTCCAGCTCTTCTTCGACGGCGTCGGGGAATTTCATACCGGCGTGCGAAAACAATTTCACGCCGTTGTCCTCGAAAGGATTGTGGGAGGCGGAGATGACCACGCCGGCTTGAAAATCGTTCTGGCGAACAAGGCAAGCCACGCCGGGAGTGGTAATTACGCCGGCAAAGGCCACACTGGCGCCAGCCTCGGCGAGACCCGCGGCAAGCAGGGAAGCGATATGCGGGCCGGATTCGCGGGTGTCCATGCCGATGAGAACATGCGCTCGGCCATGTTGGCGATTGAGATACCCGGCGAGAGCGCGTCCAGTGGCGTAAAGAGTGGCGTCGTCCAGCGGGGGTGTGCCCGGGATGCCGCGAATCCCGTCGGTTCCAAAAAACTCTTTGGCCATGTGAAGAAGCCTGTCTCTCCAGAGTGTGATCCAGGCCCCCTGGGCCAACTTCCGTGTGGATGACCTCAGCAAAGCTTAACACACGTAAAAACGGTGACTGAAAGGTCCGCTTATGCCGGTTGCATGACGGTATCAAATGGAAAAACCAATCAAACAAATCTCCAGATCTGCTACTTCGAAACAGCGGCACACGACGTCCTAAATGGTTTCGGAGAGTGTGCTAACGTGGAGCACGGAGCCGCTCGTGTCCGCCACTGAAACGCCACCATCGGTTGTTCGCTTCACCAGTTCAAACTTCAGCATGCGCGTGATCGCGGCGGCCATCATTCTGCTGTTCGTCTATTACGCCGCGGGCGTGGTGATCACGCTGCTGCTTTCGATTTTGCTGGCCTACTTTCTGGATCCAGCGGTGGAATTCCTGGAAAGTTTCGGGCTGCCTCGAACGCTGGGCGCGATGGTCATCGTGCTGATCCTGATCGCCGTNCTGGCGGCGGTCGGCTACGGNCTATGGACACGGACCGCGGATTTCGCCGAGAACTGGCCGAAATACAGCAGTGTTCTGAAGCAGGCTGCCGGCGCCGTGGAAGGCAAGATCAGGGGAATCGAGGGGCAGGTTTCGCAGATTGCGCCGGAGCAAGGCGCGTCCTCCTCGGCGACGGTGCGGACCGAACCCAGCATCGTGCGCACGCTGATCTTCCGCGGCGTTGGCTCCCTGTACGCGCTGTTTCTGGAAATTACGTTCATGCCCTTCCTGGTTTTTTTTATGCTCGCGGAGAAGCGCGAGGTTTGGCACGGGACGTTGCAGCTCTTTCCCGCCTCGCGCCGGACGCAAGTCAAAGAAACGCTGGAAGATTTGCGCGACGTGCTGCGCGATTACCTCGCGGGAATGACCATCGTGACGCTGGTGGTAATCGCAGCGAGCAGCTTGTTTTTCTGGATCATCGGGATGGAGTATCCGATCCTCACGGGAATCGCCTCAGGACTCCTGAACATGGTGCCCTACATTGGGGCAGTGATGGCATGGCTGCCGGCCTTTGTTATTGCGCTGGCGAAGTGGAAATCGCTTGGGCAGTTCGTTCTGATTGCCGCGACGCTGACTACCATCCACGTTTTGGCTATCAATCTGGTGGCGCCACAACTGGTGGGTCGGCGTGTGCGCCTGAATGCCGTGGCGATCACCATTGCACTGCTCTTCTGGGGCTGGGTATGGGGAGGCATGGGATTGGTTTTGGCCATTCCCATCACTGCGGCCCTGCGCGTGATCTGCGATCACACCGAATCGTGGAAACCGATTGGGCGCTGGCTCAGCGCTTGAAAGAGTTAAAGGTGACTCGTGACGGGTGAGGGGTGGAAACTCGCCAAGGTTCGAACGCTTGCTCCTTGGGTTGCTGTGTGCTTGCTGGTGGGCTCGCTCGGGGCGCCGACTGCCCAAGCCTGGGGTTGCAAAGGTCACCAGACGGTGGCCTTGATTGCGGAGAAGCATTTGACCCCCGAAGCGCGGCAAGTGGTTTTGCAGCTTCTTGGCGACAACCCGATGGATCCGAAGCTCAGACGCTGGTGCGGGAATGCCACGACGGACCTGATGGTGGATGCCTCGACATGGCCGGACGATGTACGCAACGAGCGCAAGAACGGGCCCTGGCATTACATCGATATTCCGCGGGGGAAACATAACGGTGAACTGGACGGATACTGCGGTCCCGAGGGATGTGTGACGCGCGCGATCGAAGAGCAGCGCACCATCCTGAAAGACAAGTCCGCCGATCCTGTGAAGCGCGCCGAAGCGATACGCTACCTCATCCATTTTGTCGGCGATATGCATCAGCCGCTGCATGCCATCACCAACGCCGACAACGGCGGAAATTGTGTGGCGGTGAAATATTTTCGCCACGAACCGCTCCCCAACGCCCTCCATCCGGAGCGTGAAGATTATTCCCCCAACCTTCATCAGATCTGGGACACCGAGATTGTGGAACGCGACATGGAAATCTCCAACCCGCTCCGGTACGCCGACGAGCTGGACGAGAAGTTTCACCGAGAGAGCGCCGCCTGGGAAGCTGCGGGCATCCACGTGGACAATTGGGCGTGGGAGAGCCACGAGCGAGCGGAAACCGCGGTCTACGATGCCTTCCCGGAAAAAATCGGCATCGAGCCGGGCATGCAACTGAAAAGCTGCGCCGACAACAATCACATGGGAAAGCGAATGTTCGCGAAGCATCTAGCCGTCGGAGAAGCCTATCAAAGTAACGCCGCCAAGGCCGCGGAAACGGCCCTTGCCGAAGCCGGCGTGCGTCTGGCGATGATTCTGAACGAGGCGACTGGGGCTGCGAACTAGGATTCGTCCTTCAAGGCTTAGGAACGGGAAAGTCTCTCGCAGGATGAGGCCCGCCAAGTGATTTGATGTAGCGCACCAGCTGCCAGCGCTGGGGTTCCGGGAGCTTCGACCAAACCGGCATCTTCTTTCGAACCACGCCGTTGGTCAACAGCCAGAAAAGGGCTCCAGGCGTTGCGGTTTGGACTTCTGGAACGAGGAGACTCGGTGCTTTCGGCGAGCCTTCGGCGGAGTTGCCGTGGCATTCCGCGCAGTGCTGTTCGAATAGGACGCCGCCGGCGGCCACAGCGTCCCGATCGTCTTCGAGCGGATTGGCGCGGTTCCGGACCTTATCGGGGGCCTTTTGCAGCTCCGCGTAGCTGGCCGGATCGTATTGGGGCGCTCGCCCGGCGGGTGCTTTGCTGGAACTCCGGCTCTGCGCGAGGACAACAGTCACCGCAAGAAATGAAGTGGAAACGGCGAGTGCCGCGGCAACAACTTTCACTTGTGGCCTCCCAAAAGCCGGCTGACCATTGAACCGAAGCCGGTTATTTCCCGCGAGACGCCCCAGCGCATGAGCAATCGATGGCTGTTGTCGTTCAGACCAAAGCCGGGAGAAATCCGCAACGTCCAGCCGGAGGGNAAATTCCAGGCGAGAACGGGCGCCAGGTAATCGGATGTGTCGTGAAGGCCAAAGCTGTGCCGGTCACCCAGGCCGCCATACATCTCGACCCCGCCAATGAAGTTTTGCGGACAGAAAGCGCAGCGCTTCGCGGAAGCCTTGAGAGCGAGCGGACGGCTGGCGCCGATGGCGTAGCCGAATTCCCAGGGAGAATTCGAAAGGTTCTTGGCAGCGAGGGTGTTTCCAGTGAAGTTCCAGCCCTTGAATGTGGTGGAGAGGATGAGCTTTAACTCCACTTCATGGATATGCTCCTTCTGAGTCTCGGCATTCGAAACGAGGAATTCCGACTCCCTATCGTGGCCTTCGACTTCTTTGAGGATTTTGTCCGCGCCGTTCTTGTTTTCATACTCGACATAGAGGACGGGATTGAGGAAGTGCTCGCGCTTCAGAAGACGGAAGCGATTCTCCCAGCGAAAGCCCGTGAACACGGTGCTGTCGTTGAAAGTAGTCTGGCCGTCCAAGTAGAACTCCGTGGTCCACCAGGCGGTTGCACCGTATTCGAACTCAGTCCAGAAGGCGTGGAAGTTGTTGCCGCCTCGCTGGCTGCCCAAAGTGGAGAAATACTCGATCTCGAGGTTGCCGGGCTCTTCTAGATAGTGGTCATAGGAGACCAAGTAAGGGTTCTCCTGGGCGAGGGCAGGAGGCGGAGAGAAAACCAGAGGCCAGGAAAAGGAGAAAAAGCCAAGCAAAACGAGCCGGCGAAGGGAACCCACGGAATCTCCTTGCAAATGATTTGCAACAATGAAATCAGACTAACTTAGTCCTATATCCTTTGCAACGCCCTGTCCTCTGGAAGTTACCTTTGCATTCCCTCGGCTTACCCACTGCTCGTGTGGGTGGTTCCTGGGAGATTACGAATTGGTCAACTTAGTACAAATGGGCCCTTGCACGCTGCGTTTCGAGTAGTAGAATCGAAGAATTGAAGCTGCGACTGTGTTCGCAGCGCTAAACTGCCCGTTGGCCCAGCCCTCTCGCCCACGGGAAACCACTTGTTCATACAAGCGCCTTCCCCTTTCTGAAAGACGGTCAGATTTCGATGCCGCATCACCTGGTCCGCGAGCATTTGCTGACAACTCTTCTCGAATCGCCGGAGGAGGGAATCCTGAGCGTTGCACTCGATGGCACCATCGAAATCTGGAGCCAAGGAGCAGAGCGCTTTTACGGTTACACGGCTGAAGAGATGACGGGGCAGCCCCTGAGTCGTCTCGTGCCGCTTCACGAGTGGCCGGGGCTGAAGACCATCTTCTCCGAAGCGGGAGAGAAGGACTCGAGGTGTTTCGAAACTACGGAGCGCCTTCACAAGGATGGATCAAGAATCTTCTTGAGGGTAAACCGTGTACTCATCCGCGATGAACAAGGTGAGGTGACGGGAATTCTCGAGAGAGGGCGAGCGCTCAACTCGTACGGAGGGGATAGGCCAGAGGAAGGATCTCTCCGGTCGGTCATCGAGCAGCTGCCGGGACTCCTTTGGACCACGGACCAGAATCTTCGGATCACCTCGAATTGGGGCAAGGGATTGACTTCTCTGAATATTCTTCCTGGCGCATTCGTGGGCCGCAATCTTTGTGAATTACTGGAATGCGCCGCCCCACAGAAGACGCCGATTAGAGAGCATCACGAGGCGCTGCGCGGGGTCTCTTCGCAATTCGAATACAAATGGAAATGCCGCTCGCTGGAAATCCGTCTTGCACCGCTGCGCGCGGCGTCCGGCGAAATCAACGGTTGCCTGGGGATAGCCATGGACATCACCGACCGGAGGAAGAACGAAGAGCGGGCCGTCTATCAGGCCCGGCACGACGCGCTGACGGGATTAGCAAATTACAGGGAATTCATGGACAGGCTGGAGCGGGAAGTGCACCGCGCTGAAAGGAGCCATCACTCCTTCACGCTTCTCCTGCTGGACCTCGATGGGCTGAAGCGGATCAACGATCTCCAGGGTCATCTGGCGGGAAACCGCGCGTTGAAGCGGCTGGCGGCGGTCATGAATGAGCACTGCCGTTCGACGGACCTGGCCGTGCGGTACGGCGGCGATGAGTTTGCCGTCGTGCTGATCGACTCAGACAAGGGGATGGCCGAACAGGTCGCAGAGCGCATCGAGACCGGATTGCGAAGTGATTCGAATGAGCCGCCTCTCAGTGTAAGCATCGGCATAGGTATCTACCCGTATGACGGCAGAACAGTTGCTGAACTGATCGAAGCGGCAGACCGGCAACTGTACAAATGCAAAAAAGCGGAGAATAGACGGACTCTGCCGGTCGCGGGACAAATTCTTCACAGCAAGAGAGCCGGGCGTTGACACGATAGGGCGGGCGCGCCATCCTTTGCTCAGGAGGCCCCGTGGATTCCGCAAAGCTCGTGCTTGCGCTGCTCGATGAAGCCTACGAGAAAAAAACCTGGCATGGACCGAATCTGAAGCAGTCCATCAAGGGAATAACCGCGAAGCAAGCCGCGTGGCGTCCCGGACCGGGCCGGCACAACATCTGGGAAGTGACGCTCCATGCCGCGTACTGGAAGTATGCCCTGCGGCGAAGGATAGATGGCGGGAAGCGCGGGTCTTTCGCGCTCGAGGGCAGCAATTTCTTTACCAGGCCCGAAAGAGGCAACTTGAATGAGGCGGCGTGGAGCGCCGACAAGAAGTTGCTTGAGCGAGAACACCGGGCCTTGCATGTGACGGTAGCGAAAGTATTGCGCACCGCGCGGGCCGCGAAACTATTGCCCCAGCTCTACGGCGTTGCGTTTCACGATATTTATCATGCCGGACAGATACGGCTGCTTCGCCGGCTGATGGAGCGCTGATCAGGGTGCCAGCTTTCTGAGGGACTGGACAAGTGAGGACATGTCCCGAGCATCCTGGAAAAGCCGAATTGCCGCGATCCCCGACGCGCCAGCCGCCAGACACGCGGAGGCGTTCGCGAGCGTAATCCCCCCGATGGCGACGACAGGGATAGAGACCGCGCGGCAAACTTCGGCGAGACGCCAAAGCCCCTGCGGAGCGCCGAATGCCGCTTTCCAAGGCGTGGCGAAGATGGGGCCAAAAAATAGATAATTCGCCCCGCCGCTCGCGGCCGATCTCGCAGCTTCCAGAGAGTGACAGGAAACGCCAATCAGGAAATGCCGGCTGAGGGCTTGGGCCTTCACGAGCCGCTTCGCTTCGGGCAGCGGCAGGCTGTTCTCGCCGAGGTGCACACCGCCGGCGCCCTCCGAGAGCGCAACGTCTAGCCGATCATTCACCAGAATACGTGTTGGAGCAGCGTTGCTTCCCGGCGATTTTGCGGCCCGTTGCAAAGCTTCACGCGTCAGCAAGCCGCAGTTTCTCCCTGAAAGATCTTTCTCCCGAATCTGAATCCAATCGACACCCGCGGCCGCGGCGGTTTCAATCCTCGACAAGAGAGTGTCCTGTGCCTCCCGAGCTTCGACTCCGGAAAGACCGCTCCGGTCCGTGACGTAGCAAAGGCGGAAGCCACAAGATGAGCTAGCGGGGCGGGACACGATCAGGCCTCGGTCGCGAACTGATCCAGCCGATTGCCAGGAGGATATCCAAAATCCCGACGCCGCTCACCACACCGCGAAACGACGGATGAAGCACAACGGGTATGAGCGAAGGATAATGGCTGAGAAAAAAATTCTGCTCCCAATAGCCGGACCACGGCAGATAGAGGAGCATTGCGCCCATTTCGAACGCAAGAACAACCAATAGTGCGCGATAAACCCGGCTCATGGATGAGCGGAATCCCGTCCTGTCAGGAAAGATTCAGGATCAACGGATGGGCTTCTGAAGAGCAGCGATGCGTTCGGCCACGCCGCGATAGTCGATGTTCATCGCGTAGACCTGGGAGAAACTTTTCAGCGCTGCTTCAGGCTCGCCCGCCGATTCCTGAGCCACGCCCAAATCATACCGCAAGGCGAGCGTGCTTTCCGGATCATTGCCGGGGGTCTCGAGAGCGCGCTCATACCAGATCGCGGCGATAGCCGGCTGGCCCTTTTCCATGAAGGCCAGCCCGAGAAGCGTACAGCATTGCATGGTGTAGCGGAAGGCGCGCCCGTGAGCGTTGGCTTTGGCCACTTTTTGGAACTCGCTAATGGCCTCCTCGAGGAGCCCCATCTCACGAAACGCGATCCCCAAGTTATAATGCGTTTCGAGATCCTCGTCCTCCGCGCCCATCTCACCGAGTTCGGCGCGGAACTCGTCGAACACTTCCTTGAGCGGGCCGGACTCGCCAGACTGCGGGGGCGCTGCTTCTGGCTTGGCGACGGACCCCGGCCGGGCATTGGGCATCGCTCCCGAAAATCCTGGTGCAAGCCCGCCAATGCCAAGCTGATCGATTTCGCTGGCAAGATCCGCCAGGAATTGATCGGAGGCAAAACCGCTGCCCGCGGGTGGCGCTGGCCCGGCGTTTTGCGAGACCGGCTGCGACTGGGGAGGAGCAATGGGCGTCTCGGGTGGCCGCTGGTCGTACGCCGGGACCAGAGGCTCCGCCTCCAGCACGAGTTCATACTCCTGCTCTAGCTCAAATTCGGGCTCGCTCGTCTGGGGAGGTTTCTGTGGAGCCTTAGGCGCAGGTACCCCTTTAGGCTTGGCCGCTGCGCGCGTCTCCGCCGATTTTTCGGCGATGGCTTCCGGCTCGATGGGAATCGCGTGAACGTCACCGGCGACATCGAACCCGGCCGGGGCGGGGACCTCATCCGGCGAGACGATCCGAGGTTCCTCGGAAATCTGAAACTCTTCCACGGCCCCCGGCTCCTGGCGACGGGTGGTTCCGGTCTTGGGCTTGGCTTCGACTGGGGTGGGAGCCTCAACCGTCGCCTCGCTGTGGCGCGACTCTTCGAGGAGAGTTTCCCATTCGTCGGACAAATCGACTTCCTGCACGTCCGCCTCGAGGGGAGCGGCGTTCACTTCGACTGGCTCGGGACGCGATTCTCCGACGGGAGCGGGCGCAGGTTTTGCCGGAGCGGGCTTGGCGGCAATCTCGGGAATCGAAGCATCCGTCGACCCTAGTTCTGCACCTTCTGTCGATGCGGGTCGTGCCGCAGGAACGGCACTCGCCAATTCCTCGTCCGTCAAACCAGCGGCACGTTGGAAGCGGCGGCGCAATTCCCCGAATCGTTCAGAACTGCGCTTGTCGCCTGTTTCGCTGTGGATCAGTTGCAAATGCGCGGCAAGTTCGGCAGTGCGCCGGTCATCGCCCGCGCCAAGGACGAAGTCGAGCAGTTTTTCGAGCGTCGGGGTGTGGCGCGGTGCGCGACGCAGGATAGCCTCCAGCAAACCAATTGCTTTCTGCGTGAGGCCGTAGCTGGCAAACAAGTCGACGTCGGTGAGCGACTGGGCAATGAATCTTTGCGTCTCTTCGTCGAGCACCGGCTCGCCAGATGCCGCTGCCGGCTTGGCTTGCACTTCAGGAGCGAATTCTCCCTCGTCGGCGCGCAGCTTGGGGGCGGACGGTTTCGGAATATCTGCTTGCAGGTGCTCCTCGGGAAGCTCCTCCGGTTCGCCCGGCGCCAGGAGTCCCATCTTGCGGAGCACGCCGTTGAGTTTGTGCTTTGCCGAATCGCTTTCAGGTTCGCGGTCCACCAGCATTTCGAAGGTTTTCTTGGCTCGTTCCCACTGGCCATCGGCCGCCAGGGCGTCGCCCAGATGCGCCAGCGCATCGGGCAAACGGAAGGAATCGCTGGTGCGGCCGTACAATTCCACGAGCCATTCCAGCGGCTCGATACTGCCAGGCAAGGCGGCC
>JGI12635J15846_10006391_pt1 | contig 10120 bp, 7 predicted proteins | sample BlaSpr_A8_OM2_M2_FD_15846 | JGI IMG/M metagenome (IMG submission 15846)
CCTGAGCGGCAATCTTCTGTGCCGTATCGTAATCGTCACTCATATCGTTGCCGGCCACGCGGATGTCGATGGGAGCGGGCGCTCCCATGTTCAAAACGCCATCGACCAGGCTTCCACTTCCGAAAAAGGTTTGCAGCTCGGGCATCTGTTTCGACAGCGCGTCCTTTACCTCGCGGATGTACTCAAAGCTGCTGACGTTGTGATCGGGCGAGAGAGCCACCTGGGTGAAGGCGGTGTGAGTGGCGGAGTTGGGCGAGTAGAGAGCTGAAAATCCTGGATTTACGCCAATGTTCGACACGATCATTCCCATGTCGTGCTTTGTGACGATGCCGCGGATGATGCTCTCCACCTTGGCGGTCTCCACGTTTGTATCGTCGAGACGCGTACCGGAAGGCGCCTTGAAACTGATGACGAACTGTCCTGCGTCCGTTCTCGGAAAGAACGAAAGTCCAAGGAGCGGGAAGAGAAGGAGGCTGACCAGGAAGAGAATGCCGGAGATCACAAGGGTTTTCGCCGGTGCATCGAGCACTTTAGCAACCGATGTGTCATACCGCCGCAGCATGGCGTCGAAGGAACGGCTAAAGCGGTTGTTGAACCTTTGCCAAAGGCCCAATCGATGCCTTTGTCGACCAGATTTGATCGTCGTTTCCAGTTCCGCCGACTCATGCGCAGCATCGCCGTGAGCGCTCTTGATAAACCGGGCGCAAAATAGCGGAACGACTGTGAGGGCCACGAAGTAGGACGCAAACAGCGAGATAACAACGGCGAGCGCCAAGGCAGAGAACAGGAATCTGCTCACGCCATAGAGCATCGTCACTGGGAAGAAGACGACTACCGTTGTTAGTGTTCCGGCAAGCACCGGCAGAGCCACTTCCTTACCGCCCTTTTCAGCCGCGACTGCTGGTGCTTCGCCACCTTCGAGATGACGAAAGATGTTTTCAAGGACGACGACCGAGTTATCGATAAGTCGCGATAGAGCGAGAGCCAGACCTCCGAGCACCATGCTGTTGATCGAACTGCCGCTGAGTCGAAGGACGATGAACGTAGCCAGCAGCGACAGTGGGATGGAGAAAAAGACGGCTACTGTTGCCCGTAGGCTACCAAGAAATACCAGGATCATCAGACATGTCAGAAAGAGACCGATGCCGCCCTCGTGGATCAGGGTCTCGATCGCCGTTCTGACAAAGCGTGCCTGGTCGAATACGACGGCCGTGCGCAGAGAGGACGGCACATCGTAGAGCTTCTTAAGTGTCTTCTGAACTCCGTCGACGATAGCGATCGTATTGGAGTCGCCTCCTTGTTTGAAGATCGGAAGATAGACTGCTCGCTGGCCGTCTACGCGAACAATGTTGTACTGCCTACCAAAGGCATCCATCGGGGTCGCAACATCACCGACACGTACGGGCGACTCGCCAACGGTCTTGATTGGCACCTGCGCAATGTCGGAAGGGCCCTTCAACATCGAGTTGGTATAGATGTTGTAGTCGTAGCGGCCAATCTGCGCGTCGCCAGCTGGCAGGATGACATTCGCGTCATTCACGGCGCGTACGACATCCATCGGACTGAGTTGATTTGCTTCGAGCTTGTATGGATCCACATAGAGTTGAATCTGGCGCCACGTTCCGCCGAACGGCTGCGGCACAGAGGCGCCGTCCACGCTCGCCAGTTGATTGCGCACAAAGTTCTGCCCTATGTCCTTGAGCTTGCTTTCACTCAAGCCAGCGCCTGTAAGAGTTACGAGGGCTACAGGAATGTTCGAGGCGTCTTGCTTCAGAATGATGGGCGGATATGTACCGGGCGGCATATCCTTGAGATCGCTCATAGCGAGTGAGGATATCGATGCAGCTGCCGTATCAGGATCGGTGCCTGCGCGGAAGTACACCTTGATAAGACTTACTCCGGGCAGGGACCGAGACTCCATGTGCTCGATGCCACCGGCAAGTGTGAACTGCCGCTCCAGGTGGTAGGTGATGTTGGTCTCGATCTGCTGCGGCGGCATGCCAGAGTAAAACGTTGCGACCGCGACAACCGGCAGGTTGATTGGCGGAAACATGTCCACCGGCATATCGGAGACGCTGACCGCGCCGAGAATCGTCACAATCAGGCACAGCACAACGATCAGGTATGGATTACGAATGGAAAATCCCGACATGCTTTCTCGCGGTTCCTTTCTCGCTCCCTGTTAGCTGTGGCTGCCGTTCGACTCATAGCCAGCAAGTTGAGCGTTGACCCGCTCACCGTCAGCGAGCCCCGTATGGCGGCCGACAATCACACTGTCCCCGCTTTGCAGACCGAAGAGAATCTCGACCCGCGAAGCTGTCTGGAGACCTGTCTTCACCGTGATCAGATGAACGATTCCATCGCGGACAACGTAGACTTGCTGAACGCTAGTTCCAAGTCCATCTACTGCGTCCAAAGGCACGCTCAACACATTTGGTCGTGCAGCAAGATGGAGATAAACTTCGGCGTACATGCCAGGGACTAGCGATCCATCGGGATTCGGCACGTCCACCTCAGTGTCCATGGTGCGCGTTGCCATCTGGACCGAGTCCGCGTAGCGCGTTACTTTGCCCCGCAAGGTGCGTCCGACGCTGACGACGTTCACCTCGACGGCTTGCCCATCGCGGATGCCTGCAACATCGCTCACGGGGACGGGAAGGATGAGCCGCAACAGATTGTCTTGCGCAAGCGTAACGACGGGCATCGCCTGTGTTTGTGACGAGATGCCAGCCTGGATCATTGAACCCGTGCTGGCGTACCGCTTGGTGATGACGCCATTGAACGGCGCACGAATCGTTGCGTATTGCATCATCGCGATCGCGCGGGAATACTCCGATTCGGCTTCGGCCTTACTCTCCTGAGCCGCCTTGAGGGCCGAGTTGGCACTGGCAAGCTGGGCTACCGCCTCCATCTGGCGCGACTGGGCAACGTCAACTTCTTGCCTTGGTACCAGACCACGATCGCGGGTTGCGACATCGTGAATTCTTTGGAACGAGAGCGACGCAATGTTCGCTCCGGCCTGTGCGTTTTGTACCCCGGCTTGAGCAGTCACGATATTCGCCTCCGCACCGGCGACACCGGCCTTTGCTTTGGCGACGTCATCCTGAATTTCAGGAACGTCGAGCGTCGCAAGAACCGCATTCTCCCGAACGTGATCTCCAATGTCGACGCCGATCGATTTCACATAACCCGCGACCTTCGCCATCACGTCTACTTCCTGATATGGTCGAAACTCCGCCGTTAGCACGATGTCATTCGCGAGCGTCGCAGGGCCCGCTACTGCAACCGGGACCGTTGGCACAGAAGCGGGCGGCGGATCACTCGATCTGCAAGAAGTAAGCAAGCAAGCCCCCATCGCGGTAAGCAGTCCCAACATGGTGGCTTGTCTGAGGTTTGCCATCGAATAGCTGCCTTTCAATTCAAGAGTCCTGCGGCGAAGTCGAGTTCGGCTCGACGAGCGAGATACGTGTAGGTTGCGCCTGCTGCCGTAATCTCGGCCGAAGTCTCGTTCAACTGAGCCTCGTTCAACTCGACGATGCTTCCGAGTCCAGCGTCATAACGATCCTGCGCCAGACGCAGGGCTTCCTTGCTTTGGGCGACGAGGCGGGCGGTTACGTCCAGGCTTCGGTACGCTTCATCGGCTTGGTACCAGGCATCGCGTACCTGCTCGCTCACTTCAAGCTGCAGTTCTTGCACGTCACGACTTCGTGCATTCGTCTCCAAATCCGCTTCGGCGCGACGCGCAGAGTAAAGACCGCCATTAAATATCGGAATGTTGAGATTGAACCCGGCCGCGGCGTAATCGTCATGCAGCGTGTGGTCGTGGAAAGGGACTTCACCTGCTGCCGCAAGCACGTTGAGAGTCGGATAACTCAACCGCTTCTCTGATGAAGCGAACTCCTGGGCGGCATGTTGTTGAGCTTCTGCCGCGCTCAGATCGGCACGCTGGGTTTTCGCTTGTTGCAGCAGATCGTCAGGTGTAGCAGGCAAACCTTCGCTCGATGGAATCACATCGCTCAGCGCAGCTGTAACAGGCTGCTGCAATCCCATCGCTGTAGCAAGCCGCGTCCTCTGCTGGGCTACAGTGCTTTGTGCNCGCACAACCGCGAGTTCTGCTTCGCTCTCCAGTACGTTGGCGAAGTTCACGTCTAGGGTCGAGCGCAGTTCACTTTGTGCGAGTGTTGAAAGCTGACGAGCGACGAGCTGTCGATTGGCTTGAGCAGCCTGCGCCGCACGCAGCACCGCCTCGTCAGCGAGAACCTGATAGTAGGCCTCGCGCACGTTCAGGCGGACCTGTGCGCGCGTCAGCGTTGCAAGATCGCTTTGCGCCTCGGCGGTTGACCGAGCGCTCCCCACCAAGGCGCTAGTTCGTCCAAAATCGGTCACGAGCTGCGAGAGACTTCCGCCATATGCAAAACGGTCCGAAACCGAAGAGGTTGTGATGTTCCCCGCCGCAGTCGATGTGCCCGTATCCGCCACACGAACCCCAGTGGCGTTGAAGCCGACGGTTGGCAGAAAGCCGGACCGGGCCTCACGGACCCTCTCTGCGTAGGCCTGGGCTCGGAGCTGCGCCGCAAGCATACGCGGTTGATTCGCCAAGGCTGCAGCCTCCGCATCGTTCAGCGTCATAACTTGTGATGTATTTGGGACAGAGGCCGATTGTGCAGGAGAAGTTGTTGAAATGAAATCCCAAAAAACCAGGACAACGACAACTACAAGCATGTGAGTCTTCATCAAGAGATCACTTTCTCCGATGAGGTGACGCTTTTGAGAACGGTCGTCGGATGAGCTTCAATCAGCCCATCTGTAACCATGATGAGCAACTCATCGAGAATCCTGTCGACCTTCTGCTGCTGCTCGATAAAGTAGATTATTACCGGGACGTGCAATCCCCCCACATCGCCGGCACCGGCGGTATGGACCTGGCGATGTGCCCCATATCCGGCGTGAGCTTGAAGAATAGTGACGCCTTCAATGCCGCGTTGTCGCAGGAGCGCTAATATCTCGTCAGCAAGGAAACCGTGCGCTGCGCCAGTATCTCGATTTAGATGGATCGTTACCTTCAGGGCCGGTCCACTCTCCAGCATGTTTCATGTCTCCCTGTATATTGCATCCGAAAGAACAGCTATCGCGAGGCAACAGTTTGCTGGGTGGGCAGCACTTCGAGGAGTGCCGTGCTGTTTTTCCAGATCTTGGGCGAGGTTCGTGATGAAACGAGAGTAAGGGTTGAAGGTGTCGCTGCTGAGCCCATCTGTTCGGCGGAGACACCGCCGAAGCCATACAAGCCGCAGGCAGAGGCTGAATATATCCCAACCGGAACTTCGACGTTGCTTCCGTCGCAGCGGCCATTGGCGATCAGATGAGCGTAGACACCTCCGCGCTTGTTGTATGCGACAACGTCACCGTCCTTGGACACCACTTCAGCCTGCGACGGCGTAAGTTGATCGCCACCAATCTGCGTAACCGTGCTGAGCGGGTCCAGGTCACTAGACTTGGGCTCGCGTGCGTCCCAGCTCGTAATCGGGTCGGCCATGGCACGGACAGTAATGTCGAGCGGCAGGGTTACTTCCCCAACCTGCAATGAATCGAACTGAATTGAGAGTGTGGACAGCTTTTGATGAGCGTAGGGGGCCTTGTCGTATACAAAAGCATTTGCCGCAACAACATGACCGCTGATTGTCGTTCCGGGCGGAATAAGCTTTCCATTTGCCAGGCGCACTGACTGATTTGTCTTGGCCGAAACAGGATCGCCAATGTGCGAATGATCGGCGCTTAGAGTCTTTGTGAAGACGATCGGCAGTGTGGTTGGGGATTGCAGTAATGATGCTGATGTTGCGGTGCGTCCGTCCTGAGCCCACGCGATAGCGGAAGACAAGAGCAGAATACTGAGTACTCCTCGATTCAACATATAGATCCTCCAAAGCCAAGCAGGTTGCTTAACAAGGAGTGGACCATTTTCCGTTCTTACATTGGCTTACAAGTTCCTGACATCTCCAGGTCGCTACTTGTCAGTTGGCTGTCCGTGCGAAATCATGTCTGTGGAGCGATATACAGCATGATGCCGGCCCGTTCGAAGATCCTGATTATCGAGGACGATAGGAAGATGTCGGCTGCCTTGGTTTCAGGTGTCGAGGCTGCGGGATATGAAGTTGTTGCAGCGAGGTCTGCGGAAGAGGGCTTCTTTCTTGTTCACAGTCTACAGCCGGATCTTCTGCTTCTGGACCTGACTCTTCCTCAGCGAAATGGGTTGGACATTCTGCGCCAGATTCGCAAAGAAGGCCTTGATGTGCGCGTGCTCATCCTGACCTCTCACAACACCATCGAGGATCGTGTTGAGGGACTAAGAACGGGAGCTGACGACTATCTGGGCAAGCCGTTTTCGTTTCCTGAATTGATGGCGCGAATCGATGCGCTTCTGCGGCGTTTCCTGCCGCCCTTACAAACATCTGCTCTCACCGTCGCTGACCTTTCGCTTGATACGAAAACGAGGACCGCATCCAGAAGCGGTGAGCGGCTCGACTTGACGACGCGCGAGTTTGATCTTCTTCTCTACCTGGCTGAAAACCACGGTAGAACGGTGTCCCGCGAAATGCTCGCGAGAGATGTCTGGCGGGAGACCTCCCGGTTTACGCCAATCGATAACGTCATTGATGTGCAGGTCGCTCGACTCCGGAGGAAGATTGATGATCCATTTGCAATAAAGCTTCTCCAGACTGTGCGCGGTCTTGGCTTCAGCTTGCGGGAGCCGCAATCTTGAGATCCCCATTGCCCACGAACCTGCGCACCAGGCTCACACTCTGGTACCTGGCTGTACTGGCAATCCTGTTGCTCGTTTACGCAACCCTTGTATTCGCGTTCCAGTATGCCGCTCTCACGAGGCAGATTGTCCATGACGAGGTACAGGATGTTGAGACCGTCGAAGGTCTTCTCTTCTTCAACTCTCAAGGAACACTTCAGCTTCGGCAGGACTACTATTCACGGTCTCAATCTCACCTGCTGATCGACCGCATGATGGAAGTCCGGGATTTGCACGGCAACGTTTTATATCGGAGCCCCACGCTCAAGGGAATGCCTCTTGGAGGAGCGAATCGCGCAGGGGAGGGAGATGCGAGTTTCGACCAGCACATTGCTCGGCTGCAGGATGGTTCACATGTTCTTCTTATTAGTCATATCCATGTCATGCAGGGCCGGACATTGCTGATCCGCCTCGGCTATAGTCTGGCGCCGCTCCGTGCCCGCATGTTGCAGTTCCTGCTACTACTTCTGATAGCGATTCCCGTGGCGCTGGCACTGGCCGGCGTCGCGGGTCAGACGATCGCGCAGAGGGCTCTGCGACCATTGGAGCGAATGGCGGCTCGCGCGGAAGGCATCACCGCCAGCAATCTTAATAGCCGTCTAGACATCGGAAATCCGGACGACGAGATGGGTCACATGGCGCGTGTCTTCAATCACCTTCTGGATCGGCTGGAAGAGGCGTTTATTCAGTTGCAACGATTCACGGCGGATGCGGCTCACGAACTCCGAACGCCGCTTGCCTCTCTGAGAACCATCGGTGAGGTAGCCCTGGAAAAAGGTCAGGTGGCCGATGAATATAGAGAAGCGCTTGGCAACATTCTGGAAGAAACCGCACGCTTGAGTCAGACAATAGATAGTTTGCTCCTATTGGCCAAAGCAGAAGTGACGCAGCCTGGAAACCAACAGACCGTTTTTATCGCGACAGAACTCGTTGATGAAATTCTCGATCTTCTGGAGGTGGTCATCGAAGAACGACATGTTTCAGTCATTCAGGAAGGAAAACCTGCTGGCGAATTGTCAGTACGCGCAGATCGGAGCCTGCTGCGCGTCGCCATTCTCAATGTGCTTCACAATGCCCTGAAGTTCTCTCCAAATGGTTCGGCTCTAAAAATCTCTTATTCACGTTCGCAAAACCCCTCACCAACCCTTCGCATAGTGTTCGAAGACCAAGGTCCTGGCATCGCGCGAGGAGAACACCAACGCATCTTCGAGCGTTTTTTTACGAGCAGCGCCCAGGCAACAGCATCGCAGAGTGGAACCGGCTTAGGCCTGTCAGTTGCAAAACTAGTAGTCGAACGGATAGGCGGCGCTATCTGGTTCGATGAAGAAGTGCGGCAGGGCGCCAAATGTATCCTTGATCTCCCAATGTGTGAATGACACGCCCTTGCAGGCTCGGTTCTCCTCTCGAGATCATCTTGCACATTCGATCGCTAATCCTGCGCGGGAGGTCATTGTCGATCTTTTCGTTCCAGGCCCCAACCGCCTCCGCCTGGAGTCTCGATGCGCAGGATATCTCCTTTTGAGAACCTCTGGCTGCATTTTCCGGGCAATTCAGTTTCGTCGGCTCCGCCTGCTCTGACAATTATTGTGCGGCCTCTCGCGCCTTCCTCTCCTTCATGCAGTCCATAAGGGCCGAATGTTCTGCGATCCGCCAGCACGGTGACTTGCGCATCGGCGAGTAACTCGACTTCGCGGATAAGTCCATCGCCTCCCTGAAATTGCCCGGTGCCGCCCGATTTGTCACGGTATACGTAGCGCCGCACGCGGAACGGGTAAGCGTATTCCAAGACTTCAATTGGTGTATTCAACGAATTGGTCATGTGAGTCTGTACACCGGAGATACCGTTGAGCCCAGGGCGTGCGCCCATACCGCCGGCAGCCGTCTCATAGTATGTGAATTGCTCGCCTGTGCGCGGGTCTATACCACCAATAGTGAGGTTGCTCATTGTGCCAGCGCTGGCCGCCGGTACGCGCTCCGGAACCGCTTTTGCGAGCGCGCGGAGCAACACGTCCACGATCCGCTGGGACGTTTCCACGTTGCCTCCGGCAACGGGAGCCGGCGGCAGGGCATCGACAATGCTTCCCGCCGAAGTCTTCAGCTTGAGTGGTCGCAAGATTCCAGCCGTTGCTGGTGCATCGTCAGCCACCAGGCAGCGCAGCACATAGAAACATGCCGAGAGAGTGATGGCGCGGACCGCGTTGATACTGCCCGAAACCTGAGCTGAGGAGCCGGTAAAATCCACCTGCATGGACCCTGCTTCGGGGTCGAATCGCAACCGCACAGTAATCTTGCGCGGGACATCGCTCACGCCATCATCGTCCATCCAGTCTTCGGCACTGAAGTCTCCGGCAGGCATTTTTCGCAGCTCGGTGCGCACTAGCCGTTCAGAGTAATCGAGCAGTTCTTCTATGAGCGCCTGAAGATTCTTCTCACCGTATCTCTCGGCCAGTTGCAGAATGCGTTGCTCGCCTACGCGGCATGCCCCAATCTGCGACTGCAGATCGCCCTCTCGCTCATTCGGAGTGCGTACGTTCAACAGAATTAGATCGAGCATCTCGCGGTCGATCTTTCCGCCGCGCACAATTCGTACCGGAGGAATTCGAATGCCCTCCTGAAATATTTCATTTGCCGGTCCCATTGACCCTGCGAATGCACCACCTATGTCCGCATGATGTGCGCGATTCGAAATATAGAAAGCAGGCTGATCGTTTTCGTGTTGCCCAGGCAAAAACACCGGCAACACCATCGTGATATCCGGAAGATGTGTTCCGCCTGCATATGGATCATTGAGGATCGCGATGTCGCCGGGCGCAAATTCAATCGCCGCGACGGCCGCCTGCACGGACATGGGCATGGAGCCGAGGTGTACCGGCATATGATCGCCCATGGCTATCACCCTGCCTTGGTCATCAAAGATGGCGCAAGAATAGTCGCGCCGCTCCTTGATGTTCGGCGATAGGGCAGTACGCCGCAGCGCCGCGCCCATCTCTTCCGCAATGGAATGGACAGCGCTCTGAAAGACTGCAAGTTCAACTGGATCGGCTGCACCGAAAGTCATGCGCTCTCCTCGGCGAAAGTGATTACCAGATTTCCGAAGCCATCGACCTGTGCGCAGCAATCTGGCGGCAAGACTGTGGCCGAGGTGTATTCGGTAATCATCGCCGGTCCCTGAATACGATCTCCCGGCGTGAGTCTCTCGCGGCGATACAGGCGCGAGGGAATGAATTTTCCATCGAAGTAAACCTCTCGCACTCCATAGCAGGCAGCATTTCCGTCGCCCGGCACAGGCTCCCGACGTGCTGGCGAATACGGATCACCGGCGGT
>JGI12635J15846_10006392_pt1 | contig 10119 bp, 7 predicted proteins | sample BlaSpr_A8_OM2_M2_FD_15846 | JGI IMG/M metagenome (IMG submission 15846)
CCCCGGACATCAGGCCGGGGTAAGCCACGACTATAGCGGTGTCGCCTGCTGCTCGATGTAGCGTTTGATTCCGTCGAGCGGGGCGCCGCCACAGCATGCGGCGAAGTACGACGGGGACCACAACACCTTCTTCCAGTAGCACTTGGCGATCTGCGGCAACTGGCGACGGAGAACGTAGCTGGATACCCCTTTTAAGGAGTTCACGAGCGAGGAGACCGACACTTTCGGCGGGTAGTTCACCAGTAAGTGTACGTGGTTGCTCGCACCATCCAGGTGCACCAGCACGGCCTCAAAGTCGGTGCAGACCTTGGAGAAGATTTGCCTGAGACGCTCAAGCGCTTCCGGCCTGATCCGGTCTAACGCTCTTCTGAACGATGCTGCGCTACTCAATTCTCAGTGCGTTCATGGGCGAAATAGATGCTGCGCGGTTTGCGGGAATGATGGCCGCGAAAAAGGAGCAGATCGCAAGCGCCCCCGCAGCTACGGTCAGCGCGAGCGGGTCCCAAGAGGAAACGCCGTACAGCTGGGCGGAGATCAAGCGTCCGGCGCCAATTGCCAGGGGCAAGCCCAGGAGGAGTCCAACCAAGACGCGCTTGAATGCCCCGCCCAGTACAAGTCGAATCACATTCGGGCGGTCAGCGCCAAGCGCCATGCGAATGCCGATTTCGTTGGTTCGCTGCGCAACCGTGTATGCCGTAACGCCGTACAGTCCAACAGCCGCGAGCACCAGAGCTACCATCCCGAACAAGCCGGCGAGGCTGGCTACCGCGCGCTCCTGATCGAAAGAAAGTTCGATCTGTTGCTGCAAGGTCCTGATGCTGTTGATCGTCAGGTTGGGATCCAGCTCCGCCAGCATCCTCCTGAGCAGAGCCTCGAGCGCGCCTGGGGACATACTGGTTACCAGCATCATTCCGCCGATGAAGTGGGAGCGCAGCTCAATTTTCTTCATCAATTCGTCAGGGTACGCGACATTTTGGGCCAGGGGCACGTAGAACATCGGACGCGCGGGCCTGCTCAAGCCCCACCCCGCGAACTTGGCATCGCGCACGACGCCGACGATACGGAAGGTTCCGGAATACTCGGGCACGTCGAGGCCAAAGTGCTGATCCAGGGGATTTTCGTTGCTCTTCAAAAAACGCTTCACGAAAGCCTCGTTGACAATGGCCACGGGCGCGGTGGTTTCATTGTCCGCTGCGGTAAACGCGCGCCCACGCAAAATCGGCATGCCAAGATTCTGAAGATAGTTGGCGCTCACGCGATCCCAGGAAGCGCCTGCTTCCTCGTTGAGTTTGGCGGGAGGATGGCCGGCGACCATGATCAGCTCGCCCCAGTTGTCGGTAAGCGGGTTATAGAGGGCTAGTCCAGAGCCTTGCACACCGGGGAGACGGTTGAGCTGTTCTTCAAGTTGGCGGTAGAGCGAGGCTAACTGGGGCTGCGTGTAGGTTGCAGGAGGGTTGTTGATGTCCACCTCCACGCGGCTTTGGACCTGGTATCCAAAATCCTGGTGCTCGAGCTTGTTCAGGCTTCGGGCTAACATGGTGGCGCCAGCGACCAGGACAACCGAGAAGGTGGCCTGCACAATCAGCAGTGCTTTGCGGGCCAAGGAAGAACGATCCCGGATGCCGCGGCCCGAACCGCGCAGAGCTTCCGCCGGATCGGTACGCGTGGCAAGCCACGCGGGAGCCGCGCCGAAAATGATTCCGGTCACCAGCGCCAAGCCGAAGGCAAACGCCAGTACCATGAGCGATGGCGCGGTGCTAATGGGAAGAAAATGTGAGCTGTGAAACGCGAGGGCAAGCAGGAGCCGGGCCGCCGCCATGGCCACGAGAAGGCCGAAAATGCCGCCGCCAATGGCGAGGAGGATACTTTCGGTGAGCGCTTGCATAACGATTTGCCTGGGTGTGGCGCCCACGGCCAGTCGTACGGCCGTTTGGCCGCGACGCGCTACTCCGCGAGCGAGCAGCAGGTTCGCCACGTTGGAACAGGCGATCAGCAGGACCAAGCCGCACACCGACAGCAGGATCTGCAGGCTGCGGCCGTACTCCTCCTTCATCACCGCCACGCCGGCTCCGGCGGGTACCACGCCGACCACCTGCCTGGGTAGCAGGCGAATCACATCAGGCATCCAGTTGGAGGGGTATCCTGAATCGTTCTGCATCCACTGGCGAAGCACTGCGGTGAGGCGCGGAGCCATGCCGTCAGTCGAAGCTCCCCGGCGCAAGCGGCCGATCATGCGCAGCCAGGCAGAGATGGGCTGACGCAACAGACTACCTTCCCCATTAATCATGGGTTCCTGCTGAAGGGGGACCCAGATATCAGGTGGGTCGCTTTCTAGAGTTTCGCCGAAAAATCCAGCGGGCGCGACGCCGATTACCGTCAGAGGATGGCCCTCTACGACGAACGTTGAACCCACTACGGAAGGATCGGAAGCATAAGTGGTCTGCCAGACGCGGTGGCTAAGCACGGCAACCGGTGAAGCAGCCGGCTGGTCGTCATCCGTGGTAAACACCCGCCCGCCGAAAGCACGGACGCCAAGGGTTGAGAAATAGCTGCCGGTGACGTACTCCGAACGCAGAGGCCGGGCAGTAGACTCGAAGCCTTGACGTCGGACGCTCAAGCGGGCACGACCGGCTTGGAAGGCGGTAACCTCCTCGAATTCCGGCGTTTCTGACTTCAGCCGCTCGTACAAGGGGAAGGAAAACATGCCCCAGCGGTCCTGGGGACCCCCTTCCACGCAGCATTCGTCGCCTTCGCCGACCCGGTAGAGCCTGCCAGGATCTGAAACCGGCAAGGAGCGAAGCATCACCGCGTGGATCAACGTAAATATTGCCGTGGTCCCGCCGATTCCCAAGGCCAGCGTTAGTACCGCCGCAGCGGTAAAAACAGGCGACAAACGGAACTGTCGCAGGGCGTACCGAAAGTTGCCAGGCAAATTTTGCATGGAACACCTCTCAATACCTTACGCAGCTCAGCTGCTGCGGGTTCCCAAATCCAGCAAACTTGTGAACGCCGCCCGCAGTCAGGCACAATCCCGCTTGGTGCTGTTGTATTGACACTTCTGGGAGTCGTTTGTCACGGAGTTACAATGGCTATGAGAATCCGATTCGCGGGCTAACGCCTAGTAAACGTGCTTGCCGGGGAAGTGGAAAATTTCCGGTAACCCGATTTGAACGAAGCCAGTCGTGCTTGGCGTGGAGGGCCACAAAGTCGGTCTAGCGGAGACTGACCGAGTGCCCGAGGTTCAGATGTTTGGACGTTCCGGCAGGCTCAGGCTACACTTTGCAATTGATTTTTTGGAGGGGAGGCGCATGCGTGCGGTGGTGACGGGCGGGGCGGGATTTCTGGGGTCGCATCTTTGCGACCGGCTGCTCGCCGAAGGGTGGGAAGTGCTGGCGATGGATAATTTCATCACCGGTGCCAAGGGCAACCTGAGCCACCTGGCGAGGAATAAAAAGTTCAAGTTCCAGAAAGCGGACGTAAGCAAGCCGCTGAAGGTGGCGGGAAAAGTAGGTTACGTGCTGCACTTTGCATCGCCAGCGAGTCCACCCGACTATCTGAGGCATCCCATCGCCACGATGATGGTGGGGTCCGTGGGCACGCAGAACGCTTTGGAGCTGGCGCTGGCGAAGGACGCCAAGTTTTTTCTGGCCTCCACGAGCGAATGCTACGGTGATCCGGAAGTTTCGCCGCAGCACGAAGACTACTGGGGACACGTCAATCCCATCGGGCCGCGCGGCGTTTACGATGAAGCGAAGCGCTTCTCCGAAGCGATGACGATGGCCTATCACCGCTACCACAAGGTGGACACGCATATCGTGCGGATTTTCAATACGTATGGGCCGCGGATGCGGTTGAACGACGGCCGCGCGCTGCCAAACTTTGTGTATCAGGCGCTCAGCGGCAAGCCGCTCACGATTTATGGGGATGGAAAGCAAACGCGCAGCTTCTGCTACGTCGCCGACCTGATCGAAGGAATTTACCGGCTGATGATGTCGAATGAGCATTTGCCGACAAACGTCGGCAATCCGCAGGAGATCACTATTCTGGAGTTCGCAGAGCGCATCCGCAAACATTTTGACAATGCGCCGCCCATCGTTTTCGAGCCGTTGCCGCAGGACGATCCGAAACGCCGCTGCCCGGACATTACCAAGGCAAAGCGCATCCTGAAGTGGGAGCCCAAGGTTGGGTTGGAAGAAGGGCTGAAGATGACGCTGGCGTACTTCCAGGAAGTCTTCAACAGGAAATGAGTGCGGAGGGGATAGGGACTAGGGAACGGGAAAAAGAGAAAGAAACGGACCGCCTCGGAAGGCGGGCCCTAGAGGATGATTCGATCGGGGACCAGCAGGATCGGGAGCTCAGCTGAATTTTCGCGCAGGGACGATGGTCAGGTGCGATCCTCCGCTCAGGATGACAAGAGCGGTCGAAGTGAGGGAGAACACTACTCGCGGCCGAAGGAGTAGTACTCGAAGCCCCTTTCGCGCATGCCTTGGGGCGTATAGAGATTTCGCCCGTCGATCACCAGTTTGCGCGCCATCACGTTTCCGGCGCGATCCCAATCGAGCTTGCGAAAGGAATCCCATTCCGTGCAAACCAGCGCGGCATCGGCGTCTTCTAAAGCTTGGTAGGCGTCCTCGTGATAATGCACCTGCGGAAAGAGGGCCTTGGTGCGCGGCATCGCTTGCGGGTCCGTGGCATGCACGATGGCACCTTCTTCGAGCAGGCGCTTGACTACTTCCAGCGCCGGGGCGAAGCGGATGTCGTCGGTGTTTGCTTTGAAGGCCAGTCCGAGGACGGCGACGCGCTTGCCCTTCACTACCCACAGCGCCTGGCGGATTTTTTCAAAATAGCGGTCGATGCGCTGTTTGTTGACGCGTTCGGTAGCCTTCAGGAGGTCAAAGTCCACTCCGACGGAAGCCGACAAGTGAATGAAAGCCTGTACGTCCTTCGGGAAACAGAAACCTCCATAGCCCAGTCCGGCCTTGAGGAACTGGCCGCCGATGCGCGGGTCGAGTCCCATGGCATGGGTAACTTCCTCGACGTTTGCGCCGATTTTTTCGCAGAGATCGGCGATCACGTTGGCGTAGCTGATTTTGAGCGCGAGGAAGGAGTTCGAGGCGTGCTTGATGAGCTCGGCGCTGTTGATGGTCGTGACGAGGAATTCGACTTTGTGGCCGGGGGGGCAGGTTCCGTTGTGCACCGGGCAGCGGAAACTCTTCTCGAGAATCGGGCGGTAGATCTCGCGGAGTTCCGCGGCGGAGGAGGGATCCTCGACGCCGACAACAATCCGGTCCGGGTGGAAAAAATCCGCGACGGCGGTGCCTTCGCGAAGAAATTCCGGATTGGAGACGACGCGGAATTTAACTTTGCTATTTTTGGAATACGCGGAAAGGGCGCGGCTGAGTTCGAGGCCAGTGCGCGCGGGTACGGTGCTTTTTTCGATGACGAGTTTGGACGATTTCGCTTCCGCGGCGATTTGCCGGGCTACGTTGTCGATGGCCGAAAGGTCGGCCTCGCCGGAATCCTTCGGCGGGGTTCCCACACAGATGAAGATGGCGTCCCCGGCGCGGATGGCTTCACCGGCGTCGGCGGTATAGGAGATCCGTCCAGCTTTGTGGGCAGAAGCGAGAATCTGGTCGAGGTAATGCTCGTAGATGGGGACGCCGCCGGCATTGAGCTTGGCGATGCGCTCGCGATCGATGTCCGTGCAAATTACCTCGTGTCCTGCCTCGGCGAGGCAAGCTCCGGTGACGAGACCCACGTACCCACATCCGATAACTGAAAGACGCAAGACGAACTCTCCCCAGGATGAGCTTCGGAGGGCGCAATCTCCATCCGTTGCGGGATGCCAACTGCTTATTTTGACCTATTCGTTCGGAGGAACAAAGCCTCGCATGGTTTGATGTTGCCATAGGAGTCCCATTTCTCCGGGCGAGCGCCCTGCCAAGACGCAAGATCGATACCCTTGTTTCTTAGGAACTCTAGTCGTTAGGTCTATGGACAGCGCCCTCGGGTCCCGTTAGCTTGAAATCAGGGTCATTCTCTTGGATTCCCTCGGTAGCACTCGTCTGCGGAGGCGATATGGGACGAATTCGTCTCGCTATTCTAATTTTCGTTTCTCTTGGTCTGCTCTCGTGTGTTTCCCGGGAGGCGGATGCCCAATCTTCGAAGCGGCTCGTCAAACCCAACGAGGAAAAGGGCGATCTCACGTCCGACGCGCGGCTACGCGCGCGGCGTCCGCAACCCCGTACCCGCGGGCCGGAGATTTTCTATTGCGAAACTCCGGATACTTCCTGCCGGACCACGCAGGATACATTTCGCATCGCTGACCTTCGCGATCTGTTCGTTTTCGTCGTGTGGCCCGGCGTGAGCGGCCAGCATGTGCAGACGGTGGAATTTCTTTTGCCTGGTGGCAGCGTTTATTCCACAAAAAAGACGCGGTTTTCGATTGGCGGTGCTTCGCCGGTTGCGGCCATGGCCCCGGCGTTCAAAAACGAAGTCTCGCCTGCGCCACCGGCGCCTCACCTGATCGCTGACGCCAATAAAATTCATACGGAAGGGGTTCCCGCGCTGCTCATGAAAAGCCGGGGGGACACCTCGATTCTGACGGTGCTGCCCGTCGGTGGAACGTATGTCACGCAGAGAAATCTCAGCGGGACGTGGCGCGTGCGCGTTCTCCTGGATGACCGCCTCGCGCTCGAATCGGAATTCACTCTCGTCCCCCGCCAGCCCGCGGCCGCAGCCAAAGCGGAAGAAAAGGCAGAACGATGAAGGCGGCTTCGAAACCATTGCGAAATTATCCCGGGATGATGCTCCGCGGGTTTCTGGCGCTGCTGCTGGTCTGCCCGGCGACGCCGCTCCTCTCGGACGAGCAAACCGCCGTGACGTCGACCCGCGACGCAACGATCAGTCAGGCCGCTCCCGCGACCAATAACGGTGCTGCGACAACGGTTTCCACGCATACCGCGCAAAATGCAAACCAGCGTTCCTTGGTGCGATTCGATCTCAGCGCCACGGGACTGAACTCCAACAGCGCGCTGAAGACCTCGACACTCAATGTGGTTCCGACCACGCCGCTCTTCGCAAGCCGCAGCCAGGAGGTCCATCGCATTACCGGGACGACCGACTGGACGGAAGCCGGCGTCACCTGGAATACGCGGAATGGAGTGTTAGCGTGGACCAACCCGGGCGGAGATTTTGACGCCACCGCGACGGATACGCAACCGTCGGGGACCACGGCTGGGACAGCCATTTCTTTCAACGTCTTGAGCGATTCGACTTCCGCGAATATCCCTCAGGGCTGGATCAATGGAACGATTCCGAATTACGGGTTGCTGGTGAAAGACCAGTTGGAAGATGGAGCAACGTGGTCGTTCGCGCGGGCGATTACGGTGACTGTCGGAGCAACCGCACCCTTTAACGGATACAACGGCTACAGCGCGCAGGTCACCGGTTTCAACACGGCCGCTCTGGTGGCTGCCGGGAAAATGCGTTCCGATTGCAACGATCTGCGCATCGCGCGTTTCACGGCGAACACGTGGACGCAGCTCGACCGGCAGGTGATCAATTGCAACATGGTCAGCACCACGATCTGGTTCAAATTGCAGGCGGATATTGCTGCGAACGGCACAGACGCAAGCTACTCGTTGTTCTACGGCAACGCAAACGGGCCGGCTCCGCCGGCAAACCTGAACAACGTCTATCTGGCCTACGATAATTTTGACGCTGATACGCTCAACCAGCCGCCTGCCGGCTGGACCGTACAGGGTGGCGGCCCTTGGAACGTGGTGGCCGATGTCGGCACAAATCGGATCCTCCGCGAATCCAATGCCGCCGGCGCCAATCGAAATATCATCCACCTTACCTCCGTTGCCAACGAGAGAGACGTGTGGGTTCAGGCGGACGTTCGAATGACTACAGCCGCAGGGCTGGAGAGCACGGGATGCCCGGTTGCGCGAGTTGGCGGGACCACTCCCGCCAATATGACCGCCTACCGTTCCTGCCTGCAGTACATTACCGTCGGGGCGAATCCGAACCAGAGGGTGTCGCAACTCGCATATTGGAACGCGGGAGCGTTCAATAGTTTGCAGCAACCACTCTACCCTTGGGTCAACGGCACCTTTTATACGGTTGGGGGAGCATTTTTCGGAAGCCCCGCAACGCTGCGGACCTTCGTCAATGGCGTACTTCAGGCGCCGTCCATTGTTGGCAATAACAACGTTGCGACCGCCGGCTCCGTCGGACTCTTTGTCTACGACGGTGATCCGGTCAACTACGACTTTGACAATTTCCTGGCGCGCCGCTACACCGAGCCAGAGCCGACGACCGCCATCGCTGCCGAATCAGCCAATGCCTTGTCGCCGTTATATGGATCTCGCGAAAACGTCGTCGCCAACCAGCCGACGCTCAATCTACGTTATCTGCGCGATGTCACCTTGAGCGCTCCAACGCTGGGGATTTCAGAAATCACGCTGAACTGGACGTTCCCGATTGGTTCGACAAACGCCAACTATGACGGAGTGTTATTCGCCAAGCAGGCAGGAAGCGTTGCGCCGGCTTTTGCTCCCGCGGATGGAACGGTTTACAACACCGGAGCGCAGCCCGTTGCGGGACAATTCATTGCAGCTAACACCGGCGCGTTCGCGACCGTCAGCGCCTTCGATGAAAATGGAGACAACAGCATCGTCCTTCCGGGCACGCAGTACGCCTACAAAGCCTACACCCACGATGCCACGGCCATTGCCGGAGCGGCTTCTCCTGCTGCGCCTCACTATTCTTTCGGCAACACCTCTACACAAACGAACACCACGGTGACCGGCGGGGGCGCTAACAAGAACTGGAGCTACAAAACGGGCGCAACGGCACTCGCAGCGCCCGCTCTGGATCCTGGAAATATTGTTCTTACCGGTGGAAATGACAACCTTGTGCACGCCATGTCCGTGACCAACGGCCAGCGCAACTATCAGCCGGGCGGAACCTCAGGCGTTACGGGTGGAGCGATCCAGGGACGGCCTCCTCTCATCGCTGCGGGCGACACCTCCAACCCAACCTGCCAGAATGTCTGCGCGGTCACTTATGTGGCCGCAGGCGACGGCACTGTTTATGCCTTCCGCGCAGACACGGGCGCCTTGCTGTGGCAAACCGCGGTGCTGACCACTGGCGCCGGCAGTGGTTTCCTGGCGGCCCCAGCGGTCCAGGTGAAGTCGTTCAGCGGCGTGGGTTACCTCAAAGCTTTTGACCTCGTCATCGTTGCCACGCGAAATGTTGGTGCGGGCAGCACAACCAACAATAAGATTTTCGGATTGAACGGAAACACCGGCGCAACGGTTTGGACATTCAATCCGGGAAACATGGACATAGTCAACGCCACCCCGTACATAGACTACGTCAACAATATGACCTGGGTCTCGAGTCGCTCCATCGGTGGAATAGGCCAGCCCAGCCTTTGGGAAATCAACACCAATACCGGAAATCTATCGGCGTCCTTCAATCTGAACGATATCGACCAGGCGCCGACGCAAAACTTCGACGGCCGTGTGATCTACGTCACCACCAACGGCGGGGTGCTCTACGCCGTGCGCACGGATATCAACAATTGCGCCCAGGGCAGCGCCGCTCTCGGCGTCGCTCCCCGGGGCTTCCCTATTCCCATTGAAACAGTGGCCTTGAACGACGATGTGTTCTTTTCCACTTCGACCGGGGTATCCAAAATTCACGTGGTCTATCCGTTGGCGGCATGCGCTCCGGTCACGTTTACTGTTTCACCCGGCGGATGGGTCAACCCCGCGGTTACAAACCCCTCTTCACTCATATTCACTTCGCCGCCGCAAGCTGAATTCATGTACGTTGCTTCTTCGGACGGGCATTTGTACAAGATCAATCCGACAACCGGCGCGAACGCCGCCAATCTCCTCATTCATGCCGGCGCGACGATCGGCGATCCGAGTTTTGACACCGTTATTCAGAAATTCTATATGGGCGACTCGACCGGCCACATCTTCTCGTTCGATTTGTTTTAGGCAATCGGGCAGGTAAGCGCAGGCTGCTTCTAACTTCTTTCGGCTTTGCCCATGAGCAAGCCGCGCAGCCCAAGAAGCACCAGGCGCGGCTGGCGGCGCACCA